>Ga0184637_10001306_pt1 | contig 17064 bp, 16 predicted proteins | sample PLM3_127_b2_FD_133143 | JGI IMG/M metagenome (GOLD analysis project Ga0184637, IMG submission 133143) | Groundwater sediment microbial communities from an aquifer in East River, Colorado, USA - PLM3_127_b2 | ecosystem: Environmental > Terrestrial > Soil > Riparian zone | place: USA: East River...
GCGTGATGCCGAACACAGCGCCCGCCACGGTGTTCGGCACCAACAAGCTCTCCTCAATTTTTGGCACCGGTAGTGCTGCGCTGCGTTATTCCCATACGGCGCGCATACGCTGGAACGCCGTCCTTCCTGCCGCAATCACCGCCTTTATATTTTCTTACCTTGGCGCGCTGACGGTGAGCTCAATTCCCGCCGACCTCATGCGTGCGCTGGTGGTGCCGCTGCTTGTCGTGGTTGCGGTTTACACCTTCTTCAAAAAGGATTTGGGTTCTGTCCACGCGCCGTTGCACGAAGGCGCCAGAGAGAAGTTTCTCGCCATCGCTTTGGGCGCGGCCATCGGTTTTTACGATGGCTTCTTCGGCCCGGGCACAGGTAGTTTTCTGGTGTTTTTGTTTGTGCGCTATTTCGGATTCGATTTTCTGCGGGCTTCAGCGGCGGCCAAAGTGGTGAATGTGGCCACTAACTTCGCTGCGCTGCTCTACTTCATGCCGAGCGGCAACCTGATCTGGCAGGTTGGACTGTTAATGGCTGCTTTCAATGTGGCGGGTTCGTTGCTCGGGACGCGGCTTGCCATTCGCCATGGCAGCGGTTTTGTGCGGCAGATGTTTCTGCTGGTGGTAAGCGCGCTGATATTGAAATTCGGCTATGACACTTTCCTGAAATAGGGTTCGGCGCACCTGAAAAACGCTCCCCGTAAAGAATTTGGGCTTGGCTGCCAAGTTGGCCCGGCGTATCATTACGCCTCTTTAGAGACTGCTATTCGCATGCAATTTCCAATGCAATTTGACGTGATCGTGGTAGGCGGCGGCCACGCCGGCACCGAAGCCGCGCTGGCCAGCGCGCGCATGGGGCAAAAAACCCTTTTGCTCACCCACAACATCGAAACACTGGGGCAAATGTCGTGCAATCCTTCGATAGGAGGCATCGGCAAGGGACATTTGGTCAAGGAAATCGATGCATTGGGCGGCGCGATGGCGCTTGCTGCTGATGAAGCGGGAATCCAGTTCAGGATCCTCAACTCCAGCAAAGGACCGGCGGTAAGGGCGACCCGTGCCCAGGCCGACCGCGTGCTATACAAGCAGGCGATACGGCGCCGGCTGGAAAAACAGCCCAATCTGTGGCTGTTCCAGCAAGCGGTCGAGGATTTCACTTTAGAAGCCGACCGGGTCACTGGTGTGGTGACGCAGCTTGGCCTGCGCTTTGCCGCCGGTGCAGTGGTGTTGACCACCGGCACTTTTCTTTCAGGATTGATTCACGTCGGGTTGTCGAACTATCAAGGTGGTCGAGCAGGCGATCCGTCGGCCATCAGCCTTGCCGCACGGTTGCGCGAACTCAAACTTCCTGCGGGCCGGCTCAAAACCGGCACACCGCCGCGCATCGACGGGCGCAGCATTGATTACTCGGTGATGGAAGTGCAACCCGGCGATGAGCCTGCGCCGGTGTTTTCTTTCATCGGCAGGCCGGAGATGCACCCGCGGCAGGTACCGTGCTGGATTACCCACACCAATTCCCGCACCCACGATATCATCCGCGGCGGATTGGATCGGTCGCCGATGTTCACCGGTATCATCGAAGGCATAGGCCCGCGTTATTGCCCTTCTATCGAGGACAAGATTCACCGCTTTGCGGGCAAACAATCGCATCAGATTTTCCTGGAGCCGGAAGGTTTGACGGTGAACGAAATTTACCCTAACGGCATTTCCACCAGTCTCCCCTTTGACGTGCAGCTTGCGCTGGTGCGCTCGATCAAGGGTCTGGAAAACGCGCATATCACGCGTCCCGGCTACGCCATCGAATACGACTATTTTGATCCGCGCGGACTGAACAGCTCGCTGGAGACCAAAGCCATCAGGAACCTGTTCTTCGCCGGGCAAATCAACGGCACCACCGGTTACGAAGAAGCGGCGGCGCAAGGCATCCTCGCAGGAATCAACGCAGCATTGAACGTGCAAGGCAAGGAACCGTGGTGCCCGCGCCGCGACCAAGCCTACCTCGGCGTGCTGGTAGATGATTTGATTACGCGTGGCGTGAGCGAACCTTACCGCATGTTTACCAGCCGCGCTGAATACCGCCTGCAGCTGCGCGAGGACAATGCCGATTTGCGGCTAACCGAAACCGGCACAAAACTCGGGGTGGTGGACGACGCGCGCTGGAGGCATTTCGCGGAAAAGCGCGAAGCGATTACCCGCGAGCAGGCGCGGTTGAAAGACACCTGGATCAACCCCAAGCTGCTTCCGCAAAGCGAGGCAGAGCGTGTGCTGGGCAGCGCCATTGAACGCGAATATTCACTGGCGGATTTGTTACGCCGGCCCAAAGTCACTTACGCCACGCTCATGACCATGCCGGGCGCGGGCTCCGCTGTCGCTGATGAAAAAGTCGCGGAACAGGTGGAAATTCAGACCAAATACCAAGGTTATATCGAGCGCCAGCGTGAGGAAGTCGCGCGCCGTGAAAATTATGAAACCACCCGCTTGCCGCAGGATCTGGACTATAAAAGCGTGCGCGGGCTCTCGATCGAGGTGCAGCAAAAGCTCAATCAGCACAAACCGGAAACATTGGGCCAGGCGGCGCGCATATCCGGGGTAACGCCCGCCGCGATTTCGCTATTGCTGGTGCATTTGAAGCGTGGTTTTCCGGCCAAGCATAAAAAGACCGCATGAGCCTGGCGAGTAAGTTGCAACAAGGCATAAACGCCTTGAGGCTCAAATTATCGCCGCAAGACCAGCAACGCCTGCTCGATTATCTCGCGTTGCTGCGGAAATGGAACAAGGTGTACAACCTCACCGCGCTGCGCGAGCCGCAAAAGATGGTGAGCCACCACTTGCTTGATTCATTGGTGGTGGTGCCGCACATCGAAGCGCACCACATCTTAGACGTAGGCAGCGGGGCGGGCCTGCCGGGGATACCGCTGGCGATCGCGCGCGATGATTGGCGCGTAACCCTGCTAGATAGCAGCCACAAGAAAGCCGCTTTTCTGAAACAAGCAGCGATAGAATTGAAACTTTCCAATGTTACGGTGTGCTGCGAGCGCGTTGAAGCCTGGCTGCCTGAGCAAAAATTCGAGTTGATAATTTCCCGCGCATTCTCGGATTTAGCCGAGTTCGTTACTTTATCGAAACATCTGCTGCATGAAGGCGGAAGATTTGCGGCGATGAAAGGGGTATATCCGCACGAGGAAATCGCGCAACTGCCAAGCGGTTACCGGTTGGAGCGGGTAATCCCGCTCAAAATCCCCGGGCTCAAGGCGCAGCGTCATTTGGTGATGGTGAAAGCGTAGACCGTGCATTCATGGTAAAAATACTAGCGGTCGCCAATCAGAAAGGCGGAGTGGGCAAGACCACTACCAGCGTGAATCTTGCGGCAAGCCTTGCTGCTGCGGGCCGTAAAGTGCTGCTGATAGACATGGATCCCCAGGGCAATGCCACCATGGGTTGCGGCATAGAAAAGCGCGAACTGCAACGCACCGTGTATCAGGTGCTGTTGGGGGTTGCTGCAATCGGCGAAGTGCGGCAGATTTCCGAGAGCGGCGGCTTTGATTTGATTCCGGCGAACCGCGAGCTTGCCGGTGCGGAAGTGGAACTGGTGGATTTGCCGAACCGCGAAGCGCGTTTAAAACAAGCGCTGCGCGATATTCAGGACAATTACGATTTCATTCTTATTGACTGTCCTCCGGCACTTAATCTGCTCACGCTGAACGGACTGTGCGCCGCGCATGCGGTGGTGATTCCAATGCAGTGCGAATACTACGCGCTCGAGGGTTTGAGCGATTTGGTCTCGACGATTAAAAAAGTGCACGCCAACCTCAATCCCGGGCTGCAAATCGAGGGCTTGCTGCGCACCATGTTCGATTCGCGGAATCTTCTGGCGCAGCAGGTTTCCGACCAGTTAAAGCAGCACTTCGGCGACAAGGTTTACGATACCATTATTCCGCGCAATATCCGGCTCGCAGAAGCGCCGAGCCACGGCGTGCCCGCAATAAGCTACGATAGAACCTCCAAGGGCGCACAGGCGTATCTCGAGTTGGCCGGAGAAATATTGCGCCGCGCCGGACCGGCGGCAAGCGCGGGATGACAGGAAGGGAACGGTGAAGATTAAAGGTTTGGGACGGGGATTGGACGCGCTTCTCTCCAGGGACGACGAGGGGCAGGAGGCGCGCGAGCAGCTCGCCACGCTGGCCATCGAGAAAATCCAGACCGGCAAATACCAGCCACGCACGCGCATGGACACGGAGTCGCTGGCGGAACTTGCCGAATCCATCAAAGCGCAGGGGGTGATGCAGCCGATACTGGTGCGGCCGCTGCCCCAGGGGCGCTATGAAATGATTGCCGGCGAGCGCCGCTGGCGCGCCGCGCAGATGGCAGGACTTACCCATGTTCCGGCGCTGGTGAGACAGGTGCCCGATGAATCGGCGCTGGCGATGGCGCTGATTGAAAACATTCAGCGCGAAGACTTGAATCCCCTGGAAGAAGCCAACGGCATCCAGCTGCTGATCAGCGAATTCAAGATGACCCACCAGAGCGCCGCAGAGGCGGTGGGACGCTCGCGCAGCGGGGTGACCAACCTGCTGCGCTTGATTAACCTCGCCGCACCGGTGCAGCAACTCCTGTTGCAAGGCAAGATTGACATGGGGCATGCGCGAGCTCTGCTGGGTTTAAGCGCGGCGAAGCAAATCCAGCTCGCGAACCTGGTGGCGCACAAAGGGCTTTCGGTGCGGCAAACCGAACAGCTTGCCAAGCAGCGGGAAAAAACGGCTCACACAAAAACCGCAAAACCCGACGGCGACCTTATCAGGCTGCAAGAAGAGTTGTCGGAAAAGTTGGGCGCCACGGTAAGCATCAAACCGGGCAAGCGCGGTACCGGCAGACTGATCATCAATTACTCCAGCCTCGACGAGCTGGACGGCCTCATCGGCAAATTGCGCAAGCATTGATGCCGGCGCATGATGCGCCAATAACGGGAAACGCGCCATGAAAGCCCTTAAGTTTCTCTCCGCAGTTTTCGGCGCCATCCTGATCTTCGGTTGTGGCCAAGGGGAGCAGAAAGATGCGGCCGCGAAGGCGGAAAATCCTTCCCGGCAAAAGGTTAAAGATCCGGAAAAACTTCCCGGGCAGCGCCTGCAGGAAGCTGGGCGGGCCATGAACAAGGCTGCCGATGTGGAAAAAGAACTCGCGAAAAAAGCGCAAGAAACCGAGCACAAAATCGAGCAGGAAAGCAAATAGCCGGTTACGATCCGCTTGCGTCGGCTTTGAGCGCATCTCAATGCGGACTCGTTGCTTGACCGCTGAACGCCGCGGCAGTTAAACTTGCAAATTCGCGCGATGCGGCAGCTGTCTGCATAACACTCGAATCGGCCAAAAAAAAACAAATGAGTCATGCTGCGGAAATTCTGAGTCAGGGTATCCGTAGGGTACTACTCAGCCAAATCGCGCTGACTTTGTTGACCGCAGCGGCTGCGTTTGCGCTGCTGGGGAGCGCTGCGGCGCTGGCGGCGGTTTATGGCGGAGGGGTTGCGTTAATGGGCACCTGGCTACTCGGGCGGCGCGCTTCGCGCACTCCGGAAACCGCGCAGCAAGAGGGTGCGGGCGGTCAATTAGCGTTGTACGCCGGGGTGTTGCCCCGGTTTATCGTGACGCTGGCGTTGTTGGCCGCCGGATTAGGCGGGCTCAAACTTGCGCCGATTCCTTTGATTGTTGCGTTTGGTCTTGCTCAACTGGGTTTTGCGATTAATCTGGGAAGTGCCCGGCAGCCGCCGGGATCAAACAGGTAAAATAATGAGCGAAGCAGAAAAGCCCAATCCGGTTGAATACATTCAGCATCATTTGACCAATCTGCAAGTGGGCGAAGGCTTTTGGACTTTCAACCTGGATACGTTAATTTTTGGCTGGCTGCTCGCCGGTTTTCTTATCTTTCTGAGTTGGCGCGTGGGGCGTAACCTGAGTCTCAATAAACCGCGGGGAGCGCAGAACGTACTGGAAGCGATTGTGGAATTTGTGGATAGTCAAATAAAATCTGCTTTTCCCGTGCGTAATCGCTTGATTGGCCCGCTCGCCCGCACCGTATTGCGGTGGCAGCTTTACGCCACCGTCGCAATAGCGCTGATGGCCGGTGTCTGGGCCGGCATGCACGGCGCGCTGTCAGCTCTGCTGGGAGGCCTTGTGAGCTGGCTTGCGGGGCTGGTCTTTGCAGTGATGGTCTCCGGTAGCAAGGTGAAATCGGCAGGCGCGACGTTGCGCACTTTGTTCAGGGCCGAGGCCGGCAAGATCGTGCTCATCGTGTTGCTGCTATGGCTGGTGTTGACCACGTATCGGGAAGTCGTGGTGGTGGCGTTTTTTGTGGCGTTTGTCATCTCGGTTCTGGTGTCTCAGATGGCGATCTTAGTGCGCGAAAGCCGAGTCGATTAGGAACGTGCAATGGCTGTTCAAGAAGATCTGACCCCAACTCAATACATCGGTCACCATCTTACGTTCAACGCCAAGTCCGTCGGCGAAGGCGCGTTCTGGACGCTCAACATCGACACGGTAGTAACCTCGGTCCTGCTCGGCATCATCGGCATCGGATTCCTGTGGTGGGTCGTGCGCGGAGCAACTGCAGGCGTGCCCAACAAGCGCCAGGCGTTCGTCGAGCTCGCCGTCGGCTTCGTCGACGAGCAGGTCAAAGGAATTTTCCACGGTGACCGCAGCTTTCTCGCGCCGCTCGCGCTGACAGTATTCGTGTGGGTGCTGCTGATGAATTCGATGGACTTCCTGCCAGTCGACTGGGTCGCACTAGGCACGCATCACCTCTCCGAGCACGGCTTTCGCATCGTTCCCACCGCTGACGTCAATACCACGTTTGCGCTGGCTCTGACCGTGTGGGGGCTGATGATTTTCTACAGCATCAAGGTCAAGGGCCTCGGCGGCTGGATACACGAGCTGTTCTGCGCACCGTTCGGAATCAAGCCTCTGTGGATGGCGCCGCTGCTCATGCTATTCAACGTGCTGTTCAACCTCGTCGAGTACGTGTCCAAGCCGCTGTCGCATTCGCTGCGGCTGTTCGGCAATATGTACGCGGGCGAGATCATCTTTCTACTGCTGTGGATGATGGCGGCCACCAGTCTCGTCGGCACCGCGTTCGCGTCGTTGCTGGGCCTGGGCTGGGCGATTTTCCACATCCTGATCGTTGTGCTGCAGGCATACATATTCATGATGCTCACCATCGTGTATGTCGCGATGGCGCACGAAAGCTACTGATTCGTTCCGATCAATTCTTACCCCAGTCCCAAGAAAGGAAAGCAAATGGAAAAGATGCAACTGTTGGCGATGATCCAGGCCTATACCGGAATCGGTATCGGCCTGATGGTCGGACTCGGCGCGCTCGGTGCGTGCGTCGGCGTGGGTATCATGTGCAGCCGTTTTCTCGAGGGCGCCGCGCGCCAGCCCGAGCTGATACCCCAATTGCAGGTCAAGGTATTCCTGCTGCTCGGCCTGATTGACGCATCGTTCATTATCGGCCTTGGCATTGCGTTGTTCTTCGCATTTGCCAACCCGCTGCTCACGGTTGTCCAGTAAACGCCGGAGGTCCCGCAAGGAAACATCATGAACATCAATTTGACGTTATTCGCGCAAGCGATCACGTTTGCGGCATTCATCTGGTTCACCGCCAAGTTCGTATGGCCGCCACTGATGCGCGCGATTGAGACGCGCCAGAAACAGATCGCCGATGGCCTTGCGGCCGGCGAAAAAGGCCGCCAGGAGCTGGAACTATCCGGCAAGCGCGCCAGCGAGGAAGTGGCCAGGGCGCGCGAGCGCGCCCAGGAGATCGTTGGGCTCGCCGAGAAGCGCGCGTCGCAGATGGTGGAGGAAGCCAAGGGTGTCGCGCGTGAGGAAGGCAACCGCGAAAAGGCTGCCGCCAAGGCCGAAATCGAACAGGAAGTCTCACGTGCGCGAGAAATGCTGCGCGAGCAGGTCGCCGCACTGGCGGTTGCTGGCGCCGAAAAGATCCTGCGCCGCGAAGTAAACGCGCAGGCGCATAGCGATCTGCTCAACCAACTGAAGCGGGAGATTTAGGACGCCATGGCTGAAGTGGCCACCATTGCCCGGCCCTACGCCGAGGCCGTATTCGGACTTGCCGACAAGGCGGGAGCGCTGCCCACGTGGTCGAGGCTGCTCGCGACGATGGCCGACGTGGTCGCGCATCCGGAGGTGCAGGCCTGCATTGGTAACCCCAATCTGACCGCCGAGCGCCTCTATGCGCTGTTTGTCTCGTTGTGCCAGGACGAGCTGGGCGCCGACGCGCAGAATTTCGTGCGCGTGCTGATCGAGAACGACCGCCTTGCGCTGCTGCCGGAAATCCGCAGCATGTTCGAAGCGCTCAAGAACGAGCGCGAAGGAGTGGTCGACGCGGACATCACGTCGGCGTTTCCGCTGGACGCCGCGCAGCTTGCCGGACTCGTCGTAGACCTCGAGCAGCGCTTCAAGCGCAGGATCAATCCGCACGTGCACGTTGACCGTGAGCTGATCGGCGGCGTGCGCATCGCCGTCGGCGATGAAGTCATCGACGGCTCGGTGCGCGGCAAACTAGCTGCCATGGCCAGCGGCCTCAGCAAGGCCTGAAGCTGGGCGTCAGGGAATCAGGCAATCCAAGGAGCACCAATGCAACAACTCAATCCATCCGAAATCAGCGAATTAATCCGCAGCAAGATCCAGAATCTCGCGCTGTCTGCGGACGTTCGCACCCAAGGCACGGTGATTTCAGTGACCGACGGTATCTGCCGCGTGCACGGCCTCTCCGATGTGATGCAGGGCGAGATGCTGGAGTTTCCCAAGAACACTTTCGGCCTGGCGCTGAACCTGGAGCGCGACTCGGTGGGCTCGGTGGTACTGGGCGGATACGAGCACATCACCGAAGGCGATACCGTCAAATGCACGGGCCGCATCCTGGAAGTCCCGGTGGGCGAAGCGCTGATCGGGCGCGTGGTGAACTCGCTCGGCCAGCCGATAGACGGCAAAGGCCCGATTCAGGCCAAGGAGACTTCGCCCATCGAAAAAATCGCGCCGGGGGTGATCTGGCGCAAGTCAGTATCGCAGCCGGTGCAAACCGGCTTGAAGTCCATTGACTCCATGGTGCCGATCGGCCGCGGTCAGCGCGAGCTCATCATCGGCGACCGCCAGACCGGCAAGACTGCGGTGGCGCTGGACACTATCATCAACCAGCAGGGCAAGGATCTCATTTGTATTTATGTCGCGATAGGACAAAAGGCATCCAGCATCGTTAACGTGGTGAGGAAGCTCGAAGAGCACGGCGCCATGGCCTATACCATCGTGGTGGCGGCTCCCGCCTCCGAATCCGCCGCGATGCAGTACATCGCGCCCTATTCCGGCTGCACCATGGGCGAGTACTTCCGCGACCGCGGCCAGGACGCGCTGATCATTTACGACGATCTGACCAAGCAGGCCTGGGCCTACCGCCAGATTTCGCTGCTGCTGCGCCGCCCGCCGGGGCGCGAAGCGTATCCCGGCGACGTGTTCTATTTGCATTCGCGGCTGCTCGAGCGCGCCGCACGGGTGAACGAAGAATATGTCGAGCGCTTCACCAAAGGCAAAGTAAAAGGCAAGACCGGTTCGCTCACCGCGCTGCCGGTGATTGAAACCCAGGCCGGCGACGTGACGGCGTTTGTGCCGACCAACGTGATTTCGATTACCGACGGCCAGATCTTTCTGGAAACCGACTTGTTCAACGCCGGTATCCGTCCCGCGATCAACGCCGGCATCTCGGTGTCGCGGGTGGGCGGCGCGGCCCAGACCAAGGTGATTAAAAAGTTGGGTGGCGGGGTGCGTCTCTCTCTGGCGCAATACCGCGAGTTGGCGGCCTTCGCGCAGTTCGCTTCCGATCTGGATGAAGCGACCCGCAAGCAGCTGGAGCGCGGCCGCATGGTGACCGAGCTCATGAAGCAGCCGCAATATGAGCCGCTGCAGGTGTGGGAAATGGCCCTGACCCTGTTCGCGGTGAACAACGGCTATTTCGACGACATCGACGTGAAAAAGGCCCTTTCCGCCGAGCGCGCGATGCGCGATCACATCAAAGGCAAGTATGGTGATTTGGTGAAGCGTATCCAGGACACCAAGGATTTGTCCAAAGACGACGAAGCCAAGCTTCACGACGCCATGAAGGATTTCAAAAAGATCGCCGCGTATTAACCTCCTTCTGCCATCGAGGGAGAGGGAACAAAACACAAAGCTACCAAACAGGACAGGCGAACAATGCCCGGAAGCAAGGAAATCAGAACCAAGATCAAAAGCGTCCAGAACACGCGCAAAATAACCAAGGCCATGGAGATGGTCGCGGCCTCGAAAATGCGCAGGGCGCAGGAGCGCATGCGTCACGCCCGTCCCTATGGCGAAAAAATCCGCAACATCGCGGCGCATATTTCCCACGCCAATCCGGAATACCGCCATCCCTTCCTGGTTGAGCGCGACACCGTCAAGAAGGTCGGCATCATCGTCATCACCACCGACAAAGGCCTGTGCGGGGGGCTTAACACCAACGCGCTGCGGCTCGTCCTTAACAGGATGAAGGAGTGGGAATCTCAGGGCGAGCAGTTCGAGGTCTGCTGCATCGGCAACAAAGGCCTTGGCTTCATGCAGCGCCTGGGCGCGAATATCGTATCGCAGGTCGTGGGCCTCGGCGACAAGCCGCACATGGAAAAACTGATTGGCGCCATCAAGGTGATGCTCGACGGCTACATTCAGGACCGCTTTGACCGGCTGATGATTGTTTACACGGGCTTCGTCAACACCATGAAGCAGGAGCCGGCGATGGAGCAGCTTTTGCCTCTTTCGGGCGAAAGGCTGGGCGCGCCTCAAGGAAGCTGGGACTACATTTACGAACCGGAAGCGAAAACGGTGCTGGAAGAGGCGCTGAAGCGCTACATCGAAGCGCTGATTTATCAGGCGGTATGCGAAAACATGGCGTCGGAGCAATCGGCGCGCATGGTGGCGATGAAGGCTGCTTCCGACAACGCCGGCAACGTGATTGACGAGCTCACCCTGGTTTACAACAAGTCGCGCCAAGCGGCGATTACCAAGGAGTTGTCCGAGATCGTGGGTGGCGCGGCAGCGGTTTGAACTTCATTTCACCGCAGAGGACGCAGAGGAATGCACAGTAAGGAAAAGATTCTCTCCACGTTCTCCGCGCCTCCGCGGTAAACCGAATTTGATTTTGAGTTTCTAGGAAAAGACTATGAGTGAAGGAAAGATAGTACAGTGCATCGGCGCGGTAATTGACGTGGAATTCGCGCGCGAGGGAATGCCCAACATTTATGACGCGCTCACGCTCGACCCGCAGTACAAAGTCGATCTGACGCTGGAAGTGCAGCAGCAGCTGGGCGACGGCGTGGTGCGCACCATTGCGATGGGTTCCTCCGATGGCCTGCGCCGCGGCATGATGGTGAAAAATACCGGCGCGCCGATTTCCGTGCCGGTCGGACACGGCACGCTAGGCCGGATCATGGACGTGTTCGGCCGCCCAATCGACGAAGGCGGCCCGGTCAAGTGCGACGAGAGGCGCTCGATTCATCAGAAGGCGCCGACTTTCGAAGAGCTCTCCCCCAGCCAGGAGCTGCTGGAGACCGGAATCAAGGTGATCGACCTGGTATGCCCGTTCGCTAAGGGCGGCAAGGTGGGCCTGTTCGGCGGCGCCGGTGTCGGCAAAACTGTCAACATGTTAGAGCTCATCAACAACATCGCTAAAGCGCGCTCGGGTCTCTCCGTTTTCGCCGGCGTGGGCGAGCGCACCCGCGAGGGCAACGACTTCTATCACGAGATGATAGAGGCAGGTGTCATCAAGCTCGATAATCTGAGCGAATCAAAGGTGGCGATGGTGTTCGGGCAGATGAACGAGCCGCCAGGCAATCGCCTGCGCGTGGGATTGAGCGGCGTCACCATGTCGGAATACTTTCGCGACGAAGGCCGCGACGTGCTGCTCTTCATCGACAACATTTACCGCTTCACGCTGGCGGGAGTTGAAGTTTCAGCGCTGCTCGGCCGCATGCCCTCGGCGGTGGGCTACCAGCCCACGCTGGCTGAGGAAATGGGCCGCTTGCAGGAGCGCATTACCTCGACCAAGACCGGCTCGATTACCTCGGTGCAGGCGATATTCGTGCCGGCGGACGACCTGACCGACCCGTCTCCCGCCACCACCTTCGGCCACCTCGATTCCACCGTGGTGCTCTCGCGCGACATCGCGTCGCTCGGCATTTATCCCGCGGTGGACCCGCTGGATTCGACCTCGCGCCAGGTGGACCCCAACGTGATTGGCGAGGAACATTACAATACCACGCGCTCGGTGCAGGCGACGCTGCAGCGCTACAAGGAATTGCGCGACATCATCGCGATTCTCGGCATGGACGAGCTCTCGCCCGAGGACAAGCTGATCGTGTCCCGCGCCCGCAAGATCCAGCGCTTTCTGTCGCAGCCCTTCAGCGTGGCGGAAAACTTCACCGGCCAGAAAGGCAAATTCGTGCCGCTCAAAGAGACCATCAAGGGCTTCAAGGCCATCGTCGCGGGCGAATACGACCAACTGCCAGAACAGGCGTTCTACATGGTCGGCACCATCGAGGAGGCAGTCGAGAAAGCGAAAACGTTACAGTGATGAAGAGGAGCGTGAACCAGTGAATAAGTGAACAAGTGAACGAGGAAATCGAGGCATAACGTCCTCTTTTCACCCGGTCACCATTCACCTATTCACCCGTTCACAGAGCAAAATGGCCCATACCATACATGTAGACGTCGTCAGCGCCGAAGAATCCATTTTCTCCGGGGAGGCGGAATTCGTGGTGCTGCCCGGTGAAATGGGCGAGCTCGGCATTTACCCCAAGCATACGCCGCTGATGACCCGCATCAAGCCCGGCGCGGTACGGATGAAAGTCCCGAACCAGGAAGAGGAAGTCCTGGTTTTTGTGGCGGGCGGCATCCTGGAAGTGCAGCCGAACCTGATCACCGTACTCGCCGACACCGCGATCCGAGGCAAAGATCTGGACGAAGCGAAAGCGCTGGAAGCGATGAAGCGAGCAGAAGAAGCCAAGCGCAGCGCCAAGGACAAGCAGGAAGTGGCGGCGGTCGAGGCCGAGCTCGCCTCGCTCGCGGCCCAACTCGCAGCGATCCGCAAGCTGCGCAAGAAATAACTTAGTGGCAAGCGCCCCCAGGGTAAAATTGCAAAGGCGGCTTAGGCTGCTTTTTTTATTTCTCGTAAGCTTGTCATTCTGAGGGTAAAGTCCGAAGGATGACTGCCGGACACTTTAAGTGCAGACTCAATTCGCAGAAACTGTAGATCTTCTGATCATCGGCGGCGGGATTAACGGCGCTGGCATCGCGCGCGATGCCGCAGGGCGCGGTCTATCCGTGCTGCTTTGCGAACAAGGGGATTTGGGCGGAGCCACCAGTTCGGCGAGCAGCAAGCTGATTCACGGCGGGCTGCGTTATCTCGAGCATTACGCCTTGCGCCTGGTCGCTGAGGCGCTAGCCGAGCGCGAAGTGCTCCTGAACTGCGCGCCGCACCTCATCTCACCATTGAGCTTCGTTTTGCCCCATGCCAAAGGAATGAGGCCGGCATGGCTGTTGCGCTTGGGGTTGAAGCTCTACGATCATCTCGGCGGCGCGGGAGCGCTTTCCGGATCGCATGCGGTTGATTTGCGGCAAAGCGAATATGGCGCCGCATTAAAGGCCGAATTTAAGAAGGGCTTTGTCTATTCCGATTGCCGAGTGGACGACGCCAGGCTGGTGATCGCCAACGCGCGCGGCGCTCAAGAGCTCGGCGCGCGCATTCTGCCACGCACCCGGTGCATATCCGCATGGCGGAACGGCGAATTTTGGGAAGCGATACTTGAGTGCGGACGCGACCGGATCGAGGTAAAGGTTAAGGCCAAAGCCCTGGTTAACGCCGCCGGTCCCTGGGTTCGCTCGCTGTTTGATGACGTCATTCAGCAGCAGGCCAGGCACAACGTCCGGCTGGTGAAAGGCAGCCACATCGTGGTGCCGCGGCTGTATCAAGGGGATCATGCTTATCTGCTGCAGAATCACGACCGCCGCGTGGTACTGACCATTCCGTTCCAGGAAAAATTTACCCTGATTGGCACCACCGACATTCCTTACCAAGGTAATCCCGCAGCGGTAGCCGCCTCGGATTCAGAAGTCGCGTATCTTTGCGAGGCGGTGAACCGCTACCTTGCAAGCAAGGTTTATCCGCCCGAAGTGGTGTGGAGTTACAGCGGCGTGCGCGCGCTGTATGACGATGGGCAACCCAACCCATCCGATGTGAGCCGCGACTACAAGCTTAGCGTGGAAACGGACGGCAGGGGGCGGCTGCCGCTTCTCTCGGTGTATGGCGGCAAGATCACGACTTACCGCAAGCTTGCCGAGGCCGCATTGAAAAATCTCGCACCGTGGTTTACGGCGATGAAATCTCCCTGGACCGTGCAACAGCCTTTGCCGGGCGGCGATATCCCCAACTCCGATTTCGAGCGCTTTCTGACCGAGTTGGGAAACACTTATCCGCAGTTGCCGCCGGTTGTTTTACGCGGGGTGGCGCAGCGCCACGGCAGTTTGGCCCGCGAGGTGTTGCAGGACGTTCGCAACGTTTCCGGTCTTGGCGAGAATTTCGGTGCGGGATTGTTTGGCCGCGAAGTGGATTACTTCATCGAGCGCGAATGGGCGCAGACGGCTGAAGATATTCTGTGGCGGAGAAGCAAAGCCGGCCTGCGCCTCAGCATGGCGCAGAAACAAGCGCTTGAGCGCTATGTCTTCAATAAGCTCGCAGCCCCAGGCAGAGGATCAGCTAGAAGCCGTTCCGCATGAGCCCTTCGACAAAGCCTCCGTCCGCCCTGAGGCTTCGACAAGCTCAGCATTAAAGACGGTCGAAGCCTGTCCTGAGCTCGTCGAAGGAGGGCACGGCCTATTCCAATCAAACTGACCCGCTACTGTGCCATAATATCGCGGTAAAACCATGTTGAATATCGTCATTCTCGCTGCCGGCACAGGCAAGCGCATGCACTCGGATTTGCCCAAGGTGCTGCACAAGCTCGCCGGAAGACCGCTGTTGCAGCATGTGCTCGATACCGCGCGCGCGCTGAAACCGGCCAAGCTTTGCGTGGTTTATGGTCACGGCGGAAGAGCGCTGCCTGAGCAGTTTAAAGGCGCTGATGTGGTGTCGGTCAAGCAGCAGCCGCAACTCGGCACCGGACACGCGCTGAAACAGGCCCTGCCGCATCTGGGCAATGACGGAATCACTCTTGTGCTGTATGGCGATGTACCATTGATTGCGGCAGGCACTCTTAAGCGCATGCTCAAGCCCAACCAACTCACGCTTATGACGGTGGAGCTGGATGACCCGGCCGGTTACGGACGCATCGTGCGCGACGATGACGGCGATATATCGCGCATCGTCGAGGACAGAGACGCCACCGGCTACGAGCGGAACATCCGCGAAGTCAACACCGGCATCATGGCGATCCCGGGGGCGCGGCTGCAAAACTGGTTGAGCAGGCTCGGCAACAAAAACGCGCAGAAGGAATACTACCTTACCGACATCGTGGCGCTGGCAATCCAGGACGGCGCCAAAGTTTCCGCCATTCAACCGCAGCATGCGTGGGAAACGCTGGGTGTCAACAGCAAAGCGCAGCTTGCCCAGCTCGAGCGCTTGTATCAGCGGGAGCGCGCCAACCAACTTCTCGAGCGGGGCGTGACGCTCGCCGATCCGTCGCGCATTGATGTGCGCGGGGAATTGGCTTGCGGCAGAGATGTTGAAATAGACATCGGCTGCGTGTTCGAAGGGAATGTAACCTTGGGCAACAGGGTCAGTGTCGGCGCGCATTGCGTGCTGAAAGACGTGAAGATCGCCGCCGGCACCGAACTTCTGCCTTATTGCTTGATTGATGGCGCGGAAATTGGCAGGGATTGCCGCATTGGCCCCTATTCGCGCATCCGCCCGGGCACCGTGCTGGAAAATGAGGCGCATATCGGCAATTTTGTCGAAGTGAAAAACAGCCACATCGGCAAGAATAGCAAGGCCAATCATTTAAGCTACGTGGGCGATGCCACCGTGGGTAAGCATGTCAACATCGGCGCCGGCACCATCACCTGCAATTACGACGGCGCCAACAAGCACCGCACGGTGATTGAGGACGGTGTATTCATCGGCTCGGATACGCAACTCGTGGCGCCGGTCACCATCCGCAAAGGCGCGACTATCGCCGCGGGAACCACGGTGACCCGGGACGCGCCGGCGGGAGAACTCACGATTTCGCGGGTAAAGCAGGTATCCATCAGCGGCTGGAAGCGACCTAAAAAGAAAGTGAGGAGTAAGGAGTGAAGAGTGAGGAGTAAAGGAATAGAGTGGACCAAGGAAGGGCTTGTTCATAGCGTGAGGCGCGAGGCGAGATCAAATCTTAACCCCCTCTCCCTCAGGGAGAGGGCCGGGGGTGAGGGTGGGGTATCACACCTCACTCCTTACCCTTTACTCCTCACGGATTCTTGATATGTGTGGGATAGTCGGCGCTATAGCTCAGCGTGACGTGGTTCCTATATTGCTGGAGGGCCTGCGCCGTCTCGAATACCGCGGTTACGACTCCGCGGGACTCGCGGTGGTGAACGGCGGGCTCAAGCGCATTCGCAGCGTGGGGCGTGTCGCTGAATTGAGCAACCAGGCACAAAAGCAAAAAGTGCACGGGCAGCTGGGCATCGCGCACACGCGCTGGGCGACTCACGGCGCGCCCACCGAAAGGAACGCCCACCCGCACGTGAGCGGCGGCACGCTGGCAGTGGTGCATAACGGCATCATCGAGAACCACGAGGCGCTGCGGGAGAAGCTCAAAAAGCTCGGCTACGAATTCACTTCCGACACCGATACCGAAGTGATCGCGCATTTGATTCACTCCCATTACCGCACAAGCAAGGACTTGCTGCAAGCGACGCGCAAAGCGGTGGCGGAGCTTAACGGCGCGTACGCGATTGGCGTGGTGGATTCCAGCGACCCGCAGCGCCTGGTGTGCGCGCGCAAAGGCAGCCCGCTTCTGCTGGGTCTGGGCAGCAAGGAAAA
>Ga0184637_10001307_pt1 | contig 17055 bp, 11 predicted proteins | sample PLM3_127_b2_FD_133143 | JGI IMG/M metagenome (GOLD analysis project Ga0184637, IMG submission 133143) | Groundwater sediment microbial communities from an aquifer in East River, Colorado, USA - PLM3_127_b2 | ecosystem: Environmental > Terrestrial > Soil > Riparian zone | place: USA: East River...
AGCTCAAATTCCAGACCATCATACCCAGGCATAACGCCTTCGGGAAGTCGTTCTAATAGGGAATCGTATTCGATTTCGTGTCCCATGTGTGTAAAAACGGCAAGCCTAGGTCCTATCTTGTTAATAACCTCAACAGCCTGATCAACACTTAAGTGTGCAGGATGGGGCTTATAACGCAACGCATCAATAATTAATAGGTCAAGTCCCTTTAGTTTCCCTAATGATACTTCAGGAATACCACTACAGTCCGTAAGATACGCCATCTTTCCTATTCTATAACCATAGATTAACCAATCAGCATGATTAATTTCTATTGGTATAATCCTGATGCCATCTATGTCAAAATCGTCTGTGATGGCTGTCAGTTCCAGACTTGGCTTGCCTCCAGCTGAATATGAACCGTCAAATATATATTTAAAATTCTCCTTAATATTCGAAATTGTTTGAGGACTTCCGTAGCAGGATATGGTCATTTTGTTAATAAAATTATAGGTTCTAAGCTCATCTATACCGTGGGTATGATCCGCGTGGGTATGCGTATATAGAACGACATCAATTCTTGTGATATTTTTTGTAAAAGCCTGCATCCTTAAATCGGGTGATGTATCTATTAAGATATTCTTTCCCCTCGTTTGTATAAAAGCAGAGCACCTGGTCCTCTTATTCCTTGGATTTTGAGAGGTACAAACTGAGCAATTACATCCGATTATAGGAACCCCAGTAGAAGTAGCACAGCCAAGTATAATCACCTTCATAGTTCTAAATTTAGCATCAAGTAAATATCATATCAAAATGACAATTTAAAAACGTTATTTACAAAATATAAAAAATATAATATAATTAAATCCTTACGATGAATACTACGAGAATAGCTTTAAGTCTTTATTCGCTATTCTTATTATTTTCGTTTTACCAGGACTCCCCTGCGAACGAAGAAGCCGAGATACAATTTCAAGAAACGCTTGAACTGTACAAGTCCCTTTCTACAGACCCAGTTAAAGTCCAAGACCAGGAGATATGGGACATAATTGCCAGAGCCTTTTATAGTATCTATTTAAACAATCCGGATAGCTCGAAAGCACCCAACAGCCTATTCCTCTCCGGAAGGATGTATGAAGAGATCGGTAATAGATTCGAGTCTCGCGAAGATCTAGAAAAATCCGTAGATCGATCTAGATTGTTTATCAGAGCCTATCCCGATAATTCCCTGGCTGATGACGCGCAGATTCGAATAGCTAGGATAATTGAAGGTTGGGATAAAAAACAATCATATCTAGAATATGAGAAGGTGATAGAAGATTTTCCTTCGGGAGATATGAAAATCGCTGCTAAAAACAAGGTGCAAGAGCTCTCACCCTTCAAACCCTCCACTGAAGAGAGGGCGCGTGCACGGGTTAATGAGAAATCAAAGGCACTAGTAAAAATAAATAAGATTCAGCATTGGTCAACAGACAACTACTCTAGGGTTGTAATCCATCTGGATAAGGAGATGCCCTATCAATCTTATCTATTAAAAGCCGATCAATCTAGCAGAAAACCTCCTAGGCTTTATGTAGATATTACAGGCACTACCGTAGACAAAAATTTACAGGTTCCACCCATTGAAGATGGTTTACTCGAGGAAATAAAGTTCGGAAGAAATACTATGGATAGGGTTAGGGTCGTTCTATATATTAAAAGCTTTGTGAACTACCGTGTTTTCTCGCTAAATGAACCGTTTAGAATTGTCATCGATATAGAGGGGGAGAAATTAGAAAGCGATGATTATTTAGTTAAAAATAAAGATGTAAAAGACCTTAAACTACCCGAGAGCCCTCCTCAGATAGATGATAAGGATATTTCGACCTTAAGAGGCGCCCTTGGTCTAAAGGTAAAGACAGTTGTAATCGATCCCGGTCATGGTGGACATGACTCTGGTGCGGTTGGACCCACCGGGCTCAAAGAAAAAGACGTTAATTTGAATATTGCAAAAGCACTAAAATCAATTATAGAAAAAAATGGAAGCGATGTAGGAATTTCTAAGGTATTACTCACAAGGGAAGATGATAGGTTTATACCTCTTGAGGAACGCACAGCTATAGCTAAAAAATACAACGCTGATATCTTTATCTCCATTCACTGTAATGCATCAAAGAATAACAATGCTTACGGTATTGAAACCTATATCTTAAGCTTTACAAAAGACCCTGAATCTCTGATTGTTGCAGCGCGTGAAAATGCCACAACCCAGAGAGGACTCAGCGACCTGAGAGATATAATTAAGAAATATCTTCTCAGTTCAAAGATTGAAGAATCCACAAGATTTGCAACCTATGTTCAAAGATCAGTAGTGACAAATGTCTCTATTAAATACAATTCAATTAAAAACAAAGGGGTTAAGAAGGCTCCTTTCATCGTGCTTATAGGGGCAGACATACCAAGCATTCTCGTTGAAACGTCTTTTATTACAAACACGAGAGAAGAAAAGAGATTGAAGAGTAGTAATTACTTGAATCAAATCGCAAAGGGCATTTACACTGGAATCAAGAGCTACTCCACTGAAGTAGAAACCGCTTCGTTAATTCGATGATGAATGATTAAGTTGGTTCGGAATAAAGCCGACGATATAATTGCTGGTAAAGATGAAAATACTTAAGTTGATGGAACCAGCGACTTACCCCCACAGATGGGTAATTAGCATTGCAGGGAATACTAAAAAATAAAAATCTCTATCCAATATCGCACTGCTAAAAAAAAACTGCTAGAATCTAACATATGGTTTTTCAGGATACAAATGTCGAATCTGGAGTTAAAGAGTAGGTGAAAGTCTCCTTTTATAGACACACACTTCTCAGTAGAGGCGGAGACAAAATGGTGGTTGAATACTCAAACTTCCTTGCAGAGAAGGGGTATGATGTCACGCTGTGGTATAGTGAGATTAACACGGTTTTTAAGCTACATCTCAAACTCAAACTGATAAAGATTCCTTTTCCAACGAGGCTAGGAACGATTATACATTTAGCTCTAAAGAGATTCCCCTCAGATGTAGTAATCGTGGATATTGTTCCCCTAGTGCTGGTGGCATCGTTTAGAAACCGCTCTAGGCTTATTTTCTTGGCTCAGGGTTATGACGAGTCCTACTATAAAAATCCTCTTAGAAGGCTACTCACTAAAATCCTCTACTTCTTTTCTTTAAAACTCTTGAAAGTAAAAACAATCGCCGTATCCAACGAGCTTACAGAAATGCTGAAGGAAAAATATAATGCTAATGTGGTAACCGTTGAAAATGGTATAGATTTCGAAATCTTTTACCACGATCGGGATGAGGATTTAATAAGAAATAAAGGTGACAGAAAAGCCATTCTTCTGCTTTCCAGAGGCGATCACCCAAAAGGGCTCGACATAGCAATCAAAACCTTAAATAAATTAAGCAATGATTGGAAAGACAAAATCGTGGTCTGGTTTTGCGGAGAATCCGTTAAACAAGAAATTCTTAAACCCGAGGTTATAAACTTCGGTTGGATTGGTGAGGATAGGCTCAGAAAGATAATCAGCAGCGCCGACGTACTATTTTATCCAACTAGACACGAGGGCTTCGGTCTTTTGCCACTTGAAGCCATGGCTTGTGGCTGTCCGGTAGTAACAACCAATGTCGTACCATATGTAAAGGATGGAGAAAACGCACTTGTAGCTAAGGTTGAGGATGAAAACAGTCTGAAAGAAAAGCTTGAAAGAATACTGAGCGATCAGCAACTGAAGGATAGGTTGAAAATCAACGGACTTAACACAGTAAAAAAATATGACCTTAATGAAAGTAAAAGAAAATTTGACGAGGCTATCAAGGAAATTATATCTCCTGATATTACCTTTACACCGCCATGAAGTCCTCTCATGAATCTTCAAAAGCCTTCGGTTCAGTCCTCTTCTTTCGTAATTCCCCTCTATGAACCTCCATACCGCCATTCCCATCTCGTGTCAGAGTTCGGGGTAGGTTATAAGATATTCTAATTTTACATGGAACAAATGTTGCACATATAAAACCTAACATATAATATTATTTTAACTGTATTCAGAACGTATGAACTTATCAGTCGTGATAAAGGATAATTATCCTGAGGCCTCTATAGTAAAATCTAAAAGAGGGAGCTCAGCAAAGGGTTTGATCAAGAACTGGGTTTAGGTTGTTAGTCTTTCATATTTTTGTAATTTAATAGCACTAAAGGAGAAGGTATTTATGAAAAAACAAAAAAGAGTCTTGGTAACAGGGGCGGGAGGTTTTATTGGTCATCATCTTGTCAAGTATTTAAAGCATAGGAATTATTGGGTAAGGGGGGTGGATATTAAATATCCTGAATATGAGGATACTGTTGCGGATGAATTCAAGTTGCTTGATTTAAGAAGATGGACGAAGTGTTTGCAGGCGACTCGAGGTGTCGAACAGGTTTACAATCTTGCGGCAAATATGGGGGGAATAGGCTTCATTGAAACCCATAAGGCTGAAATCACGCACGACAATGTCCTCATAAATATCCATATGCTTGAAGCGGCGAGGTTGAATGGAGTGGGGAGGTTCTTATTTACTTCTTCAGCTTGCATCTATCCTGGCTATAAGCAGAACGTACCTGGTTTAACACCCTTAAAAGAGGAAGATGCCTATCCGGCTGACGCAGAAGATGGCTATGGATGGGAGAAGCTTTATACGGAAAGGGCATGTCGTCACTATCATGAAGACTATGGCTTAAAAACATATAGTGTTCGTTTTCATAATATCTTTGGATCATTGGGATCTTACGATGGGGGACGGGAAAAATCTCCAGCAGCTATCTGTCGCAAGATTGCCCTCGCAAGAAAAGAGGATGAAATTGAAGTATGGGGAGATGGATTACAGACTCGCTCATACTGTTATATTGATGACTGTGTTGAGGGTATTTATCGGTTCGTGCAGACAGAATATCATGAGCCTATTAATCTTGGACAGGATAGAATGATCACAGTTAATGAACTTGTAGATATGATTGCAAACATTGCAGGCAAAAAGATCCGAAAGCGCTACGATCTGACAAAACCCCAAGGTGTGAGGGGAAGAAACAGTGATAACACAAGATTGCGAGAGGTCCTTAAATGGGAGCCACAGGTTTCTCTTGAGGAGGGACTGGAGAGAACATATAAATGGATCTATGAACAGTTGGTGAAGTCGGGCAGGATAACCCTCCAAGAGGATAAGGCATATTCTTCAGAGCGCTTCGACTATGAAAATTACTCTATTACCAGTAAGACTAGCTGAGGGAATGTGCTATGAGGCTTTCAGTTATTGGGTTAGGCAAACTTGGTGTATGTTCAGCGGCATGTTTCGCTTTTAAGGGTTTTGAAGTTATCGGGGTTGACATAAATAAAGATTTCGTAGATGCCATTAATAATGGCATAGCCCCTGTTTATGAACCGAAGCTTCAAGAGCTAATTACCTTGGTTAAGGGCAAACTAAGGGCTACTCGGGATTATAAAGAGGCTATAGGTAAATCGGATATAACCTTTATTATCGTACCTACCCCAAGCAGACAGGACGGTCATTTCTCAGATAAGTATATACAGGATGCTCTTAAACATCTTTCCATAGCATTAAAGGCGGCAAATAAAGAATATCATCTCTTTGTGATTACCTCCACTGTTTCTCCTGGAACAATTGATGAAAGCCTTATACCCTTAATCGAGTCGGTCTCAGGAAAGAGGCTTAACAGGGACTTTGGGGTATGCTATAACCCAGAGTTTATCGCCCTTGGGAGTGTTATAACTGATTTTCTGAATCCTGATATTGTATTAATCGGTGAAAGTGATAATTTTGCGGGTGATAAACTTGAGGAAATTTATAAGGTTGTCTGTGAAAATAAACCCTACATTGCCAGAGTTTCCATTATCAGTGCAGAGATAACAAAGTTAAGCCTCAACTCTTATATCACCATGAAGATAAGCTTTGCCAACACCCTTGCCAATATATGTGAGTCGATCCCCGGGGCAAACATAGACGACGTTACGAGGGCATTGGGAGCCGATAGGAGAGTTTCTCCATATTATATTACGGGTGGGTTAAGTTTTGGAGGTCCATGCTTTCCAAGGGACAATAGGGCATTTACAGCCTTTGCCGAAAAATACGGATGTGATGCGACGTTATTAAAGGCAACCGATGCAGTCAATCATTTTCAGATAGAGCATATAGTTAATCGTGTTTTAAGTTGCCTCTCAGACAGTAACAGCAAGGTCATCTCAGTTCTTGGCCTTGCCTACAAACCAAACACTCCTGTTATAGAGGAATCTCCTGGGATAAAGATTATTGAAGGACTCCTTAAGAAAAAAGACATAGAGATAATAGCCTACGATCCACTAGCGATGGAGGGTGCTAGGGTACATTTTGGGGACAATATCCTTTATGCCTCTTCAACCAAGAACTGCCTCTCATATTCATCATTATGTATCATTACGACCCAGGCTGATGAGTTCAAGTCAATAGATGACAGTTATATTGTTCATGATCCTACCACTATTATTGATTGCTGGAGGATAATAGACCCATCAAGATTCGGGGGAAGGGTGAAATATATTGCGCTTGGGAGGGGTCAAAGGTGAATGTTTTAGAGCAGGTTCGAGAGTATTGGGATTCCAGGCCATGCAACATTCGACACTCACCGAAACCTGTTGGCACCCGTGAATATTTTGACGAGGTAGAGGCAAGGAAATATTTTGTTGAACAACATATCCCTAATTTTGCTCAATTTGAGAAATGGAGAGGCAAAAGAGTCCTTGAGATTGGTAGTGGAATCGGAACCGATTCTATCAACTTTGCAAGAGCTGGTGCTGACCTTACAGTGGTTGAACTTTCTGAAAGGAGTTTTGAGATTTGTAAGAAGAGGTTTGAGGTTTATGGGCTTAAGGCGCACTTCTACTGCGGCAGTGCGGAGGAATTGAGCTCTTTCGTGCCGGTTGAACCCTATGACCTAATCTATTCATTCGGGGTTATTCACCACACACCTAATCCCGAAAGGGTTCTTAATGAGATTAAAAATTATTGTAGTCCAGAAACCGAGATAAGAATAATGCTTTATTCCAAATGGAGCTGGAAGGTTTTGTGGATTATTATGACCTATGGTAAGGGAGCCTTCTGGCGGGCCGATGAGCTTGTCAGTAGCTATTCAGAAGCCCAGACGGGCTCACCGGTGACCTACTATTACTCCTTTAAAGACATCCGTCGCTTGATGTCTCACTTTCAAATAATTGAGATGCGTAAAGAACACATCTTCCCTTACATCATTGAGAGGTATATCAATTTCGAATACAAATGGGTCTGGTACTTTCGTTGGATGCCTGAGCCCTTATTTCGCCGGCTGGAGCGGCACTTCGGATGGCATACATTGCTGGTTGCAAAGCCAAAGCGAGATTGATAGGCAATGAAAAGCACTCTTGAAATAAGGGGAAGTTTACTGGTTCGGAATACAGCCCTGAATTTCATAGGTCGGATTATCCCCCTGGTCATCGCAGTCGTTACGATTCCCTATATTATTCGCGGCTTAGGAGTAGAGCGGTTTGGGATTCTGTCCTTGGCCTGGGTTATACTTGGATATTTTAGCCTTTTTGATCTAGGTCTGGGGCGAGCCACTACAAAGTTTGTAGCTGAGCAACTGGGGAAAGGTGAGATTGAGAAAATTCCTAAAATTATTTGGACATCGTTAATCATTCAAACGACAATGGGTGTCGCCGGTGGCATAGCGCTAGCATTAGCGACACCCGTCCTTGTCGAGAGGGTCTTACAGATCCCATTGCACCTGATAGAGGAAACAAGACTAATTTTCTACATCTTGAGTCTAGCTATTCCCATTGTAGTATGTTCAACGAACCTGATAGGGGTGCTTGAGGCAGCGCAACGATTTGATTTAATCAATCTCGTCCAAATCCCTTCAAGCTCCCTCACTTGCTTAATCCCTGCAATTGGAATTCATATTGGACTCCAGCTCCCTAGTATCATCCTCATATTAGCCCTATCCTTGATGCTTAACACATCGGTTTACTGGATACTTTGTCTCAAGGTTTTCCCTCCATTAAGAGAGAGGGTTTACATTGAAACCTCTTTGTTACGTCCTCTCTTCACCTTTGGAAGTTGGGTAACCCTCTGTAATGTACTTATCCCGCTCCTTGTATATCTTGACCGATTTCTTATCGGAGCCATCGTCTCAGTAGGGGCATTAGCTTACTATACCGTTCCTTTTGAAGTGGTTAAACAGATCCTGATTGTCCCGGGTGTCTTGGCTGTGACATTATTTCCTGCCTTTAGCGGACTAGCAACAGTCAACAGAACAGAGCTGGAACGGCTTTATGCCCGTAGCTTGAAGTATATCGTCCTGATTCTGGGACCGATTGTTGTTATAACAGTTCTTTTCGCAAGAGATATCCTCCAGATATGGCTTGGGACAGATTTTTCGGCAAAAAGTACGAGTGTTTTCCAAATCCTTGCCTTTGGGATGTTACTCAATGCCCTGGCACAGATGCCAGCAAACCTTCTCGATGGGGTCGGAAGGCCGGACATAAGGGCGAAGGTCTTTCTCTCCTATGTCTTTCTATATATCGGATTTCTCTGGCTGCTCGTCAGTAAACGTGGTATTGAGGGGGCAGCTGTAGCCTGGACTTTGCGTGCGGGTTTGGAACTTCTATTGTTTTTTGAAGTCTCACGCAGGCTAACCCGTACCAGTTTGCGTGTTTTTGTGACGAATAGGCTCCTGAGAGGAGTGGCGGTATACGTGGGCTTCGTCACGGTTGCTTTCCTGAGTTTGATATTGACAAAAGGCATTTTGATTCAAGGTCTCCTAACACTAACGGCTCTAATTCTCTTCGCGCTTGTTGCTTGGAGATACACACTCGACGAGGTAGAGAAACGATTATTTCTACCAATGCTCAGATTGAAATGATAAATCGATGGAAGGGAGTGCTTATCTTTTAAACTTGTTCCTAGAGGAGTTAAAATGAAAATCTCCCCATTCGAGACACAGGATGCCCTCGAAATCAATGAAGCGAGGGGTACCTTTCTGAAATCGTTCTTGCCTGACCTCATTCGAAAAGCAAAAATAAACACTGCCTTAGATGCTGGATGTGGTGGCTCGGGCTTTTTTTCAAGACTTTTGAAAGACTTGGGCCTAGAGGTGACAGGTTTTGACGTACGAGTGGAAAACGTGGCTGAAGCAAGAAGACTCAGTCCAAATATAGATTTTAAGGTATGCGATGTCGAAGATCCATCCGTCATATCTCTTGGCCGATTTGATCTAGTTCTCTGTTTTGGACTTTTGTATCACCTAGAAAATCCATTCCGAGCAATAAGGAACCTCCATGCAATTACAGAAAAATATCTACTTATAGAAGCACAGACCGCTCCATATCAATCACTCTATTCTGTTTTATATGAAGAACCTCGTGCAAGTAATCAATCTCTAAACTATGTGGTACTTATGCCTACTGAATCCTCTTTTGTAAAGATGTTATATAAAGCAGGCTTCGCTACAGTCTATCGTTCCTACCATGTTCCCGAACATCCTGAATATCGTGGCTCACTGACCCGCAAGAAGGTTCGAACCATTCTCATAGCTTCTAAGATAGAAAACCCTGAATCTATAAAGGAATGGCAAGCTGCGAAATTTTGTTTAATTCTCGAACCAATTCTGCCGGCATTGTCACTCCGAAATTGGGATACCAATTTAGGAAAAACGACACATAACGTGATAGATTTTGTTACAAAACCAGGTGTTACCGTCCAACGATCGTTTAATAGGTTGATTAAATTCGTTCCGTCATCTTTGATAGTGAGAGCTTGCAGATTTATGTCGAGACCCCTAGCCCTTCGTCTGTGGCCTGGCTGGTATACTGGTGCGGGTCAGTCGACCTTCTGTGCCTCAACTCTCATACGCGAAACGTTATGGACAGGTTTCTCATATAAATGTTTGGACAAGACCTTCATTCTACCATGGCACAATGGGATCAAAATACTCGCCTACCCTAAGGTCATGACTTGTCGTTCCTTATTTGTTACAGGCTATTATGAACCCAATGAGTTTTGCTTTTTGAAAACTTTCCTTAAACCTGGAATGGTCTTTATAGACATCGGGGCTAACATAGGCTTATATACCCTGTTTGCCTCTAAATTGGTAAATAATAACGGGACCGTCCTTGCTATTGAGCCATCTGAGCGAGAAATTCAGAGGTTGAGAGAGAATGTTAAACTGAATAAAAGCCAGAATATCCGACTAAGGCAGGTGGCCATTTCCAACAGTTGTGCTAAGCGGGAGTTACTAATAGCAGAGGAAGAGCATTCGGGGCATAATACTTTTGGCGTGTTTACATATGCGGGTGTCCAAATTCACCAGAAACAGCCGGTAAATACTGAGACATTAGACGAGGTGGTTCAAAATGAGTTACTAAGTAGGGTTGATGCAATAAAAATAGATGTGGAAGGACATGAGTTGTTTGTACTTGAGGGAGCTAAAGAAACCCTCAGCAAATTTTGTCCAATATTGTTGGTGGAAATTTCAGATGGTGCTCTTGTCCATCAAGGATGTAGCAGTTTACAGGTATTAAAGTTTTTACTCCAATTGGGGTACAGAATCTATTTATTCAGCAGGCAGACCGGCCTTCCGGTCCCATTAAATAAAACCATTGAATATTTTGAATCCGAGAACATTCTTGCAATTCATGAATCGTCTGAGGTGAACTCCATTGGAAATGCTTAAACAGCCCCTAGTTACTGTAGTTGTGCCGTGCCTAAATAGGGCACACTTTTTAATCCCGACAGTTGAGAGTATTTTACAACAAGACTATCCAAACATCGAATGTATTGTGGTCGATGGTGGTTCCAGTGATGGTACCATTGAGATATTGAAAAGTTATATGAATAGGATCAAGTGGGTGTCAGAACCCGATAATGGCCATGCCGATGCCATTAATAAAGGATGGAATATGAGCAAAGGGGAATTTCTCGCCTGGCTAAATGCGGACGATTGTTATGTCATTCCCGATGCTGTTAGGAAGGTAGTAGATCATCTACAAAATTACCCAGAGGTTGATGTTGTCTACGGTGACTGTGCATTGATTAATGAAGATGGGAAAATCGTTTCTGACATTATAAAATCTCGTAAATGGGACTTAGCGTACGCAGTTAAATATTGTTATTTTACTATTCCACAAGCTGCCAGTTTCATGAGAAGATCTATTTTAGAAAAGGTAAATTGGCTTGATCCACAATTTCATTACGGAAAAGACCATGAGCTCTGGCTTCGAATCGGATTGGTTGGCAAAATCCAGTACATTCCAATTCATTTGGCTTACGTACGTAACTGCCTTGGCCTGAGCCAGCACGGAATATCCGTCTCAGAATCAAAAGTGAATTTAACAAAAAAATTCTTCACGATTAAAGACCTGCCAATGCCATTAGGGTCGAAAAGTTTTCAACGCCGTGCACTTAGCAACGCCTATCTGTTAGGAAGTTTATATGCATGGGACGGGGGTAGATGCACAAGGAGAATGATATCTTATGTGTTTCGTTCCATTCTTACTGATATTTTCAATCTGCCTTATATAGTATCAAGATTTACTTTCCACATGTCGATATCAATTCTGTCAGACCTTTTACCTTATACATTCAAAAGAGACCTAAAAAGATTTTTGAAACTAATAAAGAATCGGTTAAACACTGCTATGGATTAGGGCTTTTCGTTCTCAGACGACCACAGTGTAATGATAATGAAGTATCAGAGAAGAAATTATGATAACCATATTTTCTTGCCCCAAGCCTTTTCGGGGCCATATTAACATTATCCAGCGCAATGCTATCCGAAGCTGGACCCTGCTTCAACCGGCACCTGAGATTATCCTTATCGGCAGTGAAGAGGGTACAGCAGAGGTCTCGAAAGAATTCGGTCTATACAACAAAAATGAAGTAGATCGGAATGAATGCGGCACACCCCTTGTCAATTCAGTTTTTGCGGAGGCCGAAAAGGTGGCGAGGTATCCGCTTATGTGCTATGTAAACACTGACATCATTTTTATGAGTGATTTTCTTCCGGCAGTAGAAAGAGTACTCAAAGAAAAGCCCGGCTCTCTACTGGTAGGTCGGAGATTGAATGTAGATTTACGCCAACCATTGGACTGTTCAAAGAACTGGGAGGAGTTCTTGATAAACCTCCTAGCCAAACAAGGGAAACCCAATTACCATACTGCCATGGACTATTTTGTTTTCTCCAAGGGTCTATGGGATAAAATCCCTCCGTTTGCTCTGGGGCGGACGATGTGGGATAACTGGCTAGTTTACGGAATTCGCGCACAAAATATTCCGGTGGTAGATCTGTCTGAAGTAACTACAGTAGTCCACCAAGAACACGATTATGATCACTATCCTGGAGGTATAAAAGCCCTATGGGAAGGCAAGGAAGCCAAAAAGAACATTGAACTCGCTGGAGGATATGGACATGCATACAGTCTGAGAGATACTACACATAGGTTAACAAAAAAAGGATTGAAACGAAAAATTTTCATGCCAATTGTTTCATATTACTATAAGATTATTTATCAATATATCTCTTCTTAATTTGAACTTAGTAAATATGAAAGGAATAGCGGTTCTTCTGGAACTGCCCTGGAGGCTCGTAGATAAAGGTGCATGGAATACCTTGTTAGTCTATAGATTCTCTTCTCTTTCTCCACAATCCAATAAAAAGAATTAAACTCTCTCTATTTCTTAATCGCCCTGCTCATAAAATTTAATAATGGCCATATCTCATAATTTAGGTATTTATTGAACAGATCGGATACTCCAATATAGACCAGAAAGGATATAATTATAAACATTAAAAATAATAGTATGTTAGTCTCGCCTGATAAGTATATTTTCAGAGCAAATATTATTGAAACTATTATTAAAGTATTGACCAGAGGTAGGGCAATCAATCTAACTAGACTCTGCACCTCAAACCTTATAACCCGTGTTACCATATAAAATGCTACTAAATTCGGTATCAAAGAAGCAATAACTACAGATAAGGATGTTCCTACAATACCCATCCGATTCGAAAACGGATATATCAAGATCATTAACAGAATCAACTGAAAAAGCTGTAACTTGGCTGATATCTCTGGCCTTCCAATGCTATAAAATACAGGTCCATTTGATGCTCCCACAGCTCTTATAACCCCCCACAACGCCAATACCTGTATAGCCGGTACCATGGGCATCCAACTTTCGCCTAGAAATATCCTTGTAAAATCGGAAGCCAAAACCAAGATTAATCCAGCAGCTGGAAAAGATAGAAATGCTATTATCTGCAAAACCTTAAGATATGCGTCCTTAAATTTTGGGATGTTATCTTGAAGTTTAGAGTATGTAGGGAAGGTAACCTGCGAGATTATATGAGTTACCTCAATCGCAGGCACGTTTGAAATTTTGTAAGCCATCTGATAGAAACCCAAAGCAGTTACACCTAGCAACTTTCCTACAAAGATATCATCCCCATGAGTAATCAAAAATACCAAAATACTAGAACCAGTGATCCACTTACCAAAACCCCACAATTCTTTTGTATTTCCAAGATCAAGGGTAAAATGCGGTCGATAAGGATGAATAAAATAACTCACTAAGCATCTTGTTACAGTTCCCGCAAGGAACCCAAATAACAATGCCCACACATTCCTCAATATTATTGCGGCAAACACAGCGACGATAAACTCCACCAAGGTTCCTGTAATGTCATAAAAAAACTGCCGGTTAAACTCCAGTTCTTTAAGAAAATATAAAACGCCAATATTCGTAAATGATTGAATGAGAATTGCGAGTCCAACTACTTGAATAATAGGCTCTGCGTTTGGTGTTTCAAAAAATCGTGCAACCATTGGCGCTATAAGATAGAGAACCGCAAATAAAATAAACCCCCTAATCACCATAAATGACCATACACCATCTAGGTAAACATCTATATTTTCTTTTCTCTGTATCAATGCCTGTCTAAAACCCGTCTGAGAAAATGTTTCAAGTGTTCCCATCGTCAAAAGTGCTAATCCCATCAAACCAAAGTCATTAGGAGAGAGAATACGGGCGAGTACTACCAGTTTAATTAGATTTAATCCCTGATGTATTGTCCTGAATGCAACTACCCAAAAGCCGCCAACAATCACTCGCTGGCCGAGACTATCACCAGGATTAATGAGAATATTAATTATGTTTTTGATACTTTGTATGTCCATAAATTCTACTTATTCACATGCAACAAACGATAATGAATAAAATCATTGTAAAAGTCTAAATGGAAGGATAAAAAGAGGTTCTCACATCCTAAAGTATTATCATAATTCTGTTAACAGAACCTACTTAATTTTATTTTTTAGTTAAGTAGGTTATTTTTTTAGTAATATAATATCAAGGTTATCCTGAAAAGTTCACTATCTAACCATGACAAATTATAAATAACAAAGCATCAATCTGAGAATCATCTCTTAAACGCCAAGAAAATGACCAAAGCAATAATCCTAGCTTCAGGTAAGGGAAGTAGGTTTAAAAATGAAACACCCAAACAATTTTTAGAAATTAAAGGATACCCTGTGTTAGTGCATTCGCTAAGATACTTTCAAGAATGTATCGAAATAGATGAAATAGTTGTGGTAACGATTAAGAAATACATCAACAAAACCCGCGAGTTGATTAATAAAAACAACATCACAAAAGTGAAAAAGATTGTAATGGGTGGAGAAGTAAGACAGGAATCATCCAGAATTGGTGTAGAATGCTGCGGTGAGGGTACAAAATATGTGCTGATTCACGATGCAGTGAGGCCATTAATAACAATTAAACTATTGAACAAACTAATTAAAACAGTAAAAAAATATAATGCAGTCGTTCCAGTTATTCCTTTTTCTGATACTATTGTAGAAATCGGCGATAAAGGATTAATCAAGAGCATTCCCAATAGAGTAGACATGATGCGAATTCAAACTCCGCAAGCTTTCAAATATGAATTGATTAAGCAGGCCCATGAAAAGGCGTTAAGGGATGGAGTAATAAACTCCCCAGACGATTCAGGCCTAATTTTGAGGATTGGGATTCCTGTATACACAGTAAGGGGAGAAGAAAATAATGTGAAAATCACGTTTCCCACAGATTTTCAAATCGCAAGTAAGTTATTCGAACTAAAATAGATCTCCTGAATTTGCTCCTACCTGGTCAATACAATCGGTAATATCCTATATAATATCTCCTCCCTTGATTGTTAAAAAATTGCAATAATCAGATAAGAATACATTCAGACTGGATCAGTTAATAGATAAAGCTCAAGCCTTAGCTAATATATTCCCATATTCATCTACCTTGCATACAAAATCCGGTGGAATAAAAAGGGTTGAAGTATTCTCAAGAATCAATGCAGGACCATTAAACTCATATCCACCGTAAAAGTCTTCCCTGATATAAGAAGCTACTTTAATTTTCTTACTATTGAAATAAATCTCTCTCTTCATAAATCCCACCCTTCTACCTTCCTTTTCAAGCAAAGGTAGCTTAATTACGGCTGCATGTTCAGCAATCGCCCTGAGTCTCAATGTAACTATCTCAATTTCATCACCCCTCTTACTAAATCCATAATTCCTCCTGTGCATCCTGTGAAAAGCGTTTTTATAGTTTTTGGTGAATGGAATCATCAATTCATGCGATTGCCTTTTATACCGCACATCAAGGAAGCGTTTATACCCTATTAATTTCTTAGTAAAATCACGATTTGCCCTGTCCTCCAAGGCTTTAAAGCCATTTTCAACTGAATCTGATGTCGCGACTTTACCGCTTAGGAAAGTGGTAATGCTATAATCCTTAAATGATTCAGCCATGAGCATACCCATTGCTGATAGAATACCCGGGTCTTTTGGAAAAACTACAGTCTTAATGCCCATTCCCAGGGCTAGTTCACAGGCATGTAGCCCTCCAGCACCTCCAAACGAAAAAAGCACAAAATCCCTTGGATCATAGCCTCTTCCAATAGATATCACCCTCAAAGCCCTCTCCATGTTTGCATTTGATACCTTGATTATTCCCTCCGCAAGCTCAATCACCGATAACCTCAATCTACCAGACAGCCTTTTGATTGCGGCAAAAGACTTTCTAGGAAATATCCTCATTCTCCCCCCAAGAAACCACGCAGGATCAATTCTTCCTAGCACTACGTTTGCATCGGTAACAGTTGCACCAGAGGCCTTACCATAGCAGGCTGGGCCAGGGTCTGCTCCAGCGCTTTCAGGTCCTACCTTTAATACCTTCCCACTATCAATATATGCAAGGGATCCACCTCCCGCCCCAATCGTTGAAACATCAACCATCGGCATCTTTATTGGAATTCCATCGATTGTAGTCTCCGTCTTAAAAATAAGAGAACCATGACAAAGGGCAATGTCAGTAGAAGTCCCACCCATATCGTATGTTATTATGTTCCTAAAACCCATCATCTTAGCGATCTTAAAACCTCCGACTACTCCACCTGCTGGTCCCGATAGAAGTATTCTTACCGGTTCATCGCCAGCCTGAGCAGGAGATATAACCCCTCCGCTGGATTGCATGACAGAGACATGGGAATATCCTAGCTTTTCAGAAAGGATTCTCATGTAGGCATTTACCTTGGGTTGAAGATAGGCATTAGCGACAATTGTTGATGTTCTCTCATACTCCCTAAATTCGGGAAGTATTCTTGAAGATACCGAAATCGGTAATCCTAATGGTTTTAAAATCCCTTCAACCCTATTCTCGTTCTTGGGATTCGTATACGAATTTAGGAACGATATTGCAATCGCATCTATCTTTAACCCGGTTAATTTTTTATAGACGTTCATTACATCCCGTATATCTACTCCCTTCATTACCCTACCCTCATAGTTGATCCTTTCATTTATACCGAACCTGAGTCCACTAGCTACAAGAGGCTCGGGAGGCTGCCAGAATAGGTCATATAGTTCAGCCCTGTTCTGTCTCCCTATCTCGATAACGTCCTCGAAACCCTTAGTCGTTATGAGTGCTACCTTTGCTCC
>Ga0184637_10001308_pt1 | contig 17053 bp, 15 predicted proteins | sample PLM3_127_b2_FD_133143 | JGI IMG/M metagenome (GOLD analysis project Ga0184637, IMG submission 133143) | Groundwater sediment microbial communities from an aquifer in East River, Colorado, USA - PLM3_127_b2 | ecosystem: Environmental > Terrestrial > Soil > Riparian zone | place: USA: East River...
CGGCTTGTCGGCGCGCTGACCTTGACGATGCCGACCAATCGCTACAGCGAGCGGCACCTGAAGCCGGTGCGCGACGCGGCTATCGCACTCACGACGGCGCTCGGCGGTCGCGCATCGGGGCGCTAGCCATCATTCGCTGCCCCAAAGTCACACATCCAAAACTTTTCGCGTCATGAATGGGGCGCCGCCGATGGCCTAAATTCCCGTATGGATCAAGCGGCCCGCTCGCAGCGTTCGCCCGGCGCATTCCAAGCGCCCCGCGCGGTGCTGTTCGATGCCTACGGAACGCTGTTCGACGTCTACAGCGTCGGCTTGCTCGCCGAGCAGTTGTTCCCGGGCCATGGCGAGCGCCTGGGCCAGCTGTGGCGCGACAAGCAGATCGAATACTCGCGGCTCACATCGATGAGCGGACAGTACCGGCCATTCTGGGAGCTCACGCGAGCCGGCTTGCGCTATGCGGCGCGACGCCTGGGCCTGGCGCTCGATGCCATCGCCGAAGACCGGTTGATGAACCAGTACCGTCACCTGAGCGCCTTCCCCGAAAACCGTGAGGTCCTCGCCGATTTGCGCGCGCGCGGCATCCCGACGGGCATCCTCAGCAACGGCGATCCAGAGATGCTCGGCATCGCGGTGAAGAGCGCCGGCTTCAGCGGGCTGCTCTCGCATGTGTTGAGCGTGCACCCGTTGCGCAAGTACAAGACCGACCCGGCCGCCTATGCGCTCGGCCCGCAGGCTTTCGGACTGCCGGCCAACGAGATCCTGTTCGTCTCGAGCAATGGCTGGGATGCGATCGGCGCCACCTGGTACGGCTATACGACGATGTGGGTCAATCGCGGTGACCTGCCGCCCGAGGAACTGAACACCGAGCCGACGCGCACCGGCACGAGCCTGCGCGACGTGCTGAGTTTTTTCGACAAGCTTGAAGGAGAGACAACAACATGAGCGATTCACTTGCGCAAGGCGTGCAGATCAACGCGCCGATACTGCCCGGCTTCGAAACGATCCTCACGCCTGCGGCGCTCGAGCTGGTCGCCAGGCTGCACCGCGCGTTCCAGCCGCGGCGCAAGGAGTTGCTTGCCGCGCGTGTCGAACGCGCGAAGCGGATCGACGCCGGCGAGCGCCCCGACTTCCTCGCCGAAACGAAGGCGGTGCGCGATGGTGACTGGAAAATCGCGCCGATTCCGAAGGCGCTGCACTGCCGCCGCGTCGAGATCACCGGTCCGGTGGACGCGAAGATGGTCATCAACGCGTTCAACTCGGGCGCCGATTCGTACATGACCGACTTCGAGGACAGCAACTCCCCGAAGTGGGAGAACCAGATCCAGGGCCAGATCAACATCGGCAAGGCGATCCGCCGCACGCTCACGCTCGAAACGGGCGGCAAGACCTACAAGCTCCACGACAAGATCGCGACCTTGCAAGTGCGCCCGCGCGGCTGGCACCTCGACGAGAAGCATGTGCTGGTCGATGGCGAGCGCGTCTCGGGTGGCATCTTCGACTTCGCGCTGTTCATGTTCCACCACGCGAAGGAGCAGATCGCACGCGGCGCCGGCCCGTTCTTCTACCTGCCGAAAATGGAAAACCACCTCGAGGCGCGGCTGTGGAACGACATCTTCGTGATGACGCAAAACGAGCTCGAGCTGCCGCAGGGCACGATCAAGGCGACGGTGCTGATCGAGACGATCCTCGCCGCCTTCGAGATGGACGAGATCCTCTACGAGCTGCGCGAGCACAGCGCGGGGCTCAACGCCGGTCGTTGGGACTACATTTTCTCGTGCATCAAGAAGTTCAAGCTCGACAAGAACTTCTGCCTCGCCGACCGGGCGAAGGTCACGATGACCGCCCCCTTCATGCGCTCGTACGCGCTGCTGCTGCTGAAGACCTGCCACCGGCGCGGCGCGCCGGCGATCGGCGGCATGAGCGCGCTCATCCCGATCAAGAACGACCCGGAGAAGAACGCGATCGCGATGGCCGGCATCATTGCCGACAAGAAGCGCGACGCGATCGACGGCTACGACGGCGGTTGGGTCGCGCACCCGGGGCTGGTCGAGCCGGCGATGAAGGAATTTCTCGCGGTGCTCGGCGACAAGCCGAACCAGTTCGAAAAGCAGAAGCCCGAGGTCGACGTGACGGCGGCCGACCTGCTGCACTTCGAGCCCGAACAGCCGATCACCGAAGCGGGCCTGCGCATGAACATCAACGTCGGCATCCACTACCTCGGCGCGTGGCTCGCCGGCAACGGCTGCGTGCCGATCCACAACCTGATGGAAGACGCAGCCACCGCCGAGATCAGCCGCTCGCAGGTGTGGCAGTGGATCCGTTCCCCGAAGGGTGTGCTCGACGACGGTCGCAAGGTCACCGCCGACATGGTGCGCGCGCTGGTGCCCGAGGAGCTTGCGAAGATCAAGGCCGCGGGCTTCGAAGGGAAGTTCGACCGCGCCGCGGAGATCTTCACGCAGATGAGCACGCAAGAGCAGTTTGCGGAGTTCCTGACGCTACCGTTGTACGAAGAGCTTTGAAGCGGCCGGCGCCGGCAGCAGCCGGCGCAGCGCTTCGAAGTGCAGGTCGGACTGCTCTCGCTCGCCCTGGACCTGCGCGGCGACGCGCGCCGCGAGTTCGGCGCCGACCGGCGCGAGAGGCCGTCCGGTCGATTGCGCCAGCACTTGTTGCATGCACGCGCGTTCGAGGTAGTACAGATCGTCGTAGGCATGCGCGATGCGCGCGCCGGCCACGATGACGCCGTGGTTGCCGAGGAACGCCACGTCCTTGCCCCACATCGCGCGAGCGATGCGTTCCCCTTCGGCGAGATCGAGCGCGAGCCCGTGGTACTGCGCATCGACGGCGATGCGGCCGAGAAAACGCATCGCGTTCTGGCTCAGCGCCGGATCGAGGGCCCGGTCGACGGTCAGCGTGAGCGCGGTTGCGTATGGCATGTGGCAATGCAGGACGACCGCGTGGCGCGTGATGTGGTGCACTGCCGCATGGATGTACATCGCCGTCGGCTCGACGCGGTGGCGGCCGGCGAGCACATTGCCGTGCGCATCGACGAGCACGATGTCGTCGGGACCGACCTCGCTCCAGTGCAGGCCGCGCGGGTTGATCAGGAAGCGCTGCGAATCGCCGGGCAGCGCGACGCTGAAGTGGTTGCACACGCCTTCGGACAAGCCGTGGTGGGCGGCTGCGCGCAGCGCCAGCGCCAGGTCTTCGCGCAACTCGGGCAAAGTCGCCTCGGTCATGTCTCGTGCGTCGTCCATCGCGAGCCTCCGCTGCTTCACGGGTGAAGGGTGGAGCATGTCACGCTCCGATGGCTCGTGCGTTGCGGCGGTACGAAACGACAAGCGGCCGCAGTGCGTGGACTGCGGCCGCGTCGAGTTGAGCTGAGGTACCGGGCTCAGCGCGGGGTGGAGGCTTGGGCCGAGCCGCCTGCGTTGATCGAGGTGCCTTCTCCCGAAGCCTCGCCGTCCGCGTTGGCGGAAGCCTGAGCCTTGCGGCCCGCGCGGGCGTGGGCGCCGGCTTCGGTCGCGGCATTCGCCTTGGCGCTCGGCTTGCGGTTGTTCACGGCGTCGGCCTTCTCCTGCGCGGCGGCAGCCGCTGTGGCGGCGCTGTCATGCGCCTGACTCTGGGCCGCCTTGGCGCTGTCTCGGGCCTGGTGTTGCGTTGCGTGGGCCTTGTCGGTGGCTTGCTCGCTCAGGCTTTTCGTTGTCTCCGCGGCTTTGCGATCAGGGCGTGGCAGCGCGCCCTCGCGCTGGATGTGGCCGCCGGCGCTGCCGCCGATGCCCAGACCGATCCCGCCGGCGCCGCCGCCCAGTGCCCCGCCGCTGCCGCCGAGCACTCCGGCATGCACCGGCTCGGCGAGGAAATAGGCGGCCAGCAACGCGGCGGCCAGCGTGCTGCGGGTCAGCAATTGACGAATCTGCATGGTGTGTGTCCTTTCATGAAGATGACAGGCGCGGACCCATCCGTCGCCTTCATCAAGCACAACGACCGTGGCGCAAGAGTTCTTCCGTGCCATTCACAATTGCTTGCACATCGGCGACTTGCGCGGACCACAAGCTAGTGTGTGCTCGCCGCGAGCCGGCCTAACGCGCACTGCGCAAGTAGGCCTGCATGCGTTCGGGGTGCACGCGCACCGTCTCGCCTACAAGGCCCCAGCCGTAGGCCGGATCGCGCCCCGGCTCGCCGAGATCGGTGGCTGATTGCGCGAGCTCGGCGATCGCGCGCACGGCACCGGCCGGATCCGGCACGCGAAGCAGGCTCGCCAGCAGCCCGGCGACGATGGGCGCCGCGTACGAGGTGCCGCGCGCGGGCTCGAAGCCGCGTTCGGTCGCGACCGCCATGTCGGCGCCGGGCGCCGCAAAGGCCACCTGCGGGCCGCGGGCGGCTTCGGGCAACACGTTGCGCGACGCATTCACCGCGGTGACGCCGACGACTTCGGGATACGACGCCGGATACAGCGGCGGCGCCTGCGGGCCGTCGTTGCCGACCGCCGCCACGACGATCTGTCCGCGCGCGGCAAGCGCTCGCACCGCGCGCTCGAGCAGGCGGTTCGCCGGACCGACGAGACTCAGGTTGACGACCGGAACCTGCTCGCGAGCCATCCAAGCGAGCGCCTGCACGATGGTCTCGGCGGCGCCGCCGGTCGGCTGAGCGCAGTAGACGTCGGCCGCGTACAGCGAGGCCGCCGCGGCGGCACCGCGAAACGGGCCGATTTTTCCGACCAGCAGCGAGCCGACCGCGGTGCCGTGCGGGCTGCGCACCGTGTGGCCACCGCAGCCCCAGTGGTGGATGTCGGCGTCGCGCAGCGCCGGGTGGTGTGCATCGACCCCGCCGTCGACGAGGCCGACACGCACGCGTGAGCCCGGGGCGGAACGCAGCACCGGCGGTGCCGGCCCGGGCGTGCTCGCGTGGCCCGGGTGGCTGTCGTCGCCACTGCGCGTGTACAGGTGGTTGAAGTCGACCTCCAGGTTCGGATCGATCGCGCGCAGCTGCTCCAGCGCGTCGGCGGTGCCGGTTCCGGGCGGCGCGCGCAGCACGACGATGCGCTCGCCCAACCCGTCGAGGGACTGCTCGCGCAGCACGCTGTAGCCTTGTGCGCGCGCCGTCGCGAGCAGCGCCGCCGAGGGTGACACCAGCAACAGCTCGCCGCGCACGATCGGCTCGCCGGCCGGGTCGGCTTCGATGCGCTCGGGGTAGCGTCGCATCAGCTCGCCGATCGTGCGCTGCCGCAGCTCTTGCAGCGGCAGGGCTGCTACGACCGAGTCGGCGCTGCGCACCGGTGCTGTCAGCGGCCCGGGGGTTGGCCCGGGCAGGTTGGGCAGCGGCGCGCTCGGCACGCTGGGCGTCGTCGGCACGCCGGGCAGCCGCAGTTGGGCGTGCGCCGGCCCGAGCGGCACCAGGATCGCTAGCGCCAACGCCGCCCAACGGCGGGCTCGGGGCGCGCCGTCGCGCAGCTTCGGGCTTCGGGTTGGCAGCTTCATCCTCCGGTAGAACGAAGGGACGATGGAAGAAAATCCGCGCTCCATTCGTTCTCCCATCATTCCATGAGTCCAGCGGCGCTGCGCATGCGCGAGGAACTGGTCGCCCTGCTGCCGCGGTTGAGGCGCTTCGGGCGCGCCGTGACGCGCCACCGCGAAGATGCCGATGACCTCGTGCAGATGGCGCTCGAGCGCGCGCTGCGACGTGCCGAGCAGTGGCAACCCGGAACACGATTGGACAGCTGGATGTTTCGGATCATGCAAAACGCCTGGATCGACGAAATGCGCTCGCGAGCACGCCGCAGCGAGATCTTCGCGGCCGAAGAGGAAGGCGAGCATGTCGGCGTTTCGTCCGCCGAGGCGCAAATTGATGCGATCGCGGTGCGCAGGGCGATTGCGCAACTGGGCGACGATCAGCGCGTCGTCGTCGGCCTCGTGCTGGTCGAGGGGTTGCCGTACAAGGAAGCCGCCGAAATGCTCGACATCCCGATCGGCACGCTGACGAGCCGGCTGGCACGTGCGCGCGAGGCGCTGCAGGCGATCCTCAGTGGCGCGACCGAGGTGCAACCATGATCGACGACGAAACCTTGATGGCGTATGCCGATGGCGAGCTCGACGCGCCGACCCGCGACGCGGTGCAGCGCGCGATCGCAGACGATCCGCAGCTCGCCGAGCGCGTGCGCCGTCACCAGGCGCTGCGAGGCCGCGTGAGCGCGGCCTTCGAGCCGGTGCTGCGCGAGCCGGTGCCGCCGTCGTTGATCGACGCGCTCGGGGATGCGGGCACGACGCCGGGAGATTCGAAGCTGGTCGACCTCGCCGCGCAGCGCGCGGCCAAGACAGCCGAGCGGCCGCGGCAAGGACCGCGCCGCTGGAGCTGGCCCGAATGGGGCGCGATGGCCGCGTGCCTGATGGTCGGTGTGGTGGCCGGGCCGTTCGCGCTGTCGGCCTTGGACGCGGGCCCCTTCGAGACGAGCGCGGGGCAATTGGTCGCGCGCGGCGGACTCGAGCGGGCGCTGTCGAAGCAACCCGCCGGCGCGGCGGTGAAGGACGGCAAGGTCGCGATCCAGCTCAGCTTCGTGTCTGCGGGCGGTGAATACTGCCGCAGCTTCGCGCTGCATGAAGAGAACGCGCTCGCGGGGCTTGCCTGCCGAACCGCCGGGCAGTGGCGCGTGCAGGTGCTCGTACGGGATGACAGCGTCGCCGCGGCGGGCTATCGCCAGGCCGGTAGCGCATCGCCGGCCGCCGTGCTGCGCGCGATCGACGAGCGCATGCGAGGCCAGCCGCTCGACGCGCAAGCCGAGCAGGCAGCGATCGCGCGCGGATGGCGGCGGCCCTGAGGGCTGTTCGCGCTCTCAAGTGGGCGGCACAGCGTGTACCGCAGCGGGCACCGGCGGCGGCGCTTGCTCGGCCTCCGGCGGCGGGCCCCCGGTCACGACGCCGTGAATGAATTGCAGCTTGGCGACCGCAGCGCGTGGCAGCACGAACGGGTAGAAATCGGGCTGTCCCATGCTGCGGCTCAGTTCGTTGAGCACGTTCGTCAGCTCGACCCACGAGTTGAGAAACTCGAGGAACTCGCTTGCGCCCCGCAAGTCCGGGCGCCACAACGCGTCGGGACGGAAGGGCTCGACTTCGATCTCGACCTCCTCGGCGTCCAGCCCGAAGCTGAGCGCCGTGTGGACCGTGTCGACCATGTGCAGGTAGTGCGCCCAGGTCTCCGCCCAGTCCTCCCACGGGTGCACGCTTGCATAGCTCGTGACGTGGAAGTTTGCCCAGTCGGGGCGCGGGCCCTGCGCGTAGTGTTTCTTCAGCGCGGCGGCGTAGTCGGCGCGCTCGTCCCCGAACAGCTCGCGAAAGCCGTCGATCCACGGCGTGGCGACGATGAGCCGCTCCCAGTAGTAGTGCCCGACCTCGTGGCGCAGGTGGCCGAGCAGCGTGCGATACGGTTCGTGCAGTTGCGTGCGCCGGTGTTCGCGCCGCACGTCGTCGGCCTCTTCGATGTCGAGCGTGATGAGGCCATTGACGTGGCCCGTCATGACCGGTGGCCCGCCGGGCGGTGCACGCAGAAAATCGAACATCAGGCCGCGCTCGGGATCCTCGGTCTCGCGCGAGGCGACCGGCAGGCCGAGGGAGATCAACTGCGATACCAGCCGACGCTTGGCGGCCTCGATACGCTGCCACAGGACCCTGTTCTCGGGATTGGACAGGTCCGGGATCGTGCGGTTCAGGCGGCACGCGACGCAAAGCTCCGCTGATTTGCCGTCGGCTTCCACCGGCACCAGCCAGTTGCAACCCGCCGCCGATTCGAAATTGCCGCAGCGCCGGTACAACGCGTCCGGCGATCCCGGCCTGCTGTCTGCGATGTCGACCAGCCGCCACGTCCCCGGCTGCGTGCCGGGCACCAGCGGCGCAATGCACCCGAGTTCGCACTCGTATCCGAGCGGTGTCTTGCACGCGAGGCACATGCTGTTGCGAAAGAACACCGGCCGCTGGCAAATGCAGCGATACGCGCGTCCGCTGCCCGGCGCGCGCGGGCGTTTCCACGCCTCGACGAGGCGTTTGGTCAACAGGTCGAACAACGACGGCATGCCTGAACTTTCCTGTCCCCGCAGCGGCTTTGCGCGTCCAGTCTAGCGAGCGGGGGATTCGCACCGGAGCAGCGGGTATTCTTCAGGGCTTGCGTCTACGCGTGTAGCCTCCATTGCCGCTTTGCGATGTCATCCGTTTCCGACACTGAACTGCCCGCCACCTGCGATGTGCTCGTCATCGGCGCCGGCCCCGCGGGCAGTGCCTGCGCGCGCGTGTTTGCGCACGCCGGCGTGCACGTCGTGCTCGCCGACCAGCATGCGTTTCCGCGCGACAAGGTCTGCGGCGACGGCCTGATTCCCGACGCCTACGCCGCGCTCATGCGCCTCGGCGTGCTCGACGACGTGATGGCGCATGCGCAACCGGTGCAACGCGTCGGCTGCGTCGGTCCGAGCGGTGGGCGCGTCGACGTGCCGGGCACCATGGCGGTGGTGCCGCGCAAGACGCTCGACGACATCCTTTGCAGGGCCGCGGTGAGCGCCGGCGCGCGGCTGTTGCCGCCGGCGCGCTTCGAAAGCCCGCTCGAAGAAGGTGGCGTCGTGGTCGGCGCGCGGCTCAAGATCGGCAACGCGGTGCATGGGCTGCGAGCGGGCATTCACGAACTGCGAGCGCAGTGGGTGGTGCTTGCCACCGGCGCCGTACCGCAGGCGCTGATCGCCTCGGGCCTGTGCGAGCGCCGCACGCCGAGCGGTATCGCGCTGCGCGGCTACGTCAAGAACGACGCGATGACAGGCCGCATCACCGCGATGGACGTGGTCTGGCACCGCAAGCTGCGCCCCGGCTACGGCTGGATCTTCCCGTGCCGCGACGGCGTGTTCAACATCGGGGTGGGCATCGCGCACAGCCACAACACCCTGCGCAACGGCAAGCTCGGCATGAAGGACGTGAACCTGCGCGAAGTGTTCGCCGCATTCGTCGAGGTCTACGCGCCGGCGCGCGAGCTGATGGCCGGCGGCTCACTGCAAGGCGAGCTCAAGGGCGCACCATTGCGCTGCACGCTCGAAGGGGCCCGCTACTCGCGGCCCGGCCTGCTCGCCACCGGCGAAGCGATCGGCAGCACCTACTCCTTCACCGGCGAAGGCATCGGCAAGGCGATGGAAACCGGCATCCACGCAGCCGAAGCGATCCTCGCCGGACGGCAGCGCGGCCAGGGCGACGCCGCGGTGCGTGCCGACTACGAAGCGCGCATCGCCGCGCTGAAGCCGCGCTTCGAGCTCTACGAGAAGGCGAACCGCGTCAACGTCTATCCGTGGCTCGCCGACCTCGTGATCTGGCGCGCGAAGAAGAGCGCGAGCGTGCTCAACCGCATGAGCGGCGTGCTCAATGAAACGAGCAACCCGGGAAACCTGGTGAGCTTCAAAGGCATCAGGCGGCTATTTCTGGAGTAACCATGTGCCAGTTGCTGGGCATGAACTGCAACACGCCCACCGACATCATGTTCAGCTTCACCGGCTTCGCGACGCGCGCCGAGGAGCACAAGGACGGCTTCGGCGTCGCCTTCTTCGAAGGCCGCGGCGTGCGCTGTTTCGTCGACCACCAGAGTGCGCGTCACTCGCCGGTTGCGCAGATGATCAAGGCGTATCCGATCCGCAGCGACAACGTCATCGCGCATATCCGCAAGGCCACGCAGGGCCGCATCTCGCTCGAGAACACGCATCCATTCGTGCGCGAGCTGTGGGGACGCTACTGGGTGTTCGCGCACAACGGCGACCTGAAGGATTTCAACCCGCGCCTGCACGGCGCGTTTCGTCCGGTCGGCGAGACCGACAGCGAGCGTGCCTTCTGCTGGCTGCAGCAGGAACTCGCGAAGGCGCATGCGAGCGTGCCGAGCGTCACCGAGCTGACGACGACGCTTTGCGAGCTGGTGCCGCCGATCGCCGCGCGCGGCAGCTTCAATTTCATGCTGAGCAATGGGCAGGCGCTGTGGACGCATTGCTCGACGCAGCTGCACTACCTCGTGCGCCAGCATCCGTTTCACACGGCGGCGCTGCAGGACGAGGACCTGTCGGTCAACTTCGCGACGCTGACCACGCCGCGTGACCGCGTCGCGGTCGTCGTCACCGAGCCGCTGACGCGCGACGAAAGCTGGGTCGCGATTGCGCCCGGCACGCTGAAGGTCTTCGTCGACGGCGCGCCGCTCGCCGCCTGAAGACAGCGCGTGGCCCCAAGAGGGCCGGCTGGCGCAAACCCTCTTGCACAACGACAGCGCAGGCCCGAGCATCGCCGGCACCTCCGGCCCGCGGCCAAACTTCAGACATGCTGCCCTTCACGTCGCCGACCCCTCGCCCGCGCTTCGACGAGTTTCTGCGCTACGAGGCGTTGTCGCGATTGCTGTTCGACTATGTCGATGCGCACCCGACGCTTCTGTCGGTGCATTCGATCGGCAAGAGCCACGAAGGGCGCGACATCTGGGTCGCAACGCTCACCAACGGCGACACCGGCGCGAGCCGCGACAAGCCGGCGCTGTGGGTCGACGGCAACATTCACGCCGCCGAGCTGAGCGCGTCGACAGCATGCCTGTACTACCTGCACCAGCTCGTCAGCCACTACGGCCAACCGACGGATGAAGGACGCCAGATCACGCAGCTGCTCGACACGCGCACGATCCACGTCTGCCCGCGGCTCAACCCCGACGGTGCCGAGCTCGCGCTCGCCGATCGCCCGCGCCACATTCGCTCATCGACGCGACCCTATCCCTACGACGAGCCGCCGGTCGACGGGCTCAGCGTCGAAGACGTCGACGGCGACGGGCGCGTGCTGTTCATGCGCCTGGCCGACCCGCACGGCGGCTACAAGAAGCACCCGCAACAACCGCGGTTGATGGTGCCGCGCGAGCCGGGCGAATTCGGCGGCGAGTACTACCGGCTGATGCCCGAGGGCACGTTGACGAACTTCGACGGCCTCAACGTCACCGTCAACCGCGACCTCGAAGGGCTCGACCTGAACCGCAACTTCCCGAGCCTGTGGCGGCAGGAATTCGAGCAGCTTGGCGCCGGCCCGTACCCGACCAGCGAGCCGGAGGTGCGCGCGATGGTCGAGTTCTTCATCGCGCACCCGAACATCGGCGCGGCGGTGAGCTACCACACGCACAGCGGCGTGATCCTGCGCCCGATGGGGTCGCAAAGCGACGACGACATGGAGCCCGAGGACCTGTGGACGTACCAGCGCTTCAGCGCCCTCGGCGAGCAGCTCAGCGGCTACCCGGCGATCAGCATCTTCCACGACTTCAAGTACCGGCCGAAGGAGATCGTCACCGGCACGCAGGACTGGGTGTACGAGCACCTGGGGGTGCTGTTCTGGACGGTCGAGCTGTGGGCGCCGAACAAGGAAGCCGGCATCACCGACTACAAGTGGATCGACTGGTACCGCGAGCACCCGGTCGAAGACGACCTGAAGCTGCTCAAGTGGAGCGACGAACAGTGCGCCGGCCAGGCGCATGTGGACTGGAAGCCGTTCCAACATCCGCAGCTGGGCGCGGTCGAGATCGGCGGCTGGGACAAGCTGAACTTCTGGCGCAATCCGCCACCGCAACTGCGCGAGCGCGAGGCGGCGCGATTTCCGAAATGGATGAGCACGATCGCGCTCAGCCTGCCGAAGCTCGAGCTGTTGCGCGCCGAGGTGCGCGCGCTCGGCGACGACACGTGGCGCATCCGCTTCGCGGTGGCCAACAGCGGCTGGCTGCCGGCGTATGTCAGCCAACGGGCGCTCGCGCGCAAGGTCGTGCGCGGCGTGATCTTCGAGATCCACCTGGTGGACGGCGCTGCGCTGGTGAGCGGCAAGGAACGCATCGAAGGTCCGCAGCTCGAGGGTCACGCGCCGAAGACTTCGCTGCAGGCCTTTCTGCCCGCGCGCGAAGTGACGGCCGACCGCGCGGTGGCCGAGTGGGTGGTGCGCGCGCGCAAGGGCACGCGGCTTGCGCTCAGTGCGCGCGCCGATCGCGCCGGCGCCGTCAGGACCGAGGTGTTGCTCGACTGAAGCACCGGTCAGCGCTGCGCGGACGGATGGGCTTCGCGCAGCAGCAAGCCGGTGGTCGACACGCGCAGCTCGAACTCGGCCGGCCGATTCACCGGGACGAAGCTCGCCGAGCCGTACTCGGCGTCGAGCAGCGCGGTGAGAAACGCATGACGCTGGCGCAGGCTGAACAGATCCACCGGCCGCGTCGGCGCGAGCGCATGGACCGTCCGCGCAGCGCTGCGCTCCTGCTCGACGTCACGGTAGCGTCCGGCCACCCGGTCGAGCTCGTACACCGTGTGCAGGCCCATCACGTTGGCCATCGGCTTCCATTTCAGGATGTGCGCGTCGACATAGATCTCGTCGCCGGCGATGTCGTAGTGGAGCTCGCGGCCGTCGGGCATGCGCAGCGTGGCCGCGAAGCGCTGTGCCCCCGTGGGCCGCACGGCGAGGCGCGCGGCGAGCGCTTCGTGCGTCAGCGCGAGATAGCCGTGCGTGCCGATCGCGACCGTGCCCACGAGTGCGCCGATCGCAAGCAACAACAGTCCGAGCAGCGCGCGCAGCGCGAAGCGCAGCGGCTTTGTGCGCCACAGCGCAGCGATGCCTGCCAGCACCAGCAGCGCGCCGAACACGCCGAGCGCGACGGCGGCCATGAACAGCGGTGAGGTCGAAAGCTCGGCCCACATGAGCGCGTCACCGCGTCACGCCGACGGCCTGCCGCTCGGCAACAAATCGGTCATCGGCGGGCCTCGGCTTCATAGCGACGCGGCAAGAGGACGCGAAACGTCGTCCCCACGTTGGGTTGGGAATCGAGTTCGATGCTTGCATCGAGCAACTCGCACAGTCGCTTGACGATCGACAAGCCGATGCCTTCGCCACGCTCCTGGTGGACCGGGCGCGAATCGACCGGCGCGGCAGGCGGCGCGGCGGCATCGCCCGCCGGTGCGCTTCGCGCCGCATCGCTTTCGACCTGGCGTGCCTCTTCGGTCGCCTCCTCCAGCGCCCCCGCGAGCGGGGCACCGGGGCCGGCATGAATCCCGGGGCCGGTGTCCTGCACGACCAGCATCCAGCGTTCGTCGTCGTCGGGCCGACTGTCGCCCCAGCTCACCGTGACGCCGCCTTCCTGCGTGTACTTCAATCCGTTGAGCAACAGGTTCTGCGCAATGCGCGCCGTCTTCACCGCGTCGCCTTCGACCGGCAACGAGGCGGGGCCCTGGGGACGCAAGTACAGGCCGCGCTCGGTCGCATAGGCCTGCAAACCGTCGCACAGCTCGCCGATCAACCGGGCGGCGTCGAAAGGATTCGCTTCGCGGCGCTCATGGCCGGCTTGCAGTCGTGCCAGGCTCGTCACGTCATCGAGCATCGAACGCAGCGACGACACGTTGCGTTGCAGCAGGCGCAAGAACCGCTCGCGAATCGGCGCGGGCACGCCATCGAGCGCGAGGCCGGCCGTCGCGTTGGCCACCGCGCCGAGATTGCCGCGCAGGTCGTGTGCGGCCTGGCGCCATATTTCCGCGCGCTCGGCTTCCATCTCCTGGATCTGACGCAATGTCTCCTCGAGGTCGAGCAAATGCCCTTCGGCCTCGACCTGCTGCAGATGGAAATATTGCGCCGCGCTCTCGCTGACGCCTTCGCTGCACAGCTGCGCGAGCGCGCATCGGGCAGTCGACATCACGCCTTGCACGAGCCCGGAGTGGGCCGACGCGTAGTCCTCCAACTCGTCGACGAGGCACAGGTGCAAGTGGCCCCACTCGCGCGTCACTTCACGCAAGTGATAGCCCTGCTGCCATCGCTGCAGGCCGTGCGCGGCCGCGTCCGGCGCGCCTTGTGCAGGCAATGAGCAGGGCGGGTCGACCGGCGACGCGTGCAGCTTGCGATCGAAGGCATCGAGCACCGCGGGGATGTGGTCGTTGAACTGCCTGCGCGGCAGTGACGCGGCGGAGGTCAGGTGCGGATCCTCGTCGGCCGACTTGCGCCAGCGCTGCAAGATGGCCTTGCGCCGCGTGAGCAGGTGCGAGCGCAGCGCCGCCAATTGTTCATCGATGATCTTCGGTCGGTCCATCGCTCCACCTGCAAAAGCAAGGACGGCCCGCGGCGCGGGGAGGCCCGTCGGGGAATTATGTTCTTCCGCCGAATTCAGTTCGTCGCGCAGGGCGAAGCACCGGCGCGCGCGAAGCGCACGCCGCGAAGCGGCGAGAGCGGGCCGATCGCGTGGGTAACCTGCAGTTGCTCACCGTGCATTTTCATGCGCAGCTCGGCGGCGCCACCGTCTGCTGAACGCAATGCGCGGCCTTCGATGATGCCGCGCAGATCGAGCGTCGAGCCGCCACGCGTGAGGGTTCCTCGCCACTGCTGGTGGCTTTGCGTCAGGTGCAAGCGGTTGCCGCTGGATCGCCCGGCGGCGCACCAGTGGCCTTCGACGCGCGCCGGCACCACCCACAGGTGCAGGCGGCTCAGCTTCTCGCGCCCGATGGTCTTGTCGGGCGCGGCCACGGTGATCGTGTGGTCGGGGCTCCAGTCACCCATGTCCCAGTCGTGCGACACGACTCTGGTGCCCGGCTTCAGCGCGAGCAGCGCGGGGCGCAACTGCAGGTTGACCTCGGGCAGCAGGTACAGCGTGACGACGGTCGCCTTCGAGATGTCGGTCTTGAACAGGTCCTGCTCGCGAAACTCCACCTTGCGCTCGACGCCAGCGCTCTTAGCGTTCTCGCGGCTGCGCTGCACCAGCTCGGGCACGATCTCGACGCCCAGCCCGCTCGCACCGAAGTGCTTGGCGGCAACGATCACGATGCGCCCGTCGCCCGAACCGAGATCGATCACATGATCGCGCGGCCCGACGCCAGCCAGGCGCAGCATGGCGAGCGTCACGTTGTCGGGCGTCGTGATGAACGGAACCTCTTCGCTGGCATGCGACGGCACCGGCCGCAGCAGCCACAGCAGCAGCGCGAGAGCGCGCCCGTAGACCCGGAACTTGTGTGGGGATGTCACATCGGCGCCCAAGTGTCGTGACCGTTTCGCTGACTCTACTTCGCGTAACGCCTTGCATGCAGAATGCACCGTTCCGAAAGGAGGCGACCGCATGGACCTGATGCTCAACGGCAAGCAACGCGCGATCCCCGACGGGGATGTCGATCCGGCGATGCCGCTGCTGTGGGTGTTGCGCGATGTGCTGCACCTGACCGGCACCAAGTTCGGCTGCGGCGTGGCCTCGTGCGGTGCCTGCACCGTGCACGTCGACGGCAAGGCGGTGCCGTCGTGCGTGACGCCGCTGTCGAGCGTGGTTGGCAAGCCGGTGCGCACCATCGAAGCGCTCGGCAGCCCCGAGCAGCCGCATGCGCTGCAGAAAGCGTGGGTCGCGCACCAGGTGCCGCAATGCGGCTATTGCCAAAGCGGCATGCTGATGGCCGCGGCGGCGCTGCTGGCGGCCAAGCCCAACCCGAGCGATGCCGACATCGACGCGGCGATCACCAACATCTGCCGCTGCGGCACCTACACGCGCGTGCGCGCCGCGATCCACAGCGCGGCGCGCGAGTTGCAGGGCTTGGCGGTGGCCAAGAAGCGGGCCAGCCCATGAAGCGGCGCAGCTTCGTCATCAGCGGCCTGGGCGCCGGCGCCGCGCTGCTGGTCGGCTGGGGCGTCATGCCGCCGCGCAGCCGCCAGGGCCGCCCGGGCAGCCTGCCGGTGAATGACGGCGAGATCGCGCTCAACGGTTGGATCAAGATCGGCGCGGACGGCCGCGTGATGCTCGTGATGAATCGCAGCGAGATGGGCCAAGGGGTGCACACCGCGCTCGCGATGATGGTCGCCGAGGAGCTCGACGTGCCGCTTTCGAGCGTCCAGCTGCTGCCGGCGCCGCCCAACGCGATCTACGGCAACGTCGCCGCCGCCGTCGACTCGATGCTGTTCTTTCACCCGAGCGACGCCGAGCCAGGGCGGCAGACCGCCGCCGTGCGAACGGCGCGCTGGACGCTCGGCAAGGTCGCGCGCGAGCTGGGCATCAACGCGACCGGCGGTTCGTCGAGCGTCACCGACGCGTGGGACGTGCTGCCGCTCGCCGCCGCGACCGCGCGCGCGCGGTTGCTGGGCGCCGCCTCTTTGAGCTGGCGCCTTCCGGTCGATGAGCTGGTGGTGCGCGACGGCGTCGTCAGCCATGCGTCGGGCGCGCACGCGCACTACGGCGAACTCGCGAAGATGGCCGCGGCCACGCGTTCGAGCGCGGTCACCGTGAAGCAGCGCAAGGACTGGAGGCTGCTCGGCACGAGCGCGCCGCGCATCGATGTCGCGAGCAAGAGCGACGGGAGCGCGATCTTCGGCATCGACGTGCGCCTACCCGAGCGGCTCGTCGCCGTGGTGCGCCACAGCCCGACGATCGGCGGCAGCCCGGGCCGCGTGAATGGCGACGCTGCGCTGAAGCTGCCCGGTGTCGAGCGCGTAGTGCGCCTGGGCAGCTACGCGGGATCGACCGCCGCGGTCGCCGTCGTCGGCCGCACTTATTGGCACGCGCAACAAGGTGCGCGCTCACTCGACATCGAATGGCAGTCTCCGCCCGCGCTCGCGCTCGACAGCGCGCAGATCGGCGCGTCACTCGAGCGTGCGGCGCGCAAGGCGTCCCCGGCCGACGGCGGCTTCACGTTCCACAGCCACGGCGATGTGCGCAGTGCCGAGAAGAGCGCCGCGCGCCGCCTCGAGGTGGTGTACCGCGCGCCGTACCTTGCGCACGCGACGATGGAGCCGATCAACTGCACCGCGCGCGTGAAGGACGGCAAGGTCGACGTGTGGGCGCCGACGCAGGTGCCCGACTTCGCACGCCTGGTCGCGGCGCGCGTGGCCGAGGTGCCGGAATCGGCGGTGACGGTGCATGTCACTTACCTCGGCGGCGGCTTCGGTCGCCGGCTCGAGGTCGACTTCGTCGGCCAGGCGGTGCGCATCGCGCTCGAGACCGGCGGGCGACCGGTGCAGCTCGTGTGGCCGCGCGAGGAAGACCTCACTCACGACTTCTACCGGCCGGCCAGTGTCGCGCTGATGCAGGCGAGCCTCGACGCCAG
>Ga0184637_10001309_pt1 | contig 17048 bp, 12 predicted proteins | sample PLM3_127_b2_FD_133143 | JGI IMG/M metagenome (GOLD analysis project Ga0184637, IMG submission 133143) | Groundwater sediment microbial communities from an aquifer in East River, Colorado, USA - PLM3_127_b2 | ecosystem: Environmental > Terrestrial > Soil > Riparian zone | place: USA: East River...
GAACCGGATCTACGCGCGGTACTTTCCCGAATCGCCGCCGGCGAGGGCCGTCCTCGGAGTGGCGAAGCTCCCCGGGACGCCGCTCGAGATCGACGCTGTGGCGGTGCGGAATCTCTCGCACAAGAAGGTCGTCTCCGTACCGGGCCAACCTTCCCGTGACCCCGAGTCTCCCGGAATTCTTACCCACGACCGATTGTTCATTTCCGCCGTCCGTGGGAAACACGAGGATCCCGCCGCCCAGGTCGATTCGGCGCTCGAGGGTCTGGAGGCGGTCCTCGAGGCCGCCGGCCTTTCGATGAGCCACCTGGTCTTCGTGAATCCCTACCTTACCGGGAGAATCCCGCTCGAAGTCATGAACGAGCGCTACGCCAAACGCTTCGAATTCGGGAACACGCCCGCGCGCGCGACGATCTGGGTCAAGAGCCTTCCCGATGGGGCTTCGATCGAATACACGGGAGTAGCCGTGCGGGATCTCGGACAGCGCCGAGCCGTGAGGCCGAAGAACATGGCGCCGAGCCCGACGGCGAGCCCCTGCGTTTTCGCGGGAGATACGCTCTATTGTTCCGCCAAGAGCGGCTTCATCCCGGGTCCCGGAAGCGGAATCTACGCGGCCACGGTCGAGCATCAACTGCGGCAGACAATGCGAAATCTGCTGGACGGGCTCGAAGAGGCGGGAATGGATTTCGGTGACGTGGTAGCGGCTCACGTCTATCTCGACGACCTGGCGGATCGCGAGGCGGTGGACAGGGTCTGCTCCGAGTATCTCGGGACCGTGCCGCCGGCCCGCACGACGATTCAACAGGTGGAGCCGGTAGAGCGCAAGCCGGATGAGAAGGGCCGTTATCCCACTCTCGAGCAGATTTCTCTCATCGCCGTGAAGCGAGGTCCTTCAAGGAGAGAGCCGTGGTAGGATTTCCGCACTATGCCCACCGTAATCATCCGCAAGCATCCAAGGGAGAGCCGAATCCAGGTCGAGCCGGAGGTCGCGGTCTTGAGACCGGACGAGAAGCTGACTTTCAAGGTCTCGAGCGAGAACGGCTTCGAAGCGGGGACCCAGGTCGCCGTGAAGTTCCAGAAACGCTACCGCGCGGGCGAGCACTCGAAGGAGGCGTCTCGATGCGGGCCGTTCGCGCATCGCGCTAAGGACGCGCGAAACCCCGAAGAGGGAAGGTTCGCGTTCGACGCCGTAGGAGACTTCGAGACCGGAGCCGTCGAGGACCGGCCGCAGGCGAGGGAGTCCCACACGTGGAAGTACGACGTCTCATGGACCGGACTCCCGGATCTGGATCCGATGATCAAGATCGAAGGGGGAGGATAGTCACCGGAGCAGCGTCGCGAGCGGCTCTCGCCCCCGCAGGTGCTTCAAATCAGGATTCGTCCTGACGTCGGCGACGACTCCACCGCGGACCGCGCTCGTCGCGGCCTCCAGCGCTTTGGCTTCGTTCCCACAGACCGAGTGGGCGATCGCGGCGTAGTAGTGGACCATCGGGTCGTTCTGCGCTCCGTTCAATGCCTGCTCGGTCTCGCTCTCTGCTTCGCGGCAACGGCCGGCCCCTGCGAGGAACATGCCGAGCCCGGCGCGCGCTTCGGTGTCTTCAGGATTGACAGCGAGCACCGCCCTTTCGCGATCGATGGCGCCCACGTACTCTCGGTCGGCATCTTCGCGTCGCCCTAGTTGTCGATACGCGTCGCCGAGGTTTCCGCGGTACATCGCGTCTTCCGGCGCCAGCTGAATCGCCTTCTCGTACTGCCCGGCGGCTTCCTCGTATCTCCCCGTCGAGTAGTAGACGAAACCCAGGTTGTTGTGGGCGCTGTCGGAAGGGCGGATCCGGATCGTCGCCTGGAGGAGCGGCTCGGCTTGATCGATCTCTCCCGCGAGCAAGTGGGCGCCCGCGAGGTTGGCGTAGCCGGTGTGGCGCTCGGGGCTCAGGCGGATCGTCTCCCGGAACTGCGCCTTGGCCTCCTCGATTCGACCCCGGTGCAAGTAGAACACCCCGAGGTCGTTCGCGTGGCGCCAGTACGACGGCCGCAAGGCCGCGGCCCTCTCGTACATTGCCTCGGCTTCTACCTCGCGTCCCAGGGCATCGTAAGCGGAGGCAACCCGCCGGCTCACGTCGTCGTTGCCGGGGGCGAGCTCTTGCGCTTTCGCGAGCGACTCCGCGGCTTCCGCCGACCGGCCCTGGCCGAGAGCGACGACTCCGAGCGCCAGGTGGGCTTCGGGAAGGGAAGGAGCGGACTCGACCGCACTCCGCGCGAGGTCCTCCGCCTCGCGCACCAGCGAGGGCTCTCGCGTCTCGAGGTACGCCGCCCATAAGGCCATCGAAAGCCCGGCCTCCGCTTCGGAAAAGTCCGGGTCCTCGCTCAGAGCTTCTCGAAAGGCGCGCGCGGCGCGATCATAGTTTCGATCCACGTCCCAGCCTTCGAGAAAAATCACGCCCTGGGTGTAATGCGCGAGGGCCTCAGCATCGCGCTTTCTCTCGATGCGGCTCGGCTCGGGCCGAACCCCGATCGCGCCTCGAAGCTCGGAGGCGATCCGAACGAGCTCCTGCTGAACGTTGCCGACGTCGCTTTCGAGCTCTCCCTCCCAGTCCCTTTCACCATCGCGCCCCTCGAGGAGAATCGAGCTCCTCAATCGCCCGGAGGAGAACGAGAGCTCTCCCCGGACGACGTAGTCGACCGCGAGCGCCGATCCGACGGACCTCGCGGATTCCCTGGGCGAGAACGTCCGGCTGGAGGCGAAGGGGGCGACCTCGAGCGAGCGGCTCTCGCGGAGCTCGTCCCCGAGAAAGAGAGGGACCAGGCTCGCGAGATAATCCATTTCCTCGGGTCCCTCGTAATTCAGAGGAAGGATTGCGAGGGTCGTGGCGCGGGGAGCGTCCGGCGTCAGGGCGAAGAGCCCCAAAACGAACGCCGACGCCAAAGCGGCGAGCCCGGCGACGACCCATCTTCCGGAGCTCGAGGCCTCCGGCTTCTCCGTCACCGCGCTGGAGCTGAAGTCCGAAACTCTCTCGAGGGCCTCGTCGAGCTCGCGCGCCGAGGGGTAGCGGCCCAGCGGAGAGGGATCGAGGCACCGGAGAACGATGGCGTCGAGCTCCTTCGGCACTTCTGGCGTCAGAGCGCTCGGAGGGGGGGCGATCGGGTTCTTCCGGAGGGCGAGCGGAATTCGTTCGCCGTCGCCCGGCGGGCGCGCGCCGGTCAACATCTCGAACAAGATGAGACCGAAGGAGAAGAGGTCGCTCCGGGCATCGACGGCGCTTCCGTGGGCCTGCTCCGGCGACAGATACGAGAGCGTTCCCAGCACTTCGCCCTCACTCGTGATCTTGTCTCCGCCTTCGGCGAGAGCGAGCCCGAAATCCATCAACACCGCGCGCCCCGACCGATCGAGCATGATGTTGCTCGGCTTGAGGTCGCGGTGAACGATGCCGTTCTTGTGAATGGCTTCGAGCCCCGCCGCGATCTGCCGGGCGAGCCCGACCGTCTGCCGAGGGGAGAGTCTTCCCATCGACTGAATGAGGTCGTGGAGGGTCTGGCCGTCCACGAGCTCCATCGAGATGTACCGGACGCCGTCGATCTCGCCGATGTCGTGCATGCGGCAGACATTGAGGTGCGTGACCTGCCGCGCGAGGTGGATCTCCCGTTTGAAACGCTCGACGCCGACGCCGCCCGCCGCGATCTCGGGGCGGAGGACCTTCAGCGCCACCGAGTGCCCCAGGACCCGGTCCTTCGCCTTGTAGACCTCGCCCATGCCTCCGGCGCCGATGTCCTCGACGATGAGGTAGCGGTCGGCGAGGAGATCGCCGGCGGAGAACCTAGGAAGACGCCGAGTCACGGCCACAGTTTACCGCGACCCCCGGTCGGGAGATGATGTGCCGTCAGGAGAAGCCTCAATGGAGAACATCGCCCGCCCCCGACTGACTCTGCTGACCGCCGATCAGATCGAGGCGGTCCACGAAGCCTCGCTGGTGATCCTCGCGGAGTCCGGTCTGAGGGTGGATTCCGAGCGGGCGCGTAAGTTCTATGCGGCGGGGGGCGCGCGAATGGAAGGCGACCGCGTCTACTTCACCCGCGATCTCGTCGACTCCGCGATCGAGACCGCTCCCGCGACCATCGACATCTTCGATCGCTCCGGTCAGCCGGCGTTCCGGCTCGGCGACGGAGAGACGCGTTTCGGCGTCGGAGTCACGAACCTCTTCTACCAGGATCCGGCGACCGACGAGCTCGTGCCCTTCGCCCGCTCGCACATGGAGCAGGGCGTCCGGCTCTGCCAGGCTCTCCCGAGCTACGACGTGATCTCGACCCTCGGGGTGCTGCGCGATCTGCCCCCTCAGGTGGCGGACCTGTACGCGGTCCTCGAGATGGTCGCGAACTCGACGAAGCCGTTGGTCCTGCTGATTTCCGACGAGAAGCTGTACCCGCAGGTTCTGAAGCTCCTCGACGCGGTGCGGGGCGACCTCGGCGAAAAGCCGTTCGCGATACCTTACTTGAACCCCATCACGCCTCTCGTGGTGAACGAGGGCACGACGGACAAGCTTCTGGACTCCGTCGAGCGGTCGATTCCCGCCATCTATTCGAACTACGGAATGGCGGGGATGACCACCCCTCTCCCCTGCGCCGGCGCCCTCGCGTTCCTGAACGCCGAGCTCCTCGGGGGGCTTACGCTCTCGCAGCTCGCGAGGCCGGGGGCGCCCATCATCTTAGGAAGCCTTCCCATGTTCTTCGACATGAAGACCATGATCGATTTCTACGATCCCCAGACGATTCTCATCAACCTCGCCTGCGCCGAGATGATGGCTCACTACGAGATCCCCCACGCGGGCACGTCGGGAAGCGGCGACGGCTGGGGTCCGGATCTGCTCTCCGCGGGCTGTGCCTGGATGAACCAGATCACGAGTCTCATCGGGAAGGTGGGCCTCGCGCCCTTCGTCGGCAGCACTCTGAACTCCAAGGCCTATTCGCCGGCGATGACGGTCTACGGCGACGAGGTGATCGGGGCGTCGCGGCTCTTCGCCCGGGGCTTCGTCGTCGACGAAGCCTCTCTAGGCGCGGCCGAGGCGGTGGAGCAGTTCGCGGATGAGGGCCATTTCCTCATGGCGCCCTCGACGCTCGACCGGTACAAGAACGCGTACTACCCGAGCCTTTTTCCGAAGATCGGACTCGAAAAATGGGTCGAGATCGGAAGCCCCCGCGCGGATTCCCTGGTTCGCGAGCGCGCGCTCGATCTCCTCGCGAACGCTCCCGCGCCCGACGACCACGACGAGGTTCTCGGAATCGGCGAAGAGCTCATCCCGAAACTCGTGCCGGGCGTCTGAAGGAAAAAGGGCGAGGGGCAGAAGCTCCCCCGCCCGAAGGCCATAAAGAATGACGCCGCAAAATTTTAGACGCCGTCATCAGGCAATCTAAATGCGATCTTCCGAAGCATGGCTCGCAGATTTCTACGATCCCTCTTGTCGATGCAAAGATCGTCACCCAAACCCTCGATTCCGCAGTGCCCGGCAGCCCCAGGCATCAGAGCCATCCTTGCCAAATCAGATTGTAAACGGGCCAAGTCGGGTTGATTAGGCAGTTTGATCTCGGCAAAAGGGTCCGGAATGACTCGAAGATTGCGCGACGCACCGGGGATCTCAAACTCACGGATCTTCTCGACGAGAAGAGCGAACGGCACCGTCTCTCCGTCGGCTCGTCTCATATTCCGTGCCTGGCCGATTGTAGTTCTCGCGGCGTTGAACACGGATAGACGGATTGACGCGCGAGTGGCTTCAGCGATTCTCCGCTCATCGGTCGAAGGACGGAAGAGCTCCGCTAGTGGCTTAGGAGAATTCTTGGGAAATTGGTCCGTTACCCTGGCGAGACGAAAGACCGTGCCCTCGACAAGCTCGTCAGAAACGCTCACCGGCAACCGTCGCGACTTCCATGTTGATCCATCTCTTGGATTCTATGTCCGGCCAGACACGGCGAATTGTGGAAATGAGCTCTTCCGAATAACTGCCAACTGTGCAGTCCTCAGCTCCCCAGTAGCTGTCTTCCTCATGGTCACGATAAAACCAATCGTACCGACCTGAGCTAGAGACCTCCACCTCGAAGTAGTGGCGGTCTCGGTCCCACGCCATGAGCAATCCGCCCTCTTCCGCCGGACCTGCGTGAGGCACTTCGATCGTGGGTACACGCTCAAGAAGAAACGTCCACAGCTCCAAAGCAGCTTCAGTAACGACGCGTGAAAGCCGTCCTCGCGCCGACATATCCGAGAGGTACTTGGTCCACTTGAAGCGCTCGTTCTCCACTGAGGTTATCGGATTGGGCGCGCTAATCAACACAACGTCAAAAGCCGAGGAGAGATGCTCCCACGAATCACGAGTGTCGATCCCGCGACTCGTGGACGTGGACGACGTCAAGGAGAGAGGAATCCGAACGCTCCGCAACGGACTGCCGGCGGTCTCAACCCTCAGCTGAGCGCTCACCCTCTTCCTCCTTCTTGGTCTCCGTTTTAGTCTTTAACCGCTCCAGGTCCGCTTTCAACTCATCGAGTGAAAGAATAAGACGCTCGACCGTCTCTTGGCTTAGAGCGAACCGGTGGGTCACGTAGAGGTCAACCATGGTTGCCTCCTCGACCGTCGTCGCCTCTTTCGAGATGGCCTCGCGGGCTGCCACCAAGTCGTAGTGCCCGACGTCGAGAAGGTACTCGTGGCCCACCCGTGTCCACGTGATGAGGTGAGCAGCGGTTGGAGGCGCCGAAGGATCCACCAAGATTCGTTTCAGCGCGATGAGACCAGCTACCTTCGTTTCCTCTGCCACCCGTTCCTCCGGAACACGAGACAAATCTTAGGATACACCACTAGCAACCGGCAACCCTAACGGCTTCCACCGCTAGGTCCCGTAACCGATTGAAAAATAAACCCATTGCTGAATTCTGTGTGGAACGCGGACTGGAGCCGCGACGACGTCCAGCCACTTCCAACTGATTCGCACCGTCACGGTACACTCACGGAGGTCGCGCTAGGTTCCGCTCTTCGTCCGCTGGCGTGAGAGCACGCGGCCCGGCCTCACCCCGGTCGGCTTCCCTTCGTCGACGACGAGAGTTCCGTTGACCCAGACCTCTTCGATTCCCTCACTGAACTGGAAGGGCTCGAAGTAGGTCGCTTTGTCGCGGAGCTTCTCCGGGTCGAAAACCACCACGTCGGCGCGGGTGCCTTCGGCGAGGCGGCCGCGGTCGCGAAGGCCAAGAATGGACGCCGGGAGTGAGGTGAGGGAGCGAATTGCGAAGGGGAGAGTGATGATTTTCTTCTCGAAGACGAACTGACGGAGGAGGCGAGTGGTGGTAGCGAAGGTGCCGGGATGGACGAAGGCGTTCTGCCGCAGCTCGGGAGTGTCTCCCTGGCGGTCGGTGCAAACGCCGGTGTAGTCTTTTTTCATGAACTCCTCGAGATCGAGGAGCGAAACCGCGAATGCCCGGAGCTGGATCCCACCGGGCCAATCGAAACCGTTCATCTGGATGTAGACGGCGGTATCCACCGGATCCTCGCCTCGTTCCTTCGCGATTTGGCCAACGGTCTTTCCGACCCAGGTCTTATCGACGTAGTCCATGATCAGGAGGCCGTCCGGTCCTCCCTGGCGGTCGAGCTCGTAGGCGATGTCCTTGCGGATGATGCGGTTCAGCTCGGGGTCGGCGAGCCGGCGCTTCAGGTTCTCGCGCAGGCTGGTGTAGTCGGCCTCGGGGTGGCTCGAGTCGTACTGGCCGAGACCGGCGACCGCCTTCACCACCAGCGCCCACCTCGGCACGAGAATGATGTTCTCGTCGTAGGCCTCGTAGGAGTGCATGTTGATGTAGACCTGGTGCCCGTCTTCCCAGGCCCGATCCACGAGCTGGGTGATGATCCGGCCCGATCCCCACTCGCGCGGGCCCTTGGGATGGAGGTGGTCCAGCATCACCGGAATGCCCGCGAGCTTCGCGATCTGGAGGGTCTCCATCACGGCGTCGATCTGGGTGATGGGCTTTTCTTCGTAGCTCGGGAGCTGCCACTTGGCGTACTGGCCCTGGCTCCGGAGATGCGCCTGGTAATGGCCGCCGAAGGGAGCGACTTCCTTCGCGAGCTCGAGGACTTCTTCCTCCGTGCTATAGCGCATGGGAACGTACTCGAGGCCGGTCGACAGACCGAAGGCGCCTTCTTCCATTCCCTCGCGAACCAGGGCTTTCATCGCGGCGACCTCCGCCGCGGTGGCGGGACGACGGAAGTCGTCGCCCATCACTCGAGAGCGCACCGTCCCGTGCCCAACCATCATCACCACGTTCAGCGCCGAGCCCGCTTTCTCCATCTCCGCGCGCTGGCGGGAGACGGGCCAGACGGCGGTGCGGCCGTCGGCGTTCAGGACCGCGGTGGTGAATCCCTGCGTGGTGAAGTTGGGTAGATCTCCGTTTCCCTCGAGGATGTCGTGGTCGATGTGCTCGTGGAGCGCGATGAAGCCGGGAACCACGTACTTTCCCGAGGCGTCGATAGTCCTCGCGGCCGATGCGTTCGAGAGGTCGCCGACTGCCGCCACGGTGTCGCCGCGCAGGCCGACGTCAGCCCTTACGAACGGATTTCCCGATCCGTCGAGGACCCTGCCTCCCCGGATCAGTACGTCGTATACCTCCTGGCCGGATGTAGAGGACGCGAGCGAGACCAGAAGGATGAAAAACCCCAAAACCCTCATGCGCCACCTCTTGCGGTCGAGAATGTCACAAGTAGAATGCGGCCACAATCCCGCTTCATTTCTCCCTCGTGTTGCCCCAGTTCCGCCCTCGAAGGGGCGCTTTGTTTTCATCAGATCGGCGTGGAGGAGAAATCGATGCTCGAACAAATAGCCACCTGGGTTCGCTCGCCCATTGCGCGGGCCGCCGTGATCGGCGTTCTCATCCTGCTTCTTCTAATCCCGCTCGCGATGGTGGGTATGCTGGTCGAGGAGAGGGAGGCGACTCGGTTCGCGGTGGAGCGAGAAGTCGCTGAGAAGTGGGGGAGTGAGCAGTCGCTGGTGGGTCCGATCCTGTCGGTCCCGTACCGCTATCGGAGCCAGGGGCCAAACGGTCAGATCCTCACCCACGTAGGGCATACGAGGTTTCTCCCCTTGACTCTCGACATCGCGGGCGACGTGCGTCCGGAGATCCGCTACCGGGGAATCTACGAAGTGGCGCTCTACGAGGTCGCCCTGCGGTGGACGGGAGAGTTCGAACGACCGGACCCGGGAATCTGGAAGATCCCTCCCGAGGACGTCTTGTGGGACGAGGCGGTCCTGGTGGTCGGGATCCCCGACCTGAGGGGTATCAAACGGGCCGTGGTGGCTCGTTGGGGCGACGAGGCCTTGACCTTCGAGCCGGGTCCGGGAGCGGTTGTACTCTGCGCCAGCGGGATCCACGCCCGGGTCCCTCGCCTGGAGGGAGGGGCCCCCGGCGAGCGCATGCCTTTCTCCTTCGAGCTCGATCTCAACGGAAGCCGTGAGCTCCTCTTCTCTCCACTGGGGAAAGAGACGCGGCTCTCGCTCTCTTCCACCTGGCCGAGCCCGAGCTTCACGGGAAAGTTTCTCCCGGACTCTCGCGAAGTCAGGCCGGACGGTTTCACCGCCGAGTGGAATATCTCGTACCTCACTCGCCCGTTTCCTCAGGAATGGAAGGACAACGAAGTGACGGCGGATCTCCTTGGGCAGTGGATGGGCGGAGTGACGCTCTTCCAGCCCGTCGATTCGTATACGAAGACCGGCCGCACGACCAAGTACGGCGTCCTCTTCCTCTTCATGACCTTTGCCGTCTACTTTCTCTCCGAGATCCTGGGCCGGCTGAGAATCCATCCGTTCCAGTATCTGCTGGTCGGCTTTGCGCTCTGCCTCTTTTATCTGTTACTTCTGTCGCTCTCGGAGCACCTCGGCTTCGGGAAGGCGTATCTCCTCGCGAGCGCGGGAACGGTGGGTCTCATTGCCGCTTACAGCGGGAGCGTTCTCGGAAGCTTCGGGCGCGCGGCCGCGATCGGGGCAGGCCTCTCCGGGCTCTACGCCTACCTCTACGTGCTCCTGCAGCTCGAGGACTACGCGCTCCTGCTCGGCTCGCTCGGGCTCTTCGCTCTCCTCGCCGCGGCGATGGCGCTCACCCGACGAGTGGACTGGTATGCGGTCGGTCGCTAAGGCCAGGAAAGGGTATTGCTCGATCGCTCGGAGAGTGATATCATTGCTATCGATGCCCATCAAGAAAGTCAAGAAAGTAACGCAGCTCATCGTTCGAAATATAGACGAGAGCCTGGTCAGGCTCTTGAAAGTCCGCGCCGCGAAACACGGGCGGTCGGCAGAGGCGGAGCATCGGGAGATTCTGAGAGGCGCACTGCAAGGGGGAGGGGATGCGGCCTCGTTCAATGCGTTCCTGCTCGCGATGCCCAACGTTGGTGAGGATCGTGACTTCGAGCGGCCCCGGGACGCCGGGCGGAAGGTCGCGCTCTGAGCTACCTCATCGATACGAACGTTCTCTCCGAGCTGCGCAAGGGCAGGCGATGCGACCCTCGAGTATCGGCCTGGTTCAGGGCCGCGGCCAGTGAAGAAACGTTCTTGAGCGTTCTTTCTTTTGGAGAAATACGCCGCGGAATCGAGAACATCCGGCGACGGGACGAACGATCCGCCCAGAAGCTGGAGGTCTGGCTCGCGAGGCTTCGAGCCGAGTTCGCTGCGCGAATCCTCATGGTGGACGAACAAATCGCTGAAACGTGGGGTCGTTTGATGGCCCCCGATCCGCTGCCCGTGATTGATTCAATGCTCGCGGCGACCGCGATCGTGCATGGACTGACTCTGGTTACGCGCAACGTCAATGTCAGGCGGACGCGAGTTCCGCTCCTCAATCCGTTCGAGGACCAGGCCGACTGAGCCAGCTGAGAACGAACGCCTACTTCGCCACCCCTCCGCCGAGGAACTTGCCGTCGACGCACTGGTCCGAGCGGCAGTTGTTCTGGAACGGCGAGCCGAGATTCACCAGGAGCGCCACCGTCTCCGGGCTCGGGATGAAAAAGCGCGAGGGACCGAAGGCCATGTCCGCGGGGGAGTTCCCGTCCTTGTTGAGGACGTCCACTTTCGCCCCCTGGTCCACGAGATACTGCACCATCTCGTTGTCGCCCCTCGACGCCGCGCCGTGAAGCGCGGTGTAGCCCTTGCGCGTCTCGACCGCGTTCACGTCCGCCCGGAGCTCGAGGCAGTACTTCAGCGCCTTCATCCACGAATCAGGGGCGTTCTGGGTGAAGTTCCCGGCCCAGCCGATTCCCGCAGCGACCATGAGGGGTGTCACTCCGGAGTCCGTCGCGAGATTCGGGTCGGCGCCTCCGGCGATGAGAATGCGCATCGCCTCGACGTCGCTCGACATCGCCGCCCGCCAGAACGCCGTCGCCCCTTTGTGATCCACCCAGCTTCGGTCGTGGGACGTCGGGCTGAACCATAGCTTCCCCTTGACCCGGGCGTTCGGGTTCGCGCCCCCTTCGAGGAGCGCTTGGAGGAGCTCGGTCGAGCCGACGCTCTGCTGGTCCGTCCTCGGGTTGGGCGCCCAGGACACGGGCGCGTAGCGCATGTTCACCGTCGCGTAGAGCGGAGTGAGCCCGTCGAGATTCGGGAGATTCGGGTCGGCGCCGTGGTCGAGGAGATACTTCCCGACGGTGTAGTGGCCGTTCGCGATGCCGATGTTGATGGGGCTGGTCCCGTCGCCTCCGCTCCATTGATTCACGTCGACGCCGGACTCGACGAGGGCTTTGACCGCTTCGAGATTTCCGTCTCTCGCCGCGAAGAGAAGTGCGGTCATGCCTCCCATGACCGAGCTTCCGCCCGACTGCTCACCCTTGCGTTTCGGGACGGGGAGACCGTCATCGTCGAAGCGAGGCTCGTCGAGGAGGTTGACGAACGAGGAAAGGCCCGGGTGCGCGCCCCGCTCGATGAGAAGCTGGATCACGCCCGCGCGGTTCTCCCAGGCGGCGAACATCAGCGCCGTCTGTCCGTTGGTCCTCTCCCGGGCGTTCAAGTCCGCGCCGCCATCGACGAGCGCCTTGACCGCGTCGACGATCCCCGACGTGGCCGCGGACATCAGCGGTGTGGCTCCGCTCGCGGCCGCCTTGCCCGGGTCGGCGCCGGCCTTCAAGAGGGTCGCGATCGTCGCGCCGCTTCCGTTTCGGGCGGCCAGGATCAAGGGCGTGATGGCGCCGACGCGCGTCTCGGCGTCCAGGTTGGCCTTGGCCTCGATCAGGAGCTCCGCGAGCGGGAGATCGTCCCGGTACGCGGCCCAATGAAGCGCCGTCATCCCGTCGCCCTGAGCGGAGTTCACGTCCACCTGCTGGCTCAGTAGCGAGCGCACGCCCTCGAGGTTTCCCTCCATCGCCTGGTCGGCGAGGCGGATGTCGACGGCCAGAAGGATCCCAACACCCATTATCATCGGAATCATCTGCGTTCCCCTTTAGATCTCGACCTCGCCCGTGCTGTCCCCGATGCGATCGACGTCGACCCCGAGCTTGTACAGGAGCGTCAGAAGCACGTTCGCCATCGGGGTTCCATCGGGACAGAGGAGGTGCCAGTTTCCCTCGAGCTTCCCGTTCGCGTGTCCCGCGAGGAAGAGCGGGACCCTCAGATGATTGTGCACGCTGCCGTCGCCCATGGGGCTTCCATAGAGGACCATGGAGTGATCGAGGAGGTTTCCATCTCCGTCAGGAGTCGACTTCATTTTCGAAAGGAAATACGCGACGTGGTTCACGTGGAACTCGTTGAGCTTCGCGAACTCCGCGAGCTTGTCGGGCTTGTTCTGATGGTGCGAGAGGGTGTGAAAGGGCGTCTTGACGCCGCTCTCCGGCCAGACCCGGGCGCTCACGTCGCGGCCCATCTTGAAGGCGGAGACCCGCGTCACCTCCGTCATGAACGCCAGCACCTGGAGATCGAACATCAGCTTCACGTGCTCCGCCCAGGAATCCGGCACGCCGACGGGAGCGGACGGGAGCTCTTCCGCGGGCCGGCTCTGGTTGTGCTCTTCCGCCTTCTGGATCCTCCGTTCGATCTCGCGAACGTCTTCCAGATAATCGGTGAGCCGCGCCCGGTCGCTCGGACCCAGGTCCTGCTCGAGATCCTTCACCTTGTCGAGAATGCCGTCGAGGATGCTTCCGTTCGTGTGCCGGCGCCGGAGCCGCTCCTCGGGGGTCGAGCCGTCGCCGAAGAGGCGCTCGAACACCACGCGCGGATCCCTCTCCATCGGAAGGGGAGTGCTGGGCGAGGACCAGGAGATGGTGTTGGCGTACACGCAGCTGTAGCCGTAGCCGCAGGCGCCGGTGAGCGAGCCCACGTCCTCGATGCAGAGCTGGAGCGACGGGAGCGGCGTATCCTGGCCGAACTGCTGCGCGTAGATCTGGTCCATCGAGATCGCGTTCTCGATGTCCGCGCCTTCGGTCATCTTCGCGTGGGCGCAGGTGAGAAACGCCGCCGAAGATCTCGTGTGGTCGGCGCCCGCCTCGGCCTGGGACTGGGCGGTGGCGAGCGCGATATCGGTGTGGCTCACGATGGTGAGGTAGTCCTGGTATGGCGCGAGGGCGCGAAGGATGGGGGTGATCTCGAAGTCGCGGCCCTCTTTGGCTGGCGACCAGTAGTTGAGGCGCGAGCCATCGCCGGTGCTCCCCGCCGAGCCGTGCACCATCTCGATCGCCGTCAGGCGGGTCCTCGGCGACGCCGCCGTCTTTCGGAGAGGCGTCAGTGCCGGCACCATGGATTCCATGAACGGGAGCGCCATCGTGACTCCCATGCCGCGAAGCGCCGTGCGCCTGGAAATGTGCTTGCGGGTAATGAACATCGCTTTGTCTCCCTACTGGACCGGAGCGACTGCGTCCGTGGCCCGGTCGAGCTCTTCGGCTCTTCTGAACTGAAACGGTGCGCTCTTCACGATACCGAGAACGATGGACGAGAACCGGTGGTTGTTCTCCTCCGCCTCGCGGGCGATCGCCCGGACGGCCGGCATGTCGTAGTGCTGCACCACACGCCCGAGAGCGTACATCAGGAGGTGCTTCGTGAAATTCCGCAGGTACAGCGTCTGCGATCGGAGCAAATACGCGCGAAGGCCGCCGGTGCCATTCACCTCGGTGCCGTCGAAGAGCGTCCCCGAGGGCTCGACGTCGAATCCGCTGTCTTTGAAGCGCCACGCGCCGACCGCGTCGAAGTTCTCGAGCGAGTAGCCGAGAGGATCCATGATCGCGTGGCACGCGGAGCAGGCGGGATTCGCGCGGTGCTCTTCGAGCCGCTCCCTCACCGAAACGTGCTTCCCGCCGTTCTCGTTCTCCTTCAGCGGCGGGACATTCGCCGGGGGGCGGGGCGCGGGCGTTCCCAGGAGGACGTCCAGAATCCAGGCGCCGCGAATCACGGGCGACGTCCGGTTCGCGAGAGAGGTGAGAGTCAGGATGCTCCCCTGGCCGAGAAGCCCCCGGCGGTTCTCATCGGCCACGCTCACGCGGCGGAAGCGATTGGAGGTGACGTTCGGGATCCCGTAGTGCTTCGCGAGGCGCTCGTCGACGAACGTGTAGTCCGCGGTGAGGAGGTCGAAAACACTCCGGTCCTCGCGCACGATGCTGTCGAAGAGAAGCTCCGTCTCCCGCCGCATCGAAACCGTCAGGTTGTAGTCCCAGTCGGGGAAGAGAAACACATCGGGATGCGCGTCCTCGAGGTTCTGGAGGTGCAGCCAGTGGGTCGCGAAGCTCGTCGAGAGCGCTTCGGCGCGCGGGTCCCGGAGCATCCGGCGCACCTGCTGCTCGACGACCGCCGGGTCCCGGAGCTTTCCCTCGCTCGCGAGGGTGATGAGCTCGTCGTCCGGAGTGCTCGACCACAAAAAGAACGACAGTCGAGAGGCGAGCTCGAGGTCGCTCACCCGGTAGTTTTCTCCCGGGGCCGCGTCCTTCGGAGTGCGCTCGAAGCGGAAGAGGAACTCGGGGTCGGCGAGAATGGCCTGGAGGCCCGCGGTGATTCCCGCCTCGAAGTTTTTTCGACCTCTCGCGGATTCATAGAGGGGCATCAACCGGCGAAGGTCGCGTTCGGTCGCCGGGCGTCGGAAGGCGCGGCGCGCAAGGTTCGAGAAGATCTCCCGCGCGCAGGGGGTTTCTCCTGAAGCATTCGCCGGGTGGCAGCTGAAGATCCTCCTGCGGCTTTCGGTGTCGCTGACTCCGGTGGCATCGTAAGGGCCGTCGATTCCGAGGGTCTTCAAGTGGGGGAGCCCCGTAAGGCCGGAGACGTTCCCCGTGGAGAGATCGGCGAGCGCCCGCTCGAACGGCATCACGAAGTCCTGGACCGGCCCCTCGAGCCTCTGGACGAAGGACGCCGAGATCGTCTGCGGACCCGCCTTGACTCGGACGGGCGGTGTGCGAAGGGAGTCCGTCTCCCTCATCTTCCGGTCGATGTCGAAAATCGCGATCCGTTCGCCGTTCAGGGCGACCTCGACCTGCTCGCCCTCGGCCGGTTTGTTGTCGCCGAAGATCTCGCCGAGACTCCGGTGATAGAAGGCCACGACGATCGCGTACTCCGCATCGGCGGGGAAGTGATGCCGGACCACGAGCCCGCCGCGGGTCCCGAACGGCGCCCCTTCGACGTGGCGGAGCTGCGAGATCGCCTGGGGCACGACGTAGGTCTCGACCGCCGGCGCCGCCCCGGGATCGCCGACGGCGAGGCGGCTCAGCTTCCCCGCGGCCCGGATGTAGCCGTCGAGAAGCGACGGAGATACTGTGAGAACGTCCGACATGTTGTCGTAGCCCTGGCTCATGTCGTCCGGGGGCAGGAGCGATTGGACGTTCACATTGAGAGCGAGGAGATCGCGAATCGAGTTCTTGTACTCCGTTCGATTCAGGCGGTGCAGCACGGGTCTCCCCGGGTTCTGATTCTCGGCGGCGTCGGCATCGATCGAAGCCTCGATATCGGCGATGAACGCCTCGAGATCGGCCGGTTCCGGCCGGGGCATTCCCGAAGGAGGCATCATGCCGGCCCGCAGCTTCAGGGCGACTTTCTCGAGCGGTTCCGCGTAACTGCCGGGCGCGTTCAGGTCGACCGTCTCCAGAGAGAAATCCCCGAGCCGCATGTCGTCGTTGTGGCAGGTGACGCAGTAGTCGTCGACGAGAGCTTTGCGAGCGATGGAGGAAGACGCGGAAGACGAAGACGCCGAAGGCTTTGCGAGCAGAGGCGCCGCCGAGAGGGCTGCCAGCAGCACGAAAAAGAGCGTTCTCCCCATACAGCCTAGGTAATTGTATAGTGGATATGTCTCACATTTGCAACGACATGACCCGGCGGGTTCTCGGCGGCGCAGCGATCTTCGGAGCGTCGCTCGCCGCGGCTCAGGTTTACGAGGACAATCTTCCCCTCGAGCATCCGGCGATCCAATACCGGCATGAGCCGGCGGACGATCCGATCGCCCGGCTTGCGCGGGAGCTCGAGAGGGGAAGCGGCACTCTGGACTTCGATGCCGGGCTCTCGTATTTGCCGAGCCTGCTCGATCGGCTCGGCGTGAGAAGCGATTCTCAGACTTTGGTGTTCTCGAAGACCAGCGTTCAGGAAACCCGGATCTCGCCCCGCACGCCGCGGGCGATCTATTTCGGCGACGACGTCGCGGTCGGGTTCGTGCCCGGCAGCGAAACGATCGAGCTCGCGGCCGTCGATCCCGCGAAAGGCGTCGTCTTCTACAGCCTCGGTGCGCGCAAGACGGAGCGCCCCCGCTTCGTCCGCTCGGAGGGATGTCTCCACTGCCACCAGGGCCCGGCGACTCTCGGGGTTCCCGGCATCTACGTCGGCTCCGTCCACACCAGCCCATCGGGACGGGCGGACTTTCGCCTGGGCTCGATCGTGACCGATCACCGCACCCCTTTCGCCGATCGGTGGGGAGGGTGGTACGTGAACGGCACAACGAGAGAGACCCATCGGGGCAACGCGGTCTCCACGGATCCGGAGTTCTCGGCGGCGATGCCGGCGCCCCGGTTGGACTTGCTCGACGCGAAAAGCTACCTCGCGCCGTCGAGCGACATCGTGGCGCTCATGACCCTCGAGCATCAAACGCAGATGACGAA
>Ga0184637_10001310_pt1 | contig 17032 bp, 15 predicted proteins | sample PLM3_127_b2_FD_133143 | JGI IMG/M metagenome (GOLD analysis project Ga0184637, IMG submission 133143) | Groundwater sediment microbial communities from an aquifer in East River, Colorado, USA - PLM3_127_b2 | ecosystem: Environmental > Terrestrial > Soil > Riparian zone | place: USA: East River...
CCTGCCGTCGCCGTGCCGCGCCTGTCACTCGCGTCCGTCACGCTCGAGCTCGACGCCGTGCTGTTCGACGCCGGCGGAACCCTGCTGCGGCTCGACTACGCGTTCCTGCGCGCGAGCGCGCGCCGCCACGGCCAGCAGCTCAGCGACCTCGCGCTGGCGCGCGCCGAGGCGGCGGTGCGGCGGGCGATCGATCGCCGCACGGCCGACGCAGGCGGCGTGGCCGATCGCGATGCGGATCGGGTGACGGGCTACTTCGGCGCCGTGCTCGAAGCGGCCGGCGTCGATCGCGCGTGTTTGGCGCCGATCGCCGTGGAGGCGGCGGCCGAGCACGCCCGCGACAACCTGTGGCGCGTGGCACTGCCGGGCGCCGCGGCCACGCTCGCGGAATTGCGCGCGCGCGGTTTCCGAACCGGGGTGGTCTCCAACGCGGACGGCCGTGTCGCGCAGCTGCTCGCCGCGGCCGGCCTGACGGCGCACCTCGACACGATCCTCGACTCGCACCTCGAAGGCGTCGAGAAGCCCGACCCGGAGATCTTCCGCCGCGCGCTCGCGCGGCTGGGCGTCAGCCCCGAGCGGGGGGCCTACGTCGGCGACATCTACGCGATCGACGCGCTCGGTGCGCGGGCGGCCGGAATGTCGCCGATCGTGATCGACGAGACCGGCGGCTACGTTGACCTCGACTGTCCGCGAATCGCCGCGCTGGCGGAACTGCTCGCGTAACGCGTCGCTGATAGACTGGCTGCCTCGACGGAGGTCCGATGCCCCGGCTCTCGAAGCTCTCCCGCTCGATCGCGGGCCGCACCGCGCTGGTGACCGGCGCGGCGAGCGGGATGGGGCGGGCGACCGCGCATCTGTTCGCAGACGAGGGCGCGTTCGTCGCGGTGGCCGATCGCGACGAGCCGGGCGTGAAGCAGGTGGTCGACGAGATCACCCGCGCCGGTGGCCGGGCGGCGGGCTTTCCGGTCGACGTCGGCGACCCCGCAGCGCTCGTGGCACTGGCCCACGACGTCCGCGAGCACCTGGGTCCGATCGACATCCTGGTCAACAACGCGGGCATTGCGGTGCTCGCGCCGATCGACGCGGCCGACTACGCGGCGCAGTGGGAACGCACGCTGGCGATCAATCTGCGCGCCCAGGTGGACCTGATCCGCGCCTGCCTCGACCAGCTGACGCGGAATCGAGACGGCCGGATCGTCAACATTGCTTCGACCGAAGGGCTGGGCGCGAGCGCGTTCACCAGCCCCTACACCGCGAGCAAGCACGGCGTCGTCGGGCTGACGCGCGCGCTCGCCGTGGAGCTGGGCGCTTCGGGCGTCACCGTGAACTGCATCTGCCCGGGCCCGATCCACACCGGCATGACCGCCGCGATCGCTGACGAGGCGAAGCAGAAGTTCGCGCGCCGCCGGGTTCCCGCGCGGCGCTACGGCGATCCCGAGGAGGTGGCGCAGATGACGCTGTCGCTGGTGCTGCCGGCCGCCTGCTACGTGAACGGCGCGATCGTGCCGGTCGACGGCGGTCTGATCGTCCAAAATACTTGAGGCGTGCTGGGAGTCCCGATGCCCGATCTCTTGTTCGAGAAGCGCGCGGGGATCGCGTACCTGACGTTCAACCGCCCCGAGCGCAAGAACGCGATCAGTCCGCAGATGATGGTCCAGCTCGCCGGCGCCTGGCTCGAATATCGCGACGACCCGGATCTGCGCGTGGCAATTTTGACCGGCGCGGGCAGCGAATCGTTCTGCGTCGGCGGCGATCTCCAGCTCTTGATGCCGCTGTTCACCGGCGCGCGTCCGCCCGAAGACGAGTGGGATCGGCGCCTGATGGCGGGCCTCGACCAGGTGCCGATTGCGCTGCTGAAGCCGTTCGAGCTGTACAAGCCGATCGTCGCGGCGGTGAACGGCTACGCGCTGGCCGGCGGCTGCGAGATCCTCCAGGCGACCGACATCCGGATCGCGTCGCGCACCGCGAGCTTCGGGCTGTCCGAAGCGCAGCGCGGGCTGGTCCCGGGCGGCGGTTCGATGGTGCGGCTCGCTCGCCAGGTGCCGCACTGCAAGGCGATGGAGATCCTGCTGCTCGGCGACCGGATGCCGGCGGCCGAGGCGCACCGCATCGGCCTCGTGAACGAGGTGGTCGAGCCGGAAGCGGTGATGCCGCGCGCGGAGGAGATCGCCGCGCGCCTCGCGCGCAACGGCCCGCTGTCCCTGCGCAAGATCAAGGAGGCCGTGCTGCGCACGAGCGGCGTACCGCTCGCGCGCGCCTACGAGATCGAAAACGAGTGCTCGGCCGCGGTGATGGCATCGAAGGATGCGCGCGAGGGGCCGCGCGCATTCATGGAGAAGCGCGAGCCGGTCTTCACGGGGGAGTGATTCAGCCCGAGGCGCGGGCCCGGCGCGGGCGCACGCGCTGCGGGTTGGCGCGCTCCTCCCATTCGTTGGGCCGCGCGGATGCCTCGCGCAGCAGCAGGGACTGCTGGGCATAGCCGAACGCGCCGTCCACGTCCGCGAGGCTCGCGCGCCCGAGACCGGCGCCGTCGGGGCCGTAGCTCACCTCGGCGTCGAGCCCGATCCACTCGCCGATCGGCGCGCGGTGGAGCTGGAGCGAGGTGTCGACATTGATTGCGACGAAGGGCTGCCGCGCGAAGCGCGGATTGCCGCGGTGCAGGTCGCGCACGATCGGCAGGCCGTACACCATGTCGGACAGCGTCGCGGCGGCCACGAACGGGCTGGTCGGCTCGCCGGCGACGAGCGGAACACGCAGGCGCAGCCAGGCGGCGGGCCGGACGAAGCCGTCCACCGGGCGCAGCTCGATCGCGTTGATGAAGTCGGAAGGCGCCTCGCCGTCGCCGGGCGACCCGAGCCAGCGCACGGCAGGGGAGGCGTCCTCGAGCGCCCCGGTCGCGCACGGCGCGCGATCGGGCGGGGCGGTGACATCCCCGACGCGCAGCCGCACCGCGGACGCGCGCGCGGCCACCTGATCGCCGGTGCACAGGTCGGCCTCGAGCCACTCCGCGGACTTCCCCTCGCGCAGCGTGCGCACGCGCAGCGTCACCGGCTCGAACGGGGCAGCGCGCCACAGGTCGCAGGTGAAGCGCACGATCTGCATCGGCGCCGGCGACGGATGCTGCTCGATCGCACGCGCGAGCAGACCCTGCACCGGGCCCCCGTGCTGGCTGTCGGCGTGCCACGGCCCGCGCGCGAGCCGGGTCGGGATCAGGCGAAGGCCGTCCTGCTCGTACAACGCGCCCGGTTTCGGTTGTTGGTCCAAGGAGGACTCCCGTTCGTAGCCTAGGACTCTGGCCGAGCCGACTCAAGCGTTCGAGCGTTCAGGCGAACAGGAAACGGCTCACGGTCTCGGCCACGCACGCGGGCTTCGAGCTGCCCTCGATCTCGATCGTGATGCGCACGACGACCTGCACGCCGCCGGTCACCGGCTCGACGGCGGCGAGCTCGCCGTGCGCGCGGATCCGCGAGCCAACCGGCACCGGTGCGGGAAAGCGCACCTTGTTGCAGCCGTAGTTGACGCCCATCGCGGCGGCTGGCACGGCGAGGAGCTGCGGCAGGAACGCATTCACCAGCGAGAGCGTCAGGTAGCCGTGCGCGATCGTCGCCCCGAACGGACCCGCCAGCGCGCGCTCGACGTCGACGTGGATCCATTGATGGTCGTCGGTGGCGTCGGCGAAGCAATCGATGCGCTGCTGGTCGATCGTGAGCCAGTCGCTGGCGCCGAGGCTCTTGCCGACGCCTGCCGCCAGATCCTGGGCGCTGCGAAACTCCTGGGGCATCGTTCGAAGGTAGGGTGCCGCGCGCGCGTTCGCTTGCAGCGCCGGCGTCGATTGGACACGCTTCGAGCCCCGCCGACCCCCTTCCCCGAGGCACCTTCCGATGTCGCCTTCCCATCCCCCGCTCGCCGGCCTGCGCGTGATCGAGAGCTCGCTGCTCGGTCCCGGCGCGATCACGACGCATCTGGCCGATCTCGGCGCCGAGGTGATCAAGGTGGAGTCGCCCGAGGGCGACTACATCCGCGAGATGACGTGGCCGATCGTCAACGGCGTGTCGCTCTTGCACCTGCACGTGAGCCGCGGCAAGCAGAGCATCACGCTCGATCTGCGCAAGCCCGAGGGCGCGGGGATCTACCGCGACCTGGCGAAGAACGCCGACGTCGTCGTCGAGGCGATGCGGCCCGGCTCGCTCGCGCGGCGCGGCCTCGGCTACGACGACCTGCGCGCGATCAACCCGCGCGTCGTGTTCTGCAACATCTCGGGCTACGGCATGACGGGCCCGTACCAGAACCTGCCCGCGCACGGCATCGCGTTCGACACCTGGGCCGGCATCATCAACACCGCCGTCGACGACGAGGGCTTCTGCTACATCCCGGAGCACGCGTCGATGGGGATGCACGCCGGCCCGCTGCTCGGCGCGCTCGGGATCCTCGCCGCGGTGATCCGGGCCCGCGACACCGGCCACGGCTCGATGCTGGAGATCGCGCAGTCCGACGCCGCCGCGTACATGGACTGGTACCGCAGCGAGAGCTGGAAGGCCTATGAGCGCCCGCAGTCCGAGGTGACCGGGAACAAGGCCGACCACTACGAGCGGCGCGCGCCGGGCACCGCGGGCATGAAGGAGGGTGTTCGCTACCAGATCTATCAGGCGAGCGACGGCCACGTGCTGTTCATGGCGTCGGAGCAGGCGTTCTGGAAGAACTTCTGCACCTGCGTCGGCCGGCTCGATCTGTTCGAGAAGTGGCCGGGGTCGAAGTACGCGGATCACGCGCGCGGCAACCGCGAGTTGCAGGCCGAGCTGCGCATGATCTTCCGAACCCAGAGCTGCGTCGAGTGGATCCGGCAGGGAGACGAGCAGAACTTCCCGATCGCCCCGGTCAACACGCCGAAGACGATCGCCGGCGATCCGCAGTTCCAGCAGCGCTTCCCGTGGTACGCGCGCGAGAAGCACGGCGCCGAGATGCTGCCGTTTCCGGTGAAGTTCCTCGGCGAGGAGCTGCCGGAGCCGGGGATGGCGCCGACCGCCGGCGAGCACACCGAGGCGGTGTGCCGGAACGTGCTGGGCTACGACGAGGCCCGGATCACCGCGCTGCGCAAGGCGGGGGCGTTCGGTTAGCGGCCGAGGCGAAGCGCTCGTCGCGACCGCGCCGGGCGCCGTCGACTCTCTTCCGGGAATGGCTCGCCGTCCCGGGGGTAGCGTTTCCTCGCATGACGGCAGGATGAGCCTGACCGGACTGGGTGCTGTTGCAGGAGCTCGAGGACGGCTGCGCTTTAGTTCCCTGCAGAGAGTCGACGGCGCCCGTCGCTAGTCGGTAGCGCGCAACGAGGTTCCCGAGGGCCGGGGGCGGTGGGCTCTCTGCAGGGAACTAAAGCGCAGCCGGCCCTGTGCCAAAGCAAAACCTCGGGCCCGCCCAAGTCCGCCAGACACCCCGCCGAGAAAACTACACCCCCGGCGGGCGAGCCATTCCCGGCGGAGAGCCCACCGCCCCCGGCGCGGAGCTGGCCACGAAGGAGGTCGTAACAGCGCTCAAGCGCGCGTGCGCTACGGCCGAAAGCATCGCCCATGCGCAACGCGATGCTCGCCGAACGGGCCGACCGCTGGCTGTCGCGCCTGTTTCCGACCCGGTTCCGGCCCGGCGCGCCGGAGGGACGGCATGGGCGCGCAGGCGCGCCGCAACTGTGGCGGATGCAGCGCGCGTTCCAGATCGACTTCCTCCAGCGCATGGGGCTGGCGAACGACCATCGCCTGCTCGACCTCGGCTGCGGCACGCTGCGCGGCGGTCTGCCGCTGATCGGCTTCCTCTCGGCCGGGAACTACACCGGCATCGACGTGCGCGCCGAGATCATCGAAGAGGCGCAGCGTGAGCTCGAAGAGGCAGGCCTCTCGCAGCGTTATCCGCGGATCTGCCACGTAGCAAAGCTGGCCGACTGCGACCTGCGCGCCCGCTACGACTACATCTGGGCGTTCAGCGTGCTGCTGCACCTCGAAGACCCCGATCTCGACACCGCGCTCGCGTTCGCGGCCCGCCACCTCACCGAACCGGGCGTGCTCTACGCGAACGTCCACCTGGGCGACGGGCGGCTCGGCAGCTGGGCCGGCTTCCCGGTGGTGGCGCGCCCGCTCGATTGGTACGCGGATCGCGCCCGCGAGGCGGGCCTGCGCGCCGACTCGCTCGGCCGCCTGTGCGAGCTGGGTCACGTCTCGGGCGATCGCAACTGCGACTCGCAGTTCATGTTGCGCTTTCGCAAGCTGCGCTAGCCGGCACCAGCGTCCCGCCATGGCCAGACGTGTGGTGCTCACGCTCGCGCTTGCGGGAGCCGTCGCGGCGCAGGCCGAGACCTACCGCTGTGACGAGCCCGACGGCTCCGTGCGCTTCACGAGCGATCCGCGCCGCTGCGAGCGGCCGATCGTCCACGAGCCGCAACGCGATCGGTTCGCGGTCCCGCCGGCCGAGCCCGCACCGGCGGCGCGCGCCCCGCTGGGCGCTGCGGACCTCGCCGCTCTGTTCCCACCGCCGCACCCCGGCTGGCAGGTGATCGGCGAGCTGCCCGAGACTTCGACCGACCCCGAGCTTCGCGCGCTCGGATTGCGCGACAGCACCGCGCGCCACTACACGCGCGCGCGCGGCGACGTCAGCGAGGTGTGCACGATCGAGCTGTGGGCGTTCGCGCAGCCGGACCAGGCGGTCGGAGCCGGCGCGGCGCTCGCGCAGCCCACGTGGTGGGCGCGCGCTGCTGGGTCGCTGCTGGTCCTCGCACACGGCGTGCGGCTCGAGCGCCAGGTGGGCTCGCGCACGGAGCTGGTCGCGGGCTGCGAGGCGATCGCGCTGGCGACCCACGCGCGCGCGCTCGCTACGCTGCCCGGAGGAGGACGCGCTCCGTGAAGTATGTCGCGCTCGGCGCTACCGGCATGAAGGTCTCGCGGCTGTGTCTGGGCTGCATGAGCTACGGGTCACCGTCGTGGCGCCCGTGGGTGCTCGACGAAGCGGCGGCCGCGCCGTTCTTCCGCCGCGCGATCGAGGCCGGCATCAACTTCTTCGACACGGCCGACCTGTACTCGCTCGGCCAGAGCGAAGAGGTGACCGGACGCCATTTGCGCGAGTACGGGCGGCGCGACGAGATCGTCGTCGCGACCAAGGTGTTCTTCGCGCCGAACGACCGGCCGAACATGGGCGGGCTCTCGCGCAAGCATATCCAGCAGGCGTGCGACGCCAGCCTGCGGCACCTCGGGATGGACGTGATCGACCTCTACCAGATCCATCGCCTCGATCCCGACACGCCGATCGAGGAGACTCTGTCCGCGCTCACCGATCTGGTGCGCCAAGGCAAGGTGCGCGCGATCGGCGCGAGCTCGATGTACGCGTGGGAGCTGATGCGCGCGCTCGCGATCTCGCAGCGCGAGGGCCTCGCGCGCTTCGCGACGATGCAGAACCACTACAACCTCGTCTACCGCGAGGAAGAGCGCGAGATGATGCCGCTATGCGAGCTCGAGGGGATCGCGGTGATGCCGTGGTCGCCGCTCGCGCGCGGCATGCTTGCCGGGACGCGACAGAAGCTCGGCGACCCGTCGACCGAGCGCTCGGCGACGGACGGGATCGACCAGTTCCTCTACGACCAGCCCTCCGACTGGGACGTCGTCGAGGCGGTGCGTGCGGTAGCGAAGCAGCGCGGGGTGAGGCCGGCCCAGGTGGCGCTGGCGTGGCTGTGCTCGCGGCCGGGCGTCGTCGCGCCGATCCTCGGTGCGACGAAGCTCGCGCATCTCGAGGACGGCCTCTCCGCGCTCGAGCTCGAGCTCGAAGACGAGGAGATCAGGGCACTCGAAGCGCCGTATCGGCCGCATCCGGTGAAGGGAATCGCGCCGAAGTCGAGCATGCGGCGGCGCTAGTGGGCAGTGGGTACGCGATCGTCGCGGGAGTCATCGCCGGGTGAAGCCGGGCTGGCTGCGCCGGTTCGCGAACGGACTCGTCGGGCTGTCCGCGTTCGACGCGCTGTTCTCGCTGCTCGAGGAGGGGGTGCGCGCGGCCACCGGGACGCTCTGGCTGGCGATGCCCCGCTCCGTCATCGCGGAGCTCGTGTTGGCCGGGGTCGTCGCCAGCCTGCCGCTGATGCTGCTCTCGCCGCGCCTGCCGGTGGCGGTGTTCGTGCCGCTGGCGGTGGCGACGCTGTGGCTCACGTCGGGAGCCGCGCCGCTGCCGCTGTGGATCGCGTCGCCGACGCTGCTGGGTGTCGCGGGCTGCGCGATCCAGCTCGCCGCCGTCGGCCTGGCCTTCGCGCTGATCCGCCGGCACAACGGTGGCCGCCGCTGGTGGTTCGACGCCGCGTCGCCGGGCGCGCCGGCGTTCGCGTGGCGCCACTCGCTCGGTCTCGGCGCCGCGTTCGCCGCGGTCGGTCTGCCCGCCGCGCTGCTCTACCTCGGCGTCGCGCTGGCCACCTGGCTGCAGATCGTGACGAAGGGCTTCGTCGCGTTCGACCTCGACGGCGTCTCGCTCGCCGACCGCCACTACCAGCGCGATGGCCGCGAGATCCGGCTGGTCGGCATGATGCACATCGGCGAGCCGGACGCGTACCGGGCACTGACGCGGACGTTCGCGCGCGAGTCGACGGTAGTGCTGGCGGAGGGTGTCTCCGACCGCCACGCGCGGCTCGCGGATACGCTCGAGTACGGGCGCGCCGCCCAGGCGCTCGGGCTCGCGCCGCAGCAGGACCTGCGCGCCTATCTGGTCGACGACGACGACCCCGATGCGCTGCCGCCGCGGTGGCCGGTGGTGCGCCACGCCGACGTGGACGCCAGCGTCTTCTCGCCAGCGACGATCGCGTGCATCCGATGGGCGGGCGGGATCTGGGACGCCGAGGACCTGACGAGCGCGGCGCTCGCGTTGGTGGAGGGCATCCGGACTCAGGATCCCCAACAGCTGGCGGCGTTCCAGGCCGAGATCCTCGACCTCCGCAACGCGCACCTGACCGAACAGATCCGCGCGGCGCTCGGCGAGTTCGAGCACGTGATCGTGCCGTGGGGTGCGCTGCACCTGCCCGCGATCGAGGCAGCGGTGCTGTCGTGGGGGTTCGAGGAGACCTCGCGCGAGGTGCACCCGCTGATCGAGTGGCGCACGGTGGCGGCCGCACTGCTCTGAGCCGGGACGTAGCTCCTACCAATCCGGCTCGTGCGGTAAACGGTTACCACCTCCGGCGGGCTTCGGTCCAGATCGACGAAGACCCGCACGAGGTAGGTTCGTTGCGGCTCGCCGGCTGCCTCGCGCGACTGGAAGACCCATCTCCCTGTCCGCACCTTCCAGGCTTTCAGCCTTCGCCGTGCCATCATCCAAGCGGCGTGGGCGTAATCGTCCAGAGGGGGTAGGCACTCCAGGTCCGAACGCTCCGCGGGACCCGGGGCCAAGGCAGCGATGGATATCGCGAATCGGAGGTGATTCGGCCGCACGGGACGGACCAGCTCGGCGGTCACGGCGGCCGGGTCACTCAACGCCTTTCCTTGGATAACGCTGTTCGTGGTAGGGATGCCTCGTCGAGCGCCTTCTGTGTAGTGTGACCGAATCTGACACAGCAGTCAGACAATGTTCTCGGGCTTCCTTCGAATCGGAGCGGGTCCCGAAGATGCGCCATGACACCGAGCTGCATGCCCTTGCTCACTTGAACCTAAAGGGCGGGCGACGCGAGCATCTGCTCGAGGTCCATCTCCGTGCCGCTGGCGCCCGTGCAGCTGCCCAATCCGGAAAGTTCGGATCGGCGGGGTGGGGTGACCTCGCGGGGCGCTGGCACGATCTTGGGAAGTACCGGCCGGCGTTCCAGTCGATGATCCACTCCGCTTCCGACGAGAACGCCCATCTCGAAGATCGCTCGAAGGGCACGCGAGTCGATCACTCGTCGCCCGGCGCACTTTACGCCGAGAAGCTGCTCGGAGCCGCTGGTCGCCCATTGGCCCTCTGCATCGCTGGCCACCACGCGGGCCTACGAGATATGAGCGATTGGGTCGATCGCCGGAGTCGGGAGAAGGCCGCGCTGCTGAGTGAACTTCCGGTTGTCACGATCCCGGCGGATATTCTCGATGGCAAGACGCCAGAGGCGCCCGCGTTTCTAAATCCGGACCAATCGCTGCCGCCGAGGGAAGCTGTGGCTGTGGCGAAGCGCAGACTGGAACTCTGGACGCGCATGCTTTTCTCCGCGCTGGTCGACGGTGACTTCCTCGATACGGAGCAGTTCTACTCGCCTGATCGCGCTGCGGGGCGAGCCGGCTTTCCAAGCGCCGCTGAGCTGGCGGGAAGGCTACGCGCCCATCTCGACGAGCTCAGCGCGGATCCACTCCCAACGCGAGTGAACGAGGTGCGGCGAGAATGCCTCGAGCGATGCCGACGGCGCGCCGAGACTCGGCCAGGGGTCTTCAGCCTCACGGTGCCCACTGGGGGTGGGAAGACTCTGGCGTCCTTGGCGTTCGCCCTCGACCACGTCCGGTATCACGGTCTCGATCGCGTGATCGTCGTCGCGCCGTACCTCACGATCATCGACCAGACCGTGGCCGCCTTCGAACGTGCCCTGCGGCGACCGGGCGAGGACCTTCCGTTTATCGAGCATCACAGCTTGATGGAGGCCAACTCAGAAAACGCCCGGAATCGGCTGGCCGCTGAGAACTGGGATTCTCCTCTTGTGGTCACGACCGCCGTTCAGTTCTTCGAGAGCCTCTTTGCGCGCCGAACCTCGCAGTGCCGAAAGCTTCACAACATCGTCCGCAGCGTCGTCATCATCGATGAGGTTCAGACCCTTCCGAGTGAGTTTCTGCTTCCGATCATCGAGGTACTGCAGACGCTTGTCGACTGCTTCGGGGCGAGCATCGTACTCTCCACCGCGACGCAGCCGGAGCTGCGCGAGCGGAAACATCCGAACGGGATCGAACGGGTTCCTGGCTTCCGATCGATCACAGAGATCAACGAGCCGCATCTGCCAACCTTCGCTGCGCTCCGGCGCGTTCGCACCGAACGATTCCGGGCCGCCTCATGGGATGAAATCGCCACGCGACTAGCCGCTGAGCCAAAGGTGCTAGCGATCACGCACCTCCGAAACGACGCGCGCGAGCTGGCGGAGCAGATTGAGCGTCTTCGGCCCGATGAGACGGTCTACCACCTCTCCGCGCTGATGTGTGCAGCGCATCGCCGGCAGCGCGTCAGTGAGATCCGGGAAGCGCTGAAATCCAGCGAGATCGTTCGCGTCGTTTCCACGCAGCTCGTCGAAGCAGGTGTCGATCTCGACTTCCCGGTGGTCTTCCGGGCCATGGCGGGTCTCGATGCGCTCGCGCAGTCGGCCGGCCGCTGCAACCGAGAAGGTCATCTTGCTGAGGGGCGCCTCGTGGTCTTCGACGCTCCTACGAAGCCCCCCGTAGGCACGTTGCGGAAGGCGGCAGATGCGGCAGCCGCTTTGTTCGTTGCGAAGCCCGATCTCGACCCTCTCGATCCCGAGACCTACCGCCAGTTCGACGCGAGTCTCTTTCGCGTCCGGGACGAGCGCAATCTTCAGCCCCTCCGCGAGGATCTCGCTTTCGAGCAAGTGGCTGACAAGTTCAAGCTGGTCGACGACGGATGGCAGGCATCGATCATCGTGCCGTGGGAGTCGGAGACCAGGGCGGGTGTGCGCCAGCACTCGTACGACCTTCTGGCCCAGGTCGAAGCGGCGGCACTCGGAGGCTGGCTTCGATCCCTCTCGCGAAGGCTCCAGCCCTACTCCGTCAGCATCTCACGCCGCCAGGCCCGCATGTGGCAGGAGAGCGGCGTCCTTCGAGAAGTCGGCGAAACTTTTCTCGCGCTGTCTCCTCAGTATCTGCATCTCTACGACCCAGTTTTCGGTCTCCGTACGCTCAAAGACACGCCCGCGGCCGATCCGCACGCATTGATCGGCTGAGAGCGAACACGGGAGGATCCGTGACGGCACTCGACAGTCCCCTCTTTCAGTTGAGGATTCGCGGCGCGCTGGCCTGCTTCACTCGGCCGGAGATGAAAGTAGAGCGCGTTAGCTACGAGGTGATTACGCCTTCTGCGGCGCGCGGAGTCATCGAGGCAATCCTCTGGAAACCGGCAATCCAGTGGGTGATTCGACGAATCCACGTACTCGCACCGATTCGCTGGGTCAGCTTCAGACGCAACGAAGTGACGCAAAGGCTTTCGCTTCAGAACGCGGAGCGTGCGTGGCGAGGCGGTGAACCGCTCGCGGGATTGTGTGTCGAGGATCACCGCGCGCAGCGAAACACGCTTGCTCTTCGCGACGTTGACTACGTGATCGAGGCCGGCTTCCGGATGACTGCCCGTGCGGGCACAGACGACAATCCGGCCAAATTCCGGGAGATGTTTGCGCGCCGACTCGAGGCCGGGCAGTGCTTCCGTACGCCTTATCTCGGCTGCCGCGAGTTCGCAGCGAACGTTGCACCTCAGGTCGGAATCTTCGAGGCGATGCACGAATCGCGCGATCTCGGTTGGATGCTGCACGACATCGAGTTCCGTCCTGGTGAAGACGTCCTACCCCACTTCTTCAATGCCCGGATGGAGCGAGGTGTGATCGATGTTCCCGAGCTCCGTCCGGGTCTTCAGCTCAGTGGGGGACGCCGATGATCCTTCAAGCCTTGGTCGAGCTCGCACAAGCTGAAGGTCTCGTCCAGGACCCCGACTTCGAGCCGAAGGACGTTCACTGGATCATCCAACTGATGGGCGGCGGACATCTCGCTGGGATTGTCGACGTGCGGCGAGTGGACGGGAAGGGGCGTGCGCGACCTACGAAGTACCTCGTACCTAAAACGGAGAAGCGCACGTCTGGCGTGAGCGCACAGTTTCTCTACGAAAAAAGCGACTACGTGTTTGGGGTCAAGATCGAGAAGAGCGGCGAACGGAAAGAAGTGGAGCCGTGTCTTGATGCGGGGATAGAGCTCGTTGCCGCAGCATTCGCTGAAAGTGGTGATGAAGCTCTCGGAGCGCTTCACAAGTTCATGCAGTCGGTGAAACGAGAGTCGATCGACGACCGGCTTGCGCCCTTGCCCGAGGATTTCTCAGGAGGCGAGTGGTTCGCGTTTCAGCTCGCCGGTGATCAGGGGCTGATCAGCGATCGCCCTGCTGTTCAAGCCTGGTGGAAGCGCCATCGGCGGCTGGAGGGCAAACCTACAGCGTTCTGCCTCGTGACGGGTGCCTTGTGCGTGCCCGTCGAGAAGCATGACGGAATCAAACGCGTTCCCGGAAGTACCACTGCTGACGTATCTCTCGTGAGTTTCGATGCCGCGGCGTCCTGGTCACACGGGCTGAAGCGGAACGAGAATGCGACGATTGGGCGCACGGCGGCCGAAGCCTACGTGCGCGCGCTCAATCGGCTACTCGATCCCGCCTGGCCCCACCCAACGGAGAGCGGTGCGCACCTACCGCAACGGAGCGTGCGCCTGAGTAAGAACTCCGTCGTGGTCTTCTGGGAGCATGGAGCATCGCCCGATTTCGCGAACCTGTTCGACACGCTGCTGTCGCAGCCCGATCCGCAGGCGGTACAGCGCCTCTTCATTGCTCCTCGAAAAGGCATTCCCGCGCCCATCGAGAATCATTCGGCTTTCTACGCACTCACGCTGTCGGGCGGTCAAGGCCGGGCGACAATCCGCGACTGGCTTACCTGTTCTGTTGGAGAGGCAGCGCAGAAACTTGCTGCGTATTTCGATGATCTCGAGTTGGCGTTCCCCTTTGAAGTCGCGCCGAGACCGTCCCTCCCGCAGCTTCTCCGAGCGGTCGCACTGCGCGGCGAGGTGGAGAACGTTGCGCCCAACCTCGCCTCGGAGGTTTTGCGAGCGATTATCCAAGGTTTCCCGCTGCCGATCACGCTGCTCCACGCAGCAATCCGCCGCTGCAAGGCAGAGGGCCCGCTGCCCCTGATCAAGCGAACCAAGGCGATCGATTGGAGTCGGGCGCATCTTCGCATGCAGGTCATCAAAGCTTGCCTGCGGCGGATCGGCCGTGCGCGCCGAGCTGAAGCTTGCAACGACAAGGAGGTCCCGCCGATGCTCGACGAATCCAACACGCAGACCGCGTACCTGCTCGGGCGGCTCTTCGCCGCGCTCGATAAGACGCAGGAGGACGCGCAGCCCGGCATCGGGGGAACGATCCGCGACCGTTTCTACGGCGCCGCATCATCGACGCCGAACCTCGTGTTCGCGCGATTGCTCTCGCTCACGCGCCATCACCTCGCCAAGCTGCGGCGCGACCGGCCGGGCCAGGCGGTGAACCGCGACAAGCTGGTGCAGGAGATCATGTCGCTCCTGCCGCCTTCAAAGCTTCCGCCGGTGCTCTCGCTCGAGGAGCAGGGCCTCTTTGCGATCGGCTTCTACCACCAGCGCCAGGACTTCTTCCGGCCGCGCGATGGTCGCAGCGGCGAAGCGGACGGCGCCTCAGAGCAGGTGTGAACGCGAACGACCTTCAACCCAGGCCAGACTCTCTGGAGGAACCATGAGCACAATCGAGAACCGCTACGACTTCATCTACCTTTTCGACGTCACCGACGGAAATCCGAATGGCGATCCCGACGCGGGCAACCTTCCTCGCATCGACCCAGAGGATGGTCGGGGGCTCGTCACGGACGTATGTCTGAAGCGCAAGGTCCGGAATTACGTCGCCGCAGCCAAGGACAATCAGCCCCCCTTCGAGATCTACGTGCAGGAGAAGGCGATCCTGAATCGACAACATGAGAGGGGATACGTCGGATCCGGGCACGGAAGCGTGAAGGACAAGAAGAAGCCGAAGGCGGAGGTCCTAGCGGAGGTCCAGAAGTGGCTATGTGCGAACTTCTACGACATCCGCACGTTCGGCGCCGTCATGAGTACGGACGTGAACGGCGGCCAGGTGCTTGGCCCTGCGCAGCTCACCTTCGCACGCTCGATCGATCGCATCCTTCCGGCTGAGCACTCTGTTACGCGGATGGCCGTGACGACCGAGCGCGAGGCGGAGGCGCAGCAGGGCGACAACCGGACGATGGGCCGGAAGTCGACCATCCCCTACGGCCTGTACCGGGCGTACGGGTTCGTGAACGTGCCACCGGCGCGAAAAACAGGCTTCGGCAGCGAGGACCTTGAACTCTTCTGGGAAGCGCTCCGAAAGATGTTTGATCTTGACCGCAGCGCAGCTCGTGGCTTCATGAGCGCTCGGGCCCTGATTGCATTCAAGCACCAGTCTTCGCTCGGCAACGCACGGGCCGCGGACTTGTTCGAGCGAGTCACGGTGCGGCGCAAGTCCGAGGAGGCGCCGAGGTCCATCTCCGATTACGAGATCACGGTGCGCGAAGCTGGGCTCCCGGCCGGGGTCGAGCTCCAGCGTCTCCTCTGAGCCAGCGGCGATGGCAGGAACCTCGGAGGACGACGAGCTCGTTCCGATCTCCGCTCTGCAACACTTTGCGTTCTGTGACCGGCAGTGTGCGCTGATCCACATCGAGCGAATCTGGATGGAGAACGAGCTCACAGCGGAAGGCCGAGTCGTGCACGAGCGCGTGGACCTTCCGGGCGTCTCCGGGCAAGGGCGAATCGTGCGGGCCGTGCAGCTGCGAAGCGATCGGCTTGGCTTGGCCGGTCGAGCTGACGTTGTGGAGTTCCTACCTCCAACCGTGCCCGGAGGCCCCGAAGTTCCCTTTCCGATCGAGTACAAGCGTGGTCGCAAAGCCGAGCGTCTGCCTGATCGCGTTCAGCTCTGCGCACAGGCGATGGCGCTCGAGGAGATGACCGGGGCACCGGTCCCGCGCGGCGCGCTCTTCTATCACGCGTCGCGCCGTCGCGTCGAGGTCGAGTTCGATGCGGCGCTGCGAGGGGAGACGGAGTCACTCGCGGCACGGCTCCGGACGATGTTGAACGCTGGAAGAATCCCCAAGGCTGTGTTGCAACCGAAGTGCCGGCGTTGCTCATTACAGGAGGCATGCCAGCCCGCACGCAAGGGCGAGGCCGATCCGGCCAAGTATCTGCTCGATCTCCTGCGGGACGGCAGAGGGTCAGACTCGGCGTGAACGTCCTCAATACCCTCTTCGTCCTATCGCCCGGTGCGTACGTGTCCAAGGATCACCGGAATCTCGTCGTCAAGGTCGATGGAGAAGTACGGATTCGCGTGCCCATCCACGGTCTTGCCTCCGTGGCATGCTTTGGCCACACACTAATGAGCCCGGAGGCCATGGGAAGCAGCGTCGCCGCTGGTGTTCACGTGGCTTTCTTCTCCCGGACGGGGCGGTTCGTCGCGCGCGTAGAGGGTCTCGGCCGTGGAAGTCTGGCCCTCCGACGCTGCCATCTCCGAGCGAGCGAGGACGAGGAGCAAGCGAGCAAGGTCGCGAAGTCGATCGTTCTCGGGAAGATCGCCAACAGCCGCCAACTTCTCCTTCGGAGAGCTCGTGAGAGCGAAGACCCGGAGCGCGCAGCGAGGCTTTCGGTTGCCGCCGATCACCTGGCCCGACTGCTGCCGTCATTACAAGCGGCGGTGACGCTCGACGAGATTCGTGGCTACGAAGGCGATGCGGCGGCTCGCTATTTCGGCGCCTTCGGTGATTGCATCTCTGCGCCGGGCTTCTCGTTCGCGGGGCGCTCGAGGAGGCCCCCGCGCGATTCAGTCAATGCCCTGTTGTCCTTCGCCTACGCCATTCTGCTGAATGACTGTGCCTCGGCGCTGGCGGGAGTCGGCTTGGATCCCGACGCTGGTTTTCTCCACCGAGATCGTCCGGGGCGTCCTTCGCTCGCGCTCGACCTGATGGAGGAGTTGCGTTCGGCGTTTTCCGATCGGCTGGTCCTGGCGATCCTGAACCGCGGCCAGGTTCGTCCCGAAGATTTCACGAAAGAACCGACCGGCGGTGTGTCCCTAAGCGAGTCGGCGCGCCGCGACTTCTTGGCGAGCTATCAAACGCGGAAACAGGAAGAGGTCAACCACCCGTTTGAACCGCCCCGGCTTTCCCGGAGACTCCGTTACGTGAGTGCGACCCCCGTGGCCGACTCTTTCTGGCTCTGATCGTACAGCGCTTCGAATTCTGCCGGCGGGATGTTTCCGATCGGCTCCA
>Ga0184637_10001311_pt1 | contig 17021 bp, 8 predicted proteins | sample PLM3_127_b2_FD_133143 | JGI IMG/M metagenome (GOLD analysis project Ga0184637, IMG submission 133143) | Groundwater sediment microbial communities from an aquifer in East River, Colorado, USA - PLM3_127_b2 | ecosystem: Environmental > Terrestrial > Soil > Riparian zone | place: USA: East River...
CCCAGGTATCCGGGATAAGTGGGGGAGAACTTGAAAAACACGCCGGTATAGGAGTCGTCGGTCATGTAGAAATCGCCAGTCACCGGATCCTCGATGATGGCCTCGTGCGAGAAGCGCCCCATCGCTTTGCGGCGGACATGCTGTCCAGGCTGAGAGGGATAGACCTCGATCACATGGCCCAGGGAATCGGCGCCATCGGGTGGATACTCCTCACAGGACAGCATCGTCCCCCAACCCGAGATGTTGCCCGAGCAATTGAAATGCGTGCCGGTGAGCCAGTTGCGCCGGTCGGTGATCACCCCGTTGTCATAGACGAGTCGGCTCAGGCCCCCGTCGGGATAGACTTTCTCGTGATTGACGAAGAGGGTGCCGTGGCCGTCTTCCTCGTCCGGGAACCAGAAGATCTTGTCCATGTTCGACCGCAGCGTTCCGCCCCCTTCCAATGGGTCGCCGGAGCGAGCGATGATGGACCGGGTCCCGCCGGGGACGAGAACGCTGACGTCCGCCTCAAGCGGGGGCGGGCCCGTCACCGTGAGGAGGAGGGCGAAAAAACCGATCAGACCAAAGAACGAAGTGCTGGGGTTGGCCGAAGTTCGTTGCATGATGCCGAGCCTGTCAGGCCAAATCGAAGTGGGCAGCTGAACGGTGCCGAGCCGTCGGAAGGCTGCTCGCCGTTCGGCCAGCGGCAGCCGGGTGACAGGGGGGCGGGGACAAGTCACCCAGGGGACGCATGACCCACCAAGAGGATACTCTTTTGGAGCCCCGAGCGCCAGCGGCGATTGGCTCGCCGGCATCGCCCTCGGGGGCGTCTGCCCGTGAGGGGCGGCGGCCTTCGTCGTGGAACGACGGTCGGCCGCATAGGACCCGCTACCCGGCGGCCCGCCGACTTGATCCTTCCCCCACAAAGGACTACACTTAGGGCCGCGTGCAGACCCCGTTCCCCTGTCGCCCCGGCGGCCGCATGCGGTGACCTCATCGACGATGCCCCACTCCGCCCCGGCCGAGCACCTGCAAATGCCATTCCTGCTCCGCCCCCGGCTCGCCGGTCGCCTCCTCGCCCTGGGGGTCGCGCTCGCGACCGCGAACCTCATCTTCTTGGCCGCGCTTGGGCTGGCCGGTTCCTCCCCACTCCCCGGTGTGAACCCGGAGCTCGCGTTCACGCTTCGCGTTGCGGCTGACGACTTGACGGTCGCAGGCGACGGGGAGGTCGATCGCATCGAGCTCCGTGGCGCCACCCACGCCGAGTTCAACGGCCCACGCCTGCCGCTCCTCCGGCTCGCCTTTGTCCTACCCGAGGGCAAGGAGGCGACAAGCGTCCAAGTGACCGGGGCGGAAACCTGGGTGGTGCCAGGAACCTTCGAGCTGGCAGCGGCGACTGGAGATCAAGGCAGTCCGCTCGATCCCAAGGCTTCCGATTCGGACGAGCCCACGCCTGAGCGTCTGGACCGAGAGCTGCGGACCGGCACGATGCGGGGCTACGGGATCGGGACGGTGCTCATCTCGCCGCTCCAGTACGTCCCGGCGACCGGTGAGCTCCGCCTGCACCGCCGGCTCGAGGTCCGAGTGCAGCTCGACGACGCCCCGCCAGAGGTTGCGCGCACCGTTCGCCGCCGAGCCGCGTTTCGGGCTCGCGACACCCTCGAGCGGCGCGAGATCGCCTGGCTCAGGAGCTTCGTGGCTAATTACACAGATTTCGAGCGCTTCTATGGCGGGGGAACTGGCGCTCGCGAGGGGCTGGATACGTCACGGCCATTCGCGGGCTTTGTCCCCACTCTCTTTCCCTCGACCGACGGCCCCCCGGTCGAATACGTCATCGTCACCGACAGCGTGGCGGTGGACGGCCGTCCGGTGGGAAATCTGGTGGCGGAGTTCCAGCGTCTGGCGGATTGGAAGACGGCCAAGGGCACGCCGTCCGTCGTCCGCACGGTGAGCTGGATTCGCGCCAACTATCCCGGGCACGACGATCCTGCCCGGATCCGCGCCTTTTTGATCGAGGCCTTCGAGCTCTGGGGCACCGACTACGTCCTCCTCGGCGGCGACTTGGGAATCGTCCCCGGCCGGCGTTTCACCGGGCTCAACCTGGGGGCCGGGGACCCGCCGGCCGACGTCTACTACGGGGGGCTCGACTCGAGCTGGGACCTCGATCGCGACGGGGTCTACGGCGAATTCACCGACGACGCCGGCGGGAGCGACCCGTTTTGGGATGTCTGGGTGGGGCGGGCTCCGGTGGAAAACCGCGCTGAAGCGTCGGTGCTGGTTGAGAAGTCGCTCGGCTATGCGCGCGCGCCCGGGGGAGATCTCACCGGCCTCGACCCCGACTACTACGAGCGGGTCCTGCTCATGGAGGGGCTGGCCAACTGCCCCAGCTGGGGCCAGGCCTGCAACGGCATCTATGTCGGAGAGGTGATCTATCGGCGCATCGTCCCGCCCTTTTTCGAGCGCACCCGCTTGTATCAGCAGCTCCTCGATCCGAGCCCGAGCTGTCAATACCATCTCACGTATGTTGAGACCACCGACTCGGTCCAGGTCGCGTGGACGACCCCTGCGGCTCTCGACGCCCTCAACCGCGGCATGGGCTTCGTCCATCATTACGAGCACTCCAATCCCTACGAAGAGGGAGGGGCGAGCGGGGGCTTCGGCTGCGCCGTGACCAGCGGCGGCGCCCTTGGACGCGAGTACATCGATCAGCTCTCCAACAAGCCCAACTGGTCGATCGTCTATTCGACCGGCGCCGGCGTGAATGCTTTCGACTACGAATCGGTGTCCGAGCACTGGGTGCTCAACCCGAACGGCGGGGCGGCGGCCTACGTCGGGAAGACCCGGAGCGGCTCGATCGCCAACACCACCGGGGAAGTCGATACCCTGTTCTTTGGCCGCATCTTCCAAGGCGGCATGACCGTGGGTCAGGCGATGGGCATCGCCACCCAGAGTGTGAGCCAGGGGTCGATGCAGGCGGTGTCCTCGTTCGGGCTTTTGGGGGATCCGGAGCTCCAACCCTGGACTGCGGCTCCGATCCCCCTGGACCTCTCGGTGACTCCGCAAGTTTTTGCTCCGGGTGAGCAGTTGTTTGAGGTGCTGGTCAAGGACGCGAATGACCAGAACGCCGTCGCTGGAGCTCGCGTGGCCCTGGTGCAGGGCGATCTGGCCTACGCCTATGGGCTCACCGGGGCCGACGGGGTGGTGCTGTTCGGGGTCAACCTTCCCGCCCGCTCAGAGGTGGTCGTGACCGCGACCGCGCCCAATTACATCCCGGCGACGGCGGTGGTCACGGCGAGCGTGCTTCCTTCTGCACAAGTTTCCTACCGGAGCCATACGGCGATGGATGACTCGGCGGGGGTCGCCAACGGCAATGGCGTCGCCGACGCCGGCGAGGTGTTGAAGGTGGATGTCACGGTCGAAAACACCGGTCTCGAGCACGTCCTCGGTGTCACCGGTGAGTTGCAGCTCGCCGGCGCCGTCGGCCTGACGACGGCGATCGACGGCCTCTGCCAGCCTGATCTTGTCTTTGCCGGCGCCGCGGACGGTCACCCGCCTGACTCGGGCTGCGCGCTCCGTTTCCCCGAGCACGAGTTCCGGGGAGTGAACCCCCGCGGCCGGCCGGCCGAATACCTGCTCACCCAGAATCCAGGTCTCTTCGTGTGGCGAGAGGGTGATCGATGGCGACTGATTGCGCGCGGGGCGCCGGCTCCCTTTCCGCCCGGCATGCGTTTTCAAGGCGTGATCCGTGTCCCGGGCGGCCATAGCGCCGCGGTGGCCGGCGCTCTCGAACCCGGCGACCAGTGGAGCGCGGTCGGGTCCGACTCCATCGCCTTTGACTTGGTCTCCCAGGTGGTCGGCGATCAGGACAGTCTCACGTTCGTGGCGCGCGAAGTCTTGTGGGCGGCCATTCCCGATGCGAACGGTGCCTTCGGTAACTTGAGCCCCGGCGCCAGCGCCACCAGCCGCTTCCTGGTTGCCTTCTCGAACGCGATTCCCGACCGCCACGAGCCGCGCTTCGAGCTCGCGCTCAAGGACGGCGGCGGTGGCGAAGTCGGACGGACCAGCTTCAGCCTGCCGGTGGCCGCGCCCGTCCTCGAATACCCGCGACAAGCGGCGGCGCTCGACGCAAGCGGAGGGACGATCAGCCCGGTGGCCCGGAACGCGGGCAGCGGCATCGCCGGCGACGTGCGTGCGGTCTTGCGGCTCACGGCGGGCGCCGCCACGATCACCGACTCGGTGGTCGCCTTCGGCCCGATCGACGGACACGAGGAGGCCGAGCCCGGCGGCGACCTCTTCGCCTTCGCCACTTCCGATACCAGCGGTGTCCGCTTCCACGTCGTCCTCGAGAACCGATTCCCCGACAGCTCGCAGCGCAGCTGGACGCGGGCGCCGATCGACGTCGTGCGGCCGTGCCCGCCGGCCGGACTGGGGGTCGAACCGACCCAGGGACGGAGCGCGCGGCTCAAGTGGACTGCTCCCGCGGGCAGCTGCGCTCCTGACCTCGCTGGCTACAACGTCTACCGGCGTCTAATGAGCGAGAGCGAGTTCACCCTGGTGGCCGGCTCGGACGCCGATTCGACCCAGAGCTTCCAGGATGTGCTGATCCTGCCGGACACGACCTGGGTCTACGCGGTCGCTGCCCGCGACTCTTCGGGGAACGAGAGCGCATGGGCCGGCCCCGCCGTGGTCGGCACCTGGGTGCCCGAGCATCCGGGGTGGCCGCGGCCGATCGATGCCGGCACCCAGTCGTCGCCGATCGCCCTGGATGTCGACGATGACGGGGCGCTGGAGATCTTCGCCCTCGGCAATGCGGTCTACGCCTGGCGCGCCGACGGAGCTCCGCTCCTACCGGGAGCCGAGAGCGCCGACGGCACCTTTTTCCGCCCGCCACGCCCGACCGGGAGCATGTCTCAAGGGGCGACGGGAGCTTTCATGAGCTCCCCCGCCGCTGCTGACCTCGACCAGGACGGTGCCATCGAGATCGCTGTCACTGCCTGGGACGATTCGCTGTGGGTCCTCGACGCGGCTACGGGAGCGCTCCGCTGGGGTCGCCGCTGCATTCCCAAGTTCTCCTCGCCCGCGCTCGGTGATATCGACGGCGACGGAAATCTCGAGGTCGTCGTGGGTTCGGATCAGGACACGGTCTACGCCTGGCGACACGACGGGTCGCCGCTCGTCCCGGCCCATCCCAGCGGCGCCCTAGCCGCCCTCCCTGACGGGGCGATCATCAACTACACGACGCCGGCTCTCGCCGACATCGACGACGATCCCATGACGGTCGAGGTCATCTATGCCACTTTCCGTGGCAACGTCTACGCTTGGGACGAGACCGGCGCTCTCCTGTGGGCGTGCGATGTCGGGCCCAACCGGCCGCTCTCGACCCCGGCGCTTGGGGACCTGGACCAGGACGGCACGATCGAGGCGGTGGTGGCTCAGGGCAACGTGTCTTCGGGGCCGGCGGCGAATGGGCTCTACATCATCAGTGCTGAGAGCGGGGTGGTGGAGCGGTCGTGGTTCGGAGCCACCCAAATCCCCGGCAATCTGTTCAGCCAGGGCAATTTCATCCACCCGCCGAGCCTCGCCGACCTCGACCAGGACGGGGATCTCGAAATCGTAGTCGGCACCTCCGGGGTCACCTTCCCGCCGCCGGGAGCGCCGCGGCGCGGCGCGGGGACCGTGCTCTTGTTCGACCACGACGCGGGGGCAGGCTTCACTCTCGCTTGCGCCGACACGATCCCGCTTCCCGGGCTCAACATGTTCAACGTCAGCGGGGAGAATGTGAATGCCCAGCCCGTCATCGCCGATCTCGACGGCGACGGCGGCTTCGAGATCGGCGCCGGCTCGACCACCTTCGCCCTCTTCCTCTTCGACCTCCCGCCGGCGGTCGACGACTGCAACAAGGAGCCGGGGTGGCCCCTCCTCCTCTCGGGAGAGGTCGATGCGACGCCGTTTGTCGGCGACGTGAACCAAGATGGTCGCTTCGACATGGTCGTGCGCTCGCATGACGGCGAAGTGCATGTCTTCAACCTGGGTGCCGCCTACGAGAGCTCGGCGATCGAATGGGGCCAGTACGCTCACGATCTGCGACACACATCCAACTACAGCACACCGGTCACCGTGGCAGTTCCGCCGGCGCCGGCGACTGCAGCCACCGCCGTGCGACTCACCCAGAACGCGCCCAACCCCTTCCGCCCGCCGACGAGTATCAGCTTTGAGCTCGGCGCGCGGGGGCGGGTGCGCCTGGCGATCTATGCCGTGGATGGAAGGCTCGTCCGCACCCTGGTGGATCGGATCCAGGGGCCGGGGGCGCACGAGGCGGCGTGGGACGGGCGCGATGGGCGGGGGCTCGAGCAACCGACGGGCGTTTATTTCTATCGTTTGGAATCGGGCGGGAAGACGGCGGCGCGAAAGCTTCTGCTGATCCGATAGGGCTAGTAGGCAAGATCGACGGCCTCCCGCGAGCGCGGAGTTGTGATTCAGAACGCCGTCCGAACGACCAGGAGCGCTCCCGGGTTGTCGAGTAGATCCTGAAGCTTGAGTTTCATTTCAGTGCGATCGCCAAGCTTGAAATCAAAATCTCCGGCTTCCCTGATCATCTCCCAGGCACTCGCCAGTCGACTGATGTAGCCGTCCACGGTCGTGCCCCAGAAGACGGTTGTGCCCCAGGAGACGGTAGCGTGTCCCGCGCGCTCACGCGCAGAATCGCGGTCGATAGCCCGAGCCGAATCGCGGTCATCGAGAGCCGGAGATATCGGCGATATCGACCGCGCGCGGCTCGCTCGCTCCGGCGCGAACTCAGGCGGTGCAAACTCAGGCTCGAAACCACTAGGCTTGAAACCACTCGCCGTCCGGCTTCCGGGGTGAACTCCGCCGATGCCGGCTGGCCTGAGCTCGGCTCCTGCTGAGGGGGCAAAAGTCAGCAGAATGCCGATGATCAGCCACGCGGCGACGAACCAAGGTTTCCGCAGACGAGCTACCCGCCTCCTATGTCCTTCGTTCTTTTTCATCGCTAAGTCCGCCGGTCCTGGCCGCCGGCCTCGAATAAGTCTCCCAACAATCTCCTAAACAAGCAATCTCCTAAACAAGGGTCGTGCTATCTTAGCGGGAAAGCCGCGAATGCTTGCCATCTCGGCTTTCCCCAGTTACTTGCATCCAAGGGAAATGGCGGTCAGAGACGGTGGAGAAGCTATGGGCAGCTGGGGCCGCCGCTTGGGTTGAAATCTTTACCACTCTCCCCACTCTCCCCATTCTCCCCATGGCGCCCAACCCCGGCGCCGTACTCCGAAACCCGATCGCCGAGGTGGCGGGCGGCTGCGGCATCGAGCAGCCAAACGAGCTCGCCATCTTGCGGCTGCACCCGAGCGGCCGGCAGCTCGGGTGCGCGGTCCACGAGCACCCGGCGCACGGTCTCGGTCTTGTCCCCGCCAGCCGCCAGGAAGAAGACCCGTGCGGCGGCGTTCAAGACTGGCAGCGTGAGCGTGAGCCGGCGGGTGCCGAGGTGCTGAGTCTCGACCACCGCCACCGTGGCGCGAGCCTCGGCGAGCGCCGGATCCCCGGGGAAAAGCGACGCGGTGTGCCCGTCGCTTCCCAGGCCGAGGAGCACGAGATCGAGGGCCGGCCAACCGCTGTCGCCAACCGGCGCATGCAAAGCCAGCATGCGGGCATAGGTGTGCGCCGCGGCTTCCAGGTGCGGCGCTTCCGCCGGCATCCGGTGGACGCGCTCTGGGCGCACGGGGATGTGGTCGAGAAGGGTCTCGCGCGCCATCCGATAGTTGCTCCGCGCGTCGCCGGGAGGTACGGCACGTTCGTCGCTCCAGAAGATATGGAGATCGCTCCACGGAACGCGATCGCGATAGGGAGGAGCGGAGAGGAGCTCGTACAAGCGCCTGGGTGTCGTTCCGCCGGCGAGGGCGACGGCGCCGTTGCCGCGCGCAGCGACCGCCGAGGAGACCGCGGCGGCAAAGCGCTCGGCCGCCTCGGCGCTCAACGCTTCGAGATCGCGGCTCACGTGGACGGCGGCGGGCATCGGCGTCTTCCTCATCGGCAGAATTTCGGGGGCCATCGACGCCGCGTCAAGGGCTACAATGCTCCCCGCGAGGACGTCTCGGGCCCAGGGGCCGGCGGCGCCCTTAAGACCGATGATCCACTGGTCGGCAGGCCTTGAGCCTTGGGTAGTGGCCTGCGCGGAGTCAATATGCCGTCAACCGACGAAAGCAAGGTCGCCGTCCTCATGGACTTCGAGAACATCGCCATGGGCGCCAAGCGCGCCCAGTACAAGGATTTCGATGTCCACATTGTGCTCCGGCGACTCCTCGACAAGGGCAAGATCGTGGTCAAGCGGGCCTACGCGGACTGGGAGCGCTACAACGAATACAAGCGCGTCTTCCATGAAGCGGCGATCGAGCTCATCGACATTCCCCAGAAGCACTACAGCGGCAAGAACTCGGCCGACATCAAGCTGGTAGTGGACGCCCTCGATCTTTGCTATGCCAAAGAACACATCGATACCTTCGTCATCGCCTCGGGAGATAGCGACTTCTCGCCGCTGGTCTCAAAGCTCAAAGAGAACAACAAGTACGTGATCGGGGTAGGAGTCAAGAACTCGAGTTCCGACCTCTTGATCGACAACTGCGACGAATTCATCTTCTACGAGGACCTGGTCCGGCCGAAGCAATCCCCGGCGCCCATCAAGGCCAACTTACCCAAGAAGAAGCAGGAAGCGTTCGCCCTGCTCCTCGAGGCCATCGTGTCGTTGAAGCGCGAGAATCGGGAGATGCTCTGGGCGTCGATGATCAAGGAATCGATCAAGCGTAAGAAGCCGCAATTCGACGAAGGTTATTACGATTACGTCACCTTCTCGGATCTACTCGAGGATGCTGCGGTGCACAAGCTCGTTGAGCTGCAGAAGGACCAAAAGAGCGGCTCCTACATCGTCACCGCCTTCGCCCAGAAGCGCAAAGTGACGTAGTGACGTAGTGACGCAGTGACGGGAGCGACGCGGGGAACGCTGCGGGAAGTGGCGGAGACCTCGCGCGCAGTGCGCGCGACTGCGAGCCGTCTCGAGAAGCAAGCGATCCTTGCCGCTCTCTTTAGCCGCCTCGACGCCCAGGATCTCGCCCTTGCGGTGAGCTATCTCGCCGGTGAGCTCCCTGGGCGGCGGTTGGGGGTCGGATGGAAGGCTTTGAGCTCGGCGGCGGTCGAGCGGCCGGCTGGCCGGGTTGAGAGCCTCTCGCTGTTCGGGGAGGCGGCGGCCACCGAAGCGGTCGTGGCCGAAACCGGCGAGTTGACGCTGGTCGAGGTGGACCGCTTTTTCGCCGCCCTGGCCCGGACGCGGGGGCCCGGCTCCGGCGCTCGTGCTCAAGGCCTCCTGCGCCAGCTGTTCCGCCGCGCCGGTGCCGAGGGGCGCGAGTTTCTTCAGGCGCTCCTCCTCGGCGAGCTCCGCCAGGGTGCGCTTCGCGCCGTGGTGCGCGATGCCGTGGCCCGCACCCTCGGCCTGCCGCCGGAATCGATCGCCCGGGCCGAGATGTTCGGAGGCAGCCTGCCGGAAGTGGCCGCCGCGGTCCGCCGGGCTGGGCCAGGAGCGCTCGATCACTTCGGCCCCCGGCCGATGACTCCCGTCGCGCCGATGCTCGCCCGCACCGCCGACACCGCCGCCGAAGCGCTCGCCGGCCTCGGCCCGGCCGCCGCCGAGACCAAGCTCGACGGGGTGCGCATCCAGCTGCACAAGCAGGATGAGGTCGCTCGCGTCTTCTCGCGCCGGCTCCGCGAGGTGACGGTGAGCGTTCCGGAACTGGTCGAGGTCAGCCGCGAGCTTGCCGCGCAGAACGCCATTCTCGACGGCGAGGTGCTGGCCCTTGATTCGGCCGGCCGGCCACGTCCCTTCCAGGACACCATGAGCCGCTTCGGCCAGGAGCTCGATCCCGCGCGCGCGCGTGAGGAGCAGCCGCTCACGGTTCTCTTCTTCGATCTCTTGTACCGCGACGGCGAGTCCTTCATCGATCGTCCGTATGCCGAGCGCTGGCCGGTGCTCACCGAGTTGACTCGCGGGCGGCACCTGGTCCGCCGCGATCTGGTCGAGACTTCCGAGGAGCTGGAAGGACTCCTGGCCCAGGCGCTTGCCGCCGGCCATGAGGGGATCGTGGTCAAGGCGCTGGCATCGCCCTACACCGCCGGCCGCCGCGGCGGACAGTGGCGCAAGCTCAAGCCGGCGGCGACCCTCGACCTCGTGATCCTGGCCGCCGAGTGGGGGCACGGCCGCCGCGGCGGGTACCTCTCGAACCTGCACCTCGGCGCCCGCGACCCGGAGGATCCCGGACGCTTCTGGATGCTGGGGAAGACCTTCAAGGGACTCACCGACGAAATGCTGCGCACGATGACCACCGACCTCCTGGGCCTTGCAGTCACTCAGGCGGCCGATTCGTTCGTCGTGCGTGTCCGTCCGGAGCGGGTGGTCGAGATCGCCTTCGACACGGTGCAGCGCAGCCCGCGCTACGACTCGGGTCTCGCGCTTCGCTTCGCGCGGGTCAAACGCTTCCGCCCCGACAAATCACCGGAGGAAGCCTCGACGATCGACGAGGTCAGGGAGATCCAGGCCAGACAAACAGGTCGCGCTGTAGAGTAGGGATCTCGCCGTGGCTCACTTGAGGAGCAACATCTTGCGGGACTGGGTGAAATCCTGCGTTTCGAGCTGGTAGGTATAAACGCCAGAAGGCGAGTCGAAGCCGCGGACATCGCGCCCATCCCAGGTCACGGCGTGGTCTCCTACCGCCTCGACCCCGTCGGTCAGGAGCTTTATCAGATGCCCGGTGGCGTCGTAGATCGCGAGCCTCACCGCCCGGGTTTGCTTGAGCTGATAGGTGATGACGGTCGCCGGATTGAACGGATTGGGGGTGTTCTGGCGCAGGAACACCACCTCGGGCCGTCCGGCCCGCTCTTGTATCTTGACCCCGGAAGTGACCTCGACCCGGATGTCGTCCACCGCCGCCTCGATCAGGGTGGGCGAGACCTCGTCCTGAGCCACGAAGCGCACTCGCAGCTCACCGCCGGTGAGATCGAGGCGGCGGCCGAGGTCCAGGTTCAGGTTCTGCCAGCCGGGCTCGCTGATCCGGATCGACTCGATCACGCGCCAGGAGGCGCCGTCATCGGTTGACGCTTCGATTAAGAACCGATCCTGCCACCGGTTCCTGTCCAGGTCGTTGACGTACCAGAGCGCCAAACGGAGCCGAGCAGCGGCGGCCGGCGCCGAATCGCCGCTGCCGGTGAGGGCGATCACGGGCGAGGTCAGGGTTGTGCGGCCAGTGACTTCGTGCGCGTCTGCCGGGGAACCTGGCTCTCCGAGCTCGGTCAAGAAGCAGTAGCCGGGCCCAGCAGGAGTGGCATCGGCTTGGGGTTGCGGTAGACGCCCCCCGTAGAGCATGGAGTCCCCCGGGCTGGGTACCGGAATGGCGCGTTCCCACACCCCGTGCTTGCCATCGTCGTCCGGCGAGCCAACGATGAACCCTGCCGCATCCTTCTCGAAGTCGGCGGTGAAGACCGCCTCCCAGTCGATCTCTTTGATCCGATAACTCAGAAGCGCGGCGGGAGCCTCGGTGGGGGCAAAGGCGGTAAAGTCAGCCCCGTCGCGGGCCTCGACGTAATACTGGACCAGAGTTCCAGAGAGCTGCGTGGGCACGAAAGCCCGGTAATGCTCATCGTCGTCGGCGACTCGATCCATGGTCAGGACTCGGAAGCCGCCGGTCCCTCCCGAGCGATAGCGGAGATTGACCTCGGTGACCGGGGCAGCGCCGGCGCGCACCCGAGCCTCGAAGACCAGCCGCCCGTCCGCCAGCTCGACCGGGGGACCAGGCTCTTCCACGAACGCGACCGGTCCCGGCAGCGGATCGAGCACGATCGTGGTGTTGAGCACCTGGTTGGCGGTCACCGTGCTCAAAAAAGTCTCGGTGTGGAAGCCGGGAGCGCTGACCCGCGCCGTGTGGGTTCCCGCATAGAGACTGGCCTGGAAATATCCGGCCCGATCGGTCACCGCTCGCACCCCGGCTTCGACGAATTTCACCTCGACGCCCTCCACTCGCGCGGCCTCAGCCGCATGCACGCGCACCGTGCCGCGGACCACCGCATCGCGAGCGTCAAGGAACCGAACCACGTAGAGACCCTCCCTCATGTCGGAGGCGTAGACGAGGCCGGAGGGTGCATACGGGTACACGCTCCAGCATCCGCCAAAACCGCTGCCGCCGAAGCGGCTGGTGTCGAAACGTCCGATCTCGTTCGGGTGGCGCGGATCGGTGAGATCGACCACCCGCACCCCGGCAGTGTAGTAGGCGATGTAGGCGTGGTGTCCCTTCACGTGCACGTTGTGAATGATCGCCGGGATGTCGGTGTCGTACTCGGCCGCCTGACGGACCGGGCGCCCAAACAGGTCCCAGATGCGAAGAAACCCGCCCGTCTGCTCATCGGTCGTGCAGACGTAGCGGCCGTCGAGAGTGGGCCACGCGTTGTGGGTTGCCGGATTGGGATAGTTGATCGAGACCAGAAGGCTCGGGCGGTCCTTGTCGCTCACGTCGAGGATGAGGAGCCCGCCACCGAACCAAGAGGCATAGCAGGTGTCATGGCGAACGTAGACATCGTGGGCTGAGATCGACCCGCCCTGCTGGGAGTGGGTATAGAAGCCACGCTCGATGGGGCGCAATGGATCCTGGGTGAGATCGAGAATGCGGAGATCCTGGGTGCCGGTGCCCTGGAGCGCCAGATAAGCGTAGCCGTCCTCTTCGATCCAGATGTTGTGCGCGCCGTGGATGCGATTCGAAAGGTAGTCGGCGGCGGTGTACGCGTGATAGGGATCGCTCAAGTCCACGATCTGGAGCGGGCCGCTCTGATTCACGCAGAAGGCGTAGTGTTTGTAGGTCTTGACCTCCTTGAGATCGCCTCCCGTGGCCGGCACCCGCGTTGCCAGCACCGGTTGAGTCGGATCGGTGACTTCGATGACCGCAAGCGACCCGCCCTCGGCGACGAGAGCATATTCGCCGCCGGCATCTGCATACCCCCACATGCCCTTGCCGAAGAGACCGACGTGGTTCGAATCGGGCGTCGCTTCCTCCATGCGATAGGGTGGATCGTAGCCGGCGGCCGGAGAGGTGAGACCGAAGGCAAGGAGGAGGAGGAGCGGAAAAAAGGGGACTCGGCGGCGCGGCAAGTGATCCAGAGCTCCCATCATGGCTCGGGCACCTCCTGAAGGGGGGGCCACGGCTTAAGAACTACACTCACATTACTTATGTCACGCGCCGCGATGGGGGTACGGCAAGTGGCCCATGGACCGGCCAGCACAATGATTATGACCCAGGCGCGGGACTTCGGCAAGGTCTCAGGGGGCGGCGCAGGCGGGGGTTCGGCAAGGTCTCAGTCGGCGTCCGGGATCGGCCGGCGGCGGAAGCTCTCAAGACGATCGATATACCAACTGGGGAACCCGTACTCGCGGGCGGGCCCGGTGATGCGGTCGATGTAATCGTCGGCCGCCGGGGCCGGCCCGGCCGCCGGCGCCTCAGGCTCGGGGGCGATGTAGCACAGCGCCGACAGGAGCCGAGCGCCTGTGGTCTCCACCATGACCGCTTCGGGCAAATAAGCGCCCACCCAGGATTGACTATAGAGTTTGGTCAGCTCCGCGTGGGTGGCCTCACAGACAATCCCGTAGACGCAGTGCCGGTCCGATCGAACGAGATTGGCCAGCGGTTGGATGCGGATGTCGAACCCCCAGAGCCGCGCCAACTCGACTCGGTCGGGTTTGAGCCCTGCCTCCGCCAGCACGGCGCGGTTGATGAACGACCCATAGAAGAACACCCTCACTTTCTGCCCGACCACGTGCCCTCCTTCCTGGACGCACTCGGCAGGACGCCGGAACGCGCGTCAGTCCGCGTCACCGCACATGATATAATTGATAAGCTATGTTGCGTCCTGCCAGCGCCCCGTGTCTGGGGTTCCCGTTGTATCTGCTTGTCTTCGGCGTCGCGGCTCTGCCCGCCCCGGTGGCTGCCGAGCTCCCGGACATCTATTTTCAGCCCGTCTGGGACTCCGGCGCCACCCTCACCGATGTCTACACGGTCGAGGCCGGTGACGCCGATCGCGATAGCGTCTTCGACTTCGCGGGGGGCCGTTCCTCGCCCAACGTCATCTACCTGTTCGAGGCCGACGGGATGGGCAGCTACACCGAGGTTTGGAGCTCGGCGGCGGTTGACGCGCCGGGCCCCTATGTTGACTTCGCCTTCGCCGACACCGACGGCGACGAGCTGGGCGAGGTCCTCGGCGCCGAGACTTCGACCCAGGGCAAAGTGATGCTGTTCGAGCAGTCGACCGACGGCGGCTTCGACTTCGTCCACGACCTCATCCGTGAGAGCGACTCGAGCGGCAACCAGCGCCTGCGCAACGTGCTCGTCGGCGACACCGACCTGGACGGAAACCGGGAGGTGATCGTGGTCGCGGGCGGCAGTACCCCGCCCGCCGGCCTGGTGTCGATCTGGGAGCATTCGGGCGCAGTCGGAGAGAACACCTATACGCGCGTCTATGCCTATACGACCAACTCTCACATTGTTTCCGGCGCCCTCGGCGACTCCGACAACGACGGCCTGCCGGAGGTTCTCCTCGGCTTTGACGGCTTCGATGGCTTTCCGCTCAACATTCGCCGGATTGAATACGATCCCGAGCCAGAGACCTGGATACACCTCCAGTTCACGAGCAATGTCATCGGGCTTCCGGTCATCGCCCACGTTGCGGATCTCGACCAGGATGGTCTCCTCGAGCTCGCCTACGGCTCGTCGGGGTTTGTCGTGATCTTCGAGAGCGCCGGCGAAAACGCCTACGTTCGCCGCTCCGCCACCCTGGAGACGCTCTCCGGCCGGGTGATCTCGCTGGCATCGCGCACCCTCAGCATCCCCGGCACGCACACGTTTGCCGCCGGATCGTCTGGGGGCGACCTGGGCCTCTGGTCCTATGACCCACAAAAAGACCTCTTTGATCGGACCTATGTTGCAAGCGACCTGGGCGGCGCGATCGTGGGCGTCGCGCTGGACGACGACGGCAACGACCAGTCCGAGGAGCTGGTGACGGCCATCAGCGACGTGGACGAGGTTCGGGTCCAACGGCGCTTTGTTCCCGTCGCCACGTCACCCGCGGAGGCTCCGGAGCTCGCCATCTTGACGGCGGCTCCCAATCCCTTGGCCACCTGGACCCGCCTGATGGCGCGCGGGCCTGGGGTCAAATTCACGATCTACGACACGAGCGGCCGCACGGTCCGCCGCCTGCAGGGGTCCGGCCACACCGCGGATTGGGACGCCCGGGACGAATCCGGCCGCGCGGTTCCCCAGGGCGTGTACTGGGTGGTGGCCGATGGTGCCACGCTCAGACTCTCGGTCGTCCGGTAGGACTTCGCCCTCCTTGACACTTCCTTGGCACGTCCCTAGCGTCCGGCCTGTTTGGCGCCGCTCGTGCGGCCGATACCCAAAGTGAGGGGAGAGGCCAATGACCGCCTCCAGCCGACTTCGAGGGTAGCGACCGGCTGGCGTAATCCGTGTCCTGGGCAACACATCCCCTGATTGAGTTGAAATGAAACATCCTTGGGTCCGGGTATTTTCCCTGTTCGTCATCCTTTTATTGACCGCCGGCCTCTCTATGGAGGTGGGTGCTTCAGCCGTCGCCGTGAGCCATCCTGCGCCGGCCGCCCTCGCCGTCCCGCCTGAAACCGCCATCGAACTCAGCTTGGAGCGGGGGCAGAACTGGAACGGCAAGCCTTCTCCCCATACGGCGACCGTTCAGCTCCAAGGCAGCTTATCTGGCCCTCACCCGGCTCAAGCGACCTATGACCGCGTCGAACAGACGCTGACGATCTTCTCGCCGCGGCCCTTCCTCCCGGGGGAGCGGGTTCGGCTCGTGGTCCCGCGCCGAGATGGGTTCTCGGGCGCCACCCTCGGCTTTCATGTGGCCACCGGGCCGGCCTCCGCGAGTTTCGAGCCGCGCGATCGGCTGGCCGTAAGCTCGAGCCCCAACATGCTCGCCGCCGCTGACCTCGATGCCGACGGCGATGTCGACCTTGCGGTTTCGGAAGTTTTGAACCAGGACGGCATCCACATCTTTATGAACGATGGGTTCGGACGATTCACCGCCCTCGACGTGATCGCTGTCCCCGAGATCGAGGACCCGGCGCGTTTCGCGCTCAGCGATCTGGATCGGGACGGGCACCTCGACTTGGTCTTGGTCGGAGAGGGTTCGGCGAATCTCGTGGTGCTTCGCGGGCAGGGGGACGGGAGATTCGAAGCGGACCCGGTGCGGGAGCTTGAATCCGGCACGCCGGTGCAGGTGGTAGCAGGGGATCTCAACCTCGATGGGTATGACGACCTGATCGTCGCCCACCTAGGCAGCGCGGACCGCTTGACCCTGCTCCACGGCGAGCCGGCCGGCGGTCTCCAGCGGGAACGGCGGGTGCGCGTGGGACGCGGGGTTCAGTCGCTGGTGCTCGTCGATCTGGATGCGGATGGTGACCTCGATCTCGCGACCGCGAATGAAGAGACCGATCAGCTTACCGTCCTACGGGGCGGGAGTGACGGCCGGCTCGATCCGGGGACCACCCTGGCCACCGGCGGGCGGCCGGAGGCGGTCGTGGCCGGCGATCTGAACGGCGACGGTACGGTTGACCTCGTGGCGGTGAACCAGGGAACCAATGATGTCTCCGTGTTCCTGGGACGGGGCGATCTTGTCTATGAGGCGCCGGTGTCGTATTCGACCGGCGATCGTCCGTTCATCCCCGCCCTGGGTGATCTGGACGGCGATGGGGATCTCGACCTCGCGGTCCCGGGGCTTTTCTCGGATGATGTCTACATCCTGCGCAACCAGGGTCGGGGCACTTTCATCCTCGGGGAGCGCCTGGCGGTGGACCCCGGCCCGGTGGCGGTCGCGGCGGCGGACTTCGATGGCAATGGCACTCTCGACCTGGCCGTGGCCAGCTCGGTGGGCGACAACGTGCGGGTGTGGGCCAACATTGACATCCAGGACGCCGAGGACGC
>Ga0184637_10001312_pt1 | contig 17020 bp, 10 predicted proteins | sample PLM3_127_b2_FD_133143 | JGI IMG/M metagenome (GOLD analysis project Ga0184637, IMG submission 133143) | Groundwater sediment microbial communities from an aquifer in East River, Colorado, USA - PLM3_127_b2 | ecosystem: Environmental > Terrestrial > Soil > Riparian zone | place: USA: East River...
AACGCCGCGCGCCGCGACGGCTCCCCCGCCGGCAGCACCCAGGCGACCGCCGCCGTGCCGAGCAGCAGGCCGAGCAGCACGCGCCCCGCGCCGCGCTCGCCCCTGGCCAGCGCCCCCGCCGCCCGCCACACCGGGAAGAGCAGCGCGGCGCCATAATAGACCGGCACCGAAGCCAGCTGGTTCCAGAACTCCCGGGGCTCGAAGCTGCGGCCGATTACGACGTCGGTCGAGCCGAGAAAGTGCACGAACCCGTAACGCGCGTACGTGTAGGCTCCCCAGGTGCTCCACGCGAGCAGCGGGGGCGCCAGCACGCAGAGCAGGCCGGATGCGCGGCGCCGGTAGAGGAGCCAGACCCCCGCGGCGAGCAGGGGCGCCGTCGCGAAGCCCACGTACTTGGTGAGACCCGCCAGCGCCCCCGCCAGGCCCGCCGCGACCAGCCAGCCCGGACTCTCGCTCTCGGCGCCGCGCAGCAGCGCGTAGGCGGCGAGCAGCCAGCAGGCGAGCACCGGCAGATCGAGCATCAGCGTCGACGCGAGCACGCCGAAGGCAGGCGTCGCGACCAGCAACAGCGCGGGCGCGAGGCCCTGGCCCGCGAGCCGGCGCGCCAGCCCCAGGAAGGCGAGCACGGCGATCACCGGGAAGGGCAGCAGGGCCGCGTGCATCACCGTCTCGCGCTCGCCGAAGAGCGCGATCCACGGCGCCAACCAGTAGGAGAGCAGCGGCGGATTCCGGTTGAACACGGCGGTGTCGGGCGAGGTCGGGTCCCAGATCATCTGGAAGCCGAACGGGTCCGCCGGCGCTTCGACGATCTGGCGCGCCACCGCGACGAAGACAGGGGCATCGATCGCGACCGCCGTGTCGAGCAGCAGCAGCAGCGGCGCGACGGCCAGCGCGGCGACCAGCAGGTTTTCCCGGAGCCGGGGTCGGCGGGCGCTCACCCGGGGCCGGCCAGGGCGGGGGCGCGGTTCGCTCGGGAGAGCCGGGCGCAGGCCTCTCGAAAGAAGTCCGGCAACGCCGGCGCGAGCCCACCGTCCTCGAGCAGCAGCAGCCAGCGCCGGCCCACCCCCCATTCCAGCACCTCGCCGGTGCCGACACCGTAGGGAAAGCCGCGTGGCGGCTGGCAGGCGGCCTGCGCCGCCGCGACCCTGGCCGCCTGCGCCTCGCGCATCCGGCCCTGGCGCTCGAGCTCTCGCGCCAGGTTGAGTCGCGCGACCACCAGCTCGGGCGCCTGCGCGATCGCATCCAGCAGATCGACGGAGGCGCGGCCCTCGTCTCCCTGCACGGCGTGGAGCGCGCCGCGGTTCGCCAGCAGCTCCGGAAGGCGGGTGCTGTCCAGCACGTCGTCGAGCAGCGAGCGTGCGCCCGCGAGATCGCCATCCAGAGCCGTTGCGACCGCCAGCTGCCCCTGGCGGTACGGGTCGGGGCGTCCGCGCGCGCGCTCCAGCATCAATGCGCGAGCGTAGTGCAGGCGGGCGCGGTCGGGATGACCGCCCGCCAGCTCGACCGCCGCCAGGTTGTCGAGCCACGGCACCGGATAGGCGGCCCCTGCGATCAGCCGCTGGTAGACGCACCGCGCCGCCTCGTACTCGCCGAAATAGAAACGCACCGCCCCGGTCGCGGGCGCGTCGGCGCGCCGCGGCAGCACGAAGCCGTCGACGGCGACCGCCGAGGCGGCCAGCGCGACGGCGGCGAGACCCGCCGAGAGCGCGGCGCAGGCCCGGCGCCGCCCGCGTTCGAGCAGCTCCTCGACGGCGCGGCACAGGAACAATCCAAACGGGACCGAGAGTCCGAGCAGGTAGGAAGCCTTCAGCGCGGACCAGATCGGGACGCGCCAGGCGAACCACCCGAAGGAGCCGAGCGTGGCCGCCGAGAGCAGGAGCGGCGCCGTCCACAGCGCGCGGCGCCGCCCGCGCGCCAGGTCGCGCAGGGCGAGCCAGCAGCCGGCCAGCGCCAGCCCGCTCGGGAGCAGACCCAGCAGCGCAAGCAAGCGGGTCGAGCGCCGCTCCTCGCGCTCGGCCTCGAGCGCCCTGGCGACGTCGGACTCGCGGTAGAGGTCGGCCCACACGTTCACGTACGCGCTCCCCCAGACCGAGCGGTACATGTGCGGCGCGAGCGGATTCGGATCGCTGAAGATCCTCGGCGAAAACATCGCGAAGTCGCGCCAGCCGCGCGTCCCCGGCGGCTGCCCGCGCTCGACCTCGGCGACCAGCGGATAGCCGCGCGAGAGCTCGAAGGGCGTGCCGAAGGCGGCGAGATTGCGCGCGTAGTACGGCGCTGCAATCGCGAGCGCGAGCGCCGCGATGCCGGTCCCGCGGGCAGCCGCGCGCCGCAGCGCCGCGGCCGGCGCGGGCTCCTGCGCCGCGCGGACGCCGAGCGCGGCCAGCAGGGCGACCAGCGTCACCACGCCGCTGAATTTCGTGAGCAGACCCAGACCGAGCCAGCATGCGGTGAGGAGGTCCTGGCTTCGCGAGGGTCGCGCGGCGCACTCGCTCTGGACGAAGCTCGTGAGCGCCGCGGCCCCGAGCAGTGTCGCCGTCATCTCGTTGCCCGGCATCGGGCCCATGTAGTAGTGGACCGGAAGGCACGCGATCGCGCCGAAGGCGAGCAGCGCGAGACCCGACCGCTCGGGAAATCCAGTGCATGCCAGCCGCGCCGCGAGGCCCGCCGTGAGCAGGCTCGCCAGGCTTCCCCACAGCGCGAGGCCGCGCATCAGCAGCTCGCCGCTGCGCGCCTGCGCAAGGGCCCAGCCGATCAGGTAGTGCAGCGGCGGATGGAAGTAGGACCAGCCCTGGTCGGCCCACGGCACCGCGCGGTAGAGGTCTAGATAGAAGACGTAGGCGACGTGACCCCAGGCGTCGTAGCCCCACATCCGCGGCCCGCTGAAAACGTTCCACAGCCGTACGCCCAGCGTGACGAGGAGCAGCAAGCTCCAGCCGGCGATCCATGCGCGACGCGCCGTCACAGCCACCCTCCGCGTGGCGTATGTACCGCGCGCCGCCGGTGTGTGCCCCTTCCCGCTCCCGAACTATGGTTCGGATGATGAACCTGCGCTGGATCTTCATTGGGGCCGCCGCGGTGGTGGCCGGGCTCTGGGGCGGGCTGTGGTTCTGGACGACGCGGCCTCTGCACTTCCCAACGTCGGCGATCGAGCCGGTTGCCGCGGCGAGCGCCCGGTCCGTCGAAGCCCGCGTGGCAGCCCTACAGGAAGAGCTGGCGGCTGAGAGGGACGCTCGGCTCGGCCTGGAGGCCGAGGTCGAGATGCTGCGCCTGCTGCTCGAGGACTACTCGGGCGGGACGGGCCTCGAACCTCCGCCCGGCGCCGCGGCGCCGTCCGCCGGAAGCCCGGTCTTGGAAGGCGCGCTGCAGGACCGGCCGGAGGGAGCCTCTGCGAAACCCGGCGAGAGGCTCTGGTTCGACAAGCCGGCCCTGCTCGCGACCGGCCTCTCGGAGCCGGAGGTCGCCCGCCTCGAGAGCCTGTTCGAGGAGAGCGAGCTCCAGGTGCTCTACCTGCGCGACCGGGCCACGCGGGAAGGCTGGGCCGGGACGCCGCGCTTCCTGCAGGAGGTGTTCGAGCTGCGCGCGGGCCTGCGCGCGAACGTCGGCGACGAGACCTTCGACTGGCTCCTGTATGCCACGCAGCGCGCGAATCGCGTGGCGGTGCGCTCCGTGCTCTCGACCGGCCCTGCCGCCCAGGCCGGCATCCGGACGGGCGACCTGATCTTGCGTTACGACGGCAAGACGATCTTCAAGTGGGGCGAGCTGCAGCAGGCGACCATGCAGGGAGAGGCCGGGCGCAGCGTGCCCGTGGAGGTGATGTCCGAAGACGGACAGGTGCGGCGCCTGACGGTGCCCAGCGGACCGCTCGGGATCCAGCTGGGCGCGGTGCTACAGCCCCCGCAGTCGAGCCGCTAGCGGAGAAGCCCGTGAAGCGACTCACCACGATCACCGCCCTGCTCGCGCTCGCCGCCGTGGCGATCCGCCTCCACAACGCGCTGCACTACCCGGCCGACTGGGGCTTCGATGCCAGCTTCAACTGGCGGTACATCTACCGCCTCTCCCAGGACTGGGCGCTGCCCCCGCCCGAGGCGGGCTGGTCGACCTCCGATCCCCCCCTCTTCTACTACGCATCGGCCGCCGTGATGCGGTGTCTGGCGGCTCTCGGCGCGCGCGACGCGGTGGTCTACCTGCTCCCGCTGCTCTCGGCGCTGGAAGGGCTCGGCATGGTGGCGCTGGCGGTCGCGCTCGCGCGCCGGGCCGCACCCGCCGACCCGCTGCGCGTCGCGCTGGCGGGCTTGCTGCTGCTCTTCCTGCCGGCGCATCTGCACATGAGCGCGATGGTGAACGAGGAGATGCTGGTGGCGCTGCTCACCTCGTGCGCCGTGTTCGGGCTCGCCGTCCGAGAACGGGGCGCGCGCCCGGGTCTCCGCCCGACCGCTGCGGTCGGGCTCGCCAGCGGCCTCGCCCTGCTCACCAAGCTGAGCGGCGCGATCGCGGTGGCGACGGCGGTGTTGACGTACGCAGCGGACGGTTGGAAGGCTGGAAACCGCGCGCGCGCTGGCCTGCGCGGCGCCGCGGTTCTGATCGTCGCACTCCTGGCCGGCGGCTGGTTCCCGGCGCGGAGCCTGCTCACGACGGGCTCGCCCCAGCCGATCGGCCTGCCCGCGCACGTGGGCATGCTCGCGCTACCGCCCGGCGAGCGCGCGCTGGGCGACTACCTGCGCGTGCCTCTCGCGACCTTCCGCGACCCCCAGCTCTTGAATCCGGACCTGCTGCGCTCCGTCTGGGGCAGCACCTTCGTCACGGTCTGGTTCGACGGGCATCGCTACTTCCTGCCGCGCGAAGGCCGGGCCGTGGGCGTGCTCGGCGGCGTCACCCTGCTGCTCGCGCTGCTCCCGACCGCGGCCTTCGCCGCGGGGCTCGCCCGCGGCGCCGGGCGCCTGCGACGCGGCCAGGGCGCTGCCGACCTGCCGCTGCTGCTCCTCACCGCCCTCACGCTCGCGGGCTATGCCTTCTACACCTGGCGCAATCCGTGGTTCGCGGTGGTGAAGGGAACCTCGCTGCTGGGGCTCTCGCTCCCGTTTTCGTTCTATGCGAGCGAGTCGCTAGCGAACTGGCTGCGCGGGCGTTTCGGGCCCTGGCTGATGGCTGGCCTGCTCGCGCTCGCAGTCTGTGTCGGGCTTTCTTGTACCTTCGATCTCGTGTTCGAGAAGACCGAGGTGTCCGGCCTGCCGTGGCCGCCTGCGGAGGGCGGGTGAGCCTCTCGCGCCGGCTGCTGCAGCGCGCGCTGCCCGCGGTCGTGAGCCTCGGGCTGCTCGCCTGGCTGCTCGCGAACTTCGACCTGCGCGCGATCGTGGCCGCGCTCGATGCCCGGGTCGCCGTCGTGTTGCTGCCGTCCGTCCTGCTCTGGGGCACCACCACGCTCGGGCTCGAAGCGCTCTCCATCTTCCGGCTGCTTCCGGCGCCGCCCGCCACCTTCACGATCTGGACGGCTGCGCGCATCAAGTGCGCCAGCTATTTGCTGGGGATCATCCACCTCACGCTGGGCGGGGCCGGGCTCGCCGTCCTGCTGCGGCAGCGAACCGGGATCACGCTCGGGAAATCCGCTGGCGTCGTGCTGATGATCATGCTCACCGACTTGGTGATCACGCTCTCAGCGGGCGCGCTCGGCGCCGCCTTCTCGGAAGCCGCCGCGTCGACGCTGCCGGTGGGTCTGATCGCCCTGATCGCCGCGGCGCTGGTCTTCGGCGTCGGCATCCTTCGCGCACCAGGCTCGCTGGGTCCGATCGAGCGGATCCGCTCGCTCTCGGTGTTCGTGGCTCTGCGCGAGACGCCGGCCGCGCGCCTGCTCGAGCTGGCGGTGCTGCGCTGCGCGTTCGTGGCGTGCTTCATCGCAATCGGCGGCGCGGCCTTCCTCGCCTTCGACATCCAGGCGGGGATCCCACGGATTGTCGTCGGCATGGCGATCCTGGCGGTGGTGGGGGCGCTCCCGATCGCGGTCTCGGGCCTGGGCACCGGGCAGGTCGCCGCCGTCTATCTGTTCCGCGATCTGGCGCCGGCCGAGACGATTCTCGCGATGAGCCTCGTGCTCACCTTCAGTCTGACCTCGCTTCGGCTGCTGATGGGTCTCACCTTCGCGCGCGAGTTCGCGCGCCAGGCGCTGGCAGGGGCGCGGGAGGTCGCCTGATGGACGACGTCACCTTCAGCGGAGAGCGACTGCACGCCGGCAGCCCCCTGTTTGCGGTCGATCTCGCGCGCCACCAGGCCGCCTACGAGCTGGCGCGAAGCCAGCTCCCGGCCGGCCGCGTGCTCGACCTCGGCTGCGGGTCCGGTTATGGCACCGCGAGCCTCGCGCGTTCGCATCCGCGGGTGGTGGGCCTCGACCGGATCCGGCCCGATCGCGCCAGCCGCTCGGGCGCCAGGCATTTCGTGCGCGCGCGGCTCGAGGGCATGCCCTTCGCGAAGCGCAGCTTCGGGCTGATCCTGAGCTTCCAGGTGATCGAGCACCTGGAAGATCCGACCGTCTACCTGGACGCGATCGCCGGCCTGCTCGGGCCGGGCGGCGTCGCGCTGATCACGACGCCAAATTCGTTGATGTCGGACCACGTGAACCCGTTCCACGTCCACGAGTACCAGGCGGATGAGCTGGCGGCCTGCCTGCGCCGCCGCTTCCGGAGCGTCGAGCTGCACGGAATCGGAGCCAGCCAGCCGGTTCGCCGCTACCTCGAGCTGCGCTCGCAGCGCATCCGCCGGATCATGCGTCTCGACCCGATGCGCCTGCGCGACCGCGTTCCAAAGCCGGTGGTGGAATGGCTGTTCGCCCGCTTCGCCCTGCTCGTGCGCCGTCAAACACACGCCAGCGACGGAACCCCGGAGGCGACCTGGCGCGACTTTCCGGTGGGGCCCGCCGACGCGAGCTGCCTCGACCTGCTGGCGATCTGTCGAGATCCGGTCTGAAAAGCGAGGTCAGTCCCCGAGTCGCGCCTGCACGGCGGCCTCGAAGGTCGCGAGGCTTTCGAAGCGCTGGGGACGCACGCCGAGTGCGCTGTCGGGATCCGGCAGCGGTATCGCCGCGCTGCGGTCGAGCAGCTCGGCGAGCAGGGTGCGCAGCGCCTGGCCGGCATCCGTGTGATCCGGAAACAGGGTCGCGGGATCGAAGGCGTCCGAGCGCATGCGCAGGACGCTTCGGGGCCGGCCGGCGCGCGCGGCGCGCAGCACCAGGTCCACGACCAGCACCGGCGCGTCTCCGAGCTCCGCCACCTCGCCGACGGCGATGGCCTCGATCGCGCGGTAGTCGATCCGCGTGCGTCGGTCGTCCTCACCCTCGAGCGCCATCAGCCCGTCATCGCCGAGCTCCACCGGGATCACTTCGCTGACGCGGAGCGCGCCGGGGGGCGGCATGCGCGCCGCAATCCGCGCGGAGGCCGCCTGCACAGCGTCCTCGGAGAGCGGGGCCGCGCGGCGCGCCGGTTCCGGTGCCGGTGGTGGTACCTGGCGCGGTGGCGGTGCCTGGTCCGGTGCCCGTGCCCGTGGCGGTGCCACTGCCTGTGGCGGTGCCGGTGTCGGAGGCGGTGCCGCAGGCGCCTCGGGCCACCCGCCGCCCTCGAGCGTCTGTAGCAGCTGCTCGAGCCGGACCCGCTTGGCCTGGTGAAGATCCGACGAAGCGAGCGCGGCCTGCGCCGCGCGGCGCGCGACGTCGACGTCGAGCCCTCGCGCTTCCTCGACCAGCCGTAGCGCCAGGCCCGTCGTGAGCGCCCCGCTGCTCGGATCGACGCTCCGCCGGAGCGCGTCGATCAGCCGCTCGCGCGCGCGTTTCTGCTCCTCCTCGCCGCGCGCGTCGGCCATGCGGCCGCGCAGCACCGGGAGGATGCGCATCAACACCGGGACCTCGACCACGGCCTCGGGCACCTCGGAGACCAGCGCGAGCCAGTGATCCGTCGCCGATTCGCAGCGTCCGGCGGTCGCTTCGCTCCGCACCAGCCGCGCCATCGGCAGGGCGGCCTCGCGGGCGCGCCCGCAGGCCAGTGCCAGCTCCCAGAAGAGCAGCGTGCTGCGGGGGAGGTCCGGCCGCGCGGCCACCTCTTCGCGCAAGAGGGCGAAGGCCGCCTCCAGGTTGCCGCGCCGCGCGGCGGCCTCGCCCTGGCGCAGGATCCGGGGCCGCGCGAGCGTGCGCGCCGAGCTGGCGACGCGCCCCAGCCAGGCTGTGCTCCGCGTCAGAGCCGTGTTCCGCCCGAGGATCATGCTTGAAGCTCCGCACGCGCAAGCCTGATCCGGGTCTATCGACCTCTCGGGCGGTCCACGTGAGTACCCGCAGCGGGGTTACACCGGCAGGCAGATTTCGCGCAGGTCCTCATCGAGCACCTCGCGGCTCTCATCGGCGAGCCGCTGGAAGCGTTCGAAGGCCTGCGAGAAGGCATCGCCGGGCAGCTCGATCCCGAGCGCGCTCACGCGCGCCGCAAAGCCGGCGCGGCCCGAGAGCTTGCCCAGCACGATCTGGGTGCCGGTCGGGTGGCCAATACTGGCCGGGTCGAGCACCTCGTAGGTCTCGCGGCACTTGATCACGCCGTCCTGATGGATCCCCGACGCGTGGCGGAAGGCGTTGCGGCCTACCACCGGCTTGTTCGGCGGCACGGCCATCCCGCTGCGCTCGGCGACCAGGCGCGAGAGCTCGCAGATCCCGGAAGGGTCGACCTGGCTGTGGACGCCCAGCGCCGCGCCGTGCACCCGCAGCGCCATCACCACCTCCTCGAAGGCGGCGTTTCCGGCGCGCTCGCCGATCCCGTTCACGGCAAGTTCGACTTGACGCGCGCCGGCGCCCACCGCGGCCAGGCAGTTGGCAGTCGCCAGGCCCAGATCGTCCTGACCATGGAAGGAGAGCACGGCCTCCTCGAGCTGGGGGACGCGCTGTCGCAGGCCGCGCAGCAGCGCCGCCAGCCGGTCGGGGAGGATCCAGCCGACGGTGTCGGGAATGTTGATGGTGGTGGCGCCCGCATCCAGCGCGACCTGCACCACCTCGGCGACAAAATCGAAATTGGCGCGGGTGGCGTCCATCGGGCTGAACTCGACGTCCTCCGTGTAGCGACGCGCGCGCGCGACCCCCGCGCGCGCCATCTGGAGCACGTCTTCACGGCTCTTGCGCAGCTGCTGCGCGAGCTGCACGTCGCTGCTGTTCACGAACACGTGGATGCGGGGGCGCCGCGCTCCGCGCAGCGCCTGGCCGGCCGCGTCGACGTCGCCGGCCACCGCGCGGGCCAGCGCGCAGACGGCGGCGCTCTTCACCTCGCCCGCCACCGCCGCGACCGCTGCCAGCTCGGCCGCGGAGGCCGCGGGAAAGCCCGCTTCGATCACGTCGACGCGCAGGGCGTCGAGGCGCGCGGCAATCTCGACTTTGTCGCGCCGGCTGAAGCAGACCCCCGCGGCCTGCTCCCCGTCGCGCAGGGTGGTATCGAAGACGAAGACGCGTTCGCTCATGGCTGGCTCCTGACGCCGGGCGGCGGCTGGAGCGGGCGACGCGTCGCGGGATCTCGAGTCGAGTTCGGGTCCAAGAACACGAAACCCCCTCCAGCCGGCTCGGCGGGAGAGGGTTGATGTTGCGCTCTGGCGATCCGCTAGCGGACGCGAGCCCCCTCTCCCGCCCCTCGAAGGAGGAGGGCGGTGAGCAGGTTCGCGAGTCCGGTTCGCACGGTCGCCATCAGCCGGTTTCTAGAACAACCGGCTGCGCGCGTCAAGCATCCCCTTCAGCCGACCCCCGCGAGCGCGAGGCGATCGCCCCAGCGCGCCTGCACGGCGCGCAGCAGCCCCTGCGCTCGGCGCAGGCCGGGATCCCGGCGCACCGTCGCGAGGGCGGCCTCGCGGGCCTGCGCCACCCGCTTCACGTCGCGTGCCAGGTCCGCAACCCGCAGGTCGGGGAGCACGCCGTGCTGGCGGGTGCCGAGGAATTCGCCGGGGCCGCGCAGCTTCAGGTCGGCCTCGGCGATCGCAAAGCCGTCGTGCGTCTCGAGCAGCGCCGCAAGTCTTGCTTCGCTGCTCTCGCCGCCGCCGCGCGAGACCAGCGCGCAGGTGCCAGGGCGCTCACCGCGGCCCACCCGACCGCGCAGCTGGTGGAGCTGCGCGAGGCCGAAACGCTCGGCGTGCTCGACCACCATCAGCGTGGCACCCGCGACGTCGACCCCGACCTCGATCACGGTGGTCGAGACCAGTACCTGCGTCCGGCCCGTTTCGAAGCGCGCCATCGCGGCCGCCCGCGCCGCAGCGTCGAGGCGCCCGTGCACCAGGTCGATGCGGGCCTGCGGGAAGGCGCGCGCGAGCTTCTCGGCGGATTCGCTGGCGGCTCTCAGATCGCTCTTCTCCGACTCCTCGACCAGCGGATACACGACGTAGACCTGCTCGCCGCGCGCGATCGTCTCGCGCACCAGTTCGGTGACGCGCGCTCCCTGCCCTTCGCGGAACAGCAGCGTCCGCGCCGGCCGCCGCCCCGGCGGAAGCTCGTCGAGGATCGAGAGATCGAGGTCGCCGTAGAGCGTCAGCGCCAGCGTGCGCGGAATCGGCGTCGCGGTCATCACCAGCGTGTGTGGCGTCAGCTCCCCGGCGGCCTTGCGGGCCAGCGCGGCGCGCTGGCGCACGCCGAAGCGGTGCTGCTCGTCGATCACCACCAGCGCCAGGCGGCGGAACGCCACGCCCTGCTGGATCAACGCGTGCGTGCCCACCACGAGATCGACCTCGCCGGCCTCGAGCTGGGCCCGGATCGCCTCGGCCTCCGCTCGCGGAACCGACGCCGTGAGCAGCGCGATGCGCAGGGGAGTGCCCCCCGCGCTGGCCTCCGCCAGGCGGCGCAGCGTGCGCTCGTGCTGCTCGGCCAGCAGCTCGGTGGGCGCCATCAACGCCGTCTGGCAGCCGGCCTCCGCCACCGCCACAGCCGCCAGCAGCGCGATCACCGTCTTGCCGCTGCCGACGTCGCCCTCCAGCAGCCGCTGCATCGGATGCGGGCGCGCGAGGTCGGCCCGCAGCTCCCCCAAGACTCTTTGCTGCGCACGCGTCAACTGAAACGGCAGGCTCGCCGCCGCTGCGCTGGCGCGGCGCCCGGTTCCGGCGATCGCGATCGCGCTGTCGCGCGCCCGGCCCTCGCGCCGGAGCGCGAGGCCGAGCTCGAGCAGATAGAGCTCCTCGAGAATCAACCGGGAGTGAGCGGGGCTGGCGCCGGCGCGCAGCGCCGCCAGGTCGCTGTCGAGCGGCGGCAGATGCAGCTCGCGAAGCGCCTGCGCGGGCTCCGGCAGCGCGAGCTCCCGGACCAGCGGAGCCGGCAGGTGGGCCGCCAGCAGGTCGGCGTAGCTCTCGACGGCGTGCTGGACGACGCGGCGCAGCGCGCGGGGGTGGACGCCCTCGGGCGTCGCATAGTCGGGCGTGATGCTGCGCAGCTCGGCGCGGTCGGTTTCGTCCGGCTCGGCTTCCTCGCTCGCGGCTGGGGCGAGCACTTCGATCTCGGGATGCAGCAACTGCTTCGAGAACCGGTAGCGCTTCACGTCGCCGGCGACCAGCAGCAAGTCGTTCTTATGCACCAGCTTCGCGATCGACTCGCCGCCGCGGAACCACTTGAGGGTGACGGTTCCGGTCTCGTCGCTGACGATCGCCTCGAAGCTGCGCCCACCGCGCCCGCGGATTCGCCCGCGCGTCGCGACGAAGTCGCAGCCCAGCACGCGCGCCACGAAGCTCGCCCGGCGCCCCACCTCGAGCTCTTCGACCCGCGCCAGCGAGCGGCGATCGTCCCAGCGCACGGGGAGGTGGAAGAGCAGGTCCAGCACGCTCGCGAGGCCGCGCCGGGCCAGCGCCTCGGCGCGCTTGGGCCCGACACCAGGGAGCGCCGACGGAGAACGAGCCAGCGCCGCCTCGCACCAGCCCTGCGCGGCGAACGGCGCGAGCCGCGCCCGTGCGCGCTCGATCGCGCTCTCGAGCGAGGCGCCCTCCAGGGGCTCCGAGAAGAGCCGCGCGGTCTCGGCGAGCGCTTCCCGGGCGTCGCGCGGGATCGCCAGCCCGAGCCCGCGCTCCGCAGCGTCGGCGACGCCCTGCGGAAGGCCCTGGACCCGGTCCAGATGCGCGAACTCGTCGCGTGCCGCGAACTCCAGCGGCCGCAGCACCGCGGCGAGCGCTTCCTCGAACGGGCTCACACCCACGCGAGCAGTCTAGCAAGCGAAGCGCGCAGCGAGCCGAAGGCGAGCGAAGTTCATTCAGGCCGGATGAATGTCTTGCAGCGCCCGCACGCCGATCGATTCGAGCTGGAGCGCGCGGATGGCGCCGACGGCGGCGCGGGCGCCGGACAGTGTCGTGTAGTAGGGGAGATTGCGCAGCAGCGCGGCCCGCCTGATCGAGGCCGAGTCGCGCACGGCGGCCGCCTCCGGACCGACGGTGTTGATCACCAGGTCGACGTCGCCCGCCTCGATCCGCTGCACCACATCGGGATTGCCCTGCCCCACCTTCGGAACCGTCTCGGCCGCGACGCCCAGCTCGCGCAGCACCTCGGCCGTCCCTGGCGTGGCGAGCACCCGGAAGCCGTTGCCGGCGAGCTCGCGCACGCCGTCGCAGATCCCCGCGCGGTCCTCGAGGCGTACCGAGACCAGCACCGTGCCCGACGAGGGCAGGCTGTTGCCCGCTTCGATCTGCGCCTTGGCATAGGCGCGGCCGAAGTCCGAGTCGATCCCCATCACCTCGCCGGTGCTCTTCATCTCGGGGCCCAGCAGGGTGTCGGCGCCCGGGAACTTCACGAAGGGGAAGACGGCCTCCTTCACCGAGAAGTGGCGCGGCCAGATCTCCGAAGTGAAGCCGAGCTCCTCCAGCGTCTTGCCCACCATTACGAGCGCCGCCAGCTTCGCCAGCGGGCGCCCGATCGCCTTGGACACGAACGGCACCGTGCGCGAGGCGCGCGGGTTCACCTCGATCACGTACACGGCGCCCGCCTTCACCGCGTACTGCACGTTCATCAGCCCCTTCACGCCGAGCTCGAGCGCCAGCCGGCGCGTCGACACCAGGATCTCGTCGATTACGGTCTTGGTGAGCGAGTACGGCGGGATCGAGCAGGCGCTGTCGCCCGAGTGGATGCCCGCCTGCTCGATGTGCTCCATGATCCCGCCGATCACCACCTGCTTGCCGTCGCTGATCGCGTCGACGTCGACCTCGGTGGCGTCGGCCAGGAAGCGGTCCACCAGCACCGGGTGCTCGGGCGAGGCCTTGACCGCGAAACGCATGTAGCTGCGCAGCGCCGCCACGTCGTACACGATCTCCATGGCGCGGCCGCCCAGCACATACGAAGGCCGGACCAGCACCGGGTAGCCGATCCGCGCCGCCACCCGTTCCGCATCTTCCGTGCTGCGCGCGACGCCGCCCGGCGGCCGGCGCAGCCCGAGCTTCTCCAGCACCACGTCGAAGCGCTCGCGGTCCTCGGCGCGGTCGATCGAGTCCGGAGAGGTCCCGAGGATCGGGGCGCCCGCGCGCTCGAGGGGCAGCGCGAGCCGCAGCGGCGTCTGCCCGCCGAACTGCACGATCAACCCGAGGGGCCGTTCTTTTTCGACGATCGCGAGCACGTCTTCCAGGGTGAGCGGCTCGAAATAGAGCCTGTCGCTGGTGTCGTAGTCGGTGGAGACGGTCTCGGGGTTGCAGTTCACCATGATCGTCTCGAAGCCCGCCTCGCGCAGCGCGAACGACGCGTGCACACAGCAATAATCGAACTCGATGCCCTGGCCAATGCGATTCGGACCGCCGCCGAGAATCATGACCTTGCGCGCCTGCGTGGGCCGCGCCTCGCACTCGTCCTCGTAGGTCGAATACAGATAGGGCGTGAAGGCCTCGAACTCGGCGGCGCAGGTGTCGACGCGCTTGTACACGGGCTTGATGCCGTGCGCCTGCCGCAGACCGCGCACCTCCTCCTCGCCCTGGCTCCAGAGCGCCGCCAGACGGCGGTCGGAGAAGCCGGCTTGTTTCGCGCCGCGCAGCGAAGCCGGCCGCTCTGGCGCGGGAAGCGCCGCCAGCCGCTGCTCGTGCGCCACGATCTCCGCGACGTTGCGCAGGAACCAGGGGTCGATACCGGACCTGGCGTGCAGCTGCTCGACCGAGCCGCCGCGCCGCAGCACCTCGGCCACCGCCCACAGTCGCCCCGGGCGCGGCACGTCGATCTGCGCCCAGAGCGCGCGCTCGCCCTCGGGCCCGTCCGGTAGAGCCGGCGGCTCGAGGCCCGCGTGCCCGATCTCGAGCGAGCGGATCGCCTTCTGGAGGCTCTCCTTGAAGGTGCGCCCGATCGCCATCACCTCGCCCACCGACTTCATCTGGGTCGTGAGCGCGTTGTCTACGCCCGGGAACTTCTCGAAGGTGAAGCGCGGGATCTTCGTCACCACGTAGTCGATCGACGGCTCGAAGCTCGCCGGTGTCACCCGCGTGATGTCATTGCGAATCTCGTCGAGCGTGTAGCCCACGGCCAGCTTGGCGGCGATCTTCGCGATCGGAAAGCCGGTGGCCTTGGAGGCCAGCGCCGAGGAGCGCGAGACGCGGGGGTTCATCTCGATCACGACGAGTTTTCCATCGCGCGGGTTCACGGCGAACTGGATGTTCGAGCCGCCCGTGTCGACGCCGATCTCGCGGATGATCGCCACCGCCGCGTCGCGCATCTCCTGGTACTCGCGGTCCGTGAGGGTCTGCGCCGGCGCCACCGTGATCGAGTCGCCGGTGTGGACGCCCATCGGATCGAAGTTCTCGATCGAGCAGATGATGACCACGTTGTCCTGGTGATCGCGCATCACCTCGAGCTCGAACTCCTTCCAGCCGAGCACGCTCTCCTCGATCAGGCACTGATGACGTGGCGACTGCTGGAGCGCCCACTCGACCAGGCCGTCAAACTCGGACTCGGCGAAGGCGATGCTGCCGCCGGTTCCGCCCAGGGTGAAGCTGGGCCTGATAACGGCCGGAATGCCGGTCTCGCGAACGATCCGCCGGGCCTGCTCGAGCGAGGTGGCGACGCCCGAGCGCGGAAGCGCGAGCCCGATCCGGCGCATCGCTAGTTTGAACTTGTCGCGGTCCTCGGCCTTGTGGATCGCCGCCAGGTTGGCGCCGATCAGGCCCACGCCATGCGCGTCCAGCACGCCACGCTCGGCGAGGTCGACCGCGAGGTTCAGCGCCGTCTGCCCTCCCAGTGTCGGGAGCAGCACGTCGGGCTTTTCGAAGGCGATCACCTTCTCGACGCTCTCGACGGTCATCGGCTCGATGTAGGTCCGGTTCGCGACCCCCGGGTCGGTCATGATCGTCGCCGGGTTCGAGTTCACGAGCACCACCCGGTAACCCTCTTCCCGCAGCGCCTTGCAGCCCTGGGTGCCGGAGTAGTCGAACTCGCAGGCCTGTCCGATCACGATCGGCCCGGAGCCGATCACGAGGATGTTGTGGAGATCGGAGCGGCGCGGCACTGGCTACATCCCTTTCGCAATCGCGGCGCCGCTGACGCGCTCGCCTGCCTTGTGCCGCCGCGTCAGCTCGCGGAAGCGCTCGAAGAAATATCGGACGTCGTGCGGGCCCGGCGACGCCTCCGGGTGGTACTGCACCGAGAAGAGCGGCAGGCGCTCGTGCGCGAGGCCTTCGACGGTGTCGTCGTTCAGGTTGATGTGGGTGACGATCACCGGCTCGCCGGCCGCGCGCAGCGACTCGGCCTCGACCGCGTAGCCGTGGTTCTCGGCGCAGATCGCGACCTTGCCGGTCGCGAGATCCTTGCCGGGCTGGTTGCCGCCGTGGTGGCCGAACTTGAGCTTCCTGGTCTTGCCGCCGAGCGCGAGGCCGAGGATCTGGTGGCCGAGGCAGATGCCGAACAGCGGGTACTGCTTCGCCAGCTCGCGCACGGGCTCGCGCACGCCCTCGACGGCGGCGGGGTCGCCCGGGCCGTTCGAGAGGAACACGGCGTCCGGCGCGAGTGCCCGCACCTGCGCGGCCGTCGTCTTCGCGGGCACCACGGTGACCTCGAAGCCGTGGTCCACCAGCATGCGCAGGATGTTCCGCTTCACGCCGAAGTCGTACGCCACCACCTTGAGCGGCGGGCTCGGGCGCTGAGGGACGGGCAGCTGGCCGTCCACGCCCTTCCAGCCGCCCTCTTTCCATTCGTACGCGGCCTTGCAGGTCACGCCCGCCACCAGGTCCACGCCGTCGAGGGTCGGCGCCCTGCGCGCGCGCTCGACCAGCGCCTCGGCGTTCTGCTGCGCCGGGTCGGTGCTCAGCACGCCCGTCTGGAAGCCGTGGTCGCGGATCCGCCGCACGAGCGCGCGCGTGTCGAGGCCCGCGATCGCCGGCACGCCGTGGCGCGCGAGGAACGCCGGCAGCGTCTCCTTCGAGCGCCAGTTCGAGGGCGCGTCGAACATCTCCTTCACCACGAAGCCCGACAGGTACGGCCGGGCCGACTCGTCGTCCTCGGGGTTCGCGCCGACGTTGCCGATCTGCGTGTAGGTCATCGCCACGATCTGCCCGGCGTAGGAGGGATCGGTGAGGATCTCCTGGTAGCCGGTCATGCTCGTGTTGAAGCAGACCTCGCCCGACGTGACGGCCTCTGCGCCGAACGCGCGGCCGCGGTAGACGGTCCCGTCCGCGAGCACGAGGCAGGCGGGCGGCGGGAGGGATGCGGGCTTCGTCACGGGGCGAGCACTCCACGGCCTTGCTGGTAGACGAGGCGGCCGCCGACCCAGGTGGCCAGCACGCGGCCTTCGAGCTCGCGGCCGGCCCACGGCGAGTTGCGGCTCTTCGAGAAGCCCTGCGCCGGGTCGTACACCCAGCGCCGGGCGGGATCGAGCAGCACGACGTCGGCGGCGGCGCCGCGCTCGAGCCTACCCATCGGCAGGCCGAGCACGCGCGCTGGGTTCCACGACAGGCTGGCGATCAGCTGGAGCGGCGTGAGCTCGCCGCGCCGCACCAGCTCCAGCACCACCGCGAAGGCCGTCTCGAAGCCGAGCACGCCCGGCGGCGCCGCCGTGAACTCGACCTCCTTCTCGTGCACGGCGTGCGGCGCGTGGTC
>Ga0184637_10001313_pt1 | contig 17017 bp, 13 predicted proteins | sample PLM3_127_b2_FD_133143 | JGI IMG/M metagenome (GOLD analysis project Ga0184637, IMG submission 133143) | Groundwater sediment microbial communities from an aquifer in East River, Colorado, USA - PLM3_127_b2 | ecosystem: Environmental > Terrestrial > Soil > Riparian zone | place: USA: East River...
AAGCGACGAGCCGACCGCGGACCTGCTGACGCAGCGCATGCAGACGCATGAAAAAACCGCCTGGATGCTCCGGAGTCTCTTGGAAAAGTAATCCATACGGCATATCACGCCGTTTTTTTAGCTCTGATACACTCGGCGGCGGGCCGCTGCGGCCCGCCATTCCATTTGATTCATGGGCCAATGCCACCGGTCACCAAAACGCTGCTGATCGCCAACGTTGCGGTCTATCTCGCGCAGCAGTTCGCCGACAACGTACTGCTCGTCTGGTTCGCGCTGTGGCCGCTCGCGACGACCGGGTCCGGCACCCCCGGCATGTCCGCCGGGTTCCTGCCGTGGCAGCTCGTCACCTACAGCTTCCTGCACGGCAACGAGCTGCACATCCTCGTCAACATGCTCGGCCTGTACATGTTTGGGTCCGAAGTCGAGCGCGTACTGGGACAGCGGCGCTACGTCACCTACTACTTCGTGTCCGTGCTCGCCGCGGCCGTCGCCCAGCTGGTGATGTCGGCCGTGAGCTCGGGCCCGCCCTATCCCACGGTCGGCGCCTCGGGCGGCGTATTCGGCCTGCTGCTCGCCTACGGCATGTTCTTCCCGCGCCGCATCGTCATGCTGATCATCCCGCCGATCCCGATGCCGGCGCGCGTTTTCGTGTTCGTCTACGCCGCGATCGAGCTCTACCTCGGTGTCACCGGCACGCTGGCGGGCGTGGCGCACTTCGCCCATCTCGGCGGGATGCTCGGGGGCTGGCTGATGCTGCGGCACTGGCGCCGCCGCCAATTTTGACTAGTCTTTCGCCACCCACGTGGCGAAGACGAAGTCCCGGACCCACTGCTCGTCCTTGCCTAGCGTTGAGTGAACGAGAGACTGTCCTTCACCCGCGTCGGAACGCATGCGGTGCAGCTTCGTCGTGCGCACGTTGGCCGCCGAAACCGCGTATCCGTAGCGCCCGTAGCGCTCCGCCTCCACCGCGATGTCCTCGCGACGCTCCTGAGCGAACCAGATCCAATCCGCGACGAAACTTCTTGCCAGGCCATCGAGTTCACGAAATACGGCCACCTCTATCCCGATCGGAGGCCGGAGTTCGTCGCGGATGAAAACTCCGGAAGTCAGGATGCCGCGCCAGACAGCTGTCCACTCCGCGCCGCCGTCGGTCACATACAACATCGCTTCGTCGGACTCCGGCCCGCGCAGAATCTTCAACCCCGCATCGCCCGTCGCAGTCACCGCGTAACCGTGCCACTCCTCGCGGCTCACGCGTAACAGCGTGAGAGCGAGCGTGAGCCTGCCCGTCGGCGCGACTTCGACGTGCACCGCGTGGTCGCCGCCGGCGCGAGTCGCGACGCGCTCGATTTCCTGTCCCGTGACGTGGCCGTTGACGATGGTGGCTAGCCCCTTTTCCCCCGCCGCGACGTTCACCCATTCGGCGACGAAGCTCAGCGCCGGAAACTCCTGCGAGGCCTGCGCGAACACCGGGAACGGAATGCCGCCCTCGACCTTGAGGTCGTAGCAGAGCGCGTCCGCGCCGTGGTGCTCGGCCACTTCGTCCTTGAGGAACTGCGACGAGAGCAGCCGGCGCAGCCGCACCTCGCACGCGCCGCGCAGCGGCGCGTCGCCCGTGATAGTGACCGTTGCGTGAATGAGCAAGGCCAACAGAATCTCCTCAAGCAGACATTCTAAGAGCTCCCGAAAAAATGAGCGAATGCACAAGATCGCTCACACATTCCCCTCCTGCCAGAGGAGGGGTCGCACAGCGTAGCGGCGGGGGTGGTGGGAGAGGCTGACTGCATGCCACTTCGTGCCGCCGAACTTTGCGTCGATGGCCGGGTGAAGCGGAAGTGAAGCAGCCGGATCGGCTGTTCCTCACTCCCACCACCCCGTCACTTCGTGACACCCCTCCTCGGGCAGGAGGGGAAAGTTATTTTGTCGGGCGCTGCAGAGCGCCGGGTAAAATGGGTCGGAACCGTTCAATGGAAGAGGCCATGGCATGACGAAAACCCCCGACAGCCTCGAAACCCTGCGCGCGCGGATCGCCGCATTCGCCGCAGAGCGCGACTGGGAACAGTTCCACAATCCCAAGAACCTCGCGATGGCGTTGGCGGCAGAGGCCGGCGAACTGCTGGAGCATTTCCAGTGGCTCACGCCGGCGCAGGCGTCGGACCTGCCGGCCGCCACGCGCGAGGACGTGGCGCTCGAATGCGCGGACGTGTTGTGGTACCTGCTGCGGCTGTGCGACAAGCTCGGCATCGACCTCGCCGCCGCGGCCGGGAAGAAACTCGCGCTCAACGCGCAGAAGTATCCCGTGGCAAAGGCGCGCGGGAAGATGACGAAGTATGACAAACTCTGACGTAAAGCTAAGACACGAAGGACACAAAGGACACGAAGGAAACCTATACGGAAAACCGGATCACTCAACAAAAAGAGTGAGTAATTCCGCCGTTGTAGCCCTTTTCCGAAGTTGACGCGTTAAGGATGTTGAGGTGGTGACATCGCGGAGCGCCAATATGGACGAGAACGCTATCAGCAAGCACGCTATAGATTCCGCAATGAAAGTCCACACAGTGCTCGGGTGTGGGCTTCTGGAGAACGTCTACGAGATTTGCCTTGCTCATGAATTGGCGAAGCGAGGCTTGGGGGTCAGAAAGCAGGTCGTCATGCCGATCCGCTACGAAGGAGTAGCGCTGGATGCTGGCTACCGATTGGATCTGCTGATTGATGAAAAGGTTGTTGTGGAGATCAAGGCGGTGGAAAAGATGCTGCCGTTATATACCGCCCAACTGCTTACTTATCTCAAGCTCGGAGGGTACAAGCTCGGACTACTGTTGAATTTCAACACCGTGCATCTGCGGGATGGAATACGGCGAGTAGTGATGTAAAGCGAAGTAGGACGCAAAGGAGTACTTATACAAAGAAGAACGAATTAGCGCTTGGGGATGAGCTTCACTCCCGGAATATTGAATTCTGTGTTTTTATTATTCTTCCCTTTGTGTCCTTCGTGTCCTTTGTGTCAGAGCTTTTAACATGCTTTCTTACAGACACCTGTTCCACGCCGGCAATTTCGCGGACGTGTTCAAGCACGCGCTGCTCGCGCGGTTGCTGATCGCGCTCGGCGCGAAAGAGAAACCCTATTGTTATATCGACACCCATGCCGGCACCGGGCGCTACGACCTCGGCCACGAGTGGGCGTGGAAGACGCGCGAGTTCGAGAACGGCATCGGCAAGTTGTGGAAGCGCAAGGACATCCCCGTGGCGCTCGCGCCCTACATGGATGCCGTGCGCTCCGAGAATCCGAAAGGCCGGCTGCGCTATTACCCCGGCTCGCCGCTCATCGCGCTCAAGCTGCGCCGCCCCGAGGACCGCATCCTGCTCTCCGAGCTCAATAAGACCGATTGCGCCGAGCTGGAGGCGGTCATCGGGCGCGAGCGCCACGTGGCGGTGCACCTGATGGACGGCTATCAGGCGCTGAAGACGTTCCTGCCGCCGCGGGAGCGGCGCGGCCTGGTGCTGCTCGACTCATCCTTCGACCGGTCGGGCGAGTTCGCGCGCATCACCAAGGCGTTGAAGGCGGCGCACCAGCGCTGGACTACCGGCATCTACGCCATCTGGTATCCGCTGATGGCGCCGGCCGTAATGCAGGGCTACGCGCGCGCTGTGCAGAGAACCGCCATCGGCAAGATACTGCGGCTCGAGCTGCGGGTGCGGGAGCCGGAGGCGGAGGGCCCGAGGCCGGGCTGTGGCATGCTGGTCGTCAACCCGCCCTGGAAATTCGACACGGAGGCGCGCCCCCTGCTCGACTGGATCTGGCGGGCGCTGGCGCAGGACGGCGCGGGCGGGGTGAAAGTGGATTGGCTGGTGCCCGAGTGAACGTCAAAAGCTTTGACACAGAGGACACAGAGGACACAGAGGAGAACTATACGAAAACCACTATCAGCAAGAACTTAAGCGATAGGCTAACCGCAAAAGCCTAGACACAAAGGACACGGAGGACACAGAGGATTCGATACAAAGATTCAACCATCAAGGTGAACAGGTCATCCTTCATCCTTCCGCCTTCACCCTTGCTCTTCTTGAACCGCCAAGCCTGCCCTGAGCTTGTCGAAGGGACGCGAAGGCCGCCAAGAGAAACAATAATTAGCGGCCGATAAATCAGACTCCTTGGGAAAAGCCGGCGGCGATGCGATAGATACCGGCGTATATCTACACTTGGATATACACGCGCAGAAGGATATATCTACGCTTGGATGGTTATATATGTGGGTATATGCTTCTGGCACATCCAATTTTCCAACTAGTCAAAGTTAAGTGCGCTTTGAGATTCCGGCGCTGTCGAAACAATTGGTCCTTTCACAAAGTCATTTTCACTTGAGGTCACAGTGACTACACCCAAAGGAATGCGAGCAGCTCAGTTTCCGGTCAACGGCTTGGATGTAATTCACGTCTATAGCGATGAGAATCACATTTGGATTCAGCTGCGCCGCGACGTCCCAACGGAGCAGGACATTGGGCGATCGTCTTTTAAGGTTGCGCTGTGCATGCAACCGGGAACGGCCCAGAAACTTGGCCTCGAGTTGATGAATATCGCCGAAAAGAACAAGGAGCGAATGAAGGCTAAGGCTTCTTCAGCTGCGGCGCCCAAGGCACCGAAGGCCAAGACGTGACGCGCGAAGCGCACCTACAACGCCTGAGCGGGTCGGACCAGCGCAAGACATTGATTCAAGAAAGTAGCGGCCAAGAAATCTGTTGCGTGGCGCGCTTAGAAGCTCCTTTTCGTCGCCAAAACTGTCGGTCTAAGAATTCGGTACGCGAAGCTGCAGTAAGCTTAGATACGCACTTCTAGACCGAAAAATGTGCTCTAAGGCAAAAAAGCATTCCTTCCCGGACCAAATGCCCTGCCAATACACAAGCTTTGCGTGGTCCGACCTGGATCAAATGCGGTCAAGTTAGCCGTTAACAAGAGCGAGCGAGAGGATTCGCATGGGAACACGACCATTCCGGGACGGAGACACATTCGCTGCGTTTCGGAGTCTCCTTGAGCGCACGGTACGCGAAATTGACTCGCTTGAAAATGAATACGTCTTAAAGGCATCGCCCACTGAGCTTGAGGAGTACTACGTCTCGAAGGTCACTGTTGCGCCTCTTTCTCTTGATGCTGACAATCATTACATCGAGGGACAGAAAGGCACCCAGCTCGACGTGAGTCACCATTTTGACCGCGTCGTGTTTCCCGGCGAGCGAGCAATCGTGAAGGGGACTACTCTGCACATCGCGATCCCCTACTCTGGGGACGCAAACCTCTGGCGTATCCGGCCGTCGACATTCAGCCTCTCGGGTTACCCCGAGTTAGAGATACGAGACGATGTCGTCGTCTTCGCCTGCACGTTCCCGGATGACTCAGCGAATCCTGAGCGTCTGAAAGGCGAGATTCAGAACAACATCAAGTCTCTCGGCGAAACTGTTTCAAAGCTTCGACGTGACGTTGACAACCACAACCGAACAGCGCCCCAGACGATTCGTTCGGCCATAGCTCAAAAGAGAGCAAAGGCGCAATCAGCCGTCGGTGCTGTTGCGGCGCTCGGCATCCCGATCAAACAGCGTAGCCAACCATTGACGTTTACTGTCCCAACTAAGAGGCGGGAGTCACCCGTCACACGCCCGCCGGTCGCTACGGAGAAGTTCGTTCCGGAACCTGTTCTGGATCAAAAGGAATACGAGCACATTCTCGGAGTGCTTAAGAGCATGTCTCTTGTAATCGAGCGCAATCCGAGCGCATTCGCATCGTTAGATGAAGAGGCGATTCGCACGCACTTTCTTCTGCAGCTCAATGGCCATTATGAGGGGAAGGCAACCGGCGAGACGTTTAATGCAGCAGGAAAGACCGACATCTTGATCCGCGCCGAGAACCGAAACATCTTCATTGCTGAGTGCAAGTTCTGGCGCGGTCCGAAGTCACTCAGTGATGCCGTAGACCAACTCATGGGTTATCTCTCGTGGCGTGACTCCAAGTGCGCTTTGCTGATCTTCAACCAGACAAGAGACTCCTCCGCAGTGAGACAGAAGATGCATGAGGTCATGACGTCCCGGCCGGAGCACCGCAAGACGCTTGCGCACGACCCTGTAAGTGACTCGCGTTACGTCTTCGTCAAGCCGACCGAACCGGGTCGCGAGATCCAAATTTGTACAATGCTTTTCGATGTGCCGACTGCATAAGCGGATGGGGCGAAGATGGATTGGCTTGTGCCGGAACGGAAGTAGGAGTGGAGGCGAGGCTAAAGGCCTGAGCCTTTGGTTTCTGACCCATTAGTTTCGTTTGGAGGCATGAGGAAATCGCGAAACTGGCGGATTTGGTTTGGAGGATATCTATGTCGGACGAAGCTTTAGCCGCGATTCGCAAAACCATTGAAGACCGAGTCTCGGAACAGATGACTCGCCACGTCCGCCTCAACCCAAACGCTGACCCGAAGCAGGTTATCGATATCCAGATGAAGCAGGAACAGGAACGGCTACGCCTGGCCATTCAAAACGCCGAGGATCAGATCCTAATGGATGTGTATCGGGCGCTCTTGGAGTGGCTTCCAGAACTCGCGAATTCATTGAAATCGCGCTACCGCTGACTGTGTAGGTATATGCTTTTGGCACTTTCAACCTGCCAACCAATACAAGTTTGTAAAATACTGGACGCACACCTTTCTTGGAATAAATGTGTGCGTCCCATTTTTGCAAACATGGATTGGTAACCGGCAAGAGCCGCTTGGTATCCAAAATGCAAAACGTGACGGCTAGGCTTAGCGGCCACAAATGAGGTCAGGCTACCGCATGAGCGGGTTCTATCCCAAAAGATGTGCTCTAAGGTAAAAAACAATTCTCTTTGGACCCAACGTCCTAACAACACGTAAAATCGTGTTGTCCGAGCCAGCCAAAACGACATGGGTGAAATTTCTCCTTTGGATCGCCATGGAGCATTACAATGTATGACAGTGTTGTAATCAGCGCGTTCTGGAAAATCATGTCGCAGCTACCAAGCTTCATCCTTCGACGAGTATTTACTAAGCAAGACCTGGCGAACAAGATCCGTATTGACGTTAGACCTCGCCATACTGCGGTTCAAGTAGTTGGGCAGCACTTGCCAAACGCAACTGTCTGGCTTGTAATTCAAAATTCTGGCCACTTCGCAGTTGAGCTTGATCGCTTAACAGCCGAACTAAATCTCGCCGGATGTTACGTACAGCTTGTTCACTTAGAACGAATCCCCTTCAAGGGCGGATCACAACAAGAGCTTTATTTGAAGACCAACCTGACTCTCAATCAGATTGAACACTATGCGCGCCACCTTACTGGCGACGTGTCACTCAGTGTTCATGCTGAGTTCAACTCAGTTATTCACGACTTCGCGGTTAGAACTGGCAATCTGACAGGAATAAAGCCAGAGACACCAGGCGTAGTGGCGCCGTCCAAGTGAGAAGTCCAAAGGACTTTGATAGGCGGTCACTAGGACAGCAGTAGAAACGCACCCAGAGGGCCGGCTTATAGCTGCCCCCAGAGCTGTGCGCTACCTGGTTTGGGAGTGCTCGATTCCTAAATTTCTTTGCGGCCTTGGCGTCCTAGCGGTTCAATTTACATTTTGTTTTTGAATGCCTTTTGGCGTCTTGGCGGTTCAATGATCTTGGTTTCCTCTGTGTCCTCTGTGTCTAAGCTTTTGAGATTTCAGCCCACAACTTGTCGAGGCGCTTAAATGAGACTGGGTAAGGTGTCTTAAGCTCCTGCGCAAATAGCGACACTCGCAATTCTTCCATTCTCCAGCGGAAATCCTCCAGCTTCGGATCGCTCTCCCCCGCCCGCTTCAGCCTAATTAAGGCCTTCTGTCGATCGCTTTCAGGTCGCCGGAAATGAGAAGGGCCACCTCTAGGGGGGAGAACAATTTCTATTGCTTTATATTCATATAGTTAACTCATCATATAGATAGAGCTACTGTTTAAGTATTGACACAGATGTGCTGTTAATAGCACAATATGTGCGTGAAAGAACACATTTACCCTATCTTGGTATCTCGGCGACGTAGCCGCGGCCTGTCACAGCAAGAGGTCGCGGCTCGGGCAGGATTGCGCCGTGAAAAGCTAAATCGGGTTGAAAGCAAAAACGAAAATATTGGGTTTGAAGAATTCTGTCGCTTGCTCGATGCATTGGGACTTGAGCTTTCCATTCGCGAAAAAGCGGAAGCTGGTTCATCACTAATTGAGCAAGGCGATGATCAGATTGAATCAGCACATTTTGCGCACCGACTGGTTCCCCAGGAATTTCATAGAGCCTCTTTCATTGATGGCTCCAAGGCAAAGATTTTGAGTTGGGGCAAAGTTCCGAAGTGACCCTTAAACCGGAAGATGCTGCAATTCTGATCGCACAAACGCGATCGGATAATGCTGTACTCATAGGTGGTCAAGCAGTTGCTTTCTGGATCCGATACTTTGGCATTAGCTCACGGGTGCCAGCCTTAACAGGGGATATCGACTACTTAGGAACAAAGACCGAGGCTAAGCGGGTCTCCGACCGGCTGAAGATTCGCCACAAATTCAAGGCGGCGACTCTGGATGATCATACCCCGAACAGTGCGGTGTTAGCCGTAGAGATGGAGGGATATGAAGAGCCGGTATTGATTGACTATCTTGCAAGCGTAATTGGTCTTGAGTCAGTCGATATAGAAAAGTCGGCAGTAACTATTGAATTTGAAGGGCAAGAACTCCGTGTACTTCACCCACTGCATTTATTGCAGGCAAAGATTTGGAATCTTTATCGGTTGGGCAGCAAGCGTACCCCAGAGGGAATAGAGCAAGCTCGGCTGGCCATCGAGATTGCAGCCACTTTCATTGAGCATGAACAAGCGAATATGACTCAGAGAGAGTTACTAACTGCGATTGAAACTATAGGAAAGTTTGCCGCCACTACGCCAGCACGCTTTGCTGCTGAACAGTTCAAGTTGGATTGCCTGAAGGCTATACCCCAATCTGTTTTTCGAGAGGGAGTCTTACCTGACAAATTTCACAGCAAGCGATGGCCACAAATATTGGCTGCCACTAAATAAATATTCCCGAACTAGATCAGGTCAGGGAAAGGGTATAGTTTCCCGTATCAATTCCATGCGGCTTCCGTGTAAAGCTATTGAAGTTGATTGTTGCATGAGTTCTTTTGTGCCCTCCGTGTCCCTCGTGTCTAAGCTCTTGAAATCTCCGCCCACAGCTTGTCCAGGCGCTTGTATGAAACTGGGTAAGATGTCTTAAGCTCCTGCGCAAATAGCGAAACTCGCAATTCTTCCGTTCTCCAGCGGAAGTCCTCCAGCCGCGGATCGCTTTCTCCCGCCTTCCTCAACTTGATCGCCCGCTCCTCGTAACGCTTCCACATCGCCGCGATCTTGGCGGAATGCTCGGCGTCGCGCTCTGCATACCGCGGGTATTTCTCCAGCCGCATCTGTGCTGCCTTGAGGTAGCGTGGCAGATCGTGCAGGCGTTCCCACGGCGTGCCGCTCATGAATCTCTTGTGGACGAGCCGTCCAATTTGTCCGCGGATGTCCGCTGCGGGTTGCGGCGCCGACTTCACCGCTGCCCCGAGGCGCTGCTGTGCGCGCTGGTACTCCTCCGCGATTGCGGCAAACAGACGGCACCCCGACTCCCGCACCGCCGGCAACCGCGCGCGGGCGCGCTGCTTCAATTCCTCGAATGCCTTTGCGCTGCGCGGCAGATCATCTTCGCCGATGAAGGCGCGGTCGACGATGGCCAGCAGCAGATCGTCCTTGAGCTCGTCCGCGGGCGCGAACGCGCGCAGCAGCAGCGCCGCCTGCGTGAAGCCGGGCAGGCTCTTGTCGAGCTGCCGCACCTGCTCTTTCAGCGCCAGCGTCATCAGCCGCCGCACGCCGCCGCGCAGCGATTCGGCAGCCGCTCCGCCGGTGTCGAACAACCGGATCGCGACGCTCTCGCCCTCGTCCACCAGCGCGGGATAGCCGGTCAGCTTGCGCCCGCCGCGGGTGAAGGCAATGGTCGCGGGCAGCTCGCCGAAGTCCCAGGCGCGGATGCCGCTTTTCTCGATGCCGGGCTCGGCAGCCGCAAAGGTGAGCTGCGCAGCCTGCCCCAACTGGGTTTTGAGCGCGGCGAGGTCGCGCCCGGTAGCCAGTTCACGCCCGGCTTCGTCGATTACACGAAAGTTCATTCGCAAGTGCGGTGGCAGTTCCGCGTGGTCCAGGGCGTTCGCCGGAACCGGCTCGCCGGCCGCGCGGTGTGCGTAGCGTGCCACCGCCTTGCTCAAACTTTCTCGTTGCTCGTTGCTCGTTTCTCGTTGCTCGTGCTCTGTCAGAAACGCAGTTACATGCTGCGTCGGCGGCACGAGATGACGCCGGTAACCCTTGGGCATTGCTTTAAAGAGGGCGGCTACCTTTTCCCGGATCAACCCCGGCACCAGCCACTCGAACGGTTCCGCTTCGAGCTGGTTGAGCAGGTGCAGCGGCACGGTCGCCGTCACGCCGTCCATGGCATGCGCGGGCTCGAAGCGATAGGCAAGCTTCAGCTCCGCGCCTGCCGCCTGGACGAGCGTCGGGAACTGCGCCTCCGTTATGTCGGACGCGGCATGCCGCATCAGGGTTTCGCGCGACATGAACAGCAGCCGGGGGTTCGCCCGCTCCGCTTCTTCCCGCCAATGCTCGAAACCGGCGCCGTTGACGATCCCGTCCGGGATCACGCCGTCGTAAAAGGCAAAAATCGCTTCGTCGTTCACCAGCACGTCGCGCCGGCGCGCCTTGTGCTCGAGCGCCTCGATCTCCTTCACCAGGCGGCGGTTGTGCTCGAAGAACGGCGCGCGCGTCGCGAACTCGCCCGCGACCAGCGCGCCGCGGATGAAGACCTCGCGCGCTTCCTGCGGGTTGATCGGGCCGTAGTGGACGCGCCGCCGCGGCACCAGCGTCAGCCCGTAGAGCGTGACGCGCTCGTACGCGGCGACCAGCGCGCGTTCCTTCTCCCAGTGGGGATCGAAATAGTGCCGCTTGACGATATCGCCGGCGGCCGCCTCCACCCACTCGGGATCGATGCGCGCGGCGCAGCGCGCATAGAGCCGCGACGTCTCGACCAGCTCGGCCGCGAGCACCCACCTCGGCTGCTTCTTGCGCAGCCCGGAACCGGGGAAAATCGAGAACTTGATGCCGCGCGCGCCAAGATACTCTCCGACCTCCTCGCTTTTGCTGCCGACGTTGCCGAGCAGTCCCGCGATGAGCGCCCGGTGCACCTGCTCGTAGGTCGCCGGTTTCTCGTTGACGCGCATGTGCATCTCGCCGACCAGCGCGGCCAGCTGGCGGTGGACGTCACGCCATTCGCGCAAGCGCCGCTGCGACAGGAACTGGTCGCGCAGGTCCTGCGCCAGCTTGCGATTGGACTTGCGTTCCCCGATCGCCTCCTCGAAATAGTCCCATAGCTTGAGCAGCGACATGAAATCCGACTGCTCGTCGTGAAAGCGGGTATGGGCGCGGTCGGCGGCTTCCGCGCGCTCGAACGGGCGCTCGCGCGGGTCGTTCACCTCCAGCACCGCGGCGATGACCAGTATTTCGGCGAGGCAGTTCTCGCGCTCGGCGGCGAGGATCATGCGCGCGACGCGGGGATCGATCGGAAAGCGCGCGAGACGGCGGCCGGTCGCCGTCAGCTCGTTCGCTTCGTCCACCGCGCCCAGCTCGGAGAGCAGCTGGTAGCCGTCGGCGATCATGCGCGGGACCGGCGGATCGAGGAACGGAAAGCGCTCCACGTCGGCCAGCCCCAGCGCTTTCATGCGCAGGATCACCGCCGCCAGCGACGAGCGCAGGATTTCCGGCTCGGAGTACTGCGGCCGGGCGTGGTAATCCTCCTCCGAATATAGGCGAATGCACACCCCGGCGGCGACGCGGCCGCAGCGGCCGGCGCGCTGGTTGGCGGAAGCCTGCGACACCGGTTCCGTCAGCAGTTGCTCGACCTTGTTGCGGTAGCTGTAGCGGTTGATGCGGGCAAGCCCGGTGTCCACCACGTAGCGGATGCCGGGCACGGTGAGCGAAGTCTCGGCGACGTTGGTCGCCAGCACGATGCGGCGCGCCCCTCCCGGGTGAAAAATCCGCTCCTGCTCCGCCAGCGACAGGCGCCCGTAGAGCGGCAGGACTTCCGCGCCCCGGAGGGCGCGGCCGCGCAGCGCATCGGCCGTTTCCCGGATCTCGCGCTCGCCCGGCAGAAAGACCAGCACATCGCCGCCGCCCGGCTGCCGCGCCAGGTCGTCCACCGCATCGAGGACGCCGTCCACCATGTCCTGTTCTTCGTCGGCCTCCATCTGAGATTGTCTTCCCTTCACCGGAACGGATTGAAGGGAAGGCTCGAGACTCCCCTCTCGTTCCCTCACCCTTGATCCCTCTCCCGAGGGGAGAGGGACAACATTTGCCTCCTCTCTCCTCTCGGGAGAGAGGCCGGGAGTGAGGGACGGAGGGGCGGGGGTGAGGGGGCGGCCAAGCGGCCGGTAACGCACCTCGACCGGGTACAGCCGGCCCGACACTTCGATCACCGGTGCGCCGCCGAAATGCCGCGAAAAGCGCTCCGCGTCTATCGTCGCCGAGGTCACGATGAGCTTGAGATCCGGGCGCTCGTTCCTGCCGCCCTGCAGCAGCTCCTTCACGTAACCGAGCAGGAAATCGATGTTCAGGCTGCGCTCGTGCGCCTCGTCGATGATGAGCGTGTCGTAGGCGCGCAGCACGCGGTCGCCTTGCGTCTCCGCCAGCAGGATGCCGTCGGTCATCACCTTGATGTAAGTATCGGCGGAGACCTTGTCGGAGAAACGCACCTTGTAGCCGACGGCGTGCCCGAGCGGGCTCGACAGCTCGGAGGCGATCCGCATGGCGACGGTGCGGGCCGCGATGCGCCGCGGCTGGGTGTGGCCGATCATGCCGGCGACGCCGCGCCCCAGCTCGAGGCAGATCTTCGGCAGCTGCGTGGTCTTGCCCGAGCCGGTTTCGCCGCACACGATCACCACCGGATTTTCGGCGATGGCGCGCGCAATGTCCTCGCGCCGCGCGACGATCGGCAGCTCTTCCGGGTACGTGGGCCGCGGCAGGTTTCGCAGCCGCTTCTCGGGGTCAAACTTCAAGCTGAAACCTTAAAAGCTCCGACACGAAGGACACGAAGGACACAAAGGAAAGACACGAAGAAATCAATAATAAAAACCCTGTAGACGTCACCCCCGCGGAGGCGGGAATAACGAATCGCGGCGTGAGAAGAACTTGCCACTAAAAACAGTGATTTCCGGTCTTATTATGTATTCCTTAGTGTCCTTCGTGTCCTTTGTGTCTAGGCTTCTAACAAAGAAAAGACCGGCGCCGGTTTGAAGGCCAAGAGGCCGCGCATTTTAGCATCGGCGGCGCGCAGCGCCCTCGTCCCCGCCACCCTATTCGCTATAATGCGAAGCGCTTCGGCAATACGGCTCCTTCGTCGCACGCAATTCAGCGCCCGCGCGCAAACAGCCATGGAATAGTAGCCATGAACCTTCGCACCACACTCGGTTCGTACATCGTCAGGCTGACCCGCGCCGCCGCGGCGATCCTGCCGGGCCTGACGATGGCGGGTGCGATCGCCGAGCAGCTTCCGCTATGGGAATTCGGCGCCGGTGTCTCCGTCATCGACTTCCCGGATTACCGCGGATCGGCAGAACGGCGGACCTGGGTGCTGCCCTTTCCGTACTTCGTCTACCGCGGCGAGTTCCTGAAGGCCGACGAGCGCCGGGTGCGCGGCCTGTTCTTCAAGTCGGAAAGTGTCGAGCTCGACACCAGCATCAACGGCACGGTCCCCGTGAAAAGCAGCGATAATACGGCGCGGCAGGGCATGCCCGACCTGGACGCCACGCTGGAGATCGGGCCTTCGCTCAACTTTTCCTTACTGAAGTCGGCCGATCGCAAGACCACCCTGGAGCTGCGGCTGCCGGTGCGGGCCGTCTTCGCGTCCGACTTTTCGTACGTGGACTTCGTGGGCTGGGTATTCCAGCCGACGCTGAGCGTGGACACCCGCGACGTCCTCGGTTACACCGGCTGGAAGCTGGGACTGCTCGGCGGGCCGGTTTTTTCCAACGGCGAATACAACCGGTATTTCTACGCCGTCGATCCCGCCTTCGCCACGCCGAGCCGGCCGGCCTACAGTCCCGGCGGGGGCTATGGCGGCGTCCAGTTCATCGCCGCGTTCAGCAAGCGCTCCCGGGATTTCTGGATCGGCGGATTCGCCAAATGGGACACGCTGAATGGAGCGGTGTTCGCCGACAGCCCGCTGGTCACGGACAAGCAGACCTTTTCATGGGGGATTGCCGTCGCCTGGATGATCGGCGAATCGAAAACCAGGGTTGAAACGGAGCGCTAGCCGCCTGTCGGACGTGTACGACAGGCGGCTAACAGCAAAACCGCCCGAGAATTTTGAATGCAACCCGGGGTAACGGCTCCGATTGGCCTCCGATGGGCACGCGCGTAGGCTGGAAATGAGGTTTTCGCTGTTATTTACTCCCGTTATCGTGCGGGCGGTTTTGCATAAGGAGTTTGTCGGACCTAAGTCCGACAAACTCCTAGGCCCGCCTTGATCGCCACGGCGTTGACAAGGGTTTCGTCGTGGCCTGCCGGCGGCGGAAAACCCAGCTTCTCAAAGAGCCCCAGGTCGGCGCGGCTCCACCACAGGTACGGGAACGAAACCCGCTCGGGCGGCAGCACGAAACCGGCGCGCCGAACCAGCGCGACGTACTCCTCGGCGGTCTTCTGCACGTGCATCGGATGCCGGAACAGCAGCCGGATGATCCACGAATGTATGTAATGCCTCGTGGATTCGGCGAACAACAACGCGCCGCCGGGTTTCAGCACGCGATGAAATTCGCGGATCGCGCGCTCCTGATCCACGATGTGATGGAACGTCTGGTGGCAGAACACCAGGTCGAAGGCCTGGTCGGGAAGCCTCGTGTCCGAGGCATTGGCGACGTGAAACGCAACCGCGCTGCGGCATTGCGCCGCCGCCTGCTCGACGCGCCCCTGCACACCGGGTTCGGGATCCAGCCCCACGATACGGCGCGGGCGAAAACGCTCGTCCAGAAGGCGGAGCGCCTTGCCGCCGCCGCAACCTATGTCGAGTATGTCCGGATAGCTCCGGCCCGGTTCCATCATGCGCTGCAGATCGTCCAGCGCGCGGCGCAGGACGTGTTGCACCCAGGTTTCCGTCCCGAGGAACCAGTTGCCGAACGCGGTTTCCTCGACATAGTCGAGCCGTGGCGGCGGCCCGTTAGTCAGCGCTCCGTTGTGCATGTCTCCGGCTTTCGGTCATTTGCATCAATCATCATACGACACCCCTCGACCGGCGCTCCACGCCACCGCCGCGACGGCATCTTTGCCCACGTCCGCCATCGAAAAACGCCAGTCCGGGCCCGTCACGCCAACCCCGTCCGGTGCTGCTTCGATGCGGCAGTCGCTCGAGAAAGCGATGTCGTCGAACGGCAGCGCCAAGCCTATTCCCAATGCCTTGGCAAGGGCTTCCTTGAGCGTCCATGCCTGGTAAAAACCACGCCAGCGCGCGGGGTCGGACAGCGCCTCGAGCCGCGCGCGTTCGACCGGATGGAGCGCGCGCCCTGCCAGCGCGGCCCAGCCGCACCGGCGCGGCACGCAGCGCTCGACATCTACGCCGAGGGCGCCGCCCTCCACCACCCCGCACAGCACCACGTCGCCGGAATGGCTCAGGCTGACGACGGGCGCCGGAACATCTGTGTCTGTGACAAGCCGCGGCGCGCCCCGGTTCACCGCCTGAATCCGCCACCCCCCCGCCGCTGCCCCGCACGTCCGCAGCAGGGCCTGGCGCAGCAGTAGCCGGCCGGCGGCAAACTGCGCGCGCCGCTTCATGCTGCTCATCGCCATGGCGGAATCCCGGTCCTCCTCGCTCAACCATGGGTAAGTCGCATCCGCGCGCAACCACTCGCCCGGGATCGTCATCACGTACAGCCGCGGCCCCGGCTGCGCGGGAGCCGTAAGGGCCTTGATCGCGGTATCGTAGTGTTCCAAAATCAGGCACTCTCCAAGGGTCACTTTCGCGGCCGCGGATCGCAGCGGCCGGCGGCGGGTGCAGTAGGTTATTTATCAAGTATAACAATACGTTAGGAGGTAGCAGGGGACGATGTTGCCGCATTTCCCAGTGGCGAACTCATACTGGACCCAGTGAAGTCAGGCTACGCGCACTCCGCCCGCTGTGCAGTTTCGCATTCCCATAGCCCGGTGGTCGGTATGGCCACCCCTGGAAGCCCAGGCCGGAACGCCTGCCGCGGGGCCGGATATCCGCTTCGTGGATGCCATGCTGCGCCGGCGCCTGAGCCCTCTTGCCAGGATGTCGCTGCACGTCGCGCACGCGTGCGCGGACGGCCTGCCGCAATTGCGGCTGGTGTTCGCTTCCCGCCATGGAGAACTGAACCGCACCATGGAAATGCTGCGGCAGCTGGCGCACGGCGAGCCGCTGTCGCCGACGGCCTTCAGCCTGTCGGTGCACAACACGGCCGCCGGCATTTTTTCCATCCTGCGCCAGGACCGGTCGCCGGCCACCGCCATCGCCGCCGGGGACGAGACGCTGGGCTGCGCGTTGCTCGAGGCCTGCTGCCAGCTGGAAGCCGATCCCGACCTGCCGGTGCTGGTAGTCTACGGCGACGAGCCGCTGCCGGAGGCGTATCGTGGATACGCAACCGGACCGGATCCGCACCATGCGGTCGCCGTGCTGCTGGCGCCGCATGCCGGGCGCAGCGTCGAATTCGAGGTGAGCGCCAGCGGGCGCGAAGCGCCCTCGCCCGAGCCGCAGTCGCTGGCGTTCCTGCCCGGTCTTACGGCTGGACGCGAAGGGCGCTGGACCGGCACGCAGCGTACCTGGACGTGGCGCTGAAGCGATGATGGCGAAGCTCAATTACACCTGGCGCCTGGCCATCACCGGCCTCTGCTTCTTCGGCTTCTCGGCGGGCGGCGCGTTGCTGTCGGTGCTGGTGTTCCCGCCCC
>Ga0184637_10001314_pt1 | contig 17012 bp, 21 predicted proteins | sample PLM3_127_b2_FD_133143 | JGI IMG/M metagenome (GOLD analysis project Ga0184637, IMG submission 133143) | Groundwater sediment microbial communities from an aquifer in East River, Colorado, USA - PLM3_127_b2 | ecosystem: Environmental > Terrestrial > Soil > Riparian zone | place: USA: East River...
AACACACAGCCCAGCCCGATCGCATCCGTGCGGTTGGGCGTCGCCGTCACGCCGATCAAGAGCCGGTCCTTCGGCGCGACGGCATCCCAGCCCTTGAGCGCCCGCTCCATCTGCGCCACATCATCAAAGTTCGCCGCCTCAACATCGCTATCGATCCGGCGATCGCCGGCGTTCCCGTTGACGGGAAGGAACCCCAGTATCGCGAGTGCCGTCCGATACGTCGTCGCTGCCGCGTGGTGCGCTTCGTCGACGATGACGATCCGGAAGGTGTGTCTGGTCAGGAGCCGCTGCAGCCGTGTGAACTTGCGCGCGGCCAGCGTTTGAATCGAGGCGATCACCACATCGCTGTAGCGATTCGCGTGCCGCTCCGCTTGTTCGATGTCGATGATCAGGCGCGGATTCTGCGCCCGAATCTTCTCCGCGGCTTGATCGAGCAGCTCTTCCCGGTGCGCGATCACGAGCATCTTCCGCTCGCCCTTCGGGAACATGGCCAGCCAACCGGTGATCCGCGGATGGTTCAGGAGTGAGGCAAACCAGACGGTCTTCCCCGTCCCGGTCGGTTTCTTGACCAGGAGCCGGTTGAGGCCATTCCCCAGAAACGCTTCGACGACCGCCGTCGAGGTGGCCGTCTGGTAAGGGCGCAGGCTAGGCCTGCCCAGGGCGCCGGTCGCTGGTAGGCTGCCACGGTGGGCAGGCGGCTGGGCATTCTGCGTCAGGTCGGTCACGCGTCCCCTTCCTGAAACGGCAGGCCGGTCTGCCCATCCAGCCAACGGTTGTATTTCAGCGCAGGCCCCCGAAGGAACCGCGGATCCGGTTTACTTTTGAGCCCGCGCACCGCAAAGACTTGCAGACACCGAATCGCGCACATATCCCCGACCCGCACCAGCCAGGCGCGCTCCAAGGGCAGCGACTTCGCGCTGTAAATCCAGAGCGTATGGAACCAGATGATCCGCTCGCGGGCGATGAACGCCGCTTGTCGAAGGAGCTGCCCCTTATCGTTGGCATTCAAGAACCGATAGGGCGGATCGAGAACCACCACGTCGAACGAGTCGCGACGGAATGGTGCGAGCCACGCATCGGCGATGACATGCGGGCGCGTCGTGGGGTCGATGTCGATCCGTGTGCCCCAGCGGCTCGCCCCGCCAAAGAGATGCACGACGCGCTGGCCGGCTGTGAGATGGCGCAGAAGGGTTTCGACCTTCCGCGGAAAGGACCACCCCGGCCCTTTCTTTCCATGCACGTTCCCGCACCACAGGACCGCGATCGGCGCGGTGCCCTGATACCCGTCGCGCCTCATACGAGGCTCGTCGTTTTCTTGTAGCGGACCCCAGGCCAGCGGTTGATCAGTTCGTGCATCGACCGGGCGTATTCGTTGAGCTTGGCGGGATTGACCTGCAGGAGGTCGGACGGAATCCCGCGCCCACCGGCGAGGATGGCCTCGATCAAGAGGCGTTCGTCGAGCAGCTCCGCCGAATGGCTGCTCCGATCGAACCCGCCAGCCGTCGAGATGTCCGCCGTGACGGTCTTCGCCTGCACGTCGAGCGGCTTCTGCGCGATCGCCGTCTTCTGTTCTCGCAGCGCCGCCGCCGCCGATGACGCCTCGATCGCCGCGACGATCTTCGGCTGCTCGATGAGCCGCGGCGCCGCTTTGCTCGGCTCTTTGTAGCCGGCCATCCGCGCCGCCTCGAGGATGTTGAATCCGGCGAGATGGCGCGCGACGAAGACCAGCTCGCGCGCGCTCAGATCCTTCGAGGCTTCCTCCGCCACGAGCGCCTGCCGTTCCAGCTCCGCCAAGTCGCGCGCCCGATCCGCTGCCGCCTGCTGTTCCGCCTCACGACGCAGCCGTTCATTCTCCGCGGCCACCCGCCGACGTTCCTGCTCCACCCACCCGTTATGCAGGCCGGTCAAGAGCGCGATGGCCCGATCGTTCGGGTTCTCGCTCCGGCCTCGCGCCGTGCAGACCCGTTTATGGAAGTGCCACAGCTTGATGGTGATGTCCCAATGGTCGACCGCCTCCTTCCGATCCGCCCCGACGTTCTTGATCTGAAATTGGATCGCCTCGTCTTCCTGCATCGTCGTCGGCGCCTTCACGAGCTGCGCGCTGACCAGGTTGGCGAGCGCCGTGGCTTCGAGCACCCGCGCCCGATTGAAGAACACCCGCAGCTTGCCGGCGAACTGCTCGACGATGGACGAGTCGGCCTTGACCAGCGCCAGCTCTTCTTCGAGCGCGTCGAGCACTTCAGGCTCGCGCGCGATCGCGTGCTTCGCCATCATCCCCTCCCCTTGGAACACGCCTCGCGATACGTCACGAGCGCGCGGCTTCTTGCGTGAGTCTATCGACTTCTTGTCTAGAAGTCAAGCCAACAGCTTGGTCAGGCGTGTGACGAGCAGGGCGACTTCAGCCGCTTTTCGCTTCCGAGCCGCCAACGGCCGACAGCCCGGTTTGCAGTGCCGTTGAGTCGGCCGGCTCGGCTGGAAACTGGCCCCACACCCGGCGCAAGGTATGGCCACAGAAAGCGTACGGACGCCGCGTCGGGAGGGTATCGGGGGCATGGCAAGGGTCAGCCTAGCAGCTTCACCAACGCCCCGGCCAGGAAGGCCCCAGCGAGGAACGCCCAGCGACACAGGTAGTGACAGCTCAGGCAGAGCCGGAGCGGTCCAGGCTTCGCGTCATCGCCGCAGTAGGGATTGCGGCAGCGTCTCATGATTCGAGGTTCTCTTGAAAGCCGGGGATACGCCTCAGCAGCTCGAGCGGGGTCTCATCGCCCTTCAGCGCCAGCCACTCACTCGAATCCTTGGCCCGGACCATCGCGACCTCAAACACCACGACAGCCGCCGGTTGGATCGTGAAGCCCCTCAACACAGGCCCGTCAACCCGCGGCGGAATCACGTAGGTCACGCGCCCCCCACAGTAGAGCCGGTCCGGCGTCGGGAGCCAGCCGAGCAGCTTCTCCGGCTGACAGCAACAGCGCACTTCGATCACGTTCATAGGTTCATCTCTGCCAGTAGCTCGAGCATCTCGCGTTGCCCTCTCGTTAAGGGTTCAAGTGTTTGCACCGCCGCCTCACGGGCCAGTTCTGACCATTGCGAGGCAAGGCCAGCCAGCTTAATCACCTTGCCAGGGTCTTGAGAGCCGAGATAGCCAGCGCCGAATCCTGTGCAGTCCATGTCCCACGCGATCGGCCCGTTCGCACCCTTGGGCGTCAGAGCGCGCGTGCGCAGCGTGCCTTTATGAAGGCTGATCGGCGCGTATTGGTGCCGATGAATGCAGAGCAGAACCATTGCGTCGGCGAAAGACCGATCGCCATCGGGATTCCCGCCCATGCCCTTGTGGCGAACGTGACTCACCTCGAGGCGGAGCTTGAGCTTCCGGCATCCGCAGAGCGGGAACCGGCACCGATGCCCGTCCCGCCGCCGCACCTTCTGCTTTTGGCTCACCTCGCCCGCCTTCAGCATGGCGCGCTTCTTGTGTTCCTGAATCTTCCGGTGCGTCGCGACGGGTTTCCAATTTGGCAACATGCCCGTTCCCTCCCAGTAAGCCGCGGAGCGCTTCAAGCCGTGTGAGCTTCTGCATCCGCACCTTCCCCCCGCGCCGGCCACCCCAGAACGTCATCGGCAGCACTCCCTGATAATCCGGTAGGCTTCGGCGAAGTCTTTGTGTTTCGTCTTCTCATGATCCTCGAGTCGATACTGCCCATTCGGCCGACAGTAGAAGGCGTAGCGGACCCAGGCTTCCGCTGGCAGGGGCCGCGTCGCCGAGACGAGCACCGCCTGCAGCGCCGTCTGAATCGGATGGGCCTTCTCGAGATTCCACCCCTGATTATTGCTCTTGACTTCCAGGATGGTGGAAATCCCGAAGGCCTTCCCCACACGATCCGGCCGGCCCCCGAAGCGAAACGTCGGATGCACAATCGGCGCTTCGATCGAGTCCCAGATCGGCTGCAGGATCTTCATGCCGGCGACGTAGGCCAGCACCCACGCGCGATAGGTCTTCGGGGCCGTCGCCGGGTCGAGCACCCCCAGATCGAAGTCGGCCGTCAGCGCATGCACGGCCTGCCCGCGCTCGCACGACTCCTCGGTATACCAGGTGTCATCAATCCAGCCGGTGCGCGCCAACATCCCGGTAATGTGCGGCAGCTCGCGCCCGTCCAGATCGGTGTAGACGTGCTCGTCTGGATTGAAGCGAAACTGTGTCAGGCGATCAGTCAGCATCATCATCCTCGAGGTAGGGCCTCACCCGATTCTGATCGACGTGCAGGCGGACAGCCGTTTCGTCGATCGGCGGAGAAATCTCGCCCTCTTCCACCAGATCGCCGCAATGCTCACAGTAGACGTAGATCGCCACGTCGTGATTGAGCACGGCGATCGAGAGTGGCCACCCGCACACTATGCGCCGCAGCGCCTTCGGCATCGTCAGCCTTCCTCTCCGGGTTCCCGTCCCATCGTGCGCTTGTCGTCGATGACGACACTCCCCCCGAGGGGTAACGCGCCAGGCCGTTCGATGGCCGTGCAGATGGCCTGATAGTCCTTCCGCGTGATCACCTTCGTCGAGTCCACACCGTAGCAAGCCTTCAGCCAGGCGAGCACTTCGAACTGTGTCCGCCCGGAGTGCTTGAAGATGCTCACGAGCCGCTGCCGTTGCAGCTTCGTGATCGGCTCCTCGTCCTGCGGATTCGTCCGGCGCGTGTCGCTGGCGCGCGTCTGTCCGTCCGCCGCGACGCTGGCTTTTCTCGCCTTCAGCTCCGCGACATGGGTCCGGTTCCACAGCTCACGGGCGACGCCCAGCTCTTTGCCGCAGCGCGTGATCGCGTTGGATTTGACGCCCTCGAGCGCATCCCCATACGTCATCTGCGACCGCTTGCCTTCCCGGTTGGTCTCGAAGTAACGCTGCTCGCCCCAGGCATAGACCCGCGGCACGCCGCCGACGCAGAGCGCGAACGGCTGATACACGATGTCCTCTTTCTCTCTCGGCATGGCCACGGGCAACATCCCCCAGCCACCCAGCCCGAAGGCCGCATCGAGGCGATCGCGATAGCCGTTGTGGGAGAGGTAGGGAATCACCGGCGGGCCGCCGTCCGTGATGGGCCGCCATTCGATCTCCCGGTCCTCGACCGGCCGGCGGAGCGCAAGGATCTGCTTCTCGCTCAGCTTCAACGTGCCGATACAGTGGGCCGTCATCATCGGCTCATTCGTGAGCGCCGCCAGGGCGGCCCCAGGCCACCGGACGGGCAGATCGGCACGCGGGGGTCGACGCACGAGCGCGGTCGACGGCCGGCGCCCCTGCGGCCGACGCCGCGGCGTGCCCCGCTTCGATTTCTTCATGGAGTCGCTTTCTGGTAGGATGAGGGTGCTTCGGACCATCAGTCCCTACCTCGAAGGACGGCCGGACACTTGTAGCCAGGTGCCCGGCCGTCGCTGGTTGTTAGTCCCCTTCTTCGAGATGCCGCTTGGTCTCGTCTTCTCCGCGTGCCAAAAACTCGATCACCGCCGCATCACTGACCGGGCCGACCCAGTCCGCGATCGCGGCCAGCCGGCGGCGGGCGTCCTCGAACTTCACCTTCCCCATCTTGGTGATGGCCCCATGCACATCGGCCGTCTTCGGCCCACGAAAGATCGACGGCCGACCCATGCGAGGCTTACCGGACGACTTGATCGACATCGGTCGGTTCCGGCCGGCGGTCGATGCGGGTGTGCTGCGCAGATCCGCAATCCGTGCAGCGCGTGCCGACGAGCCCATTCGCGCCGCAGGCCCCACACGGCCCCGTCATCTTCTCCCCCGAATACTTGCCCTTGATTTCGTGCGCAAAGAATCCGCCCTTCGAGATCGCGAGATAGAAGTCCGTCGCCACCTCGAGCCCGACGCCGGCGTAGTGGAACAACGCGCCGCTCTTGAACTCGACCGCCAGGATCTGACGCGACGGGTCGTAGCCGAAACTCAGGATATTGCTCGACTCGACCGCTTCCCGATCGATGCCGTCTGCAGGGCCTAGCATGCTGCTACCCTCCTGCTGATGAGGGTAGCAGACTTCTTGTCGAGAAGTCAACGGGCGCACGAATTGACGGTGCGGACCGTGACATCCACCGCTTGACTCACGGCGCGCTCGAGCGCGAGTGGATCGGTCCCCTTCGGGATCGGGGACCTCCACAGATCCGTGAGCACCTGCTTCTTTTTGGCCTCACCGCTCCCGCCGCCCGCTTCCGCGGCTTCCATGGCTTTCACCACGATCGGGATCACGACGGCCGGCACCCCCGGCACCACCGAGAGCACGACCGGCGCAACGAGCTTCAGCACCTCCAACCACTTCATACGTCCCCCCTCAGATGTTGTGCCCCATCCGCACGACGGCCAGGCGCACCGGATGCCCGTGCCCCCAGATCCGCGACGTGCTCCCCTCCGCGACCAGCTCGGGTAACTCGAAGGGCGGCGTATCTTCGAGCAGGTGGAGCCGATCGATCACCTGGGCCAGCACGGCGTTTTGCTGCACGAGGAGCGTCTGCTGTTCTTGAAGCCTGAGCGCCTGCGATGCCGTCAGCACGTCGAGGGCCGCCACTCGCGCCGTGAGCGCCGTCAGATCAGGGAGCGGCGGCGGGGACGGGGCATTGTCGACAGCCCGCCAGATCCAGGCGTCGCGCGCCACCCCATGCACGCCCCAGGCGCCGCGCGTGTCTTCGGCGCGCGGCGTGCCGACGAACACGTCGAAGTGTTCCTTCGTGTCCTTCCAAATCAAGATGTCGTGCGGGATGAAGTTCTGCCGATCGGTTTTGACCAGCCGGCCCCACTGTCCGCCGTCCACCTCGTTCAGAAACCGCGCGAGCGGAATCAGCGCCTCGCGCCGCACGTCGTCGGCGGTCCAACCAGGCACGCTCAGGAAGTGCTCAGGATGATCGTGAATCCAGGCGGCCACCGCCACCGAGCGATTGGGCGCGTTCATCAGGTCCTTCCGTTATGCGCAAGCGAGTAATGATTGCCGTCTCGGAGCTGCCCCCACGCGCAGCGATAGATCTCGGTGGATTGCGCTTCCCACCATTCCCCGAGCGGCCGATGGTTCTCGCTTTTATGGAGCCAGACGCCATCCTTGAAGAGGTTGAGATCGATCGCGAGCTTCTGGGTATGCAGCGAGGCCTTGATGCCCGTGCCGAGTGCCGCCAGGCGCGCGGCCTCTTCAGGGGAGCGCCACGCTTCGCCGAGTGTCACCTCATAGCCCAGCTCGACGGCCCGGTCGATCAGCCGAGGCACCAAGCGCGCGAAGATGGACTGCTTGTGCCGGAGCGTCAGGCCGCTACCCCTTCACGAGTTGATACAGCAGCTTCGATCCGACCGCGGCGCCGCCCAGGCCCGCCGCGGTATCGAGGTCGATCGCGGGGGCATGGTCGAGCCCAAACGCCGCAAAGACGGCCAGCCCCGCAATCGCGACGATCGACTGCGCGAGTTTCCAGATCGGATGATCTTTGTCCGGAAGTGTGCTCATCGTTTCCTCCGATCGATGCCGCTCCATGATCCCCGCTCCACGAGGCTGGCGATGCCTTCGCGGATGTCCCGGATTTCATGGGCCACGCTTTTCTGCCAGCCCTCGAGGCCATCGACGCGCGCGGCGAGCCGACCGCTATGGTAGATCACACCAGCACAGAAGAGGGCCAACGTGACCACGATGGCGATGTCCATTCCGATTCCCTGTTTCCTCTCAGACGGTCACGCCATCCGCCGCCAGATGTAGACCACAATATACGGTTGGAGGTTATTGTGCCCAATGCCGCCGCCGCCTGGCAATCCGCCCGCGCCGGCCTGCAAACTCGCGAGGTTCGCCAGCGCCCGCCGCGCGAGCGCATCCATCCGGAGCGCCCGCGTGCCCTGCACCGGCTGAATCCAGAACTCGGCCAATTCGTCGGCGAAGCCTTCGACCCCCTCGAACCGGGACGACCCGATGACGGCGCGTCGCCAGCGTTCGCGGGCCACCTGCTCGAGCAGGTGGACCCCTTGCACCGGCTGACTCCACGTCGCCGGTTGCTCGACGACGACCAGCTCCCCGACATCGAACGTCCAGAGCAGGCCGGCCGCACGACTCCACTGTCCGCGGGCCAACGTGCGCAAGGAGCGCACCCCGACCACCTCGTGTGTCCAGGTGTCGGGTTGCTCGCCGAGCGGCCCTTCGGTGAAATCCCCAAAGGGCAACACACGCGCGGCCCGTTGCCAGAACTGCACCGACGCGGCCCGAACGGCACCGACGCCGGGCACCGCGGGTTGTGTCCAGGTCGATTCCTCTGGCGCAACGAAGTCATCGGGCGATCCCCACGGCAAGGGTTGCGCAGCCCGTTGCCAGAAGAGCCGCGCCGCCCCCCGTAAGGCACCGACCCCCACCACTTGATCGACCGTCCAGGGCGCCTCCTCCACGACAACAAAGCTCTCGGGCGACTCGCTCGAGACGACCTGACGCGTCCACCGCATCCTGAGCCGATCGGCCGCCCACTTCGCGTGTCCCGCGATCGGTTGGATGTAGGTATCGGGTTGCGCCTCAAGCGGCCCGTCAGCGAAATCACCCCACGGCAACGGACGGGCCGCGCGCTGCCAGAACTGCCCAGCTAAGGCCCGGAGCGCAGCCGTCCCAGGCACGGCCGGCTGAGTCCAGGTATCGGGCTCTGCCGGCGCCACGACTGCTCCAGACTGGAAATTCTGCAAGCGCGTGAAGTTCGCCGCGCGCTCCCTAAAACCGCGCTGCGCCGACCGGAGGGCGCCGATGCCGACGACCGGCGGCTGATGCGGGACGGGCGCATCCCCAAATGCTAGAAATCCCTCAAAAAAGGTTTGAGGCGCCCCCCCAGTGCCCTGATCGACGATAACCTGAAATCCGTCGGAATTGATTGCATTGATGTCCAGACTGTAGTAGACAATCGGACCCGTTGCAGGATGGACAACGATTTGGTCATATTCAATCCCAAGAAAGAGATCTGCAGTCGTTCCTCCATTGTCACCTTGATACCCCATCGCCCTGCGTGAGGTTAAAGAAGACCACGCACCAACACCGATAATCGCGTCTGTGTGTGTCGTGTCAACCGGGTCTTGGACTTGTCGATGACTCGAATGAAGCGCGCCTTTTGGTTGAAACGCCAATCCGCTGATTGTCGCGGTGTTTCCAATGGTCGTCACATCGAGAGTAAAATCGCCCGCTTTCCAGCTCCCACCTTGAATAGCCAAGTAAATGTATCGACGATTGGTCAGACCACGTTCAAGCCAGTTCAAATCGAACCCTAGTGAGTCGAACCCGTTAAATGAGGCGCGAGCATCTGGAGAAGCCGCTCCACCAACGGCAATCAGCGCGAGGCACTCATCACCCCGAGCATACCCATCGGTATCCATATTGCCTGAGCCGTCATCTTCGTTTGAGACAATCACATGCTGATTTCCAGCACCTATCCCCGTCGCAAATCCAAACATCAATCCAGCATCTACAGCCGCCGAGGTCGGCACCGCGCCGGTGAGCTGACAGCCGACAAAGAAGACTACATTGTCGCCGACGTTCGGCAACCAGCCCGTGACCGAATAGGATTGGTTGCCTATCGCCGCCGGCTCCGCAATTTCGCCAATCGCGACGTTCTGAATGTCATCCCCACCCCACGCATACCAGAAGAGGCGTAAATCCACCGGCGGAGGGTCATCGACGACCAACTGAAAGCCGTCGTTATTGACCGCGTTCAAATCGAGCTGGCCATCTTGCGCGGGCACCGCGGAGATCGTCAACGCGACGCCGAGGTTGGAATACACCTCTTGACAATCCGAGGTGGGGGCGGCATCGACAGACATGAACGCGATGCAGCGCCGGTTGCTCGTCGAGGTCGCAAAGCCGATGGAAAGGCGCGCATTTAAGGCGTCTGTGACCGCATCGACGGCCGACGACTGGCCGTTGAGGACAAACAGGAGGGCTTTTGGACGGAATGGGAGGCCGCTGACGGTGTAGGTGACGCCGATCCCGTCAGCGGCGTTCCACGCAAGATCGCCGTGGGCAAATTCGAGAGCCATCTGACGCCAGGCGATCGCGCCGATCGCGGCTTAGTTCTCTTGCAGATCGACCGTCGCTTCGAGCACCACGGTTGCGGAGTTGGCCAGCGACCCAACTTCAAAATTGCCGTTCGCCCCCCCGTTCGGCTTCAAGGCTTTCCCCATGTCCGTTTCGAGGGCCACCCAGCCGCCATGCCCGCCGGTCTGCGCCACGCCCACGGTGAGCTGGGTCACGGGCGTCGTCCCTGGCGTGATCGCCGTCGCATCGTTGAACACGGTCGTGTCGGCCGCGGGCGTATCGGGATTCGCTTCGCCGGGCGTTTGGGCGGTGCCGCCGCTTCCCGCCACGGCCGCCCGAATGAGCCGCAAGACCGCGCCGCCCGCCGTGCCGAACCGGGCCGCCCCGGAGAGCCCCATGATGCGCGCCATCTTTTGATTGGCGACCGTCAGGAACCGCAGCAGCGTGCTCAGGGTATTCGCGCTCCCGTTCGTCGTGTGGAGCCGGTTGACATCGTAATAGAACGGCATGGACAGTTACTCCTTCAGAAGCGACTCGGCGATCGCGCCGACGCGTGTTTTGATCGTCGCAAGATCCGCCTTCGTGAGGGGACGACTCCAGTGATCGGTCGCATCCTTGTGACCGGGGGATGGCCCGCGCGGAAATGAGTGCAGCAATTCCCGATGCAACCGATCGACAAACTCACGGACCGTCATAGCGTCCCTCCTCGCACCAGCGATTCCGGAATTTCTGGAAGGGGCAAGCCGCCCCACCTCTCGACGCACAGATCGCACAAGTTGAACACGAACGCGGCCCACTCCTTCGAGATCAGCCCACCAGGCCGCCCGCAGTTGACGCAAAAGATGGCCTCCATCCAGCCGAGCTGCGGATGCTTCCGCTCGTTGAGGGACCGCCGCGCCCGTGCGTCCGGCTGATCGGGATTCGCGCGTTGCCACTCGGGGTTGAACATCCGCGCTGAGTCTAACACGGCGACGGCAGTTCGGCGCACGTCAGCACATGCAGCTTCTCACCGCCGATCTCCCCAGCCGTGTCGAACTCCGGTTCGCCCGGATTGATCCCGACGAGCACGCGCCCCTGCGCATAGAGCGCCCACGTCCCAAAGCCGAGCAACACACTCGGATCGGTCGGGACGGTCGAGAGGTAGAGCCCGCCGATCGCAATCGGCAGAAACTCGAATTGCTCGGGCGTCACGGTGCCGGCCGGAATGATCGCCGGCTGCATCCCGCCGCCCGGTCCCGCCGTCACGTCGCCGGTGAGCCCGATAAAGCCGCCTGCCCGCACGCGATTGACGCGCCCGCGTCGAATCGTCACCGGCTCGCCCTCCACTCCCGAATATGCGCCGGCGAGCTGACATCATTCCAGGCGGCTTTCGCTTGGGGCGAGCACGAACTGGCGATCACGTCGACCACATAGACGTTGTGCGATCCGTCGACGGGGGGCGCCAGCCCGTGATAGTAACAGAGCGCGTCAGCCGCGAAGTTGTTCCGTTCAGGCCGAAAGCAAAACCCCACGCGCGCGTCGATCCCTTGGAGGTTCGCGACCAACCCATCCAGGAAGGCAAAGGAGCCGCCTTGACTGACGCAGTGATTGGCGAAATCTCCAGGATGCGCGTCCGTGTAGGCTTTCACCTGCGCATACAGATAGCGTAAGTCGACTTCCGGCGGCAGCGCATCGCCCCCAGGCGCCGGCTGCGCCTCGCCCGAGAGGAGGCCCGGCTCTTGGTTCAGGATGAGGTTGTAGCGCCCGCGGCGCACGACGTTACTCTCGCGCAGCGGTTCCTGCGAGCGCGGGCGAAAGGTCATCGGCCCCGCACCTCCGGCGGCACCCCGTAGAGGAGCGCCGCGGGATTCTCGGTCTTCCCTTCCTGCAGGGCGATGAACCCATCAATCGACCGCTGCACTTGCGGGATCGGCAGATGGAAGAAGATCGCCGCGACATCTTCGGCCGCGCGCAGCAAGCCGCGGTCGGTTTCACGCTGGGCCGTTTGTTGGATGAGCTTCCAAACACTCGCGATGCCCCGGATGCCCGCCGGCCCTTCGTAACCCCGTGCCCCACCGGCCGCCCGCACCCCCGTCGCCCGGCCATAGGCCGCCTCGAACGCGCCGGAGACCTCACGGACAAGCACCATCGTATTCAGCGCCACGCCCAGCATCTCGCGCCCCATCAGCGCCACGAAGCGCTCGAGGAAGGCGTCCTCGTCCGGTTCGTCCTTCCCGAAGGCCATCGCCATGGCGACCGTCACGGCCGCCGGTGCGGCGTAGATCAGGAGCAGGTTCTCGAGCATTTGGCCGACTGAGCCGAGGCGCCGGAAATTCGTCTGCCCGATCGTCCGCGCCGTCTGGTTGAACACCAGGTTCCCATACGAGTAGAACGTCGTGAAGAGCCGCGCGAACGGCTTGCCCCGCTGCACTTCGGCGAGGTCTTTGATCTGGCCGCCGCTCTGGGAGTCCAGCACCGCCTGATCGGCGAGCGCGACCGCCGTCTCGTCGGTCTGCTGGTCGGCCCGCGCTTTCTCATACGCGCCAATCCAGACCGGCACGTCGGCCATTTGCTGACCCTTCTCGATGAGGAAGAGGAAGCTCGCGGTGATGTCGTCGTGTTCGATCGTGTCGAGCGTAACGGTCCGCAGCAGGTTGTCGAACCAGCCGCCACTGCGCCGCAGGGTCGCGCGCAGATCGTTGATGTCCCGGTCGCGCGTCTGGCCGCGCAAGCGCATCATCGCCGACTTCTCCATGACCCAGCGCGCCGACCACTCCATCGACGAGGCGTCTCGGAACATGCGCAGGACACCGCGGGCGACCCACTGCGGCCCAATCCGCGCCGCGCCGTTGAACACCCCGAGCCACTGCTGAGAGGCCGTCCAGACGTTGAACCCGAGCCCGGCGATCGTCGTGCCGTTCTTAATCCAGTTGATCGCCCGGTCCTGAATCGTCGTCGCGTGCCGCGCGCCGAGCGCGATGTCGAGCAAGGCGCGGCGCATCTGTTGATACACGAGGTCGCCTTGCCGGGACTGGATCGCTTGCTGGACCTTCCGGTCGCCCAGCAGCCGGCCCACGTCGATCAGCATTTCGTGATGGCTGAGATCGTGAATCACCGCCTCGACGTGCTCATACATGACCGACAGCTCGAGCCGCACGGGCTGATTAACCACCTCTTCGCGGGCCTTCGTGTAGCCGCGCTTCGTCGTCGCATACGCATAGTTTGCGTGCTTCTGCAGGCCGGCGGCGTCCGCGTCGATGATGTTCCCCTGCCGCACGGAGAGCCGGCCGTCGTAGGCGATCGGGTAGTAGCCGCCCTTCTGCTCCCCATAGACGGAATGCGTCCAGCTCGCCGCCTCGACCCATTCCGGTTCGATGCCGAAGACCCGAGCCTGCTTCGCCCCAATCTCCGGCCGGTAGCTATTCACATAGTCGATCGACGCCTGCACAAAGGCCAGATCCCGCCGGTCGAGCGTATCGAGAATCGCCTGCACCTGCTGCGCATTCCAGCGGCGCGCCTGCCGCTCCATGACGCGCTGCCGGTTGCCCTCGTTGCCCCAATTCAACGCGACCGCCAGCCGCCCTTCCTTGGTGAGCGAATCCCCGAGCGCCGGAATCCACAGCGGCGTATGGAACTGCGCCAGCTCGCGCCCCGTGTAGTGCGTCGTGAGGATGTCCTGCATGGCGACCGCCGCGGCTTCGTGCATCGTCGCTTGCGTGCTGGCCGCCTCGTTGATGGGCCGCAGCATCGCCTGCCACAGCGGACCGCCGTCGACGTAGCCATCGAGTGCCGCGATCATGTGCGACAGCTTCGTGTGCGACGCGATCCACTCCCCCACCATCCGCGCCGGCCGATCCTTCGGGAGAATCTCGAGCTTGACCGGCCGCGTGGCGCCCGACGCCTCGATGCTCGTGACCAGCCCGTCACGCGTCTCGAGGTAATCCTCCTCCTCCGCCGACTGCAGCCGGCGCAGCGTGAGCCGCGCCAGATGCACAAGCTGCTGCAGGCCATCGGTCACGCCGACCAGCTCCTCATAGGACAGTTCGGCGTAGTTGATCCGGCGCGCCTCGTCGAGCACCTCGTCGGGGAGATCGACGGGGAGGTTCTCGCCCTCCATCGCCGCGATCCACTTCCGCAGCTCCGCGCGCTTGCCCAGCGCGACGCCGGTGAGGGGGACGAACTCATACCGCTCGAGAATCTTGTCCACTTGATCGAGGAAGGTCTGCCCGGCTTTTCCCAGCCGCATCCGCGCGGCCGGCTTGGCGAGATCCTTCGCCCGGCGCACCCGCACCTCCGTGTCATCAAGCGCCTGCTGCGCTTCCCGATAGCGCGCCAAGTTTAAGAGCTGCTGCTGCTGCGCGAGGATCGCCGCGTCGAAATCCTGCCGGGCCGCCGCGTCGATGGCCGCCTGCGAGGCCCGCCGGGCCGCCGCCCAGAAGCGTTCCGGCCGGATGTCCCGCACCCGGAGCTGCGCGATATGCGCCCGCGCCACCGTCCGGATGAGGGTCGCTGAGGGAATCGCGCCGGCAATGACCGCGGGCCCGCCGGCCGCCTTGCGCTTCAGATTGTCCACTTCGGTCTGCAACGCGTCGATCTCGACTTGCTGCCGCCCCTCCGCGATCGCGATCCGGAGCTGCGCTTCCGCCTCGAACCACCGCCGTTCGTAGCTCCGTTCGCGCCGCTCCGCCGTCCGCGTCGCCGCCACATGCGGCGCGACCAGGCGCTTGAGGTTCACCAGCGCCTTCAGCTCCGCCCTCACCACGGCGTCGCGCGTTTCATTCGCGACCGCGGCTTGCGCCCGCGCCGCCAGCGTGCCATCGAGCAGAATCGAGCCGTGCTCCGCCAACATGCGCGTATCGGTCTCGCGCTCGATCGCCGTCCGCAGGTTCCCCGCCGTCGTCAGCGCCGTCAGGAGGGCGTCGGCGCTCGAGAACCCGAACAGCTCCGCGACCATCGACGGGGCGACGCCCGTGTCCGCCGTGGTGTAGACGTAGGGCCGCGGCAGGGCCTTGAGTCGGTCCTTGCCGAACTCCGCCACGATCGCTTGACGGGAGAGCTTCATCGGCGTCGCCGGCTGCCCCTCGACCAGCGGCGTGCCGTCCGGGCGCGTCCCCCGCTGAATCGCCGCGAGCGCCTGATACTCCGGCCGCGCCTGCATCGCCTGCTCCACCTCGAGGCGGATCTCTGCGCGCCGAGCCTGCCACTCCGCCGTCCGCTCCCGCTGCACTTCGGCGAGCAGCGTCGTCTGCAGCCCTTCCTGCGCTTCCTGCGAGGCGTCGGCAATCGCCGCCCGATACAAGGCAAACTCCCGCGCACTCATGCCCGCCGCGGCTTCATCCAGGAAGAGCGGCTGCACGACGCCCTGCGCTTCGGCATCCGCGATCGCCGCATCCGTCGCCAGGAGCCGATCCATCACCCCCACAATGGCCGGTGACAGGGCCACGTTGAGCGTCTTCAGGCTGTGGTAGATCCCGATCAGCCAGGCACGGAAGCGCGCGAACGCGGCGCGCAACGCAATCGACGGGGCCTTCCCCGTCATCAGATATTTCTCGAACGCCTTCGCCCACTTCTCATGCTGCAGCGCGCCAATCTCGCGGCGGTTCTGGACGCCGAGGAACTCGAGCGCCGCGCCGGCATCGGCCAGGAACTTCCGCTGAGGCTCGGTCAGGGTCGCCACATCGACCTTGCCAAGTTCGTCGGCCAGGTCCATGAACACTTCGAGCTGAAAGTGCCCCAGCTCATGCAGGAACGTGCTCAGGTCAGCCTTGGCAAAGAGCACGATATTCATTTGGCGATCCGGCCCGAACCGAATCGCTCCGCGGTGTTCCTGCCGCAACGTCGCCCCCGGCTCCCGATACATCGACGTGTAGATCGAGAGCCGATAATCTTTGTGACGGCCCTTGTTCTCGACGAACCCGAACCGCTTGTAAAAGTCGATCAACCGCCCGCGTGACGTGGTGCGCACGCCCCCTTCGACGGGTTGATAGCCCTTCTCGCCAAGCGAGAGCACCAGGCGCCGGCCGTGCGCATCGGCGAGCTGGGTCAGCTCGCGCATGACGCGCGTCCCGACGCCGGCCCCAGTCGCCCCGCGGGCGACGGCGATCGTTTCGAGCTGAATGTCCCCGCCGGGCTGCAACCGCAGCGTGAAGAGATCGAGCGCCGCGCCGAGACGCCCCCGCACCTCGCCCGCCCACGCCTCGAGCGTCTCGGGCGTCAGGGTCTCCGGTGTCTGGAAGAGAATCCGCGCTTGCCCCTCTTCGGCGAGCGCGACTTGCGAGTCCCCGATCGCGATGATCGTTTCCGTCTGCCGGCCGAAGCTCCCTTCGTCCTGCTGAATCACAATCGTCTCGACGCCTTCGGCCTGCAGCACGGTCGTCGCGCGATCGCGGGCCGCCGTGGCCCGCTCGACGTTCCCCGCCTTCCACGTCTCGAGGAACTCGTCGATCCCGACTTCCGCTTTGTGGGCCAGATGCGCGTCGCGGTCGGCGACATCGAGCGCGCGCAGCGCCGCCCAGAGGCGATCGAACTCGACGCTTTGCGCCGCGTCGTAGCGGCGCGTCTCGCGCACCAGGTCTCGGTAGGCGTCATCGCGCGACAGGTAGCCCTCGAGCCCGGCGCGGGTGCCGAAGGTCCGCGTCTCGCCCATCCGCAGATACACCGGGATCTGTGTCACCGGGTCGCCCGGCAGGCCAGACGCCCCGACGCCGATGTCGGCCAGGTCCGGCTTGAAGAAGACGCCGTTCGGGACGCCTTCATCGGTCAGCCGCGCCCGCGCTTTGCCGAGGTCGAACCCTTCGGCTTTGATCGCCTCGACGGCCGCGGCGCCGGTCTGGTGATAGAACACGCGCGACGTGTCGAACCCCTGCGCTTCGAGCTGGTCGATCGAGAGAGACACGAGCGGCTGATTGTATTCGGTGATCTGCACGAGGCGATCGTCGAAGACGACGTAGTTACTCGACCCCTGCCCAGACGTGCGGGACACGCCGTCCAGGTAGCGGATGCCGGCGATGCCCTGCGCCGCGA
>Ga0184637_10001315_pt1 | contig 17003 bp, 11 predicted proteins | sample PLM3_127_b2_FD_133143 | JGI IMG/M metagenome (GOLD analysis project Ga0184637, IMG submission 133143) | Groundwater sediment microbial communities from an aquifer in East River, Colorado, USA - PLM3_127_b2 | ecosystem: Environmental > Terrestrial > Soil > Riparian zone | place: USA: East River...
CGTCGGACAATGCGTCGAAGCACACGTTGGTCGCGGTCCGGTAGAGCCAGGTGCGGAGCGCGGCGCGCCCGTCGAGCCTATCGAGGCTCCTCCACGCGCGGAGCATCGTCTCCTGAACCGCGTCGTCCGCATCCACGACGGAGCCGAGCATCCGGTAGCAGTGCCTGGTGAGAGCCGCGCGGTGCTCTTCGAGGTGCGCCTCGGTCGCCATGGCTCCATCGTTACCACACGCCGTCTGTTTCGCCAAGGATGGGGACACCTGAGACCGACCGATTGAGGAGCGCGGCAGATGATAGAATCCGCCTCCAACAGTGAGGTCGCCCGATGCAACGATCCAGCCTGATTCTCGTTCTTCTTGCCATAGGGGCTGCGCGCTCCTTCGCCCAGCCGGAAACCCCGGACGTTTACAAGCAGCTCAAATACCGCTACATCGGCCCCGAGGGAAACCGCGTCATTGCGGTGGTTGGCGATCCGAAGGACCGCAACGTCTATTACGCCGGCGCCGCTTCGGGGGGCATCTTCAAATCCGAGGACGGCGGCACCCACTGGAAGCCGATCTTCGACGGACAGCCCGTTTCTTCGGTCGGCTCGCTCGCCATTGCTCCTTCCGATCCGCAGATCGTCTGGGCGGGAACGGGCGAGACGTTCATCCGAAGCAACATCTCTCTCGGAAACGGCATCTACAAATCGACGGATGGAGGCAAGACCTGGAACCACAGGGGCCTCACCGATAGCGGACGCATCGGGCGCGTCGTCATCCATCCGACGAATCCGGACGTCGTCTACGCCGCGGCCATGGGCCACAGCTACGGTCCCCAGCCCGATCGTGGAGTCTTCCGAACGACGGACGGAGGCACGACCTGGACGAAGGTCCTCTTCGTCGACGAGAACACCGGCTGCTCCGATCTGGCGATGGATCCCGGCAATCCCCGGATCCTGTTCGCGGGGATGTGGCAGCTCGAGATCCACACCTGGGGCCGGACGAGCGGCGGGCCCGGAAGCGGACTTTACGTTTCGAAGGACGGCGGCGACACCTGGAAACGACTCGAAGGAAGCGGCCTTCCGAAGCTTTCCGTGGGAAAGATCGCCGTCGGAATCGCTCCCTCGAGCTCGAACCGCGTCTACGCTCTCCTCGAGACCGCGGACGGCGTTCCCAGCAAAGAAGGCGAGGAAGTCGAAAGCGGAGAGCTCTGGCGCTCCGACGACGGCGGCGACACCTGGAAGCTCGTGAGCCACGACCGGAACCTCGCGGGCCGAACCCACTACTACTCGCGCTTCGCCATCGCTCCGGACAACGAGAACGAGGTTTTCTTCCTGTCCGCCTCGTTCAGCTACACCCTCGACGGCGGCGAGACCATCAAAGACCCGACTGGAGCCGAAGTCGCGGGCGGTGACAATCACGACATGTGGATCGACCCCGTCGACTCGTCCCGAAGGATGGTCGCCCATGACGGAGGTTTGAGCATCTCGGTGAACCGGGGGAAGAGCTGGGACCACATCGAGCTTCCCATCGCGCAGATGTACCACGTGTCGGTCGACAACGACGTTCCCTACAACGTCTATGGGAACCGCCAGGACGGGCCTTCGACCCGCGGGCCTTCCAACAGTCTTCTGGGCGCGGGGTTCGGGGGCGACGGCCCCGGCCCGATTCCGAGGAGCCTGTGGCATTCGGTGGGCGGCGGCGAGAGTGGGTTCGCCATTCCCGACCCTGTCGACAGCGACATCGTCTGGGCCACGGCCTCCGGCCTTGGAAGCGTCGGTGGAATCGTGGACCGCTTCAACGAGAAGACGAGGCACGTGCACCGGGTCGAGATCTGGCCCGACAACACCGTGGGATGGCCCGCGGAAGAGCTCGAGTACCGTTTCCAGTGGACGTTCCCTCTCGCGATGTCACCCCATGACCGGAACACGATTTACGCTGGAAGCCAGATGGTGCACCGCACCACGAACGGCGGCAACAGTTGGGACCGCATCAGCCCGGATCTCACGCTCAACGACAAGGAGCGCCAGCTGATTTCAGGCGGTCTCAACCCCGACAACGTCGGGGTCGAATATGCCGGAGTGGTCTTCGCCATCGCCGAATCTCCGATCGAAAAAGGCGCGATCTGGGCGGGCACGAACGACGGACGCGTCCACGTGACGCGAAACGGAGGAGCGGCCTGGACCGACGTGACCGCGAACCTCCCGGGTCTGCCGCCCTGGGGAACGGTGAGTAACATCGAACCCTCGCGCTTCGACGCCGCTGCCGCCTACATCACCATGGACCTTCACCAGGTGAATAACCGCGATCCTTTCGTCTACAAGACGAGCGACTACGGAAAGACCTGGAAGTCCATCAGCGCCGGCGTTCCCAAGAGTCCTCTGAGCTACGCCCACTGCGTGCGTGAAGATCCCGTCAAGCGAGGGCTCCTCTACCTCGGGGTCGAGAACGCGCTCTATGTTTCCTTCGACGACGGTGGGAAGTGGCAGCCGCTCCAGAACAACCTTCCCAGAGCACCCGTGCACTGGATTACCGTCCAGGAGAACTTCAACGACCTGGTGGTTGCGACCTACGGACGGGGTTTCTGGATCCTCGACGACGTGACACCTCTGCGCGAGCTGACACCGGACGTGCTCCAGAAAAACGCGCATCTCATGAAGCCGCGCTCCGCCTATCGCTTCATCCTCATAACCGAGCCGATGGCGGACTCCGACGACCAGACTCAGGGCGTAAACCCTCCGTACGGCGCCTCCATCAACTACTCCCTCAAGGCGGCGACCGAGGGCGACGTCAAGCTCGAGATCAAGGACGCGAACGGGCAGTTGGTCCGGACTGTCGACGGGACGAAGGATGCCGGGATCAACCGCGTCTGGTGGGACCTGACCTACGAGCCGTCGACCGAGATCAAGCTCCGCACCAAGCCCCTCTATGCCCCCTGGGTGAAGATGGGTGATGACGGAACCCGCCCCTATTCGGGATTCGGGGGACGCATCCGGGTACTCGTTCGTCCCGGCACTTACAACGTGACCCTCAAAGTCGGCGGCGAGGAGATGACCCAGAGCCTCGAAGTGCGGAAGGACCCCAGTTCCGAAGGCACGCTCGCCGACGTCGATACTCAGGTCACGAGACTTCTAAGGATCCGCGACGACATGAACTCCGTCGTAGACATGACCCACAAACTCGAGTGGACCCGAAAGCAGCTCTATGACCTGAAAGACGTACACCACGACGACGAGGGCATCGTGAAGGCCATCGACGAGCTCGACAAGAGGCTTCTCGCCGTCGAAGAGAACCTCGTCGAGACGAAGCTCACCGGCCGCGGGCAGGATGCGCTCCGCTGGCCATCGCGTATCGTTTTCAAACTGGCCCACCTGGCGAACGGAATCCGGACTGCGGATTTCGCCCCTACGACGCAGCAGATCGCGGTCCACGAGATGTTCCAGAAGCAGATTGGCGAGCTCCGGCAGCAGGTCGAGACGCTTCTCGCAACCGACGTCGCCGCCTTCAACTCCATGTTGAAGGAAAAGGGAATCGCGAACGTGGTTCCGAAGAGTTAGCCCTCCGCCGGATTAGAATACTCCATGCTCGGCGCAGCCCTCGTTCTCCTCGCCGTCGCCCAACCCTACGATCTGGTCCTCCGCGGGGGACGTCTGGTCGATCCCCGGAACGGCATCGACGGAGTCATGGACCTCGCCATCGCGGACGGAACGATCGCCGCGGTGGCGGAAAGCATCGACCCCAGCCAGGCGAAGATCGTGGTCGACGCCCGAGGGCTCATGGTCGTGCCGGGACTCGTCGACCTGCACGCCCACGTCTTCTTCGGCACCGAGCCGAACGCGGACTACAGCAACGGCTACAACGCTCTCCCTCCGGACGGGTTCACCTTTCGGTCCTGCGTCACCACCGTCGTCGACACCGGAGGCTCTGGCTGGAGGAACTTCCCGCAGTTCAAAGATCAGGTCATCGACCGCGCCGAGACGCGCGTCCTCGCCATGCTCAACATCGTCGGGTCGGGCATGAAAGGCGGCCCGGTCGAGCAGAACCTTTCCGACATGGACGCCAAGCTCACGGCGCTCAGGGCCACCGAGTTTCCCGGGATCGTCGTGGGAGTCAAGGTCGCCCACTACCGCGGGGTCGAGTGGGACCCGGTCGACCGCGCGGTGAAAGCGGGTGAGCTTGCAGGCATCCCCGTCATGGTGGACTTCGGCGGGCACGATCCACCGCTCTCCCTCGAAGATCTCCTCCTCAGCCACCTGCGCCCGGGGGACATCCTCACTCATACCTACGCGGACGTCGACGGAAGAATCCCGATCGTGGACCAGGCGGGAATGCTCGGTCCCTACGTCCGGAAGGCGCGAGAGCGCGGCATCCTCTTCGACGTCGGGCACGGTGCGGGAAGCTTCGTATTCCGGCAAGCGCGTGCGGCGATGGAGCAGGGCTTTCCTCCCGACACCATCAGCACCGATCTTCACCGCGCCAGCATGAACGCGGGGATGAAGGACATGCTGAACGTGATGTCCAAGCTCCTGAGCCTGGCAATGCCCCTCGAGGACGCCCTTCGCGCCGCCACGTCGAGCGCCGCCCGGGCGATCCGTCGCGACGACATCGGTCATCTCGCCGTAGGAGCCGGAGCCGACATCGCCGTTCTGAGCGTCCGGGAAGGCAGGTTCGGGTTCGTAGACGTCGCGGGCGAACGAGTCGAAGGGACGAGGAAGCTCGAGTGCGAGCTCACGATCCGCGCCGGCAAAGTGGTATGGGATCTGAACGGAATCTCGGCCGCGCCGGGACGGTAAAGGAGAGGACATGAAAAAGGACAGGAAGCGCGTCTCGCGCCGCGAGTTCCTCAATACCAGCCTCGCCGGCGCCACCACGCTCGCGAGCGTGCCGTGGACGTCCGCGGCTAAGGCCGACCGCGCGAGAGTTCGCGGCACCTGCATGCACGACTGTCCGGACACCTGTGCCTGGATCGTCACCACGGAGAACGGCAAGGCGGTGGCTCTCGAAGGCGACCCCAACCACCCCATGACCCGGGGCAAGCTCTGCGAGAAGATGGACGGCTTCCTCAGCGACGTCGTCTACAACCCCGAGCGCGTTTTGTACCCTCTGAAGCGCACGGGCGCGAAAGGTGAGGGAAGTTTCGAGCGCGTGAGCTGGGACGAGGCTCTCGACGACGTCGCCACGCGGCTCGAAAAGATCATCGGCGAGCACGGCGCGGAGGCGATCCTCCCCTACAGCTACGCCGGGACGATGGGCATGGTCCAGTCGTGGTCGCTCGACAGGCGTTTCTTCTCCCGGCTGGGCGCGAGCCGCCTCGAACGGGCCATCTGCGGCAACACCGGCGCGGCCGGCCTCGCGGTCACGATGGGAACCGGCACTGGTATCCTGCCCGAAGACCTGCGCGACAGTCGGTTCATCATTCTCTGGGGCGGAAACCCCGTCGTCAGCAACCCCCACGGCTTTGTTTTCGTCGAAGAGGCGCGAGCGGCGGGGGCTCGCCTGGTGGTGATCGACCCGCTGCGGAGTCCCACGGCGGCGCGAGCCGACTGGCACCTGCGCCCCCTTCCAGGCACGGATCCCGCGCTCGCCCTCGGCCTGATGCACGTCATCGTGCGCGAAGGGCTGCACGACGCCGACTACCTGGAGCGCTTCACCGTCGGTTTCGACCGCTTGAAAGCGCGGCTCGACGAATATCCGCCCGAACGGGTGGCTCAGATCACCGGGGTGAAGTCGCAGGATATCGTAGAGCTCGCCAGGGCCTACGCGACCACTCGACCCGCCGCGATTCAGGTTCATATCGGCATGGAGAAGCACCAGCACGGCGGGATGACCTATCGAGCCATCGCTTGTCTTCCGGCGGTGGTGGGCGCCTGGCGCGAGCCGGGAGGCGGTCTTCTCTCCACCACGAGCGCGCTTTTCGATGAGGCGATGAACCTCGCCGCGATGCAATCCACGGGCGAGGAGCCGAACCTGCGGTCGATCAACATGGTCCAGCTGGGCCGGGCGCTGACTGACCCCTCGCTCGCTCCCCCGGTCCAGGCGATGATCGTCTACAACAGCAATCCGGCCACCATCGCTCCGAATCAGAACCTGGTCGTCGAAGGTCTGAAGCGAACGGATTTGCTGACGGTCGTCGTCGACCACTTCGTGACCGACACCGCGCGATACGCCGACTACGTCTTTCCGGCAACGACGCAAGCGGAGCATCTGGACTTGCTGGTCCCTTACGGATCTCGTTATCTGTCGTTGAACCTCCCCGCCATCGAGCCTCGGGGTGAGGCCATCCCCAATACCGAGTTCTTTCGGCTTCTTTCGCGCCGGCTCGGTTTCCGGGAGCCTTACCTCTATACGTCGGACGAGGAGCTGGTGAAGCTCGCGCTCGCGAGCGATCATCCCTATCTCGAGGACATCACCTACGAGCGCCTGAAGCGGGACGGGTGGGCGCCGCTTTCATTGCCGGAGCGACGAGTCCCCTTCGCAAACGGCGGTTTTCCCACTCCATCCGGGAAGTGCGAGTTTTTCTCGGAAGCTTCGTTGGCACAAGGAATGGACCCACTGCCCGGCTATCTGGCCACCGAGCGATCGCCCGAGGAGGCCGCGAAGTATCCCCTCCATTTCATGAGCCCCAAGTGGAATCGCTACTTCGTCAACTCGAGCCACGCGAACCAGCCGCGGCTCCTGAGCGCAGCTGGCGATGCAACGCTGCGCCTCCACCCCAGCGATGCGTCGACGCGCGGCATAAAGGACGGCGATCGAGTTCGCGTTTTCAATCAGCGCGGCTCGGTGACGCTCCGCGCCCAGGTCACTGACGACATGCTGCCGAACATCGCGATCTTGCTCCATGGATGGTGGGCGTCGAGAATCGGCGGATCGTCGGCGAACGCGCTCACGCCGGACAGCCTCGCTGACCTCGGCGGAGGCGGCACGCTGCACGATACGTGGGTCGAAGTCGAGAAGAAGGTCTAATGTTCCGGGTCCTGGAGCTGCGGGACGGGCGGGTGGTCTTGTCCGAGTGCAGCGAGCGCGTCGCGCCGCCTCCTCCCGCTCTACTGCGCTGGGTGGATCTGATCTCGCCGGTCGCGATGGAGCTCGAGCTCCTGCGCGAGCGCTTCGACTTCCACCCGCTCACCATCGAGGACTGCGGGCACCTCGATCAGCGCCCCAAGCTGGAGGAGTACCGCGATCACCTGTTCCTCGTGACCCAGGGCTTCTCCTGTAAAGGGGACAAGGTTGACGAGCTCGAGCTACAGGAGCTCCACGCTTTTCTGGGCGAGCGCTACCTGGTGACGGTGCACGAAACGCCCATCGCCGCCCTCGAGAAGACCTGGCAACGTCTTTCGAGCGAGCCCAAACTGTTCGAGCGAGGCGTCGATTTCGCCTACTACCTCGTCGCGGACGGGATCGTAGACGACAACTTCCCAATCCTCGACCGCATCGCCGACGAGCTGGAGGAGCTCGAGGACTCGGTCCTCTCTTCCCCCCGGCGCAAGGACTTGCAGCGCATCTTCGAGCTCAAGCACCACCTGGTCTCGATGCGCAAGGTCCTCTCACCCCAGAGAGACGTCCTCGGTCTCCTGACCAAGCGGGGCGACGCGCGGGTGAGCGAACGCACCGCGGTGTACTTGCGCGACGTCTACGACCACCTGGTGCGCATCAACGAGTCGATCGAGTCCAGCCGGGACCTCCTCGGCAACGCCCTCGAGGCTTACCTTTCGGCCGTCGGCCAGCGCACCAACGAGATCATGAAGTACCTGACCATCATGAGCGCGGTGTTCCTGCCCCTCGCGTTCGTGGTCGGTTTCTTCGGGCAAAACTTCGAGAACCTGCCGTTCATCGAGGACTGGACCCACTCCGACCGGCTGATGTGGGGGATGGTCGTCATGTGCGTGGCGGTGCCGGTAGTGATGCTGACCTGGTTCAAGCGGAAGAACTGGCTCTGAGCAACGCGGCATTCTAGTACCCTGGGCTCGAAGCCGCCAATGGCGGTCGGGCAAGCGCCACGGCTTGATCCCTCCGGGCGAACGCGCTACGCTCTTCGGTGATGAGTGCCCAGTCTCATCGCATAGCGGTGCGAGACGCGCGCGTTACTCTTGCCGCGCTTTTCGCCCTCCTCGCCCTCCTCTCCTCCACCCTCGTCGGTGGCTTCGTGCACACGGACGACGGTTGCGCGGTCGAGCGCCACTGTCACGCGTGCGTCTTCGCGCTGCACCACGCGGATGGAGCTACAGTACCCAAAGTCGCGCTTCCCGTCTCCCACCCCACGGAGCTCGCGATTCCGCCCACGCCGGGGAGTCTCTCCGGCGAAGCGCAACTCCACGCTTCGCGCGGTCCTCCCGCGGCCTGAACGTCGACTTCCTTCTGGTTAGCCAGGCTCGGGTGCTCCCCGGTGCCTGGCCGTCATCGATCACGTTCAGCGGAAAGAGCGGGGCCCGAAAGGCACCGCCAGCGAGGTCCATTCCATGATCCATAGTTTCCGTCCTCAGAGCCTTATTTTCAATCGTATCGCCGTCGTTTGCTTTCTGCTTTTCGTTACCGCATCTCCACTCCTGGCCGCTTCGGTAGTCGAGGTCACCGTCACCGACGCCGCGGGTGCGTCGATTCCCGGTGCCGTCGTTTCCCTGCTGGGTGCCGGCTTCGAGGCCGTTACCGACGGTGGAGGGGTCGCCCGGTTCGATGCCGTGGCCGCCGGGAGTTATGACTTGGTAGTGCGCCTGCCGGGGTTTCAGTCCAACCGTTCCGACATAACGGTGGCAGAGGGCACGCCACTGCGCGTAAGTGTTTCGCTTTCGGAGGCCTTGCACTTCTCCGAGTCGGTCACCGTAACCCCCACCGGCCGGGACACGTTCGAGTCCTACCAACCGGCGACGGTGCTCGGAGGCGAAGATCTCCAGCAAAAACTCGGACCCACGCTAGGAGCGACCCTCGCGAGCGAGCCCGGCGTCAACGTCCGATCGTTCGGGGCCGGCAACCAGCGGCCGGTCATTCGCGGTCTCGACAACGACCGGGTGCTGATCCTCGAGAACGGAATCCGCACCGGCGACCTGTCGAGCCAGTCCGCGGATCACGGCGTCAACCTTGACCCCGCCACCGCAGGAAGCATCGAAGTGGTCCGAGGTCCCGCCACGCTGCTCTACGGGAGCAGCGCGATCGGCGGCGTGGTGAACCTCGTCTCCGAGGAGATCCCGACGAAGCCGGTGAACGACGTCCACGGTTCGATGACGGTCCAGGGCGCCACCGCCGACGAGAGCGGCGGGATTGCGGGAGACGTGAGCTTGGGCAACGGCCGCCTCGCGTTCCGGTTCAACGGTTCGGCCCAGCGCACGAGCGACTACAAAACGCCGGATGAGAATCTCGAGACCGTCCCCAACAGCTTCAGTCGATCGAAATCCGGCGGCGGCGCCTTCTCTTTCAACGGGCAGGACGGCTTCGCGGGCACCTCTTACCAGTACGTGACCAGCCGCTATGGAGTCCCCTTCGTGGAAGAGGGCGAGACGACCCTGAACCCGCGGCGGCACCGGTTCGATTTTCGCGGCGAGCGGCGAAACCTCGACTCCTTCATCGAAGGCGTCAAATTCCAGGGCGCATACCGCGACTACGCGCACGACGAGATCGAAGGAAGCGGCGCGATCGCGACCAGCTTCGAGAACCAGACCTGGGAAGGTCAGCTCTTCCTGCAGCACCGTCCGGCGGGACCCCTTCAGGGCACGTTCGGCGTATGGCTCCTCGACCGAGACTACTCCTCGGCCGGTGAAGAGGCCCTCGCGCCTCCGACGACCCAAAGCAGCGTCGCCGGCTTCCTCTATGAAGAGCTGAACTTCCGCCACCTGTCGCTTCAATTCGGGGGACGACTCGACTACACCGCGTTCAATCCCGACGGCGCCGCGGTCGAGCGCGACGACGCCATCGACCGTGACTTCACCGAGTTCTCCGGATCGGTCGGAGCTCTCGGATACCTGCGCGACGACCTGACTCTCGCGGTGAATTTCGCCCGCGCCGCGCGAAATCCCAGCCTCGAAGAGCTGTACAACCTCGGCCCCCACGCGGGCAACTTCGCGTTCGAGATCGGCGACCCCAACTTGCCGACCGAGGTGGGCTACGGCTTCGATGTCTCACTTCGCTACCGGAGTCCTCGTTTCGTCGCGGAAGGAACGGGATTCCTGAACCGCATCGACAACTTCATCTTCCCGTTTCAGACCGGCGAGATCGAGGACGACCTCCCTGTCATTAACTTCGTCTCCGCGGACAGCGAGCTCCGGGGCTTCGAAGCTCACGTGGACGCGGGAATCACGCCCGACGTGTGGCTGATTTTCGGCGGCGACACCGTCCGCGGCGAGCTCCGGGACGGCGGCGGCCCGCTCCCTCGTATCCCGCCCTACCGTCTATGGGCAGGGCTTCGCTTCGAGAGCAAAGGTTTCCATCTCGAGGGCGAGGTCAAGAACGTCGGGGAGCAGACCCGAGTCTACGGTGCGGAAACGCCCACCGACGGCTACATCGTTTTGAACTTCCACGGCTCCTATCAGCTCACGACCGGCAAGACGGTGCATACCTTCACCGTGCGCCTCGATAATGCGACGGATGAGCTCTACCGGAACCACCTCTCGTACATCAAGGAATTGACGCCGGAGATCGGCCGGTCGCTGAAGGCGGTGTACGGGCTGAGGTTTTAGCAGGCCGATCTGCGAGCGAATATCACCCTGCCCTAGGTGGATGGACGCGAGCTGGGTCTGGGGCAGACCACGGGAGAAAGCGATAGAATGAAGATCGAGATGGCTACCACGACTGGCAAGCAATCGCTCGCAATGCCCGAGCATTATGTCTTCCCGCACATCACGAAGATCCCGGACCTTTGCGGCGGCTATGCGACCATTGACGGGCACCGCATTCGGGTGATCGACATCGTCTCCATGCACCAGGCGGGATACAGCCCGGAAAAGATGCTCGGGCAGTACGAGTCTCTAGACCTGACTCAAATCTACGCCGCCCTCACCTACTACTACGAGAACCGTGAGGAGCTGGACAAGGAAATCCGAGAATACGACGAGTACTTCGAGCATATGGATGAGCGGTGGAAGGAATACGTCGAACGACACGGTGGCCTTCCTCCGGATAAGCCAGCTCCTGAGGACCGCCACATCGCGAAGCCTGCCGACTGGAAACCGAAGCGATAGTGTTCGGCCTTTTCCCTCTATACACCGACGAGGACGTTCATGGTGCCGTCGTCGAACTGCTTTTGAAGCGGGGGTGGGATCTCGTCCGCGCCGTCGAGCGTTATCGCCAGGGAACTCTGGACCCCATCCACTTCGAGCAAGCCGTGGCAGAAGGCCGGGTGTTCGTCACGAACGACCAGCCATCCATCGAAACGGCGGAGCGTTGGCTGCGAGAGGGAAGGGCGTTCAAGGGAGTCGTGACGTGGCACAACAAACATTATGCTCAAACGAGCATCGGTAAGATCGTCGAGAAAATCGAGGCTCTTGCCCAAGAGGACGATCCTTTCTTCTACCCCATCCGCCACATCCACCCGGATTAACCCAAGGCACGTTCCTTCTTTCTCCGACTCACGTCGCAGATGACAACGGCGGCAAAGTGCTCGCCCATCCCCGGTAACGTCGCTCGCAGTAGACACGGGTGAATACTCCGGTCCGTCTCAAAGGGGGGAACGGCTCATAAGCCAATCTCAATATGGCCAGAGCTAAGGAGTCAGGTGCGATATAGACGAGGCAGGAGTGGAATGCCCATTGTTTTCAGGCTCTCAACCAAGCGCTATTCGTAACGCAGGACCGAGACCGGGCTCACCCGGCTCGCGCGCAGCGCCGGGACAGCGCCCGCGGCGAGCGCGACCGACACGAGCCCCAGAGTTGCGAGCGCGAGGGTAAGAGGGTCCCGCGGCGCGATGCCGTAGAGCTGGCTTCGGACGAGCTCGCTCAGCCACCAGGCCAAGGGAAGCGCTACGCCGACGCCGATCCCCGCGAGGATCGCCACCTCCTTCAGGACCATTCTCACGACGCTTGCTCCCTTCGCGCCCAGCGCCATGCGAAGCCCGATCTCCGCGGAGCGCCGCTCAACCCCGAAGGCGGTCACGCCATAGAGACCCAGAAACGCGAGAAGCGTCGCGAGAAAGCCGAAGGCGCTCGAGAGGAGAGCGACCAGGCGCTCGATAGAGAGGGAGCGATCGAGCTGGTCTTCCATGGTGTTCATGTCGAAGATCGGCATCGCGGCGTCGAGCTTCCGCACTTCGTCACGAATCGTCGCGAACATCGCCTCCGAGGCCGCCGAAGTGCGCACGTACGCCGTCATTTCGTCCGCCCAATCGGACTGCGGGTATGCGACGAACACTTGCCGTGGAACCTCGTCGCGGAGATCCTCGTACTTCGCGTCCTGGACCACGCCCACGATTTCCATCTCGAGCTTCGTGTTGGGCCCGTCACCCCAACCGAGGTGATAGCCAACCGGAGACCCTTCCGGGAAGTATTTGCGGGCGAAAGTCTCGTTGACGATGACGGCCTTGTTCGCTCCCTCCCGATCCCGTTCGTCGAAATCCCGGCCCGCCCGGACCGCGAGCCCCAGAGTCTCGAAGTAGCCCGGAGAGATCGAGTTGAAGTGAGGGTTCATGTCCTCCCCTTCCGCGGTGCGGTACCCCTCGACGCTCACCGTCGAGTCCCACTCGTTTCCTTCCATGATGGCGACGACGGCGAGGCCCGCGGACTCGACCGCCGGAAGCGCGCGCAGCCGATCGAGGAGCCGCTGGTAGAACTCCTTCGTGCCGGAGACGTCATAGCCGCCCAGCCGAGGATCGATCTTGAACCGCACCAGGTTCGTCGCGCGGAAACCGGGGTCGACCTGGTTCAGGTTTCTGAGGCTCTGTACGAAGAGGGACGAGCCCAAAAGCAGAATGAGCGCCACCACCACCTGCACCACCACCAGCGTCTTTCTGACCCTGGCCCCATGCCCGGCGGCGCTCGTCCCCGACGCCTGTTTCATCGTTGAGATCAAATCCGTCCGCGCCGCCTGGAGTGCCGGGAGGAGACCGAAGACCAAAGCGGCCAGGGTCGATAGAGCGAGGGCGAAAAACAGGATCCTGGCGTCGGGCGAGGCCGACAGAGCCAGGCGGGCGCGCTCGGTGGGGGCGAGAAGAAGGAGACCCCGCGTGGTCCAGTAGGCGAGCACCAGTCCCAGGAGGCCGCCCGCGAGCGCGAGGAGGAGGCTCTCGACCAGGAGCTGTTTCACGATGGCCCGACGCCGGGCGCCGAGAGCGAGCCGCAGCGCGATTTCCTTGCGGCGGCTCATCGCCTTCGCGACCAGTAGGTTCGAAACGTTGGCGCAGGTGATGAGGAGAACCAGGCCCACGAGGATCATGAGAACTCGGAGCGGCGTCGTCAGCTGCTCCCGCATCGGCGAGTACCCCTGGCCCCCCGGAAGAACCACGGCGTATGACTTCAGAAACTGATCTTTCCAATAGGGGGTGATTTCGGCGAAGTAGGGCTCCTCGACCTCGGCGGCGATGATTTGTTTGTCGCCTCAAGCGACGCCTCGGCGGCGTCTCGAGAAATGCCAGGCGAAAGCCGTGCGTACACCTCCACCCACCGGCTTCTGCGATTCTCGAGGTCGTCCCAGGACGGCGTCACCTGCTTCTTCATCGTGACCGGAACGTAAATGTCCGGCTGGAAGCCGAGGCTCACGCCCGCGAATCCAGGGGCGGCCACACCGACGATGGTCATCGGATATCCGTTTACGAGAAGGGCTTCCCCCAGGACCTCGCGGTCGCTCGAGAAACGGTTGCGCCAGTAGTCGTAGCCGAGGACCACCACCGGCTCGGCGCCGGGCGCCCGCTCGTCCTCCGGCTGCAGGACCCTTCCGAGCGCCGGCTCGACGCCGAGAACATCGAAATAATTTCCCGATGCGAGCTCCGCTTCCGACCTCTCGGTCTCCCCGCGAAACCCCGCGTTCACCGTCTCGCCGCGGCGGCAGAGAACGCCGTCGAATACCTGGTTCCTCTCGCGGTAGTCCTTGTACATCGGGTAGGAGAGTACGTTCCTCCCCCGGTTGCTCCCGGTGTGGGAGCCCCGCGTCACGACCATTACCAGAGACTTCGGTTGGTCGACCGGCAGGAGCCGGAGGAGGACCTGGTCGAAAAGGGTGAAGATCGCGGTATTGGCCCCTATCCCGAGAGCGAGCGAAAGCACTGAAACCCCGGTCAGAAGGGGCGCCTTCGCGAGAGAACGAATGGCCATCCTGAAGTCTTGGACGAGCGAGGGCATGAGGAACCTCCCTCGTGCTTAGACGATCCGGACCGCGGGTCGGTTGCTCGACCCATGCCTCAGGTCGACTTTTCGGCGCCTCCAGACGTCGGGAGATCTCCGGATCTTGCGGCCAGAAGCTGGGGCAAGAGCGAGGCCCCCCCGTGGCGTTGAATCCTGTATACTTTCTGTCACTTTCGCGATCATTCATTGACGTCAGATTTACGCAAGCATGCCTCCTGTAAGAAGGCTCGGGCAACGTCGAAGCCATAGCGGCCCACCTTGGCGTGGCCAAGCAGTCCGTCTACCGAGGCCCACCGGCACCATCGCCGAGCTTCCGCAATCAGATCGCCAATGTTTCGAGGCCGTTCGTGCCACCGCGGACGGGCCGTTCGGGACCGTCGTCCCGGCGAACTCTCTCTACGACCAGAACAAGGCGCAAATGGTCCAGAGCGCAGCGCTGTTGCGCGAGATCCAGGAAGTGATGGACCGGAAGCTCCCGGACGCAAGGTGAACCCGCTGCGACCTCCACATCCACACGCCCTTCGACGGCGAGAAGCCGTTCGGCGAGGATCTCCGCGCAGCCATCGAAGCGCTCAAGAAGGAGAAGAGCCTTTGCCGGAAGCATCGATCGAGAGGAAGTCAAGGTCCGCGTGAGCGAGCTCGTGGAAGGAAGTGCTGAAGCGTTCCGGCTGCGTCGGGAGTGCTACGGCTTCTGAAGGTGAGGCGAATCCGTGTTCGAGGAGAAAAAGGACATCCTGGAGCAGCTCCGCGCGGGCGAGGACGCCACGGCGGAATTCAAGGACGTGCGCCTAGCCGACCGTTCGGTGATCTCGCCAAACACGGAAGACTTCGCCGGTGAATGCATCGCCTTCGCCAATACCCAAGGGGGCGCGATCTTCCTCGGGGTCGATGACGCAGGTGTGGTACGTGGTCTGCCGAGGGATCGTACGGGAGACATTGAACACTGGGTCGTGAACGTGACGGCGCACAATTGCGAGCCACCGATCCGCCCCGTGATCCGCAAGGAGCTGCTCACCCGGCCCGATGGATCCGACGGGCTGGTGCTGGTCATTGAAGTCCGGCGCGGCCTTTACGTGCACCGCACTAGCGGTGGGCGCTACTACGTCCGAGTTGGTTCCTCGAAGCGGGATCTCATGCCGCCTGAGCTCGCACGGCTCTTCCAAGAACGTGGCCGCGCTTTCGTGTTCGACGAGCAGACGGTCCCGGGGGCGACGCGGGAGGATCTCGAGCAGAAGGCACTCGAGACGTTCTTCGGCTCGCGTCCTTCTATTCCCTGGCACGAGCTGCTTCTGAAGACTCGGGTACTCGTGGCCACCGAGGAAGGGGAGGAGCGCACCTCGGTCGCCGGCCTCCTGGCGCTCGGCCGAGATCCGCAGACGCACCTGAGCTCCGCCTACATCGAGGCCGCAGTCTATCGGTCCGAGCGTCTCTCTTCGGATGACCTCGTGCACGCCGCGTCGCTTCGCGGCCGCGTCGACCAACAAATCGACGATGCGACCGCGTTTGTCGAGCGCTTCATGCTGAAGCCGGCTCGCAAGCTCGCCGGGCGGGAGGATTTCCCGCAGTACGACGTCGGCGCGATTCACGAGGCGGTCGTGAACGCCGTGGCGCACCGTGACTATTCGCTCGGCGGGGCCAAGATCCGGCTCTTCCTGTTCGCCGACCGACGAGCTCTACAGTCCAGGCGCCCTTCCGAACACGTTGACCCTGGAGACCATAGCCTATCGGGTTTTCACGCGGAATCAGCTTCTCGTAGGCTTCCTGTCGCGGATGAAGAGCCAGCGTACCGGGCGCGCTTTCCTGGAATCTCGCGGCGAAGGCGTGCGTCAGATCCTCGATGACAGCGAAAAGCATTCGGGCCGCCGGCCGGAGTATCGGCTCCTCGGTCAGGAACTGCTACTCACGATCTGGGCGAAGCCATCTCCGCACGAGGGGATCGAATGAGCGCGGAGGTACTTGCGCGGAAGAGGGAGTAGCAGAAGCGCATCGGCTCAGCGGAGTTCCGCGGCACGCATTTCAGCTATCACCTCGGCGCCGAACGCGTGGAGAAAGAGCACGAAGGGCCATCCTGAAGTCCTGGACGAGCGAAGGCATGAGGAACTTCCCGCGTGCTTAGACGATCCGGACCGCGGGTCGGTTGCTCGACCCATGCCTCAGGTCGACTTTTTGGCGCCTCCAGACGTCGGGAGATCCCCCGGTCTCGCGGCCAGAAGCTGGGGCAAGAGCGAGGATCCCCCCTCCGGCACGAGCGTGATCTCGGCCTTACCCTCGACGAGACGCTGCGTTTCGAGGATCTCCATGAGCGCCGCGAGCACTTCGCGATCCTTCGAAATCTCCGCGAGGGCCTGACCCACGAGACGAGGCCGGACCGCCTCCGCTCTCGCGAACTCCACCGCCGCTTCCTTTTCCGCCGCGGAGCCGATGACGTCCACATGGTTCGCTCCCGCCTGACGGATGGCGGAAGTGACCTGGCGAAGCCGGTTCACGACCTTGTGCTCGATCTGCTGGATCATGTGGAGATCGCGGAAGTGCACTTTCCGTATGTAGACCGAGCCCAGCCGGTACCCCCAGCTCTCGGAGCGCGGCGAAACCTCGGTGCGCACTAGCCGGCTCATTCCGTGCCGGCTGGTCAGCATGTTGTCGAGCGGCATGTTGCTCAGGCAGCGCACGGTGGCGTTGGCGACGTTCGCCTGGAGCGAGCCCGCGGGGTCCATGTTCTCGAAGAGAAACGCCACGGGGTTCGAGACCCTCATCTCGTACCAGACACC
>Ga0184637_10001316_pt1 | contig 16982 bp, 13 predicted proteins | sample PLM3_127_b2_FD_133143 | JGI IMG/M metagenome (GOLD analysis project Ga0184637, IMG submission 133143) | Groundwater sediment microbial communities from an aquifer in East River, Colorado, USA - PLM3_127_b2 | ecosystem: Environmental > Terrestrial > Soil > Riparian zone | place: USA: East River...
AAAATCGCGAGTACGATCGCAGCGAGACCGAGACCGGCGGCAGCGATGCGGGTGATCCGAAGCTCTTCGCTCTCGGTCGCGCGGCCGTCGCGGAGGGCGGTAGCGAAGAGGTCGTGGGAGAGGGCCGAGGCGCCGGCGAGGGTGAGACCGGAGACGACCGCGAGGATCGTGGCAAAGACGACAGCGCCGATGAACCCGACGAATACGTCGCCTGCGACGACCCGGGCGAGGTGGACGGCGACCATGTTGCTTCCGCCGATGAGAGCCCCCGACGGACCGAAGAGCTCCGGATGCTCGTGGAGGCGCGGGATCGCGCCGAAGCCGATGACGAAGAACACGAGAATGAAGACGTAACCGATGAGGACGCTCGCGAAGAGAACGGAGCGGTAGGCGGCCTTCTCGTCGGGAACGGTGTAGAGGCGCATCACGATGTGGGGGAGCCCGACGAAGCCGAAGACGAGGGCGATTGAGAGCGAGATCGTGGACCAGGAGTCCTCGAGGAGGCCTCCGGGCGCGAAGATGCCCGTTCCCAGCCGGTGCACCTCCGCCGCCTCGCGGTACATGCGCGAGAGATCGAAGTCGAAGGACTGGAGCGTCGCTCCGGTGAGGACCGTGATCCCGAAGACCATCAGCACCGCTTTGATGATTTGCACCCAGGTCGTCGCCATCATTCCGCCGACCGAGACGTAGAAGACCATCAGGGCGCCGATCGAGATCACCGCCGGGGCGTACGGAATTCCGAACAGGAGCTGGACGAGCGCCCCGGCTCCTACCATCTGGGAGACCAGGTACAGGAGGACGATCACGATCGAGGTGAGTGCTGCGAACACCCGCACCGATTGTTTCTCGAACCGGTGAGCGGCGACATCCGACACCGTGAACCGGCCGAGCTTCCGAAACGGCTCGACCATCAGCATGAGGAGCAGACAGAAGCCGACCATGGGAGCGAGGACGTAGATCGTCGCGTCGAGCCCCGCGAGGTAGGTGAGACCCGTAATCCCGAGGAAGGTGGCGGCCGACATGAAGTCCCCGGCGATCGCGAGGCCGTTCTGAAACCCGGTGATGCGGCCGCCGGCAGCGTAGAAGTCCTTGGTGCCCTTGGTCTCGCGTGCGGCCCACCAGGTGATGGCGAGGGTGACCGCGAGAAAGAGAAGAAACGTCGATACGACGATGATCGACGAGGAGGCTCCGGTCTCACTCATCGATGTGCGCGATCCGCCACCAGGCGTAGCCTCCCATCACCACTAGAGTGAGCACGATGAATCCCAAGGAGAAGATCAACCCGCGCGATCCGGTCACGACGTGCGGTCGGAAGGCCATGACCAGGACGAAGGTGAAGAAGATGCCGGTGACCGCCGCGGATAGGGTAAAGCTAACTCGCCTCGGGTTGCCCATGTTTCAGCGGCGTAGTGTACTCGATGCCGGTCTTGCGCGGGCCCGGCTCGCGGCGTAGCATCCCTTCGAGCTCCAATCATGTGCAGAAACATAAAAACGCTTTTCAACTTCGAGCCTCCGGCGACCGAAGAGGAGATCCAGGCGGCCTCGCTCCAGTTCGTCCGGAAATTGAGCGGGTTCAACAAGCCTTCGAAGGCGAACGAGGAGAGCTTCGATCGGGCTGTGGAGAAGGTTGCTGGAATCGCGCGGAAGCTCATCGAGAGTCTCGAGACCACAGCTCCGCACAGGGACCGGGAGGAGGAGGCTCAGAAAGCGCGCGCTCGGGCGGTCGAGCGATTCGGCCCCCGATGAGGTTGGGAGCCCCGGTATTGTGCCCGCGGTCTCCGTGGGCGAGCGGCCGCCGGGAGACCTCTATCGCATAGAGGTCAGCGCGCTCGAGCTTCCCTGCCGCTAAGCGGCCTTCAGGACCTCCCGCAGTGTCTCCCCGATCTGATCGATCTGCCCCTTTTCGACGATGAGAGGCGGCGAGAGGGCGATGGTATCTCCGGTAGTGCGGATGAGAACGCCCTTGTCGAACGCGGCGCTGAACGCTTGCGCCGCCCGCTTGGTGGGGCTTCCCGCGATCGGCTCGAGCTCGATGGCGCCCACGAGACCGAGGTTCCGGATATCGATGACGTGAGGCAAGCCGCGGAGCTGGTGAAGAGCGTCCTCCCAGTATCGCGCAAGCTCGGCCCCACGGGTAAAGAGGCCCTCCTCCCGATAGATGTCGAGAGCCGCATTGCCCGCGGCGCAGGCGAGGGGATGCCCCGAATAGGTATATCCATGGAACAGCTCGATTCCGTCCGGGCCCTTCATGAAAGCGTCGTAGATCTCGTCGCGGACCAGAACTGCCCCCATGGGTACGGCCGCGTTGGTGAGACCCTTCGCGAGGGTGATCATGTCGGGAACGACTTCGAAGTAGTGGCTCGCGAAGGGCGCCCCGAGCCGTCCGAAGCCGGTGATGACCTCGTCGAAGATGAGAAGCAGTTGGTGCTTGTCGCAGATCTCGCGAAGCCTCTTGAGATAGCCCTTCGGCGGGATGAGAACTCCCGTCGAGCCGGCGTCGGGCTCGACGATGACCGCGGCGATCGTCGACTTCTCGTGGAGGGTGACGAGCGATTCGAGGGCATCCGCGAAATGCGCGCCCCACTCCGGCTCGCCCCGGCTGAACGCGTTGCGCGAGAGGTCGTGGGTGTGAGGAAGGTGATCGACTCCGGCCAGAAGGCTTCCGAAGAACTTCCGGTTGTTCGCGATCCCGCCGACGGAGATCCCGCCGAATCCGACCCCGTGGTAGCCGCGCTCGCGTCCGATAAGCCTCTGGCGGCTGCCCTCACCGCGAACCCGGTGATAGGCGAGAGCGATCTTGAGGGCGGTGTCGACGGACTCAGAGCCCGAATTCGTGAAGAATACGTGCTTCAGCGGCGCGGGTGCGATCTCCGCGACCCGATGCGCGAGCCGGAACGCCCCCGGGTGCCCCATCTGGAATCCGGGCGCGAAGTCGAGCTCGGCGACCTGCTTCTGGATCGCCTCGGTAATCTTCTTGCGGCCGTGTCCCGCGTTGACGCACCAGAGCCCCGAGACCGCGTCCAAAATCTTGCGCCCATCGTCGGCGACGTAATGCATCCCCTCGGCGGCAACGAGCAGGCGAGGATTCGCCTTGAACTGCCGGTTGGCGGTAAACGGCATCCAGAACGCTTCGAGGTCCAGGTCGAGCTCGGGTTTTGTGGCGGCCATGATACTACCCTCTTTTCAGCGAGACTCTAGCAGGTCCAATAAATTGAGCGCAACATTCACATCACTGAGACTAACGGAACTACCCCTTTGGGGCCGGGCACAGCGTCCCAGCTTGCCAAGCAATTGCGGTAAGCTAGGAAACGAAGAAAGCGTATGAACATTCGTTTGAAGAAGCTCAGTCTCCAAGGCTTCAAAAGCATTCGAAGTCTGGACTCTTTCGAGCCGGCTCCAATCAACGTGCTTGTCGGGGCAAACGGTTCCGGCAAGTCCAATTTCATCTCGTTCTTCAGGCTCGTCAGCTGGATGATCGCGGCGCCTGGAAATTTGCAGGTACACATTGCCTCGATGGGAGGGGCGAATGCGGTTCTGCATGACGGATCTGACCGCACCCGCGAAATTGATGCTGAGCTCCAGATTGAGACAGACCGAGGACGAAACGACTACGCGTTTCGGTTGTTCTACGCAGCCGGCGATACTCTGGTCTTCGCCGAGGAGAAGTATCGATTCTGCCCAGCCGACAAGTCCTCCGAATTTCGGTGGACCAACCTCGGGGCGGGGCACCGGGAGGCGAAACTCATCGAAGCTGCCGCGAAAGGTAACGATACGGCGCGTGTGATTCTAAATCTGGTCCGCAAGTGTGTGGTTTATCAGTTCCACAACACCTCGATGACGGCGCGCCTCCGAGGCAAGTGGGACGGCGATGATTCACGCTGGTTGAAGGAGGATGGCGCGAATCTCGGAGCTTTTCTCTTGCGACTTCGCGAAGAGGAGCCGGGTTACTTTCACCGGATTGTCGAAACGACGAGACTCGTGCTTCCATTCTTCGCGGATTACGAGCTGGCCCGAGACAGATTCGGAACGGTCTTGCTCCAGTGGCGCGAGCGGGGAAGCGACGTGGTCTTCAGTGCGGCGCAAGCCTCTGACGGCATGCTTCGAGCCATGGCGCTCATAGCGTTGCTTCTCCAGCCCGAGAGGGATCTGCCCGGGGTACTGATTCTCGATGAGCCCGAGCTCGGGTTGCATCCTCATGCGATCGGTGTGGTTGCATCGCTCCTGCGCAGAGTGTCGACCCATTGTCAGGTACTTGCGGCCTCTCAGTCGACCGCGTTTGTGAACCAGTTCGCTCCAGAGGAGATCGTGGTGGTCGATCGCCTGCAGCGCGAGTCTACTTTCCGCAGACTGGATTCTCGCGAGCTCGAGGAGTGGCTCAAGGACTATTCCATTGCGGAGTTGTGGGAAAAGAACGTTTTTGGCGGCAAGCCCGCGTGAGTATCCGGCTCCACATAGTCGTGGAGGGTCAGTCAGAAGAAACCTTCGTCAATCGGATCCTGGTTCCGCATCTATCGAGATTCGCAGTATGGACCGACGCGAGGTCCGTTTACACCTCACACCAAGGGCCTTATTGGATTCGCGGCGGTATGACAAGCTATGAGCGGGCGCGACGCGACGTAACGCTCTGGCTGCGACAGGACCGCAGTCCGGACGTTCGTCTGACGACCATGTTCGACTTCTATCGATTGCCGCCGGATTTCCCAGGAGTTTTGGAAACAGCGATTGCACCGACGGCACAGGCCCGAGTCGATCTCATCGAGAAGGCATTCGCTTCAGACGTCAATGACACGCGCTTTATACCCTACCTTCAGGTCCACGAGTTCGAGGCCCTTATCTTCACCGATGTGGAAAGCCTCTCGATCCCATATCCAGGTACGGAGCGAAACGCTGCCCTGAAGCGTCTCGGAGCCGAAGGATTGAAGCACAAGAACCCGGAGACGATCGATTTGGAAAACCCGCCCTCGACGCGCATCCTTAAGCACATTCCGGACTACGACAAGGTCTCTGCCGGTGTCCTCGCTATTGAGGGGATCGGGTTGCAGCGAATTAGGCAGGCGTGCTCGCATTTCAATCGCTGGTTGACCCGACTTGAAGGCTTGAGCGCGTAGAGAGGCTCTCCGTTCACTCCTCCTTCAGGGCCCGTGCGGGATCGATGGCGACAGCCCGGCGCGCCGGTACCAGGCAGGCCAAAAGAGCCACGATCGTGAACAGCAGCGTCGTCGCTCCGAGCGCGGCGGGGTCGTACGGTGAGACTCCGTAAAGTAGACCGGCGAGAAGCGGCGTGGAGCCTATCGATACTCCGATCCCGATGACGAGCCCCGCGAAAGTCCAGCCGAGCCCTTGCGCGGCGACGGTCGACAAGACGCTTCTCCGACTGGCGCCGAGCGCCATGCGAATGCCGATTTCGCGCGTCCGCCCGGAGACCGAGCGGGAGAGAAGGCCGTAGAGCCCGCTCGCGGCCAGCGCAAGCGAGACCAGCGCGTAGAAAGCGAAGAGCGACGCGCGAAGCCGCGGCGCCTGAAGAGCTTCAGAGTTGACTTCATCCATGGTCGCGATCCGAGTCAAGATGATGCCGGAGTCGACGGACTGGACTCGATCCCGGACGGCGCCGACTACGGATCCGGCGGTCCCTTCAGCGCGAACGATCAGGTTCTCGGGGAACGGCACCTGGGTGCGAGACAGGTAGAGCACTCGTTCGGGTCCGATGGCAAGGCGCTCGTATCGGACATCATTCACGACTCCGACGACGAAGAAATCTTTCCCGCTCAATTCCGGATAGGGGAACGATAGACGCTTTCCCAGAGGGTCTTCTCCCGGCCAGTATTCGTTCGCCAGGGTCCCGCTCACGATGAGGACTCCCGGGCTCGCGGGGCCGTCCTCTTCCCGGAAGTACCGGCCGCGCCGCAATGTCGCGCCGATGGTTTTGAAGTACCCCGGGCTAACGACGTTGGCGGATGCGTTGAACTGGTCGGCGTTTCGAGAAGGGCGCCCTTCGATGCCGAAACGAAGGTTCATGCCGATGTGCTGCAGAGGCAAATAGACGCTCGTCGCCGCCGAGCGGACTTCAGCGAGCGCGGCCACCTCCTCCTCGATTCGTCGCTGGAGTCGGCGGAGCTCTTCTTCGCCACGACCTTCTGGCATCGTCATCTTCAGGGTGATCATGTTCTCGGGATCGAATCCGAGCTCGGCCCGATGAAGCTCGACGAAGCTTCGGAGAAGGAGCGCTCCGCCCGTGCAAACGACCATCGAGAGCGCCGCTTGGGCGGCGATGAGGAACGCGCCGCTTGTTCCCGGCGCGCGCGCCACGAGGGGAGCGGCGCCGAAAACCACGCTCGCGAGCGCGGAGACCATGAGGCTGAATGCAAGGACGCTCAGGTTGAGCTCGACTTCGATCGGGAAAGGGATCACCGTGGGCAGGTGAAAGCCGGACAGCAGGCGCAGGCTCGACCAGCACAGAAGCAGCGACAAGACGAGTCCGGCGCCGACGAGGAGAAGACCCTCGGTGAGGAACTGGCGAAAGAGAGTTCCCGATCGAGCCCCGAGCGCCCGACGGATCGCCATCTCCCGTCGGCGAGAATCGTTCCTGGCGAGGATGAGCCAGCTGGCATTGAGAGCGGCGATCAGAAGCAGGAGTGACGAGCCGCCGAACAAAAGGAACAAGCCGGCCTTGCTCTCACCCAGGATGAGGTCTCGCCATGGCGTGAGGTCTCCCGTCCAGCCTCGGTTCTGCGCGGGGTGGGCTTCCTCCAAGCCCTGATAGAGCGCTTTCAGTCGTGCCCGCGCGCTTTCCAGGCTCACTCCGTTCCGAAGGCGTCCGATTCCGTAGAAAACGTGGATCTCGCGATTGCTTCGTTCCTCTTCATCCATGGCCCAGGGCACATAGACGGCCGGGTCTCCTCCCAGACCGGGAAAAGACTGCGGCATGACCCCGACGACGGTGAAAGAGGAACCGTCGAGCTTCATCTCCCGCCCCACGACATCGAGGTCGCCGCCAAATATCCGCTTCCAAAAGGCGTAGCTCACGATGGCGACGGGGCCCAGGCCGTGCCCCGGCCCCATGTCGCTTTCGTAGACGATGTCATGGTCGGAGACGTCGAACCCGCGGCCGAGGAGCGGCGAGACTCCCAAGGTCTCGAAGAAGTCCTCCAGAACCATGGCGGCGGCTACCAGCTCCGGAGCGCCATCCTCGAATCTCGCCTCGAAAACGCGGCTAGCCGTCACCGAAGAGAAGACCGAACCCTCCTTCTTGAGGTCGTGGAAATTTCCTGGGCGGAGCGTGAAATTCTTGACGCGGTCGGAGTGAGACTCGGAGACGAAGACCAGACGATCGGGGTCGGTGTAGGGAAGGGGGCGGAGGATCGCTGCGTGGAGGAAGCTGAAGACCGCGGTCGTGAGGCCCACGGCGGCGGCGAACAAGAGCACGATCAGGGCCGAAGTGCCGGGTGTCCTCAGAAGGCTTCGGGCGGCTATCCTCAGATCCTGTACGTGATCCATTGCTCAGCCCGCGCTCACTCCTCGGCCGGCGGCGCCAACGGCTTCGGGGAACGCTCCACTTCCAATGCCTCGTCGCGGGCGATGGGCAAGACCGGAGTGCAGGGTTCCCTCCAGAAGCTTGGCCGGGTTCGCCAGGTGGCGCAGTGTACTTTATCCGAAGAGACGAACCTGGCGCTCTCTGGTATCGTTCTTCCCGAAAGTATCCGCCCGGGAGGTACCGTCATGAATCTGGAACTCCGCCACGCCTCATTGTCGGTGGGTGACCCGGCTCACGCAACCAGAACCCGGCCCCTCCGTGGATGGAAGCTCAGACGCAAAGAATCTGAACGTCCTCGATGCGCTTGCCGAACTATGATCTTCGCGTGGCTCGTGTCGCCTTGACTGTCACGGAATACGTCACCGAACTTGTGAGATAATTTGCTAAGCCTGCCTAGCTCAGCTCGGCCACGAGCTGCAGTCGTTCGCTGCCGATTGTCGTCATGGTTCGAGAGGATTCCTCCTGAAGTCTGGGACGTAAGCTCCGGATTCCGCCGCCGAGCTGGCCGAAGTGCGCTCCAGTCCTGCCTGGATTAATGGTGTACTTTGTCGGATCCGCCACTGCCTGATGCCATTTCAATCGGTGGTTCACACGACTCGAAGGCCTTAGCGCTTGAAGAAGGCCGCCCGGCTTAGGATCCAACCCATGGCGAGGGGTGGGCGGCCGTCGCGACGACGAGAATCCACCGCTCGAGCCCGGGTTCTCACTCGTCGGGGGCTTGGCAAAGAACCGGAGTCACTGGCGCGCCGATGACTCCACCGAGGGTAGCGTCTCTCCAATGAGAGGCGGTGCTTCGCTTCCTACTTTCTCCGAGGACAGTTTGGGGAGGATGTGAGTGATCACTCCACGTCGGCCGTCGCCACGTTCATGACCCAGATGTCTCCGACGTCGTTTCTCCAGGTGAAATAGAGATAACCGTCGCCGGCGGCCAGGGCGTTGTCCCCCAGACTTCCCGCCCTTTCGGAGAACCGAGTCATGCGGCGCTCGGTGCCGTCTTCCAGCGTCAAGGTCCAAATGTCGTTATCTCGGCCGGTGAAGTATAAGCGCTTCCCGTCATCTGACCACCGGAAAAAGTACGCTGGACCCTCCGTCACCTGCTCCGCAGCTCCGCCCGATGCTGGCATCCGCCACAGACGATAGCCTCTATCCCCACGGGTCGAAGCGAAGAACATCCATTTCCCATCCGGCGACCATTGGGGGAAGTAATCTTGTGAGGTTTCCGTCGTGATCTGCCGGGCTTCACCGCCGCTCGCCGGTACAACGAAGGCGTCCACGTTCCCCGTCCTGGCAGCGTAGAACGCGATGTTCCGGCCGTCAGGAGACCACGAGGGGAACATGTCGGACCCAGGATCCTGAGTCAACGGAACCGCCGGCCCTCCCTCCAGGGGCATGACCCAGATGTCCCGATTCCCACTTCGGTGGGAATAGAAGGCGATCTGCTGTCCATTCGGCGATACGCGGGGAGCCATATCCGGAGCTCGGTCGGTCGTCAGCTGCCTGATGTCGCTTCCGTGAATCGGCACAATCCAGATATCCTGGTTCCCACCGCGATCCGAGCTGACGAGCAGGTGTTCTCCATCCGGCGTGAGGTCCAATGTCGCGATGTATGCTTGATCGAAGGTCAGTTGCTCCGCGTCTCCCCAGACGGCCTCGCGATCTCCCAGAATCGGCACCCGCCAGACATTGGCTACGGGACGTCCTTTCGAGTAGGCCAGCTTCCGCCCATCGGGGGTAAACGCCGCCTGCTGCATTCCAATCCCCACGGTGACCGCCGCCGCCTCCCCTTCGGGCCGTCCATCCACCGCGATCGGTTGCTGCCACAGGTCCATGCTTCCCCCACGGTTCGAGAGGAAGAAGAGCGTGCGTCGGTCCTTGGACCATATCGGGCTCCAGTCGCTCGACATCCCATCGGTCACGGCGAACGCCTGCGCGTCCGAGGCGCGCAGCACCCAGAGGCGGCTGGCCCCCTCATCCCGGTTCGGGGCGCGAACGTAGGCGAAGACGCGGCCGTCCTGGGACCAGCTCAGATCCAAGCGATTTCCCGCGCCGCCGGGAATTTGCAGGCGACGTGATTCCCGGGTGCGTAGCGAAACGACTTCGATGAAAGTCGCCTGGTCTTCTCTCCGAATGTGGGCCAGCTCCGCCCCGTCCGGCGACCACTGCGGACTCACTACCCCTTCCGCCGATGCTCTGGGGGAAATCCGGTTCGAAAGGCCTCCGATGGCTGGCATCACGTAGATGCCACCGCCGTCTCGTTCCGACACAAACGCAATCTGGCTCCCATCGGGAGACCAGGCAGGTTCGTCATCGGACCCTTTATGGTCGGCGGTAAAATTCGCTGCGGGTCCTCCCGCTAGCTGTGTCACCCAGATATCCAGGTTGCCACTTTGATCGGAGACGTAGGCAATACGCCCTCCGTCCGGCGACCAGGTTGGCTGGTTTTCGACGCCGGCCGCGGAAGTCAGCTGGAGGGGGTTCTGAAGGCGAGGAACATGAACCTCCGGCGGTTCCGTCGAAATCCAGCCGCTCAAGCGGGCCAGGACGAAAAGTCCGATGGCAGCCGCGGTCGCCGACAAAGCCTTGATCCGGAGCGACTCCTTCGAGCGGGCTGAGCGTCGGCGAGCGACTCGCCGGAGTCGAGCTCTCGCCTCAGCTCCTCCATCTCGTTGCGGACATCGAGAGCGCTCTGCAAGCGATGCGAAGCGTCCTTCGAAAGACAGCGTCGCACCATTCTGGATAGCTCGCGAGGAATTCCGGAACGGATCTCGGAGACCGCGGGTGGGACATCCTTGATAATGGCGGACAGGGCCTCCGCGGGCGTGTCACCCGCGAACGGACGGCGCCCGGTCAGCATCTCGTAAAAGACGATCCCCAGAGAGAAGATGTCGGAGCGGGCATCGACGGCCCCTCCCCGAGCCTGCTCCGGCGACATGTAACTCCACGTCCCGACGATCACACCCTCTTCAGTCTTCGCGGCGGTGAGGAGGTCGCTTCCCCCGTCCGCTCCTGCGAATCCTCCCGTCGGCTTCGCCAGCCCGAAGTCGAGGACTTTGACCCGCCCCTCGGCTCCGACCATCACGTTTCCAGGCTTCAGATCGCGATGCACGATGCCTTGCTCGTGAGCTGCGGCGACGGCATCCGCGAGGGGAACGGCGATGTCGAAAAACCTGTCCAGGGAGAAGCCCTGCCTGGGCAGAAGGTCGGCGAGGGTCTTCCCCTTCACCAGCTCCATGGTGATGAAGTGGACGCCGCCGTCTTCTTCGACGGAGTGAACGGTGACGATGTTGGGATGGTTGAGAGCGGCGAGGGCTTTCGCTTCTCGGGTGAACCGGGCCCGGCGTTCTTCGCTTTCGGCTAGCTCCGGCGGGAGTACCTTGAGGGCCACCCGGCGATTCAGCGTCGTGTCCTCGGCCAGGTAAACCTCTCCCATTCCACCTGCGCCGATTTTCTCCAGGATCTTGTAGTGGCCGAGGGTCTGTCCAACCATGTGAGCACCCTCACTGTGAGTGTCGGGTCGATTCTAGGGGAGACAGAAATCGGACGCAATGACGGGAGCGGACCTTGCAGGGGGCGCTCTCTGGTATCGTTCTTCCCGGAAGTATCCGCCCCCGGAGGTACCGTCATGACTCTGGAACTCCGCCACGCTCTCCGACGATTGCGCCAAAGGCCGGGTTTTTCTTTCGCCGCGATCGCGACCCTGGCTCTCGGAATCGGGTTCAGCACCGTGGTCTTCAGCCTGGTGAATTTTCTCCTGCTTCGACCTCTGCCCATTTCCGATCCCGAGAGCGTCGTGAGCTTCCACACCGGCCGGACGCCCGGCTTCTCGTTTCCGAACTACCTGGACATCCGGGAGGCGAACGACGTCTTCACGGATTTGGCGGCGCTGCGCGTCATGCCGATGCACGTGAATCGCGGCGGAGAGAAGGCCCGCCTGTGGGGATACCTCGTCACCGGAGGCTATTTCGATCTCCTCGGCATCCAAGCCTTTCGAGGGCGGCTCCTGTCACCGGGCGACGACGCGGTCACCGAAGGGCATCCGGTAGCGGTTCTGAGCCACGCTTCGTGGCAGCGCCGCTTCGGCTCCGACCCGGCTCTCGTCGGAAGCACGATTCGCATCAACGGATACCCGTTCACGGTCGTCGGGATCGCGCCTCCGGGGTTCATCGGCACGGAGCGGATTCTCGATTCCGAGATCTGGGTGCCGTTCTCCATGATTCGCGCGATCGAGGGGCGGGATTGGAGGGAATCGAGAAGGAACGGGAACGCCTGGATTCTCGGGCGCCTGAAACCTGGCCTCTCTCGCGAGGAGGCCGAGGCCTCTCTCTCCGTCCTGGCGGGCCGGCTCTCTCTCGAGCATCCGGAGGAGAACGAGGGGATGGAGATTCATCTCGCGGCCGCGGGCCTTTTGGGGAACGTGCTGAGGGGGCCCGTCGTGGGAGTGGGAGTAGCGCTCCTGGCCGTGTCCGGTCTGACTCTCCTCGTGGCTTGCGCCAACCTCTCGAACCTCCTTCTCGCCCAGGCAACGTCGCGACGAAAGGAGTTCGCGCTGCGCCTCTCGCTCGGAGCGTCGAGAGCGGCGCTCGTGCGGTTGATCCTGGCAGAGACGCTGGTACTCGCGCTCGCGGGAGGCGCATCCGCGCTCATCGCGTCCCTGTGGCTCGCGCGGGCCCTCGCGGCTTCGCTTCCCGAGCTCGATTTTCCCGTGAATACCGGGCTCGTCACCGACGGAAGGGTCATGGGGTTCGCACTTACGCTCTCCCTTCTGAGTGCGCTCTTCGCGAGCCTGTGGCCGGCTGTTCGCAGTGCCGCCGTCGATCCGGCGCCCGCTTTGAAGAGCGAAGCCGCGCCGGGTCGTTTTCGGCACGTCGACCTCAGGGACCTCTACGTCGGTGTACAGGTCGTGGTCTCGATCGTCCTCGTTTCGAGCTCACTGATGATGGTCCGAACGCTTCAGCACGCACTGACCTCGCGCTACGGCTTCGAGCCGGAAGGCGCCGTCGCCTTGCGGTTCGATCTCACGATGCACGGATACGACGAGGAGCGCGGACGGCGGCTCCAGCGACGAGTTTTCGAGACCGTGAGCGCGCTTGCCGGGATCGAAGCCGCGGGCCTCTCGAACTCGATCCCCTTCAGCATCGATCAGTCATTCAACACGATCTACGTCGAAGGAGAGGCCATTCCGCCCATCTCGGAAGCTCCGTCTGCGGTCTTGTACCAGGCGACACCGGGTCTCTTCCGCGCGATGGGCACCCGTCTCGTCGCTGGCCGCGACCTCGATGAGAGGGACGACGCGGACTCCCCCCGGTCGCGGTCGTGAACGCGGCTCTGGTTTCCAAGCTCATTCCCTCGGGCGAGGCTCTCGGAAGACGGATTCGGTTCAACCCCGCCGGCGATCCGATCGAGATCGTCGGCATCGTCGAAGCGGGCAAGTACCAGACGGTGACCGAGGAGGATCAGTTCGCGGTCTTTCGGCCTCTCTGGCAGAGCTACAACAGCACATCCACGCTCGTGGCTCGGACCCGGCTTCCCGCGGACGAGGCGCTCACGCTCCTCAGGCATTCGGTCGAGGAGCTCGATCCGGACGTCACGGTGTTCGATGCGAAGCCGCTCGCGGGCTATCTCGATCTCCCGACCACTCCGTTGAGGCTCACGACGTCGGCCCTGTCGGCGATGGGCGCACTCGCCGCGGTCCTGAGCGCTCTCGGACTCCACGCTCTCGTGGCCTACGCGATCTCGCGCCGCACCCGGGAAATCGGAATCCGCGTTGCGCTCGGGGCGAGCCCGGGAGACGTGATGCACACGCTTTTGAAGTGCACGGCGCTCGTGGTGGGCGTGAGCGCCGCTCTGGGTCTCGCGCTCTCGTTCGTGGCGATGCGCTTTCTGGCGAGCCTTCTTTATGCGACGCCGGAGGGAGCCATGAGTCTCGTCGCGGCCGCCCTCATGATCGCGCTCTCGGGCGTTGCCGCTTGGGTGCCGGCCCGCCGCGCGCTCGCGGTCGAGCCCCTCGTGGCGCTCCGGTACGACTGAATCACGGCGGGTCGGTACGGTGATATCGGGCTTCGCGCAGGAAGAGAAACACCAGCCCGGGGCCGAAGGCCCAGATCATGACCGTGGCGCCGAACACCAGGCCGGTGTAGGACCCGCGTGCGCACCAACAATCATCGTCGTCCGAATTCCAGAGGAATACACCCGTCGCGACGATAAGCTCTAGAACGCTTCCGACGATGAGTCCGTGAGCCATCCGTTTCAAATGCTCGAATCGAGTACCTTCTCGCCAATAGAGAAAGAACACACCTGTCCACGATACCCACACAATCCACGCGCTTACCGGGATCGCAAGCCACCGCTCGCCTTCCACGACGTCATCCCACAACCCGGTCAACTCGAGGAGAGTCGCGACCCAGGCCAGAGACAGCATCATCGCCATGAGGGCGGCCGCGACCACGGCCGTTCTCATCGGGCGAGAGGACTCGGCGAGTCGCACCTTCCATCCCCGTCGAGGACGAAGAAACATCCATTGCGACAGGAGCAACATCCCCATAAAAAGGGCGAGGTGAATCCCGTAGAACCCATCCGAATCGGAATCCGTGAGCCCGGTCAGTAGGGAAAGGGGCACGGCTCTCGTGCCGCCCTCGTCCAAGTCCCCGCCGAGAACAGGACCGGCGATCCACCAGAGGCCCGCCAGAAGGCACGCCAGTCCCAGGATTAGGAGCACCCAGCGGAGGCGATAGGCAGTCACGGGTGCTACTGTACCATCCTCATGCGGTCGCTCTTCGCCCTCCTCCTGTTGACCGGCGCCGCCGAGCCCGAAGCCCACAATCTGCGAATCGTGGGCTGGAGCGATCTGCGTGGGCATGGCAACGGGGGAGAGGGCCTCGCGCTTCGCGAGTACGACGGCGGCCGCCGGATCCTCTTTCTCGCGCACGAGAGCGCTCCCGTCTGCTTCAGCGTCGTCGACGTCACCGACGTCGGCGCGCCGAACGTTCTGACTCAGGTCGAGACGGTGGGCCCCGAAGTGCGATGCAACTCTCTCGGGCTTTCGGGGTCGATTCTCGCTGTCGCCCATCAGACGGCGCGCATCGGCCTTCCCAACGCGGGGATGCGCGTCTACGACGTCTCCTCTCCCGAGGCTCCGAAGGAGCTTGCCTTCCTCGACACCTCCGGTCCGCACTCCCGGGGCGTTCATTTCGTCTGGTTCGTGGACGGGGAGTACGCGTATCTTGCGACCGGCGCGGCCGATTTCGTTCCCACGCATCCGAGCGACGATCAGGTCTTCATGATCGTGGACCTGCGCGATCCCTCGAGCCCTCGGGAGGTGGGCCGCTGGTGGATGCCCGGCACTCGCCAGGGCGACTCCGAGCCACCACCGCCGCGTTTGAAAATCGACGGCGGGTACCGCATGCATTCGCCTTTCGTCTCGGCAGAGCGGCCCGACCGCGCCTATGTCGGCTGGATCGACGGGGGAGTCGTCATCCTCGACATCGCGGACCGCGCCCGTCCGAAGCTCGTCGCCCGCCGATCCTGGTATCCACCGGACGTCGGGTATACGCACACCGCGTTGCCGCTCTTCGATCGAAGCCTTCTGGTGGCCGCGGAGGAGGCGGTGCGGGATCGATGCGAGGACTGGCCGAAGCGCATCTGGATGGTCGACATCGCCGACGAGAAGAACCCGAAACCCTTCGCCGTCTTTCCTTCGCCTCCGAATCTCGAAGAGCTTTGCAAGCGCGGCGGGCGGTTCGGCGCTCACAACATCCACGCGACCCGGCCTGGTGCGTACTCGATGACCCTGAAGGAAACGGTCGTCGGGACTTTCTTCTCCGGCGGCGTGCGCGTCTATTCGATCGCCGATCCCGAGCATCCGGAGGAGATCGCCTACTTGATCCCGGAAGCCCCTTCCGGGAACCGGACGGGCTCCATCCAGTTGAACGACGTGTACGTCGACGAGAAGGGGTGGATCTACACCAACGACCGGGATACCGGTGGTCTCTACATCCTCGAGTACACGGGGCCTACGCCTCTTCACTGAGGCGGCGGGAGGGATCGATCACGAGCCAGAGAAGTCCGCCCATGGCGTAGATCCCCGCTGAGACCTGGAACGCGACGTTCCACGAGCCGAATCTCTGGACCACGTATCCCACCACCAGAGGCGCCAGCATCCCGCCGAGGTTGCCGAAGGTGTTCATCGCGCCCGTCACCACACCCGCGTGACGCCGTCCCACGTCGAGGCAGACGGCCCAGGCGGCGGCGAGACCGAGATCGGCCGACGCGAGGGCGAGCGCGATGAGTATCGCCTTCGGAAGCCGCTCGTCGACGGCCGTGGATCCGAGAAGAAGAAACGCCGAGCCCAGAAACGCGCAGCATCCCAGGACCGAGCGGCCCACCTTGAGACCCCGAATGGCGGAGAGACGATCCGTCAGGAAACCCCCGAGAAGGTCCGCGCCTCCCGCGAGCACGAAAGGAAGTCCCGCGAGGGCGCCGCCCGCAAAGGCGGAAAAACCGAGGACTTCGATGAGGTACGTCGGAAGCCACGTGAAATAGAAGTAGAGACCGTATCCGAAGGCGAAGTACATGCCGCAGATCGCGCAGAGGTTCCGGCTCTTCAGGAGCTGCGCCCAGGGGACGGGGGCGTGCCCCGTCTCTCTCGGACCGTCCTGCCGGATCCACGCGAGCTCGCCCGCGCTCACCGCGGGATGATCCTCGGGCTCGTCGCGAAAGAACCGATACCAGAGAAACGCCCAGAGGATGCCGATGCTTCCGAACGCGACGAAGCTCCGCCGCCAGCCCCAGTGGTGGATCAGAAGAAGCGAAAGAGCCGGTGCGACGGCACCCCCGATGCGGGAGCCGAGAAACAGAAACCCGTTCGCGCGACCGCGCTCGCGAAGGGGAAACCAGCGGGAGAACGCTCGCGAGACTCCCGGGAAGGCTCCCGCTTCTCCCGCGCCGAATAGAAAGCGGGTCGCGATGAGTGATGGGTAGCTCCAGGCGGCGCCGGTCAGCATGGTGAACGCTGACCACCAGAGCACGATGCGAGTCAAGACCGATCGAGCGCCCCGGGTATCCGCGAGCCATCCGGAGGGGATCTCGAAGAGGGAGTACGCGAGCGTGAAGGCGCTGAAGACCACGCTCATCTGGAGCATGGTGAGGCCGAGCTCTTTGGTGATGTGCGGCGCCGCAGTCGAGATGCACACCCGATCGAGGTAAGTGATGACCGAGAGAGCGACGGCGAAACCGAGGACTTTGTTTCGAACGGGGTGAGGCATTCTCATGGGGCTCATGAAGCCGAAGGAGTATACTCTCGCGCCATGGCCGCTTCGAAAATCCTGTGCTTCTGCGCGCTCTCCTGGCTCCAGCCGGAGCCGCCCGGAGAGGCTGACCTCGTCCTCCGCGGTGGGAAGGTCATCACCGTGGATGCGAGAGACAGGATCGCATCTGCCGTCGCCGTCAGAGGAAA
>Ga0184637_10001317_pt1 | contig 16981 bp, 16 predicted proteins | sample PLM3_127_b2_FD_133143 | JGI IMG/M metagenome (GOLD analysis project Ga0184637, IMG submission 133143) | Groundwater sediment microbial communities from an aquifer in East River, Colorado, USA - PLM3_127_b2 | ecosystem: Environmental > Terrestrial > Soil > Riparian zone | place: USA: East River...
CCCTGGAAAAGCTGCGCCAGTCCAGCCGCGCGCGGCCGCTGGCGGTCGGCGTCGCCTTTTCCGCGCAGCATGTCACCCGCGTGCCGCGCGATCACCATGACCAGCCGCTGGATTGGATCGTGACCGAGAAATCGGCGCAGGCCTTCGCGGCCGATGCCCGGTCGACCTCAAAACCGGCCGCAAGACCGATCTCAAAAGCGGCGGAGGCCTGAGCGATGCGCCTGTTGTTCTGCGGCGATATTGTTGGGCGGTCGGGACGCGACGTGGTGGTCGAGCGCCTGCCGGCCTTGCGCCGCGACCATGCCATCGATTTCGTCGTCGCCAACGGCGAGAACGCCGCCGGCGGCTTCGGCATCACCAAGAAGATCTGCGACGATCTCTACGCCGCCGGGGTCGATTGCGTCACCACCGGCAATCACGTCTGGGACCAGAAGGAAACCATCGGCCATATCGGCGGCGAGGCGCGCCTGCTGCGCCCGCATAATTTCCCGGCCGGGACGCCGGGCCGCGGCGCCGGCATCTTCGCCGCCGCGCGCGGCAAGAAGGTGGCGGTGATCAATCTGATGGGTCGCCTGTTCATGGACCCGCTGGACGATCCGTTCCAGCAGATCGAAGCGCTCCTGAACGCGCATCGCATCGGCGGTAATTGCGACGCGCTGATCCTCGATTTCCACGGCGAGGCGACCAGCGAGAAGATGGCCATGGGTCACATCGTCGATGGCCGCGCCTCGCTCTGCGTCGGCACCCATACGCACGTGCCGACCGCCGATCACATGATCCTGGCCAAGGGCACGGCGTACCAGTCCGATGCCGGCATGTGCGGCGACTACGATTCCGTCATCGGCATGGAAAAATCGATGCCCATCGCCCGCTTCACCCGCAAGATGCCGACCGAGCGGCTGTCCTCTGCACAGGGCCCCGGCACCTTATGCGGCGTGCTGGTCGACACCGACGACGCGACGGGCCTGGCGAAATCCGTGCAGCCGGTGCGCCTGGGTGGCAGGTTGAGCCAGCAGGCGATCGCGTCTTAGCACCCATCCGCGTTCGCACCGCCGCGCCTTACATTCCCGCTCGTCACCCCGGCCTTGCGCCGGGATCCATCCGTCCGCCGCACGGACTGAGGTGATGTCACACGAGCATTCCGCAGCTCTTGCGACGGCACAATGGGCCCCGGCGCAAGAGGCCGGGGTGACGAGCGGGGGAAGGCGATATCGTGCGACGCGCTTATCCATGCTCCGCCCGCGAATCCTTCGGCGCCTGCGCGCGGTTGTCCATGCCGTAATCCCTGAGCACCGCGGCCACGCGCAGGCGGTAGTTCCTGAAAATACCGCCGCGCCCCGCTGCCTGCGCGGCGCGGTGCGCTTCCAGATTGCGCCATTGTGCGACCACCGCCTCGTCGCGCCAGAAAGAGAGCGACAGTACCTTGCCCGGTTCGGTCAGGCTCTCGAAACGCTCGATCGACAGGAAGCCGTCGATCTGGGACAGCAGCGGCCGCAGTTCGGCGGCGAGATCGAAATAATCTCTGCGTCGACTATCCTGCGGCCAGACTTCGAAGATGACGGCGATCATGATGGCGCTCCAAAGACGGGGGCTCCAAAGATGGGGATTCGGGAATTGACCGATGCCGCGTAGCGCGGCGCCGCCGCAAACTGTTCAAAGGGCACGCCGCGATCCAGCAGCGCCTGCAGGCCGATGACGGCCAGCGTGGTCGCCATCCGCTCGCCGGGACAGGCGTGGCGGCCGTGCCCGAAGGTGAAACAATGCGGCTCGGCGCGATCGGGATCGAACCGATGCGGATAGGGATTGACCGCCGGGTCGCGGTTGGCGGCGGCCAGCACCACCAGAATCGCGTCGCCTTGCTTCATCGCTTGCCCCGCGATGATGCCATCCTCCGCCACATAGCGCCGCGTGTTGTGGACCGGCGGATCGTGGCGCGCGACTTCCTGCACGATACGGCGCAGCAGCGCCTCATCGCCGGCGCCGCCGCGCCGAAGCGCTGGATCGCCCGCCAAGGCCAGCAGCGTGTTGCCGATCAGCCCGGCCGCGGCGTCATAGGTCTGCGACATCAGGCCGAAGAGATTGGCCAGCGCCGCCTGGCGCTGCGTCACGCCCAGGCTCACCAGCCGATCCACCAGCATCGGCAATCCGCCATGCGTGTTTTGCGCCGCGCAATCCTCCATCAGGCGCAGCAGGCGCGTGGCTGCCGTCTTGCTCGCTTCGATCTGCGTCGGGCCGCTGAGCGGCGACAGGCAGCGCACGAAATCGCCGATCAGCGTCGCCGCCTTTGGTGCAGTCTCCGGCGGCAGGCCGATCATCTGGGCGATGACCTGCACCGGATAAGCGCGGGCGAACCGATCGATTCCGGCACCGCTGCAGCCGTGTTCGCCGACGGCCGCCGCGGCGACGCGGCGCGCGATGGCGGTCAATGCGCTTGGGTCGAAGGCCGAGACGAGCCCGGTCACTGCCGGTCGCATCGCCGCGTGCTTTGCGCCGTCATTCATGCGCACGAGACTGCCGAACACCGCGCCGGCGCTCGAGTCCGCGATGGCTTGCGGCACTGGTTCCGTTGCCGGGCGCACCCGGCAGAGCGGGCTTTCCAGCACTGTGCGCACGGCCGTTGCGCCGAGCGCCACCCACATCCCAATCCGCGCCTCCCGGTAGATCGGTCGGTAGGAGAGCAAAGCGGCGTAGTAAGGATAAGGGTCGGAATGCGCCGCGGCGGTGAGCACACTGTCGGGAAACAGCAGCGGCGAGCTCGGTGTGGGCAGTTGCATGGCACGACCTCGATGCGTCGAACACCGGCGGATTGTCGCCGTCACGCGCACCGCAGTCACGTAGAGACAGTTTGGTTTGGACGGAACTATTGCAGGCGCTCGCCGCGGCCGTCCGATCCGGGCTCAGAACGGTGCCGGTTCGACTTTCAAGTCCTCCGGCGGGAAGCCGACCTGCTCGAGCGGATGGAAAGTCTGCCAGCCCTCGCCGAAGTCCACCACGCAGCTCACGCCGCGCGGGGAGGTCTTGACCACCGAGAAGGTGCCGCTGGGCGCCATAAAAATCTCAAGGAGGTGACCGTCGGCGGAGATGCCGTGGCCGAGCTTCCTTTCCTGGAAATCGCTCAGCAGCTTTTCTTCGATCTGAGCGTGCGGCAGGCAGAGCTGGATGATTGTGCGGGTGGGGGACTGGGCGAGGGCCGCGCGGCCAGGCGCAAGGGGGGACGCCGCCACGATAACGGCTGCGACGATGGCAAGCCTGCGGTTCCTAGGGAAATCCGCCATTTCGACCGATAAACATGAACACCTCCAAGAGGCTGTTTCGTACTAATGATATGGGGAGCGCCGAGGTTTCCTGGTAGGTCCGCGTCCGGTCGGCGTTGCATGGATGCGGCCGTCAGCCCCGCGAGGCGTGCATGCCTCGTCTTGCGGCCGGCGTCAGTATCTGCCGTGTCGCGGGCCGCCGCTGCAGGAACAGTTCGATCGCCAACGAACAATGAGCGGTTGAGCGCATTCGACGATTCGGTTAGCATCAAACCATGGCGGCAGGAAACGATCTTGGCGGCGCGGATCTCGAGCGTTTCGCGAAGACAATAGGGGACGCGACGCGCATCCGCATGCTGCAGTTGCTGATGGAAGGCCGCGCCCTCACGGCGAAGGAGCTCGCGTACGGCGCGGGCGTCGAACCCGCGACGGCGACGGCGCATTTGCGTCGACTGCTCGAGGGCAATCTGGTCGCGGTCGCCGCGCAGGGACGGCACAAGTATTTCCGGTTCGCTTCGCCGCGGGTCGCCGAGCTGATGGAGCTGCTGATGGTGGTGGCGCCGCAGGCCGCGGCGAGGGCGCCGGTGCCCCGGATCGAGGAGTCGCTGCGCCGCGCCCGCATGTGCTACGACCATCTGGCGGGCGAGCTCGGCATCGGCATCGCCGATGCTTTGGTGAAGCGCGGTCTGCTGCGCAGGGAAGATGATGCTTTCGCCGTCACCAGACGCGGCGCCGGCTGGTTCGGCGCGCTCGGTATCGATCTCGACGCGGCACGGGGCCTGCGGCGCAAGTTCGCCGCGCAATGCCTGGATTGGAGCGAGCGGCGCGACCATCTGGGCGGGGCGCTCGGCGCCGCGCTGGCCGAACGCCTGGTCGACCTCGGCTGGATCGCCCGCAAACGCAACTCGCGGGCGATCGCCGTGACGGAGGCAGGGCGGCGCCAGCTCGCCGAGCATTTCCCGAAATCGTTCGCGAACTAGCCGCCCGGCGCCGCCAAGAGGGTTGCCAGTTCCGCCGCGGTACGCACGCCCATTTTCTCGAACACGCGCGCGCGGTGGACTTCGACGGTGCGCACCGCGATCTGGAGCTGATGTGCGATCGCTTTGTTGCTGGCGCCGTGCGCGATCAGGTCCATCGCCTCGCGCTCGCGCGCTGACAGGCTGGCGATGCGTTCATGTTTGGCCAGGGCGGCCTCGGCTTGCTTGCGGCGGCGCGAATCCTCTTCCAGCGCCCGCTCGATCAGCGGCACCAGCGCCGCCTCGTCGCAGGGTTTCTCCAGGAAATCGAAGGCGCCGGACTTGATGGCGCCGACCGCGATCGGCACGTCGGCATGGCCGGTCAGGAAGATGACCGGTGTGCGCGAATGCGCGTCGCGCAGCAGATCGAACAGTTCCAGTCCCGACATCGCCCCCATGCGCACATCGAGCAGGATCACGCCGGCGGCGTTCAGCGTGCCGCGCGCGACGAAATCCTCCGCCGAACCATAGGCGCGCACGTCGAGCTTGTGCCCCTTCAGCAGCCAGGCGAGCGCGTCGCGCACCGCCTCGTCATCGTCGACGATATGGATCGCGGCCCCAGTCATGCGACGCGGGTCATGCGACGCGGGTCATGCGACGCGGATCGGCAGGGAAAAGCGGAAGATGGCGCCGCCGCCGGGCCGATCCTCGTGCCACAACCGGCCGCGATGCAGCTCCAGGATGGTGCGGCAGATGTTGAGCCCCATACCCATCCCCTCCGGCTTGGTGGTGGAGAAGGGCACGAACAGCCTGTCCCGGGCTTCCGCCGACAGGCCCGGGCCGTTGTCGGCGACGCTGACGATCGCCTCCGCGCCGTCGGTCGAGAGTTCGACGGAAATGCCGCGGCGCTCCGGCGGCAGCTCGGCCGTTGCTTCGATGGCGTTGCGGATGAGGTTGAGCAGCGCCTGCTCCAGCAGGATGCGGTCGCCAGTGACGGAGACCTCCACCGGCCAATCCGCGTCTTCGATCCACACGCCGTGCTTGCGCAAATCGGGCGCCGCGAAATCCGCCACCTCGCGCAACAAGCCCGCGATGTTGACCGGCGCGAAACTGGGCTCGCTCTTGCGCACGAAATCGCGGATGCGGCGGATGATCTGCCCGGCGCGCTGCGCCTGGGCATTGAGCTTGCTCAGCACCTCGCTGAGCTCCGCCGGCTCGATATCGCGCTGCGCCAATCGGTGCAGCGATCCCGCGGCATAGCTGGAGATCGCCGCCAGCGGCTGGTTCAGTTCATGCGCCAGGCTCGACGCCATCTCGCCCATGGTGACCAGGCGCGAGGTCTGCGCCAGCTTCTCGTTCTGCCGCCGGCCGATCTCCTCGACGCGCTTGCGGTCGGTGATGTCGAGGAACGATCCCATCCAGCCGCAATGCCCGCCGTCGGCGCCGATCAGCGGCGCCTCGTAGATGAGGCCGTCGAACCGTTCGCCGTTCTTGCGCTGGAACTTGATCTCGAAACCTTCCGGTGGTGCATGGCCCTCGAGCACGGCCTGATGGATCTGCACCGTGCGATCCATCTCTTCCGGCGCCCAATAAGGCATCGGCGGCCCGCGGCCGATCAGCTCGTCCGCGCTCCATCCCACCATCCGGCAGAAAGCCTGGTTCACATAGATGATGCGGCCGTCCAAATCGCGCGCCCGCATGCCGATGGTGATGGAATCCTCCATCGCCTTGCGGAACGCATGCTCGGCGCGCAACGCCTGTTCCGCGGCGGTGCGCCGGCGCATGTGGGATCGCATGGCGAGCAGACTGCCCACCGCCAGCGCCGAGAAGCCGATAATGGCGGCGATCAGCGCGCGGCTGACCATCTTGGTCCGCGAATCCAGGCGCGTCACGGTGACCGCCAGGCCCTTGCCCGGCGGGTCGAAGACGATGGTGTGGCTGAGCGCCCCCTCCGGCGACGTCATGGGCGTGCGCCCGGCGAGCACGCCGCCGCCGGAATCGGTGAAGGCGATCTGGTATTTCTGGCCCGCCCACCAGGGAATGTGGTTGGCCAGCAGATCGCTCAAGGACAGCCGCGCCACCAGCACGCCGTCGGGCGCCATGTCGCGATAAATCGGGATGGCGATGTCGAAGCCGTAGCTGCCCGGTTTGGCCTCCGTCACTTCGGAAAAGTTGATCTGCCCACTGCTCAGCGCCAGCAGCCGCAATTGCGGCCCGGTCGCTGGGTCGGCCCGGCCGCCGGGCAAGCTGAGGCGCAGCCGGTCGTCGGCGCCGAACAGCGCGATGTTCTCGACCTCCGGGCTGTTGCGCAGCACATGCTCGACCCGCGTCTTCAGCCCCGGCGCCGTCAGGCCGCGGCGGAGCTCCGAGGCCAGACGCGCCAGATCGTCCTGATCCGACTGGATGGCGAAGCGCAGGCTCTGTTCCGCCCACAAGGCGTCGTTGATCAGGGTGACGCGCTGCTCCTCGCGCTCGTCCCGCTCCAGCAGCCACAGCAGCACGCCCAGGGACAGGATGACGAAGCCGATGGCCAGGATGGCGATCAGCCCGACGGCGCGGGAGCCGGTGGCGCCGAGCCCGGCCTCCGGCATCGGCGGCGGCAGGTCGCGCGCGGCGCCTGCGGCCGTCGCCGCCGGTCGTGGCGTCGGTGCCGCCGGACTTGCCGCAGAACTTGCCGATGCGTCGATTGCGCTCATGGAACCTCGATGCGCTGCGGCCGATCTGGATAGCCTGTAGCACCGGCGCGCGCCAGCCCGCATTGTGGTTTCCCACAATAGCGGCCGGCGGCGATTTCTGCGAAGCAAGGATGAGCTTCGATCAACAGAAGCGTATTAACGATTGGGAGGAATGATATGAAACGCTTGGCCGTAGCGCTGACCGCCTGTCTTGCCTTGACCGTTCCAAGCCTCTCGGCCTCGGCCGAGCAGATCGTCATCAAGTTCAGCCACGTCGTGGCTCCGGAAACGCCGAAAGGCAAGGGGGCCGAGAAGTTCCGCGAGTTGGCGGAGCAATACACCAACGGCGCGGTGAAGGTCGAAGTCTATCCGAACTCCCAGCTCTACAAGGACAAGGAAGAGCTGGAGGCGCTGCAGCTTGGCGCGGTCCAGATGCTGGCGCCCTCGCTCGCCAAGTTCGGCCCGCTCGGCGTCAAGGAGTTCGAGGTTTTCGACCTCCCTTTCATCTTCGCGGACAAGGCCGCGCTGCTGAAAGTGACCCACGGCGACATCGGCAAGCAGCTCTTCGCCAAGCTGGAGGATAAGGGGATCAAGGGCCTGGCCTATTGGAACAACGGCTTCAAGATCATGAGCGCCAATTCGCCGCTCCACGTGCCGGACGATTTCCTCGGCCTGAAGATGCGCATCCAGTCCTCGAAGGTGCTGGAGGCGGAGATGAAGGCGCTCGGCGCCGTGCCGCAGGTGATGGCCTTCTCCGAAGTCTATCAAGCGCTGCAGACCGGCGTGGTCGACGGCACGGAGAATCCACCCTCCAACATGTACACCCAGAAGATGCACGAGGTGCAGACGCACGCCACCCTCTCCAACCACGGCTATCTCGGTTATGCGGTGATCGTGAACAAGAAATTCTGGGACGAACTGCCGGATGATGTCCGCGGCAACCTGGAAAAGGCGCTGGCCGAGGCGACGCTGTTCGCCAACGACATCGCCCAGGCGGAGAACGACAAGGCGCTGGCGGCGATGAAGGAATCCGGCAAGACCGAGTTCTACGAACTCACGGCCGAAGATCGCGCCCAATGGATGGCGGCCCTGAAGCCGGTGCATGACGAGATGGCGGAGCGCGTCGGCAAGGATCTGATCCAGTCCGTCTACGCCGCCACCGGTGTGACGAACTAACAGCGATCACTCGACCCGTAGAAAGCTCCCCTTCCCCCCTTGCGGGGGAAGGTTGCGGAGGCTTAGCGAGTGAAACGAGCTTAGCCGTAGCTGGATGGGGGGTAGCGCGCCGATATGCGCGCATCGCCGGAGGCGATAGCTCGCGAAGACCCGGCGCTGCATCACCCTCCTTCCCACCCTTCCCCCGCAAGGGGGGAAGGAGCAGATCGCGAGGGCGGCTGCTTCTTCCGATGCCATTCACCCGGAGATCCTCATGCTCATGCGCGCGCTTGATCGTCTGGAGGAGATCCTCATCACGCTGCTGATGGGGGCGGCGACGGTGATCATCTTCTTTGCCGTGCTGCATCGTTATGGGTTGAGCACGGTGGCGGATGTCGCGGCCTGGGCGCGGGGCCAGGAAATGGACTGGCTGTTCAAGAGTGCGCGCGGCGCGTTCAGCGCGATGCGCGAAATCAGCTTCACCTGGGCGCAGGAGCTGTGCATCTATCTCTTCGTCTGGATGGCGAAGTTCGGCGCCGCCTATGGCGTGCGCACCGGGATCCATGTCGGCGTCGATGTCCTGATCAATCGGCTGGACACGCCTGGCCGGCGGAAGGTGGTTCTGTTCGGATTGCTGAGCGGCGCTTTGTTCACCGCCATTGTCGGCACGCTTGGCGCGGCCTTTGTCTGGCAGATCGGACATACGGAACAGACCTCCGCCGATCTCGAGCTGCCGATGTGGCTGGTCTATCTCGCGGTGCCGCTCGGCTCGTATCTGATGTGCTTCCGCTTCCTGCAGGTGGCCTGGCGCTTCGCTCACAGCGGAGAGCTGCCGCACCACGATGAATCGCGCGTCGCGGGGATCGAGGAGCATGCCATGGTGCCCGTCGCCCCGATCCAGGGGGTGGCGCGATGAGCCTGTCGCACGCGACCGCGCCGATCGGACCAGGCGCTTCCGGCCGGTCCGGAATCGGCTGGGCGCTGTTGACCGCCACGCCGATCCTGATCGTGGCGCTCTGCTTCCTGGGCAAGTTCGACGTCATCGATTTTCCAGCTGGCCTGCGCGTTTTCTTCGTTTTCGCGCTGCTGATGTCGCTGATGCTGACCGGCATGCCGGTGTCGATCTCGCTCGGCCTCACCGTGTTGACGTTTCTCTTCACGCTGACCTCGGTGCCGCTCGAATCCGTGGCGCTGAAGCTGTTCACCGGCATCGAAAAGTTCGAGATCATGGCGGTGCCGTTCTTCATCCTGGCGGGAAACTTCCTCACCCACGGCGGCGTCGCGCGCCGGATGATCGATTTCGCCATCTCCATGGTCGGCCACTGGCACGGCGGCCTGGCGCTGGCCGGCATCGTCGCCGCGGCCCTGTTCTCGGCGGTTTCCGGCTCCAGCCCGGCGACGGTCGTCGCCATCGGCTCCATCCTGCTGCCGGCGATGCTGCGCATCGGCTATCCGATGCGGTTCGGCGCCGGCGTCATCACCACCTCGGGCGCGCTCGGCAACCTGATTCCGCCCTCGATCATCATGGTCATGTATGCGGTGGCGACCAGCGGATCGATGCTGGCCGGACCCGACGGCCAGATCGTAAGCTCCGCTTCGGTCGGCCAGCTTTTCATCGCCGGCATCGTGCCGGGCACGATCCTCGCCAGCATGCTCTGCGCCGTGACCTGGTATCGCGCCTGGAAGGGCGACTACGCGCGTGTGCCGAGGGCGAACTGGACGGAGCGGGTGCGCACCTTCCGTCGCTCCGCCTGGGGCATCTTCCTGATCGTCGCCGTGATCGGCGGCATCTATACCGGCATGTTCACGCCGACCGAGGCTGCGGCGATGAGCGCGGTCTACGCCTTTATCCTGGCCGTCTTCGTCTACAAGGACATGAAGCTGACCGACGTGCCGCGCGTGCTGCTCAATTCCGCCAACATGTCGGCGATGCTGCTCTACATCATCACCAACGCCGTCTTGTTCTCGTTCCTGATGACGCACGAGAACATCCCGCAGGCGATGGGGCGGTGGATGGTAGACACCGGCCTCAGCCAGTGGATGTTCCTGCTGATGGTGAATCTTCTGTTGCTGGCGGCCGGTAATTTCATGGAGCCCTCCTCCATTACGCTGATCATGGCGCCGATCCTCTATCCAGTCGCGGTGGCGCTCGGCGTCGATCCGGTGCATTTCGGCATCATCCTGGTGGTCAATATGGAGATCGGCATGTGCCACCCGCCGGTCGGGCTCAATCTCTATGTCGCCTCCGGCATCACCCGGTTGGGCATCACCGAACTCACCATCGCGGTGACGCCCTGGCTCATCACGCTGCTGGTGTTCCTGGTGATCGTCACATATGTGCCGGAGCTGACCCTTTGGCTGCCGCGCGCCTTGGGGATGCTGTAGGGAGAGCCGGTGCAGCTTGAAATCGCGCCGCTATTGGGCGCAATGTGCCATGATCCGACCCAGCGGGGGCGCATATGAGCAAGCATGCCAAGCCGAGTTTCGCGTATGTGACCTACATCGCCGCGACGCCTGAGAAGGTCTGGCGGGCGCTGACTGACGGCGCAATGACGGCGCAATTCTGGTTCGGTCGTCGCGTCGATTCCGATTGGAAGATCGGCTCGCCGGTCACTTTCTGGTACGAGGTCAATGGCGCCGAAGCAATCAGCGATAGCGGCATCGTCCTGGAGAGCAACTCGCCGCGCCGGCTCTCCTACACGTTTCACGTCGAGTTCATCGACGAGTTGCGCGACGAGCATCCATCGCGCGTGACCTTCGAGATCGAGCCAACGGGCGACGATGTGAAGCTGATCCTGACCCATGACGACTTCGAGCCGGGCAGCAAGATTCTGGAAGGTTGCGGCCAGGGCTGGCCGGTCATTCTCTGCAGCCTGAAAAGCTTTGTGGAGACCGGCAGGCCGCTGTCGGCCTCATCAGCCGAGGCCGGCGCGGCGGCGGCCGAAGCGGCCGCCTAGCTCAATTCTTGCAGACGATCTCGTCGAACACCTTGCACTTGTTCTTGGAGCAGAGCTGGCCGTCGAGGCGCGCGGCCTTGCCGTTGCGCGTTTCGGTGTCGACCTCGTCGAGCTTGGCGAAGCCCTGCTGCTGACAGAAGGCGAGGGCTACTTCCTTGTTGGTCGATTTGCCGCAATCGTCACCGTCCAATTCCTGGCAGGCGAACAGGCGATGACCGGCCGGGGTCACCGGCGCGCCGAAGCGCCGCGACGCCGCATTCGCCGTCTGCGGCGCCGGATCGGTAATACTCGGGGTGCCCGGCTCCGCCACGACCGGTGCCGCCACGCGCACGCCGCCCAGGGGTTGCGGTGGCGGGAACACGAACAGCACGTTCGACGCCATGCCATAGACATGGCCTTGGGGCCCGATCGCGGGCGTGATGGTGCCGCCGCCCATCCAGAAGATCTCGGCGACCTTTTGCCAGGTCGTGGGTTCGTAGGTCACGAAGGATCCGGCGGTCGACACGAAGAGATGCGTGCGCGATGCCGCCGCCGCGGCGATCGATTGGCCCGGCAGCGTAATGGTGGTTCCCGGCGCCGAGCCGCTTGGCAGGATGGTCAGCTTGCGGTCGAGGCCGACGATGGCGATTCGGCCGTCGGCCAGGCGCGTCGGCGCGGCAAAGGTGCGGATGTTCTTGATCGGCGAGATGCTATTCATGTTCGGTCCGGCGAAGAAGATCGAGCCTTCTCCATCCAGGTTAGACACGGCGATCACGGTGTGGCCGTCGGGCAGGACCATGGGCGGCGATTTGAACCAGCGCCGGTCGTCCCGTACCCGGAAAATCTGGTTGAAGCGGTTGTTGACGAAGGTATAGGCGACCAGGTCCTGCTGCTGGTCGGAGACCAGCACGAAGGGTGTGCCGGCGCTGGCATAGTTGAAAACCGCGATTCCGGGACGCGGCACCGCCGTGCCTTCGGGCAGCCGCTGGGCGGGGTCAGCGACACTTCCCTCGCCGCTCGGATTGAATTCGGGCATCAGCAGGCACACCAGGCCCGCTACCGGAACCACGCACCAGCCCGGCTTGCCGCCGCTGCCGCCTGGAATCGCATAAGGCAGCATGGTGACGAATTTGGCATCGTCGAGGATCGCGCCGGCCTTCGAGACCGCGACCAGATGCGCGTCATAGCCGCCGGTTACCTTGTTGGGATAGTAGACCGGCGCCATCAGCACTTCGACGCTGCCGGACTTCCAGATGTTGGGCGGTGCGCTGGTGGTCGGGCCGTCATCGCCGTTGGGAAACGCGCGCTGCCACGCGAGCACGCCGCTCGCGGTGAATTTGTAGAGCGACGAATCATAGCGGACGAGCGGCGGGCTGACCTGCTCGTTGCGGACGGTGCGGGTCCCGATCACGTAGACCGATCCCTCGGAATCGACGACGGGTGCCGCGACGATGGCAAAGCCCGGCGTGATGTTTTGCGTCCAGCCGCGCGTGCCGTCGGGCTGGAACGACATCACTTGTCCCTGCTGGTTGCCGAGATAGACCGTGCCGTCGGCGGCGATGACCGGACCGGAGCCGGCCGCGAAGGTGCCGATGCCGGGCACGGTCGCCGGCGCCGCGGCCGGTGCGGTGACCACATTGGCGAAGCCGCTATTGGGTCCGTCCGCATGCGGCCGTTCCCAGGCGAGTGCCGCCTGCGCAAGAGCCAATCCCGCCACAGCCCCGCAGAGCCCACGCGCGATACGACCAAATAACGTCGACTGGAATACACCCATGTCAGCCCTCCGCTGGCTTGGCAGACGCCCGCGGACTGCGCCGAACCATGGCGCCGCCGTACGGCGTGCGCATGTTCATTGCGGAGGACGACCCGAGTTACGGCCGTCAGCCGCAAGATTGCTTGGTTGCCACTGTCCCCATGTGGGAACATACACCAGAACTGTGTTCCCTCCCAACACGAACCGGTGACCTGGCGGGGGAAGGCCCGCAACTGTGCGCGGCATCACAGCTCTCAGGGATCTGCTGAGCGGCGGGGGAGAAATTGGCCCGCCTCGGAGAGGCGGGCCAGCAGGCGCAGGGAGTTGGTGCTGGGAGCTTGCGGGGGCGGCGTCAGAGCCGGCTTGCCGCTACATGGCGCAGACGATTTCTTCGAACACCTTGCACTTCTTCTTGCTGCAATAGCGGCCGTCGAGGGTCTCTGCTTTCACCTTCTTGCTGTCGACGTCGAATTGCGGCGCCTGGGCGTAGCCCGACTTGGCGCAGAATGCGGCGGCGATGGCGCGGTGGTCGCCCTTGCCGCAATCGTCGCCGTCGAGCTTCTCGCAGGCGAACAGCCGGTTGTTGTTGGCGGTCAGCGGCGGCGTGTAGCTCTGCGATTGCGGCGTGGCCGGCGCCGGGGCCGGAACGCCCGAATCCTGGAACACGCCACCGCCAAGCACCGGGCCGCCCGTCGTGCCCGACGTCGTGCCGGTGGTCGGCAGATTCAGCGGCGGTGGAAACACGAACAGGCTGCTGTTGGCGATCGCATAGACGTGACCGAGCGGCCCGATCACCGGCGGCGACATGCCGCCGCCGGTCCAGTCCAGCTTCGCCACTTCGTTCAGCGACGTGGCGTCGAAGGTGTGGAGCGCGGCAGTGGTCGAGACGAACAGATGCGTGCGCGACGCCGCCGCCGAGGCGATGGAGGCGCCGGGCAGGCGGAACTTGCCCGCGACGGTCACGTTGTTCAGTACGGTCAGCTCGCCGCGGGCGCCGACCAGGCCGACGCGGCCATCCTTGAGCCGCGTCGGCGATCCATAGATCTCCTGCAGCCCAGTGACCGGCGCGACCTTGGTCAGGTTGGGTCCGGAAAATACGATGCCACCTTTCTCGGCGCCCGATTGGTTGCCGTCGTAGTCGCGCTCGATGTCCTCCGTGCCGATGATCGCGTGCAGATTCGACAGGATCGCTGGGGCGGATCGCATGTAGCGGTTGTTCTCATGCACCCGGAACGCTTCGTAGAATTTGTTGTCGGCCAGCGAGAAGGTGAGGCCCACCAGGTCCTTGTAATGATCGGACAGCAGGATCCACGGCGTGCCGCCCTGCGGATTGGTGAATATTCCGACGCCGGGCAGCGGCGGCGGCATTGGACCGGAACCGGGCGCGCCAAAGCCCCCCAGCCCCGCATAACATATCACCGGGCCGATCGGCGGCAGCAGACAGATCGGAATGTACCAGTTCGGCACACCGCCGCCGCCGGTCGTCTCCGCGGTGATCGACGTTGCATGCTGATCGGCGACCACCGCGCCACCGGGGGAAAATGCGAGCAGGCGGATATCGATCATCCCACCGACCGGCCCGCGATAGACCGCCGGCACCATGACGAGCTCGACGCCGTTGAAGCGCCACAGGTTCGGCGAGGCCGTGGTCCCGCCGCCGCCATTGTGGTCTGGAAACACGGTCTGACCCAGGTAGCCGCCGGTCGAGTTGAACCGATGCAAGGTCGAATCGACGCGCTTGACCGCTGGGTCGACCTGGTCATCGGTCTGTCGCGTGACGCTGACGACATAGACCGTGCCGTCTGAGCCGATCGCGGGCGATGCCGCGATCGTTTGGCCGCGGCCAACCTCTCGGCTCCAGCCTGGCGTGCCGTCCGGTTTGAACGACATCAACTTGCCCTGCTCGTTGCCGATATAGACCGTCCCATCGGGGGCGATCACCGGGCCGGCGCCCGGGGCGATGCTGCCAAGCCGCGGCGCGTTGGCGAGCGGTGACTTGGCTGGGGCGGTTTCAACGTCCACGAATCCGGTGTTGTCCGGTTTGCCGTGTGCCGTCTGCCATGACCAGGCCGGACCGGTGGTGGCGATCAGGAAGGCCGCGGCCACGGCGCCGCGGAGGGCGCGGGTGGCCCGACGCTGTAGCCGGGAACGATACTTGAGCAATGTCTCCTCCATTATGGAACGGGCGCCGTGGCCAGCGGTAAGCCGGCCACACCCCGCTTACGAGTGGCTGCGGAATGTGGAGAGGCGCGCTTTTAATGCGGCAATCAACAACAGAAAATGAACTACTTGTTGCAATATTCCAAAAATACCCGCTCGGAGGCCGCATCCTCTCCCCCCGAAGGCGCAAACAAAAAGCCCGCCTCGGGTCAGGCGGGCTTAAAGGTGCCCATTGCTGGGCTGGGGGATGGAAATCTCGGTCAGCGCATCAGTGCTTCTGGCCGCGGGCAACGGCCAGGAAGCGGTCGATCTCGTTCTGCATGATCTGGGCGCGGGCCAGCACCTGGTTGGCGATCTCGCGCACCCGGTCGGGGGTTTCCAGATTCCGGTCGGCGGCGATCGACAACGCCGAGCCGATGCCGTCCAGGGCCGCCTGGCGGGTGGCCTCGCACACCATGTCGGCCATGCGCACGACCTCGGCCTGCAACTCGGCGACGCCGTGTTCCTGACGATTGACCTGTGCCGCTTCGGACATGGTGGAATCCTCAACCTGTTCTCGAAAACGAGCGTGCGCTCAAATCGTAAAGGACCAGTTAACTCTTGGCCGATTGCACAGTTCCGCCAAACCCTTGCCCAACACTTGCCAAGCACTTGGCTGGGCGGGGGAATGTGCTACAAGGCGTCAAACTCCTGCCATATTCGGGGCCTAGCTTGACCATCCGGTCCTGGCCGGACCCGCTAGATATGGTAGGTTTTTCCGCAACGATCTCAAGGATTTGGGTCCCGGAGTCAGGGTCATGGCCGGTCATTCACAGTTCAAGAACATCATGTATCGGAAGGGCGCGCAGGACGCGAAGCGCGCCAAGGTCTTCACCAAGATCATCCGAGAGTTAACGGTCGCGGCCAAAACCGGCCTGACCGATCCCAACGCCAATCCAAGGCTTAGGGCGGCCATGATCGCCGCCCGTGACGCCAACATGCCCAAGGACACGATGGAACGCGCCATCAAGCGCGGCGCGGGCGGCGACGATGGCGTGGCCTATGAGGAGGTCCGCTACGAGGGCTACGGCCCGGGCGGCGTGGCGGTAATCGTCGAGGCGCTGACCGACAACCGCAACCGCACCGCGTCTGAAATCCGCTCCGCCTTTTCCAAGGCGGGCGGCAACATGGGCGAAACCAATTCGGTGTCGTTCATGTTCGAGCGCAAGGGCGTCATCGCCTATCCGGCGAAGGCGGCCGGCGCCGATGCCATGTTCGAGGCGGCGCTGGATGCCGGCGCCGACAATGTCGAGAGCGACGCGGCCGGCCACGAGGTGACCTGCGCGCCCGACGATTTCTCCACCGTGCGCGACGCGCTGGAGGCGAGGTTCGGGCCGGCGCGCGAGGCGAAGCTGCAATGGCGGCCGTTGAACACGGTGCCGGTCGACGACCATTCCGCGGACTCGCTGCTGAAGCTGATCGACGTGCTGGAGGACAATGACGACGTGCAGGTCGTCAGCGCCAATTTCGAGATCTCCGACGAAACCCTCGCCAAGTTGACGGCCTGAGGCGAAATGCGGCTGTTGGGCCTCGATCCCGGATTGCAGCATACCGGCTGGGGTGTGATCGAGGCCGATGGCTCGCGCCTGAGCTTTGTCGCATGCGGTACCGTAAATTCAACGTCCGCGCGGCCGCTGGCCGAGCGCCTGGTGGAACTCCACGATGGCCTGCGCGCGGTGATCGAGCAGTGGGAGCCGGTCGAGGCCGCGGTCGAGGAGACCTTCGTCAACAAGAACCCGACCTCGACCTTGAAGCTCGGCCTGGCGCGCGGCGTGGTGCTGCTGACGCCGGCCCTGTTCGGATTGAAGGTCGCGGAATATCCGGCGAACCTGGTCAAGAAGTCGGTCGTCGGCGCCGGCCATGCGGCGAAGGAACAGGTGCAGATGATGGTGCGCGTGCTGCTGCCCGCGTCGAGCGCCGGAACGCCCGACGCCGCCGACGCGCTCGCCGTCGCCATCTGCCACGCGCATCATCGCGCCTCGCTGGAAAAGTGGGGCGCCAAGGATTTCCGCGAGGTGCTGCGGTGATCGGCAAGCTGAGCGGCACGCTCGAC
>Ga0184637_10001318_pt1 | contig 16962 bp, 11 predicted proteins | sample PLM3_127_b2_FD_133143 | JGI IMG/M metagenome (GOLD analysis project Ga0184637, IMG submission 133143) | Groundwater sediment microbial communities from an aquifer in East River, Colorado, USA - PLM3_127_b2 | ecosystem: Environmental > Terrestrial > Soil > Riparian zone | place: USA: East River...
GGCGGTGATCGTCATGCCGCGGTTCACGCCGCACGTGAAGATCGAGCGCACGCGGGATCACGGCGCCGAGGTGATCCTGGAAGGCGAGACGTTCGACGAGGCGATGACCGCCGGTCGCGCGCTGGCAAAGGCCCGCGGACTCACCGTAGTGCACCCCTATGATGACGAGCGGGTCATCTGCGGCCAGGGGACCGTGGCGCTCGAAATGCTCGCCGCCGCGCCTCGGCTCGAGGTGCTGGTCGTGCCGGTCGGCGGCGGCGGGCTGATCGCCGGGATGGTCGTCGCGGCAAAGGAGGTCGCACCGGGCATCGAAGTCTTCGGCGTCGAAACGAGCGGCTTCCCGGCGCTGCGCTGCGCGCTGCAAGGTGTGCCTGCAACCTTCGCCACCAGCACGATCGCCGAAGGCATCGCGGTCAAGGAACCGGGCACGCTCACGCTGCCGATCGTGCGCGCGCTCGTGCGCGAGGTCCTGCTCGTCGACGACGGCGATATCGAGCAGGCGATCGTCATGCTGCTCGAGATCGAGAAGACGGTGGTCGAGGGCGCGGGCGCGGCCGGGCTCGCGGCGCTGCTGCGGCATCCGGAGCGCTTCCGCGGCCGCCGGGTCGGCGTCGTCCTCTCCGGCGGCAACATCGATCCGCTCCTCCTCTCCGACATCATCGAACGCGGGATGGCGCGCTCCGGGCGCCTCGCGCGCCTGATGGTCGAGCTGCGCGACCTGCCGGGCGCGCTCGCGAAGGTGACCGCCTGCCTCGCCGAAGCGAACGCGAACATCGAGGAGGTCCACCACCAGCGCGCCTTTACTCACCTCCCGGTGCTGTCGGCCGAGGTCGAGTTCGTCCTGCAGACGCGCGGGCCGGAGCACGTCGCCGAGATCGTCGCCGCGCTCGGCCGAGCCGGCTTCAAGGCGGTTGTCGTCGCCGATTGAGTGTCGCCGCGCCCGGCGCGTGCGCGGCGGACGGGCGAACGAGCCAGGCTTGAAATGGCGCCGCTGCGCGGCCAAGACTGCCTCTGCTTCTCCCGGCACCCCGCGACGTGATCAACGTCAACGACGAGGAGGACCAGGCCGCCCTACAGCGCAGCTCTTTTCACCGTCGTTCCAACCGCGCGCGTACTCTTGGTCGGTGCGGAATCGCTCCTCGTCGCGCGTGAAGCGGTCGCTCGCCAGGGGTGTCCCGGAAAACTCGATGTTGCGCCTGTAGACGCCGGAGTCGCAGCCATCGCGCCAGCCCTGTTGGTATGCGGGAGGCTGCGCGGCCACACGTTCGGTCACGGCATCCGTGCTGCATCCCGCAAGGAGCGCGGCCGTCGAGATCGCGATCAGTGCTTTCATATGACATCCACCTGAAAGACGGGCACTCGCGCGTCTCGGGCACGATGTGATCGGCCTATTTGTCCTTGATGAAGCCGTGCTTGACGAGCTGCAAGTCCTCGTCCCTGACGAGTCCAATCCCCGGAGCGTGGTACTTGTACTCTTTCGCGAAGAACTCGATGGCCGAGGTTTCCTTAACTTTCATGCATCCGGGGAACGTCCCCGCAGGTGTCTTGCACGTCTCATCAAGACCCACGATCTCCGCCCGGTCCATCGCTACGCCGGGCGCGATCTCCTGGTAGTACTTCATCGTCAATTTCGGCGTTCCGGGCATCATCAGGCCGGCCTTGTTGCCGTTCGTGCCCGCGAGCCACGAGCCGTCGTGCTTGACCACCTTGTCGTTCTCGTAGAAATCAACATCTTCACCGAAATAGAAGACGTCCTTCGTTTGCTCGCACATCGCGAAGTAATTCTTCGAGACCTCGTACAACTTCCCGGCTTTCCATTCCCTCTCCTCGACGACGCGAGTGAGGACGCCATCGACCATCTTCGTTTCGTCGAGGACCGTGATCTGGAGCCTGGTGTCGCCCCCTTCCAAAACGAGCTGAAAGCCGGGCTCCAGGACGAAGTATTGATTGCGACCTGTCGTCAGAAGTTTGCAGCTCGACATGCCGAACTCCTGTTGCCAACTCGAGTTCCCTGCCGTGCCATCCCCACATGCCGTGGAAAACGCAAGCATCGCCCCAGCGGCAAGCATAGATTGAAACGTTCGCGTAACCATTGAATGCGCTCCTTCGTATCAGACAAGATACCTATCGGCACCGCGCCGGGCACTACCGTAACTCGATCACTGATTCGATGGCTGTCGTAACGGACTTCACCAAATGAACACGGCAAGGATGCTGACCCCTTTGTTCGGCTTGCGGATGATGGGGTTGTCTTGGTCGCCGTCATTCCTGAGAAAGGCGCTTCCAGGAAAGAACCAGCCCGCTCTGACCTCGACTCCGAATCGCCGCAGACCGAACAAGTTGCGAAATCCGAGAATCACGTCGAACTCGCTCCCCACCTCCTTGCTCGGCGGCGTGTCACCCTGGTTCATTAAGGCCGTTATTGCCGAGCCGCGAAGTTCCTCTGCGATTCTGTTCAGCCGATAACGATGATAGACCAGGTCGACAAAGACGTTCGCTAAAGGCCGAAAGCCGACGCCCGCAGTGAAAATCTGGAGATTGCTCAGTTCCGGGTCGAGCGCCTCGCCGTAGAGCTTGAATTGGACGACACCGCCAAACCTCGTTTCATTCGACTGCAAGCCGGTTTGGCGGAACGCGGTGTTCGTGTTGTCGGCCGGGTTGCCGTCGCCTGACCCGAACGCATAGCCCAGGGTGAAGTTCGGGCTGAGCGCGAGCTCCGGGAACCGATACGTGAAGCCGACATCGAATGCGTGACCCGAAAGCTTCTGCCGAAGCTCATCCTTGCCGCGCACGATACCAAGCTCGGTCCAATAGTTGAATGCGTCGGACGGCCTGCCGTAGGCGCGCACGCCCATGAACAACGGCCGCCCTTCCTGCGACGGCTGCGCGTTATCGAAACGATAGATCGCGTAGCCGGCCAATCTGTGGTCTTCGATTCCGCGGTACTCCGTGTACCAGATGTAGTTGTCGACTCGGCCTCTCGGGACGTTTCGGATCAGGTCAAGGTCCCACAAGTTCTCTCGCGACACGCTCGCTTCGGTTTGAAACTCGCCTTGCTTGAGCTTGACAATGAAGGCATCCAGCGCTGCGTCATAGAGCCAAAGCCGCGGGTCCTCGAAATTCCGGCGCCCGGCCGTGAACTCGAATGGCGCAGTAATGTTCTTGATGGTCACGTACGCTTGGTCGACGAGGAGCGAGGTGCGTGTCTTCTGGTCCGGAAATACGATGTCCCCGCTCGGAAGGGTTACTTGCTTCTCCTCGTGCACAGGGATCAGCGCTTCCAACGTCGCCTCCAGCCTTGCCTCCAGCCAGGCGGTCGGTCGATAGTCGACGAAACCGAACAATGTCGGCGCGAAGGTAGTTGAATTGTCCCGGACGGCCTTATTCAGATCCGCGTCTTTGCGGTACGCGAGTTCCGAGTCGGTGCCATAGGCATACGCAAACGTCAGGTCGCTGGGCAATGGCGCTGCCGCTTCCCGCTCGGTCTCCCGCGTACCCTCACGCACCCCCCCAGGCAACTGGAACTGCGCCAATTGACCATAAGCACGGGCGGCAGGATCGCTGGCCGACGGAAAATACGGATCAGTTCTGGGTATCGTTAAACGAAGAGGCAGACGACGCGCGATCAAGCCGTCGTCCGGGGCGCCTTCCTTGATCGGGAGCCGCAAACCGGTCCCGGCAGCCGCGCGCTCAAAACGCGGCTCTACGACGGGATCGGCGTCGACGGATGCTCCGTGCTCGGCGATCGGCTCCGACGGTCGATTGCCGACCTCCGGCGCCAGCGGGTCGAAATCGGCCGTGTCGAACTCGGTCGTGCCGATCTTCTCGAATGTCCCGGTCGTTCGGGGTGACTTCGTCGGCGCGACCACCGCGATCGTCTGAAGCGCCGCGGTCGCCAAATCGCCGCGACGCGGGCTTCGCCGATCGATGTCGGCCTTGACCGGCGGCGCCCCGGTGGGGACGCCCTCCCGACTGTCGATCTTCGCCTCAGCGACCGCCAGCCCCGACCCCAACGCGACGGCGAGCGCGGTTGACCACAGCACGCCCACTCCTGCTGTTCGGAAACCCACGCAGGACCATCGATCCGCTTTCGTCATTGTGACGCCCGCTTTATGGGCGAGCTAAGCCGAGGTCGGATTGGCGTTCCGCACCCGCCCCGACGATCAGATACAGGGCCGGCATGACGAACAAGGTGACTAAGGTCGATGCGACAAGGCCGCCGATGATGACGATTGCCGTCGGCTGTGCGATCTCGAGACCAGGAATCTGCCCGAAAACGACGATCGGCAGCAAGGCGGCGATGGTCGCTGCGGAGCTCGCCAGGATGGGTGTCAGGCGTTCCCGTGCCCCGCGGAAAACGAGTTCGAGGCCGAACGGCACGCCTTCCTGCCCCTCAAGGCGCTGATAGCAGTTGATCAGCAAGATGCCGTTCCGGGCGGCAATGCCCAGCACCGCGAGGAACCCGATGATCGAGCCCAGCGAGATCACGCCACCGCTAGCGAGCGCCGCCAGCACTCCGCCGGCGATCGACGCCGGGAGGGCCAAGAAGTTGATCAGCGCCAGGCGCCAGCTTCGGAAGCAAGCTTGCAGCAGAAGGAAAATCCCGATCAAGGCGGCGGCGGCTACGCCCAGCATGTGCCGCTCTGCGCTTTGCCGCTCGGCGTACTCACCCAGAAGCTCCGGGTGATACTCGAGCGGAAACTGGATTTTCTCGAGCTTGTCCTCGACTTCGTCAACCACCGAGCCCGGATCGCGCCCCGCCACGTTGGCCACGACATCGACGTAAGGCGCGATGGCCTCATGCCTGATGACCGTCGGAGTGGACACCATCTTCACGTCGGCGACATCGCCCAAACGCGCGTGGGTGCGATCTGACTTCCCGACCCACAGATCGGCAAGATTGGCCAAGCTGTGGCGCGTTTCGGGTGCACCGTAGACCACCACCTCATAGATCTTCTGCTCCTTGAAGAGAAAGCCGACGACCAGGCCGGAGAACACGGTCGCCGTAGAGCGCCGCACGTCGCCGGGTTTAACGTTGGCGGGACCAGCGGCATCCAGGTCCACCTTGACCTGCAGCGTGGGCTCCTCCACCTGGCCCTCGGCGCGCAGATCGACGATCCCGGCGACGCCGGAAAGCGCCTGTCTGACTTCCTCAGCCTTCTGATTCAGGATGTCGCGCTTCTGGCCGTAAATTCGCACGACGATCGCCTTGCTCGCGCCAGTGAGCACTTCGCCGACTTTGTCGCGCAAATAGAATTGCACGCTGTGATCGACACCCGGGTATCCGGCTACCGTCTCCCGGATCGCGGCGATCGTCTTGTCGTAGTCGGCCTTGGGATCGATGCTGACCCAGATCTGGCTCGAATTGATGCCCACGACCTGATCCCCTGTTATCGCGCGTCCCACATGGGCGCCGACCGAGCGCACCCCGGGCAGCGATCGCAATTCGCTGCTGACCCGGGAGGTGATCCGGTACGTCTCGGCATGCGACGTGCCGGGCGCGGTGGACCAGTTCACCAGCAGGTTTCTCTCCTTGAAGGAAGGAAGCAACGATTGTCCAAGCAATGGCAATACGCCAACGCCGGCCACCACCACGACGCCAACGGCAATGAACATCTTGCCCGGCGTCTTGACGACGCTCTGCAGAACCATCTCGTATCTGTCGCGAAGCCGAGCCGCGATGGGCGACTCGCCGACCGCGCGCGACGCTTCGCCCCGCAGCAGCAGGCTCAACGCCGGCGTTACGGTCAAGGCAACGACCATCGACGCCACCACCGCCAACACGTAGGACAGGGCCAGCGGTTCGAAGAACGCACCCGATACCCCGCCCATGAAGAAGACGGGCGTGACAGCGAGTATGACGATCAAAGTGGCGTACGTGGCGGCGCTTCGCGTCTCCAGCGTCGTTTCATAGATGATGGTCGCAATCGAGGCGCCGCCTTCCTTGCGCTCGCGCAGCCGTCGCAGCAGCATTTCCACGTCGACCACCGCGTCATCGATGACCACGGCCAGCGCGACGACCAGACCCGCGAGAATCATGGTGTTGATCGTCGCACCGGTTAGGTGCAGGGCGATCACGGCAGCCAACAGCGACACCGGAAGCGACACGACGCTGACCAGCGCGCTGCGCCAATCGAACAGGAATGCGCCGATCACCAGGATGACGAGGAGGGCGCCGATGATGATCGCCAGGGTCAGATTGGAGATCGAATCCTCGACGTACGTCGCCAAGCGAAAAACGTTGGCGTCGATCTGGACGCCGGGAAGACCGCGACTCAACTCGGCCAGCGCCTGGTCGACCGCGCGCGTGACTTCCAAGGTGTTGGCAGACGGAAACTTCTCGATGACGAGCATGAGGCCATTGCCGTTCTTGAGGACAGCGTCACCGATCAGCGGGGGGTGCGAGAACGTCACCTCAGTGACCTCGCCCAGGGACATCAACTTGCCGGTCATCAGCAGGTGGAGCGGCGAGACGGCCACCTTCGCCATGTCCTCCGGCGACTCGATCGGCATCGAGTGTTGTACGCCGAGCCTCTGATTCTGATTGTCGATCCAGCCACCCGTCCCGGGCGCCGATCCCTTCAGAAAAGTCAGGGGCGACACCCACAACGCGTCTCCGGCCGCGGCGATGATGTCTTCTTGCATTACGCGGGCGTCGTACAGCCGATTGGGATCGATCTGCACGTGCAGTTGCCGCAAGCGCTGGCCCCAGATCGCCACATTGGCCACGCCGGGCACGCCCAGCAACCTCGGCTTGATCGTCCAGCGGGCGAGCAGCGACAGTTCCGTCGGCTCGACCTTGTCCGACGAAATCCCGATCATCATGAAGCGGCTGGTCGCCGACAGGGGTTGCAGGATGACCGGCGGTTGTGCGACGTTCGGCAGGGTATACGCCAAGGTCAGGCGCTCCTGGATCATCTGCCGGGCTTTCATGATGTCGGTTCCGCGATCGAAAGTGAGCAAGATCGACGAAAGGCCGCTCACCGATTCCGAACGGATCGATTTGAGCCACGGCACGCCGCTCAGCAACTCCTCGAGATTCAGGGTGATCAGGCTTTCCACCTCCTCGGCGGACAGCCCGAGCGCTTCGGTCTGAACTTGAACGACCGGAGGCGCGAACTCGGGGAAGACATCGACGGGCATCTTCTTGACCTGGGCGGTCCCGAACACGACCAAGGCCGCGGCGACACCCAACACCAGGAAGCGGAACTGCAGGCTCGAGCCAATAATCCAGCGAAACATATTCTTAACCCTCCCTCCGTGCCTCGATGAGTTTCCCTGTGCGCCGTTATTTCTTGAAGATCTCGGCGCCGTAGAGCAGCGCCGCGCCGACGGTGACCACCGGGGTGCCGACGGGCGGGCCCTCGGACAGAACCGCCAGATCGCCGATGATGCGTTCGACGCCGATGCGCTGGCGTTCGAATGTCAACGGTTTCCCGTTGACATAGACCCAGGGAGCGCCCTTCGCGTCGTAGTACACCGCACTGTAGGGCACGACCTTCTGCTTTTCGTCGCTGCCCGCCAGCTGCAACTCGACGCGCATGCGATTGTTCACCGTCAGGCCGTGATCCTTGCCGGGCACCACGTAGTACAGCGAAAGCATCGAGCGTTTCATGTCTTCAAGCGGCTCCATTCCGAACGGGCGCGCCAACACCTCTTTTCCCAACTTGTCGCGAGTCGCGAGCGGCAGGAGGCGCGCCGGCTTGTCCTTCGCCAGCCGGTCCCACTCCCCCGGAGACAGCGTCACGTGCACCCAGACCCCGCCGGCGGCGGGCGGTACCGCCCGAGCCGCGACCGGTTTCGGCGCCGGTGCAGGCGCCGCCTTCCCAAAGCCTCCAAATCCGCCGAACCCTCCGCTTGCAGCCGCCGCCTGCCCGAAGCCTCCAAATCCGCCGCCGGCCGGCCTAGGCGACGGCAGTTTCTCCAACGGGGGGATGATGACGCCGCTGACCATCTGCCTGCGGACGACCGCTTCCTCGCCCACCTTCCCAATCTCGATGCCCAGCCGTTCGGCCGCCTTCGCGCTCAGAATTACGCGAGGAACGGTGCTTCCGGGGACATTCTCCAGCGTGACTACGGGGCCCTTGGCGGCCGGCCCTGACCCTCCCGGATCCGCAGCGCGCGCCGCGGCCGGCGCCAGTGAGAGCATCGCCGCCGCCGCCAAAGCGACCAAGCCAACAAGAAACGCTTCCATGCGATCCGCCCTCACAGTGATCCTAGATTCGACTTTCATTCGAACGCCTCCTTTGCCTAGCCGATCGCTTCTCACATCGACGGGACCATGCCGTCCTTGCCGACGAAAATGAATACCGCTGCGTAGTTGCCGTCAGGACCCTTCTGCGCGCCGGCAAAGACCCGCGCACCCGGCTTCAACAGACTCTTGTCTCCGAGCGACATCTTGTGGACCGGGCTGTCGCGGCGTACTTCCACATCCGTTTCCTCTTCCTCGGTGGGGCCGTACTTGATCGAGATAACCCGGCCCTCCTGGTCGTCGACCCAGCCGTGCGTCATCACGCTGTTGCGCGTCAGGTCCCACTTCGTATGTCCCACGGCAATGCCGCGCAATTGCTCGTCGATGATCCGCAGTTCGAACCCCTTATGTAACCAACTCAGCGAATCCCGGACGATAGGGCTGTAAATGTCGTCACCTAGCTTCTCCGAAACGGCACCGACGTAGGTTCCAAAATCCACCTCCGCATAGCTTGCCTTGGTGAGGCTGAAAATCGTGAGACCATCCGACAGGCCGAGGCGCACCGTCTTGCCTTCGGCCACCTGCACGACGATCGCAGAAGACTCGACCCTGGTGATCAGACCGCGGATATGGTCCGGCTCCTTTTGCGCGCGCGCGCGTGGTGCCCCGCCGATCGGTTGCCGCGATTTGGCCGCGGGTGCCGCGTCCGGTGCGGGAGCCGCGTCTGGTGCGGGTGCAGGTGTGGCGACAGGCGCGGGTGCCGTTTCTTGTGCGGGCGCAGGTGTGGCGGCAGGCGCGGGTGCCGCTCCTTGTGCGGGCGCGGGTGTGGCGACAGGCGCGGGTGCCGCACCTTGTGCAGGTGTGTCCCTACGCTCTGGCGGCGTGTCTTGTGCGCGTGCCGGGGTACCGAGCGCCAGAACGATGACTGAAGCGATCACCAGGTAGTCGCAGAGCCCGCGAAACATGCCTTCCTCCCCTTTTCTTCCAAATGGCGCAGCCCTTACCTGCTCCTTCAACCCGATGCGCCTTGAAGCGACATACGATCGACCGTTTTGCCGGAACCGGCCCCAAACCTGAGGTACAGAAACGGCACGATAAACAGGGTCAGCAAGGTCGACGTGACGAGGCCGCCCAGAATAACCACCGCCATCGGGTGCTCGATTTCGTGACCGGGAATGCTGCCGCGAACAACCAGCGGCAGCAGCGCCAATGCGGTGCACAGGGTGGTCATCAGGATCGGTGACAAGCGTTCGCTGGCTCCGCGCAAGACGAGCCCGAGACCGAAGGGCTCGCCTTCCACCTGCTCGAGATGCCGATAGTGCTGAAGCAGCAGGATGCCGTTACGCGCGGCGATACCCAGCACCGTGATCATTCCGACCAGGGATCCGAGCGAAACGACGCGGTCTCCCGCGAAGGCCGCCAGCAGGCCGCCGATCAGCGCCGCAGGAAGGCCCAGAAAGATCAGACTCGCCAGCCGCCAGCTGCGCAGGGACGCGTGGAGAATGAGGAAGATCGCAACCGCAACCACAATCGCGGAAGCAAGCAGATTCTTCCGCGCAGCTTGGCGCTCCTTGTACTCTCCCAATAGCTGCGGGTAGTAGCCGATCGGGAAGTTGATTTTCTGGAGCCGGGCCTCGACTTCGTTGGCCACCGAGCCGAGATCGCGCCCCTTGACATTGGCATGAACATCAATGCGCCGGGAGTTGTTTTCGCGTCTGATCTTGTTCGGGGTCGGCTCGACGGTGATGTCCGCCACCTCTGCCAGCCGTACGCGCCCGCCGTAGGGCGTGTCGATCAGGAACTCGCCAATGTCGGTCACATTGTCGCGTGCTGACGGCGCCGTCCACACAAAGACGTCGTATACCTTGCCAGCTTTGTGAATATCCGTGACTTCTATGCCGCTCATCAGAACGTTCACCACCCGGCGGATGTCGCCCGGTTTGATCCCGAAGCGCGCGGCGGCTTCAAGCTTCGCCCTGACCACGATTTGCGGAACCCCGATCTGCTGTTCGGCATGCAAATCGATGAGGCCGGGTATGTCCTTCAGGGCCTGTTCCACCTCCTCCGCCTTTTGACGCAGGCCCGGGAGATCGGGCCCGAATATGCGCACGATGATGGACTCGCCCGCTCCGGTCAGGACCTCCTTGATCCTCTCTTTCAGATAGGTCTGCACGTCGCGATAAAGCCCGGGATAGCCGGCGACGGCGGACTCGACGCTCGCGCGCGTCTGGTCGTAGTCCACCTTCGGATCGACGCTGATCCAGTTCTCGGTAAAATTGATGCCGTAGGGTTCGTCTCCGCCGATGGCGCGCCCGATATGGGCGCCGAAGTTGCGGACCCCCGGGATGGCGCGGAGCTCGCGGCTGGCCGCCTGCGTGATCCTGAACGTCTCCGGGTGCGAGGTCCCCTCGGCGGGGACCCAGTGCATCAGGAAGTCCCTTTCCTTGAACTCCGGAAGCAGCGACGCCCCGAGGAATGGCCAGACCCCGATGCCGGCGATGACAATGACGAGGGCGGTGGCGAATGTCGCGCGTGGATCCTGGATGACTCGTGACAGACCCGCGCCGTAGATTCGTTTGAGCCACGGGACGAGCGGGGATTCCCGCTTCTCGATGCCGGCGCGATTCAGCAGAACCAGGCACAGGGCCGGCGTCACCGTCAGCGCCACCACCATGGAGGCCAGCATCGCAAGGATAAAGGCGAGAGCCAGCGGCTCGAAGAACGCCCCCGCCAGGCCGCTCATGAAGAACACCGGCGTCACGGCCAATGCGATGATCAAGGTCGCCTGCCAGATGGCGGGGCGCACCTCGAGCGAGGCTTCCAGGATGACGCGTGCCGTCGACTTGTCGCTGCCCGCCAGGCGGTGCTGGCGCAGCCGCCGCACGACGTTCTCCACGTCGATGATCGCGTCGTCCACGACGGAGCCGAGAGCGACGACGAATCCCGCCAGGACCATCGTATTGATCGTGGCGCCCATCAAATAGAGAACCACCCCGGCGGCCACCAGGGACAGCGGGATCGCGATCACGCTGATCAAGGCCACCCGCCATTCGAAGAGGAAGGCGCCAAGGACGAGGATCACCAGGATGGAGCCGACGATGAGCGCCAGCGTCAGATTGTGCATCGACGCCTCGATGAAGGTCGCCGGCCTGAAGATCGTGGAGTCGATCTCGACGCCGGGCAGACCGGGCCGCAATGCGGCGAGCGCTTCCTCGATTCCCCGCGTGACGTCGAGCGTGTTGGCCCAGGGCAACTTCTCGACGATCATCATGAGGCCGCGCTCGTCATTGATGACGGCATCGCCGACCATCGGCCAGGTGTCCCACACCACGTTGCCGACATCGCGCAGCCGCGGCGGGTTGGGGCGCCTGGTTTTCAGCGCGATCGGCACCTCGGCCAGATGCTCCACCGAGAAAACGGGCGACTCGGTATGGATGACGAGCCTCTGGTTGGGGGTATCGATTATCCCGTCGACGCGGGCCTTCCCCCCGGAGCTGTACAACAGCATGCCGACGTCCAGGGCGTCCGAGGTGGTCTCCATCACCTCGTCGAGCGTGACGTTATGGGCGCGCATCAGGTTCGGATCGACCTGCACCTGCAGCGACTTGATCCGGTCGCCCCAGATGGGAATGTTGGCCACGCCGGGGACGGACATGAGACGAAACTTGATGGTCCAGTAGGCGATCATCGAAAGATCCATCATGTCGTGGACCTTCGATGAGATCCCGATCTTCATGACCCGGCTGGTCGAGGACAGGGGTTGAAGGATCACCGGCATGCCGGAGGACTTCGGCAGCTCGGCGATCGCCAGCTTCAGACGCTCCGAAACGCGCTGCCGCGCCGCCATGAGATCGGTGCCCATCTTGAAAAGCAGCACGACTTGTGACAGTCCGACCACCGAGGAGGAGCGGACGTATTCGACGCCCGGTATTCCCCGGAGCTGATCCTCCATCGGAATCGTGATCAGCTCTTCCACCTCGGTGGCGGTCATTCCAGGACCTTCGGTCTGGATTTCCACCTTGGGCGGCGCGAACTCGGGGAATACGTCGACCGGCATCTTGCGAAGTTGCTGGCTGCCGAAGACCAGCAACGCAGCGGCGATGCCCAGCACCAGGAAACGGAATTTCAGGCTCGAGCCAATAATCCAGCGAAACATCGACGATCCCCCCCGGCCAAAAAAGATCCAGATCTCTCTTGTTTAGTCCCTTACTGGCAGTCGTACCCCTACGCTAGCGACGTGGTCCGAAGGGCAAGACATAACGACTCGCCCGGCACCCGTCGGAGGCTCGACATCGAAGCGAACCATTCGCCTCGTGAGATCCGCGATGCCGGTGTCGGAGCGGGCCAAGAAGGAGATCGCCCAGGCGGCGCACCCTATCGTGCCCGAGCGAGGCGGCTGATTGGCGATCGGTTGGAGACGCTTGGGACCGGGCGCAGTGCACGGAGTAGGTCCGTGCGGTGCGGTTCTCTCGCAGGCAAACGCCATGCCGCTCCCCCTTGTCTTGTTGGTTCGAGACCGCGATGCCAAACGAGAGCCAAGCTACGCCGCATTTCTTTGGGCACAACCTGACTAAATTCCCGTTTAACATTTGTTCACATGGCTCGCACCGGCTCTCGACGCCGTCGCGCTTCTGCCGCATCGGCATATGCTCGGCGCGGACAGTTCCTGGCTGAGGTCAGTTGATGCTGGACAGGGCATGCGCAAGCCAGCGCGCCGCCTACGGCTGGACGGAGCGCGGCCAGCCGCGTGCCTTGGAACGGCGCGAACGGACCCCATTCTTTGATCTCCCCCTTGTACCGCCGCCGGAACGGAACGATCGCTCCGTTGGACGATGCATACGCAGAAGCGTATACGCTTTACGGCGTATGCATATTCCCCGGAATACTTATGAAGTCAATATCGCTCACGGACGATTCCGGCGGACGCGGCGCGCCGAACCGTAGCTTTCCGTCAAGCGTAAGCTTCTGGGCGCCGAGAAGTCCGCTGCGGCGGCTCGGCAGTAGGGGCATAACTCTTCCGGGGGGACAAGGTTGTCACCGATGCGATCCAGACGCCTGATGGTAGCGGTGGTCGCGGTCGCGCTTGCAGCCTGTGCCACGGGCGAGCGGATGCGGCGCGTCCACGAAGGCATGTGGAAAGACGAGGTCGTCGGTTTGCTCGGCCACCCCGACGAGGTTCAGCGGATTGGAGAGTACGAAGTCCTCCGATACAGCAACCGCCTCGCCAGTACCTGGTCGTCGGACCGAACCGAGTACAGCGTGATTCTTCGCGGCGGCCGCGTCGTCGAGTACGGTCCGGGCCAGGTTCGACAGCGAGACCCCGGCACCGGCGCGCCAACGATCGTCCCCGCCAGGTAAGCCAACGGCGGACGCCGACCGGTCGACACCCGTTCAGCGTTTCTTGATTCGCCGCCGGCCCGCGCCGCCGCCTCCCGGCCGGCGCGAAGCCGTCAGCAGCTCAGCCAAGGCGCTCACAGCGGTCGACGATGCGCGTGGAGATCGACAGGCTGGATTGAGTGAGTAAGTAGCGACTCACGCAGTGTCGCGCTGGTCGCTCGCCGGTTGCGGAAGCGCAACAAGCCGATCGTCCGGTTGGACAAGCTCGGACGCTTCGCAGTTGATGCGATCGAAGCGGCGGCGGCAGAATGGCCGGCGCGGGTCAAGGCGCGAAGGCTCGGCCGCTCGCGCGATCTTCATCGCGTTCGCAGAGGGGGGAACCATGGCTTCTACTCGTGTCGTGAGGCTTGCGGTTTTCGCGTCGATGCTTGCGGTGGCAGGTGTCGCCCAGGCGCAGCTGTACTGGCGCGCCGATCTCGGCGCGTCCTTCTCGACCAGCGCCGATATCCAGGACAACAACTTCCCCGTGGACCAGGGCATCTGCGGCAACCCTGCCTGTACCACGCCTGGACAGATCAAGGACGTCGGCACCTCGGGGATCCTGAGCGGGGGCGTAGGGTGGCGGTTCAGTCCGAATCTCCGCGTCGACGGGACGCTTTCCTACCGGGGCCAGTACAACATCAGCGAGACGATGCCCGATGCCACGACCTTCAAGGCGGACGTGCATTCGTGGAACATCATGGCGAACGGCTACTACGATTTCGCGCTGACGTGGGGGAAGCCGTATGTCGGCGTGGGCATCGGCTGGGCGCAGAACAGGGTGGATGATGTATCGATCACCAATAGCGGCATCACTCTCGTCAAACACGGGGGGACCAGCTCGGGCTTCACATGGGCGGTCATGGCGGGCGTCGGCGTGCCCATCTCTCCGAGGCTGACGCTCGATTTCAGCGTCCGGTACACCGACCTCGGCAAGATCCAGATCGATCCCGGTGGCCTGGCCCTCGGCGGGGTCCCGGTCGGGGTGTATGGCGGCGCCAACGGCAAACTCACGGCCTGGGAGGTGACGGTTGGCCTGCGTTTCTGAGCCTCCGCCGGCCGGGAGCGTGGGGTTGCGGACATGGGTCGCCCCCGCCGGAACGCGATCGGCGACTCACCGAACCTCCTGACTGCGCCGCAACCCCGAGATCATCGACGTGTCGAGCAGGTGCTGGCGCGCGCGCGCCGCGTCGCTCGCGATGGCGACGAGCTCGACCATCCGCTCGCGCTGCACCCTGGGATCGCGCTCCTCGAGCTGACGCTTGTTGCGGATCGACATCGCCTGCACCTGCTCGATCGTCGCCGCCCGGCGCTGGCGCACGTACCGGTCGAGCAGCGATTCGTCGGCCTCGCCGCGCCACACCCGGCCGAGCTTCCCGGCGAGATTGATCGCGTCGTGGATGCCACTGTTGAGACCGAAGCCGCCGAGCGGATTGTTCAAGTGCGCAGCGTCGCCCGCGAGCACGACCCGCCCCACCCGCCAGTTGCTCGCGACGCGCTGGTGCACTCGATAGATGCTCTTGTAGCGGATGTCGTAGCGCTCCTGGCGCGGCACCAACCCCTGCATCCTGCGCTCGACCGCTTCCGCGTCGAGCAGGTCGTCGTCGGGCAGCTCGGGATCGCAGGGGAACGCGCTCCGCCAGAGGCCCGGCGGCCCGACGTCGGGCACCTTGAAGACGGCGGCCCACTCGATCGGATCGGCCACGTACGCATTCATCGCGAAGCCGTGCTGCGCGAAGTCGTAGGGTGTGCTGACGACCAGAAACTGCTCCGGCCAGGTGAAACCCTCGAACTCGACCGCGAGCAGCTTGCGGATGACGCTGCGTCCGCCGTCCGCGCCGATCAGCCACGCTGCCTCCAGGGTGCTCGGCACGCCGTCGGACTCCACCTGCACGAGCACGCGGTCGCCGCGCTGCTCGAAGCCGGTGACGCGGTGGCTGAAGTGGACGTGCGCGCCGGTCTCCTTGCGCAGGATATCGAGCTGGAGCGGGGTGAGGCGATGCTGCTCGAGGTGCAGCCGATAGGGATACGGCGTGAGGTCGGCGAGCAGCCCGAGGTCGAACTGCGCGACGAGCTCGCCGCGCCGCTCGCGGATCTGCCAGTGCCGGACCTGGAGCGCGGTCTCGTGCATGCGCGCGGTGATGCCGTAGGGCGCCATCATCTCCTGCGTCGGCGGATGGAACGATCCCGCGCGCAGGTCGTGGGTGAGGCCCGGCTCGGCCTCGCAGACGATCACCGGGATCCCCTGCTTGCCGAGCGCGAGCGCGCACATGAGCCCGGTCGGGCCGGCGCCGGCGACGACGACGGGGAGGCTTTCGGGGGCAGGCATCGGCCGAGCCTAGCGCGACCGCCGCGGTCCGCACAACCAGGTCTGTCGCCGCGGAGCGACACCCGGCGCGACGCCGCGATGCATCGCTGGCGTTGCGGCGGGCGAGCCTCTATGCTGGATCCAAACATGGGCCTTCTCGGAAAGCTCTTGCGGGCCAAGCCGCCGGCCCCGCCCTGCGCGATCCATCCCGATGACCGCGATCTGGTGCGGTCCGAGGATGTCGAGTGGTGGAACGGTCTGTCGCTCGCCGACTGTCAGGCGCTGGAGCGCAAAGACAGCGCCCACCGCCTGGCGGAGTTCCGCAAGCTCACGGAGACCCACGGTCTCCCCAGCTCCGCTGCCGGGGAACAGGTGCGGTTCGCCTTTCCCACCTACTACCGGACCCTGGAGCATCGGGGCGACGAGAAGTTCTTCGTCGGCGCGCCCGACGCCAAGCTTCCCTGCGTGCTCCAGAGCCGCGTCGATCGAGCGATGAAGAAGCGGCTGATCGACGACCGGGCCGTCGCCCGCGCCTCCTCGTTCAACGCGCTCGTCCGGCAGCTCATTCACGCGGGCCGGATCTAACCGAGATAGGCGCCGCCGTTGACGTGCAGGGTCTGCCCCGTGATGTAGCGGGCCGACGGCCCGGCGAGAAAGCGCACGGTCCGGGCGACGTCCTCCGGCGTTCCCCTGCGCCCGACCACGCTGCCGCGTTGCCCCTCGTGCGCCGAGCGCACACCGCTCGCAGCGCCGCGCACGGTATCGATGAGCCCCGGCACCACGCAGTTGACCGTGATGCCGTCCCCGGCGAGGTCGTGCGCCAGCGCGCGCGTGAGGCCGACGAGCCCGGCCTTGGCCGCGACGACGTGCGGGCGACCGGCCGCTCCGGTGTGGCCCGAGAGGCCGCCGATGTTGACGATCGCGCCGCTGCCGCCCGCACGCAAGCTCGGCAGGCAGGCCTTCACGCAGACGAACGCGCCGTCGAGGATCACGCCGGTGATCTCGCGCCAGCGCGCGAGATCGATCTCGTCGAGCGAGGTCACGTCGCGCACGGCGGCGTTGTTGACGAGGATGTCGAGGCGGCCGA
>Ga0184637_10001319_pt1 | contig 16948 bp, 16 predicted proteins | sample PLM3_127_b2_FD_133143 | JGI IMG/M metagenome (GOLD analysis project Ga0184637, IMG submission 133143) | Groundwater sediment microbial communities from an aquifer in East River, Colorado, USA - PLM3_127_b2 | ecosystem: Environmental > Terrestrial > Soil > Riparian zone | place: USA: East River...
ATCCACCCGGTACTTGCCCATGACCTGAATCGATACCACCGTCATTTTCTCAGGAATCGTCGTCGGGCCGTCGCGGCCCATCTCGCCCAGCTCCCACCGCCAGACCGCTACCGGATTCGCGCCGGGCATCCGCGCGGCCTTGAGGAACCCGTGCGGGTTCAGCCACATCTCGAGCTGCCAGAGCTCGGCGGTCTCGGGGGCAGCGGCGACCGGGGGGCTTCCGGGTCCATCGATCTGCCAGGCGTACGAGCCGTTCACCGCGAAAACCTGATGGACGTTCTGCTGCAGCGGCGTGCCCCCGATCCAACCGACACCCCATTTCCACGACGCGGGGTTGAGACCCGGGTTCCGCTCGAGCTCCTCCATCTTCGTCCTCGCTTCCCAGTTCATGACGCGCCGGTAGCTCGCGAGCGGCTCGCCGCGGGGCCAGTCTACGTTCTTCTCGGCGAGGCGCTGCTGACCGACGATGGCGGCGTACCCCGTTCCCGAGAGGGTGACGCATCGCAGCTTGTCGGCGCCGATGGCCTTCTCGGCGGCATCGAGAACGGGCGCGGGGTCGGCATACCCGGAAGGAAACTCCTGAGGGGACGCGAGCAGGAGGAGGATCGCGAACGTCATGTCCATCGCTTTCTCCCGGAATGGAGCGGAGATTCTATCCCAGGCTCGCGCGGTAACGAGCGCCCTCGTCAAGAAAGGTACTGGACCAGTCTTTGGAAAGCCACGGAGTTCTATAATGAGCACCTCGTGAGGAGGACCATGGTGCGACTTCACTTACTGGCTCTGTTCCTGGTCTCCAATGCCGCGCTTGGCGCCGAGAAGCCTCCCGTCGCCGCGGAGAGCGAGCTTCGCGATTTCGTGGAACGCTACGTGACCGATCGGGAAGCGCTCTCTCGCCGTTACCCGGTCGACTCCTCACCCGAGCGTTTCGACCGGCTCGCGCGGTTTTACGATGAATGGAAGACTCGCGCCGAGGCCGCCGACTTCGAGCCCCTCGGGGTCGAGGGGCGAATCGATCACGTCCTTCTCCGCACGGGCATCGGCTACCAGAGGAGGCTCCTCGCTCGCGAGGAGGGTTTCGTCCGTGAGACGTCGGCGCTTCTCCCCTTCGCCGAGGACGCGCTGGCGTTGAACGACGCGCGACTGCGGATGGAGACGATGGACGCCGCGAAGGCAGGAGCGGCGCTCGACTCGCTCGCCGACCGGATCGATGCGGCGCGAAAGGAGCGCGAAGGACGGGTCGACGCCATCGCCCGGCTCACCGCGTTCCGGGCCCAGGAACAGCTCGGCGCCCTCGGAGAGGCTCTGCGTTCGTGGTACGAGTTCTACTCCGGCTACGACCCTCTCTTCACCTGGTGGTGCCAGGCGCCCTACAAGGAAGTGACCCGAGCGCTCGAGGACTATCGGAAATTCCTCCGCGAGAAAGTTCTGGGAATCGGACCCGGTGAGGAGGAGCCCATCGTGGGGAACCCGATCGGCCGGGACGCTCTCGTCGCCGACCTGGCTTCAGAGCTCGTCCCCTACACTCCCGAGGAGCTCCTGGTTCTGGCCGAGCGCGAATTCGTATGGTGCGAGAACGAGCTTCGGAAGGCGGCCCGGGAGATGGGTCTCGGTGACGACACCATGGCGGCGATCGAGAAGGTGAAAAACCTCTACGTCACGCCGGGAGAACAGCCGAACCTGATCCGAGACCTGGCGCGCGAGGCCGAGGCCTACCTCGACGAGCACGGTCTTCTCACCGTGCCACCCCTCGCCAAGGAAGTCTGGCGCATGCGCATGATGACTCCGGAGCGGCAGAAGGTGAACCCGTTTTTCACCGGGGGCGAGGTCATCAGCGTGTCGTACCCGACGGACACCATGGAACATGCGGACAAGCTCATGAGCCTCCGCGGAAACAACATCCACTTCGCGCGGGCGACGGTCTTCCACGAGCTCATCCCCGGCCACCACCTGCAGGCGTTCATGAACCAGCGGTACAACGCCCAACGCCGCGCGTTTCGAACTCCGTTCTGGGGCGAAGGGTGGGCGCTCTATTGGGAGATGCTCCTCTGGGATCGCGGATTCCAGCGAAGCCCTGAGGACCGTGTGGGAATGCTCTTCTGGCGGATGCATCGTGCCGCGCGGATCCAGTTCTCCCTCGGCTTCCACCTGGGGCGGATGACTCCCGAGGAGTGCATCGAGCTTCTGGTCGAGCGCGGGGGCCACGAGCTCGCGAACGCGGCGGCCGAGGTACGGAGGTCATTCAACGGCTCCTACCCGCCCCTCTACCAGCTCGCGTACATGATGGGAGGGCTCCAGTTCCGCGCCCTTCACGAGGAGATGGTCGGTTCGGGGAAGATGACGGACCGCGAGCTCCACGACGCCGTTCTCGAGGGCGGGTCGATGCCGGTCGAGATGGTGCGGGTCCGCGTTCGGAAAGAGGCCATTCCCAGGGATTACACGCCTCGCTGGAAGTTCCTGGGTGAGGAGGTGACCCCATGATCGCTGCTTTCATCACCGTATTCCTGCTCCTCGGCCAGCAGCACCACATGCCCGGACACTCCTTCGACGACGTCGACCGCTGGGTCGCGGAGTTCGAAAGCCCGGATCGGGATCGTCTTCAGAAGCCGGACGACGTGGTCGCCGCCCTGAAGCTCCGGGGCTTGGATCGCATCGCCGACATCGGCGCGGGGACCGGCTACTTCACTCGTCGTTTCGCAAAAGCGGCGGGCGAGGGCACGGTCTTCGCCGTCGACCTCGAGCCGAACATGCTGCGCTACATCGCGAAACGGGCCCGGACCGAGGGACAGAAGAACATCGTCCCGGTCCTCGCCCTTCCCGAGAGCCCCATGCTCCCCCCGGGGTCGGTCGACGTGATCTTCATCTGCAACACCATCCACCACATCGAGAACCGCGCCGCCTACTACCAGATCCTGCGGGAGAGCCTCGTGCCCGGGGGCCGCCTGGTCATCGTGGACTTTCGGAAGGACGCGGCGATCGAGGAAGGACCTCCTCCCGAAATGCGTCTCGATCGGAAAGAGCTGGAGGGGGATCTCTCCAAGGCGGGATTCCGGCTGGTCGAAGAGCACGACTTTCTGCCCGATCAGTACTTCGTCGTTTTCAGTCCGTCGTAGAACGCGTCCTCAGCGGGGCGCTACGAAGAACGCTCGCATGGCGGCGGTACAGATGGTAGACGTCGACCTTGGCGCTGACCGAGTACGGAGTATGGATCGATAGCACCGGGACCCCGACGTCGATCGCCTGCATGTTTTCATGAACGCCTTGTATGCGGTGGCGTGCTCCTCGACGCGCGTTCGCTCGTCCTCCGTGAGCGCGAGCCACGAAGACCGGCTCTGGGTCTGCGCTTCTGGGAGAGATGCGAATACGAGGAAGGCTACGAAAGCTCTCGGCATGTCTGGCCTCCGGCGGGATTATAGGGCGGGATTGGCGAGCCGAGCCTCGGTCACCTCGGAGCCGCGGCGGCGGCGTCCAGAGCTCGATTCCAGTCCAGCAAGCGGAACGCGAGCGCCTCCCCGCCGTTTTTGGTGTCAGGCTGGTACGCGAGAAGTCCCGTTTGGGTAAGCGAAAAGGCCGCGTGCCCCTGCACCTCGCGCACCGGCTCGGCAAGAATCTGGGGCTCGCCCACGGGTGCTAGCCGCTCTCCGTCGAGCCGCAGCGCCACGAGACTCCGCCCCCGGAGCAGAATGATGTACCCGGGGGCGGCGTACTCCGCCCGAGAGCGCGCGGCCAGGATCGATGTCTTCAGGCCGCCCGAAACTTCGCGCAGGACGATACGGGCGTCGTCGGGGCTTCGGTCGTCGAGCTCGAGGTTGAGGAAGCTGCGGCCGTCGGGAAGCCAGCTCGGCCATCGATGCTGCACCGTGGCGGCGCTCGGACCGACCACCTTCTCGCGCTCTCCGCCCGAGTCGCGCACGCGCTCGATCCCTTCCCCCTCGACGGCGAAGAGGATCCACCCATTGCGGCCCCACGCCCCTCCCCACGGGAAGGCGGCCGCGCACAGGTCCCGGACCGACCCTCTCGCGGCCTCGATGCGTTTCAACTTCCCCCGGGCGAAGAACCCGATGGAGCGACCGTTCGGAGACCAGAAGGGAAACTCCGCCCCCTCCGTTCCGGTTAGCAACTTCGTCTCACCCGTGCGGAGCGATTGCCTCCACAGGATCCTCTCTCCGCTTTCCAACCGGGCTACCCACGCGGCAGAGCGTCCATCGGGGGAGAGGGCCAGCTCGCCGTAGTCGAGCGCCCCCTTGGCTGCCGGCGGCGGGGTAAGCGACGATCGGTCCGCTTGCGGCGACTCGTTTCCACTCCCAAGGAAGAACCAGACGACGGCCATGGCGATTCCGACGCCGAGGAGGACCAGGATTCGCCGGTCGAGAAACCCCGGACGCGGGACCGCTCTCGCGGCGCTTTCGTCCGTTCCATCGTCCTCCGAGACCGGAGCGATGAGCCGGTAGCCCTTGCGCGGCACGGTCTGTATGAACCGGGGCCGACGGGCGTCGTCTCCCAGCGCCTTTCGCGCCTCGAAGATGCTGTAGGTGAGCGCTTCGTCGGTCACGAAGGCGCCGTCCCACACGTCGCGGATGATGGCCTCTTTGGTTACGATCGCCCCCGCATGCTCGGCCAGGTACACGAGCAGTTGCATGGCGCGGGGTTCGATGTGTACTTCGCGAGGCCCATCGACAATGAGGACCAGCGCGTTTCTGTGAGGCTCGACTCGCCATTCCCCTATCCGCATCAACCCCGTCAAATAGGTCCTCCCCGGCGACTCGAACGCGCCCAATCGTATTCCCGGCATCGAGCGGGGTTCAAATCGGCCCCGGGTTCTTAGGAATTCTTAGGAATCATTGGAAACGTTGACTTCCTGTCCGTCGATATGAATAACTCCACTGGGATCTCGCGTCTCCAGGAGTTTCGCCGGAGGTTTGAAGTTTGATCGGAGCCAATCTGGGCCTGCCACGACCCCTCGGCCATTTCGAGCTTCAGGAGCTCATCGGCTCCGGCGGAATGGGGCTCGTGTACCGGGCGCGCGATTCGAAGCTCGGCCGGGCGGTTGCGGTGAAGGTGCTCTCGGAAGAGCTCTTCCGGGATGAAAGCGCACGGCATCGCTTCCTCCGCGAGGCCAGGCTGACCGCGACTCTGAATCACCCCAACGTGGCCACTCTATACGAGGCGGATGAGGCAGACGGTGTCGCTTTCATGGTGATGGAGCTCGTTCTGGGCACGAACGTTCGCGAATTGGTCCGCCGGTCCGAAGCGCTGCCGCCTCAACAGGTCCTCCAAATCGGCGCCGGTGTCTGTGCGGCACTCGATGCCGCGCATCGCTCCGGCATCGTGCACCGCGACATCAAGTCTTCCAACATCATGGTTACGCCCCAGGGCGGCATAAAGGTGCTCGACTTCGGATTGGCCAAGGTGATGCCGCGAGCCCTGGACGATCCAACGCTCGATCGGGAGCCTGCTCGACCTTCGTCGGCCGCTCCCGCGGGCGAGCCGGACGACCTCACCCAGCGCGGGGTCGTGGTCGGGACCGTTCACTACATGTCGCCCGAGCAGGCTCACGGGGAGGCCATCGACGCGCGCAGCGACATCTTCTCGCTGGGGGTCGTGCTTTACGAAGCCGCGTCGGGGGAGCTTCCGTTCCGGGGGCAAAACGATGCCGAGGTCCGGCAGGCGATTCGAAGCAAGGCGCCCGCGGCTCTTCACCTCGGAGAGCGCCGGATCCCGCGGGCGCTCGCGCGCATCGTCGAGAAGTGCCTGGCCAAGGACCCCGCGAACCGGTTTCCCACCGCGGAGCGACTACGCCAGGAGATCCTCCGCCTGGAAAAACACCCGCTGCGGCGAAGGCTGGCCGTGGTGGCCGCGCTCGTTTTGGGAGTCGTCTCCATCGGCGTCGTCATCGCGACTCGCCTTGGGAACGGGTCTTCCCCTTCGCCCGGCGCCCCGCGAGTTCTCGTCGCGAGCTTCGACAACCGCACCGGCGATCCGTACTTCGATCACACGGTGCGAGAGCTCTTGACGCTCGCCCTCGGGCAGTCGCGCTTCCTCAGCATTTTTCCGCGAAGCGCGGCGGGCGAGACGCTGAAGCGGATGCACCTCGCGCCCGGCACCGAGCTGGACCGACCGCTGGCCCGCGAAGTCAGCCGGCGCGAGAACCTCGGGGCGTTCGTGGCCGGAACGATTTTTCCCGCGAGTGAAGGCATCCGTATCGTCGTCGAGGCCGTCGATCCCGGAAGCGATGCGACGCTCGCGGTCGTCGAGAGCTCGTTGCAGAATCGCGAGCAACTCTGGCAGTCGGCCGAACGACTGGCGGTTTTACTGCGCGGTCGCCTCGGCGAGGAGGCGCAGTGGATCGCCGAGCACAGTCGATCGCTCCAGCCGGTGACCACCTCTTCGCTCGAGGCGCTCGGGCTTTTTTCCGAAGCTCTCGACGTCTACGCCGACGGGGATCTGGAGCGCGCCCAGTCGTTGCTCGCTGCCGCCGTTCTGAGCGACCCGGACTTCGCCGTAGCCCAGGCCCGCCTGTTCGTAGTCGAGAACGCCCGGGGGCGGTCCGAAGAAGCCATGGCCGCGCTCGAGCGCGCGTTTCGTCTCCACGACCGGGTTACCGAGCCCGAGCGGTACCTCATCGACGTCTCCCACTACACCATGACGAAGGACTACGATCGCGCGCTTCAGATCGCTCGGGCGTGGACCGCGGCTTACCCTCGCGATCCGGACGGCTACCGGTTCCTGGCCAACACCGCCGAATGGGTGGGTTATCTGCCCGAGGCGCTCGATGCAGCGCGTCGATCGTCGGAGCTTCTTCCCACGAGCCTCATGAACCATGGGCTTCTGGCGCTGCTTCTGGCCGAGGCCAACCGCGGCGATGAGGCGCTTCGGGAAGTGGAGGCCGCCCGCGCCAGCGGCCTCGAAGGAGCGTATCTCAACTGGGGCGAAGGGCTGGCGTGGCTTTCGAAAGGTGAGGGTGCGCGAGCGACCGAGGCCTTCCGCAGGCTCGAGAGTGGGGACCGCGTCGGCGCCACCTGGGCGGGCTTCTACCTCGCCCAGACCCACGTACTCGAGGGGAGGCTCGAGGAAGCGATCGAGGAGCTCGATGAGGGCCGAAGGGGGCAGGACGTCGCGCCTGGCAATACTCACCTGATCCTCCTCAGGCGCTTCGCTCTTGCCCTCCTTCTGAGAAGAATCGGCGACGATGGCGAGGCGCACGATCTCGCCGAGGAGCTCGCCAAAAGCGCCGAGAATTCCGGGGATTTGCTGAGTCTGCGCCAGGCAGCGATTTTGGAAATCGAGCTTGGTCGGCCGTCGCATGCCGAGTCCATCCTCCCTCGCTTGACCAGGCTGGCCGAGCGCTACCCGGGTCGCTTCGCCAGGGGGATGCTCGCCCACGTTTCCGGAGAGCTGTCGCGGGCAAAAGGCCGCGCACCGGAGGCAAGGGAGAGGCTCGAGGAAGCCGTACGTCTATGGCCGGACATAACGGCGCTGTGGTCGCTCGCCCGGCTCCGGATGGACGGAGGTGACGCGGCGGAAGCCCTTCCACTCTATCAGGAGATCCTCTTCCGCAAGGGAGAGATCCTGCGTCGGGAACCTGCTCTCTTCTGGGCGCTCGCACAGTTCGAGACCGCCCGCTGCCTGCAGGCTCTCGGGCGCGACCGCGAGGCAGCGCGCCGCTACGAGGAATTCCTTCGAGTTTGGAGAGGATCCGGCGATCAGAATCTGGTGCGCGAGGCGGAAAGCCGAATGGGAGCGCTCCGCATAGGCCGGTAGGCCTCGCCCCGTCAGTGTGTCAACGTTGTTCCAATAAAGGAGATGGAATCATGATCGACTTCTGGGCAGCGCTTGGACTTGCAGTGGTGGACGAGCCATTCCTGGCGAAGGTGTTGGCGGTGCGAGAGGATCGAAAGGCGCTCACCGACCTGGTCAATCAGGAATACAACTTTCACCTGAGCCGATTCGAGGTGGCTGAGTTCGCGGATTTTCTAGGACACACCGAGGTCATCGATTCTATGCACGCCATGCACAAGTTCTGGAACCCGAGGATCTGCGAGGTGAGCCTCACCTACGACCCGAAGTACGTGCACGTGAAGCCGAGCCTGGCGGTGATCGAGGCGATGTACAAGGCAAACGAGCGGCGCGAGCGCGACACTGAGCTCCAGGGCTTTCTCGGGGCCTGGAAACCCGAGAAGGACCACGGCGAACATCGAGACGAATGATCTAGGTTCTAGGGATCGTTGGTGAGCGGCGGAAGCTCGAGCGCTCGCACCGCCTTTATGGACAAGAAGAGGTGATTGCGGTCGTCGAGCAAGGACTTGAATCCGAACTTCGTGTAGAAGCGCCTGGCCGCGTCGTCGATCGCATCGACCTCTATGGCGCGCACGCCAACCTGGGTTGAGATGAGCTCGGCGCGACGGAGAGCAGGGGAACAGCATGACCCCGAGAGTTCTCAGAACCACTTCGGGCGGCAGCCACCCCTTGCCGAGGAGACGTCCCCCGTGGAGCGGATTCTGGGACCCGGGACTTCCCCGGACTCGATGCGCTCGCGGATCCGCCGCGTGTTCTCCCAGGGTGAACCGGTGTCGAACACGCTGGTGAAGCCGTATCGGGTGAGCATGGCGTCGAGCTGGACGGCGAGCTCGGGCGCCGGGACATTCGCGGCGTCCGCCCACTTTCGTTCCATGAAGTGCACGTGACTGTTCCAGAAACCGGCGGCGACCGTGAGCCCGGAGCAGTCCACGGTTTCCGCACCGTCGGGAACGGGGACGGAGCCCTGGCGGCCGACCGCCGCGATCTTCCCGTCGCGGATGACCACGACGCCGTTCGAGATCGCATCCTCCGTGGGACCCGCGTAGATCGTGCCGCCCGTCAAGACGAGCTCGCCGCGGGGCGCGGAGCTTGTTTGGCGAGTCATCGGGTAGCTCGAAGCGGAGAGAAGAATCGCGAGTCCGAGTACATTGGGGACCACGGGGTCGCGCACTCAATTCAATCGGCGGCGGGGGCTCCCTCGAGCAGAGGCTCGAGAGCCTCTTCTCGCGGACCGTTCTCGTCGCAGACGGCGAACGTCGTCTCCTCCGCCGCGTACATGGCGACACCCGCGTACTCGCCCCTGGCGTTCAGGGCGAAGAAGCGAATGTTGAAGTTCGGCAGGCCTCGGCGGTTGAGGAGTCTCTTCTCGATGGTATTCGCCTGAATCCGTCTCAACCCCTCGAGCGCGGCGTCTTTGGGATGGGCGCCTCGCCGCATGTTCTCCACGATGAGAAAGGACGTGAGGTTGTACAGGTTCGCTTCCCCTCGGCCGGTCGATCCGCAGGCTCCCACTTCGTTGTCTACGTAGATCCCGGCTCCCAGAATCGGCGAGTCGCCGGTCCTTCCCGGAATCTTGAAGCTCAGCCCGCTGGTGCTGGTGACAGCGGAGATCTCACCCCGCGGATTGATTCCGTTGCAGTGGATGGTTCCCCAGAAATGGCTCTCGTGGAGGAGCCCCTCGCGGAGCATCTGAAGCGCCGCCTCGTACCCTGTCGTGGTCCGTTTCTTCGGGTCGAGGTAATGCTCGGGGTCGATTCGCCGCTTCCATTCGAGCCACAGCCCGCGGGATTTCTCGGTCGTGATGTCCTCTTCGATTGTGAAGCCGAGGTTTCTCGCGAAGTCCTGAGCCCCCTCGCCGACGAGAAGATGATGATCGGTTACGTCCATCACCGCCTTCGCCACCAGAGACGGAGTGCGCACGCCTTCGATCGCCGCCACCCCGCCCGCCCGCTTCGTCGGGCCGTGCATGCACGACGCGTCGAGCTGAACGATTCCGTCCGCGTTCGGAACCGCGCCGTAGCCCACGCCCGGCTCCTCGGGATCGTTCTCCACGATGTTGACTCCCTCGATGAGCGCATCGAGGACGTCTTTTCCCTCCACGATCCTCTCGAAGGCGGTTTCGACGCAGGTCTTCGGTCCGCCGTTTTTGAAAGCGATTCCGCTGCGGTCCGAGAGGACCACCGGCCGGCTGCTCTGACGGAGGATCGTCGCTTTGGCCGCGGCTGCGGCAAGACCACCTTTGGCCGTGCTTCGAACGAATTCGCGCCGATTCATGGTTCTCACCTTGTGACCTCCCTCCATACCCGGACGAAGTTCTCCCCCATCACGTTCTCGATCTCGCCCGGCGAATAACCTCTTGCCAGGAGCGCCTCGGCGATGGCGTCGAAGCGCGCTTCCTCGCCGAATCCCGCGGTGTACTCCGACATGCCTCTGAGGTCGCTTCCGATCCCTACGTGGTCGATACCCACGAGCTTCTTCACGTAGTCGATGTGGTCCACCATGTCGCGGAGCTCCGGGAGCGCATCGCCGTTCGGCCAGATCCCGATGACCCCGCCTTTTTCGGCGATGGCGCGAATCTCGTCGTCGCCGAGATGACGGTCGAGCTTTTTCAGCCCGAGGGCACCCGTGTGGCTGAAGATCACCGGACGGCTCGACACCGCGAGGACGTCCCGGATGGTCTCGGGGTTCGCGTGGGCGAGATCGATCACGATTTTCAGGCGGTTCGCCTCCGCGACGACTTCCCGGCCGAAGCCGGTCAGCCCACCCGGAGTATAGGGCCAGGTCTGGATGTGGCCGATCTCGTTCGCGCGGAAGTGGACGAGCTGCACGAGAGAGACTCCCCTGCGGTGAAGCTCTCGCAGATGCTCGATTTCTCCCTCCAGGCCATCCGCGCCCTCGAGTGCCGCGATGACCGCCAGTTTCCCCTGGCGTTTGGCATCGAGCGCCTCTTCCGGCGTCCTCACGAGGAAAGCCTCGCCGCTCGCGGCCGTTGCCAGGATTCGGTCGAGCCGATCGAGAGTGAACGCCCAGCTCTCGCCGGGCTCGGCGCGAAGCATGCCGGTCTCGATGGTTTGCCCCTCGCGGGTCACGTACCCGCCCCGGTACGGGGTGTCGGTCGAGATGTTGCAGACCACCACGTCGATCCCGCCGCGTCGATAGCGCGCGATCTCTTCCGCCTCGATCCGGGCCACGTTCGCCCGGTGAAAGCGGCTCGGATGAGCGTGGATATCGACGGAGAGGCTCTGCGCGAGAAGGACGAGAAGCACCAGCATTGGCCCACCGATGCTACCGTCTCGCGAGCGCTCTGTAAACGGCCGCTCCCCCGCGGGGCAGAGCCCGTGGTATCCTGACCGGAACTTCTCCAACTGAATAGCTAGCCGCATCGCCAGGAGTGTCGACCCCCATGGACATGGACCGGGCTCCCGAAAGCGACTCCGAGACGATCCTCGCTCTCGACAACGTTCCGCTCGAGCTCCCGATCGCGGGCGCGGCGAGCCGCTCGCTCGCCGCTTCCATCGACTACGTGTTCCTGGGCTTGCTCGGCATGCTCTGGCTCCTTGCCTCGGTGTTCGCTTTCAGCTTCGCGATCGAGGGGGGATGGCTCGTCGCGGTCGCGATCGGCGGCCTGTTCCTCCTGGACTGGGGCTACTTTGCCGGCTGCGAGCTCGCTTTCTCTGGGAGGACGCCAGGAAAGACTGCACTCCGGCTGCGGGTGGTGAGCCGGACCGGCGGCAAAGCCGCTCCGGCAGCGATCCTCGTTCGCAATTTCGTGCGCCTGGTGGACCTGTTCGTAGGCGTCCCGATGATGGCCGCGGACCCGCTGGCGCGCCGGCTCGGGGACAGGCTCGCCGGAACTCTCGTGCTCCGGCGGGTCGCGGCTCTGCCGGTGGTCGCCATCTCGCGCGTTCCCCAAGGCTTTGGGGCTGGAGAAATCGCGTTCGTGGAAGCTCTTCTCGACCGGCTCGACGAGCTTTCGCCCGATCGCGCGCGCGAGCTCTCGCGGCGCGCTCTTGTCTGGATCCAGAAGTCCGACCCTTCCTTTCTGCCCCAGATCGATAGTGACGACGATCCGCCGCAGGCGCTGCGGCGCGCCTTCACCAGCTGACGGCTCTCGATGGACTACCAGCGCTTTTTGCGGACGAGGGAGCCGATCTGGAAGGGGCTCGAAGAAGGTCTTCTCCGCGCGCGCCAGCGAGCGGGAGCGATGCGGTACGGCGACCTCGAAGCCCTCGCCGTCCACTATCGCCGCGTGCTCCACGACTTCGCGCTCGCGCGGTCGCGTTTCCCACGCACCCGCGCCGCGGAGCGGCTCGCGGCTCTCGCCATCGAAGCGACCTACGTTCTCTTGCCTGACCACGAGACGAGCCGGTTCGGAATTGCCCGGTTCCTGACGCGAACGTTCCCCCGCGCCTTCCGTGCGGTTTCTCCGCAAATCGCCGTCGCCGCGGCCCTGTTCGTCGCGTCGGGCCTCTTCGGACTTTTCCTTTCGATCGTGCAGCCAGGGATGGCTCTCGCCTTCCTCGGACCGGAGGCCGTTACCGGCCTTTCCGAGGGAACGCTATGGACGGAGTCGCTCGGCACCGTCATCCCTCCCTCGATCTCTTCCTCGGCCATCGCGACCAACAATATGAGCGTCGCGATTACCGCCTGGGCGGGCGGGGCGCTCGCGGGCCTCGGGGCGTTCTACGTGCTGCTTCTGAACGGGCTTCTCCTCGGGGCCGTCGTCGGAATCACCGCTCACTACGACCTCGCGGGCCGGCTCCTCACGTTCGTCGCGGCGCACGGGCCCCTCGAGATCACGCTCATCCTCGTAGCCGCAGGCGCCGGACTCACCGTCGGGCGCGCGCTCGTCGAGGCCGGGGAGGCTCCCCGCCGCGAATCGCTTCCGAAGGCCGCGCGGGCTGCGCTCGCGGTCCTCCTCGGAATCCTTCCCTGGTTCGTGCTCCTCGGTGTCGTCGAGGGGTTCGTCTCGCCCTCGACCGACGTCCCTTTGTCATCGAAGGTGCTCCTCGGTCTCACCCTCGAGAGCCTGTTTCTGGTATTCGCCTGGAATCCCTTCCTCGGGGAGTCCCCGGAATGAACGAGGCACCGATCCTGGCCCGCCCCCTTCCCTTGAGGGTGCTCATCGACGAGGCCATTCGGCAGCTTCGCCGCAATTTCTCCGCCCTCTTTCCCGCGATCGCGATTCCCTTGGCACTTCTCAGCGTTCCCCTCACCTTCGTTTATTTCAAACGCTTATCAACGCTCTCGTCCTCCTTTGTCTCCTTCGGCTCCTCCGAGAGCCCGGTCCTGGCCGACGTGTTCTTCGCGATGGGAGGGATCGGGCTCGCGTTCGCGGGACTGATGGCGGCGCACTACGCCTCGTGGGGGGCATGCATTCTCGCAACGATGGACGCGGCCTCGGGCCGGCCGATCGACATGACGAAGAGCTGGCTCTGGTTGCTGCGGCCGCGCGTGATCGGGACCATCCTCCTCTCGATGCTGTGCGTCGTCGCGGGGAGCCTCTTTTGTCTCGTTCCCGGAATGTACCTCGCGTTTCTCCTCAGCTTCGTCGCACCGGTGATGGCGGAGGAGGGGCGCTACGGTGTCGACGCGTTGAAGCGCTCCGCGGAGCTTCTCCATTTCAACGTGCGGCGCCGCCTCGGGGACAACCCGATCGTGAGGGCTTTTCTGCTGGCGATGGTCGCGTGGATTCTGGCCTCCGCGGTAGGCATGCTGGTACAGATGCCCTTCGCTCTGGCGCAGCAGATTTTTCTGTTTCGGAGGGCGAGTGCTGGAGAAGCTCCGGACCCTGCCGCACTGATGGAGGGAATGGCCTGGTTTCAGCTCCCGGGGGCGGCGCTCAGCTCCCTTACGAACGCGGCTCTCTATTTGTACATCAACCTGGGCATGGCTCTCTTGTTTCTCGACGTGCGGCGGCGTCGTGAGGGCGCCGATCTGGATGCTGTGCTCCAGGAGCTAGAGCGCTCGGTCGAGGAGTCGCAAGCGTCTTGAGTCTCCTGAGAACGTTAGCGCTCGCGATTGTGGTGTACCCGGCCCTCGGCGCGGGAGCAGAGGGTCAGAGCCGCCCTGTCGAGTTTCGTTTCGAGGCGGCCGATCGGGAGCTCGTCGAAAGACTCGCACGAGAGAACGCCGTCGACACGGCCGTGCCACGCCGTGGTGTCCTGGCCTACCTGGAGCGTCTGCTCCACCACCTGGCCTTCTGGCTCATGGAACGTCTGACGCCCCTCGGTCGGTATGCGAAGGGTGTCGGCACCGCCATCGGAGGAGCGGCACTGGTCGCCGCCGTCCTCACCGCGCTCTTGCTGCTCTTCGTTCTGGTTCGCTACGTCGTTCGACGGCGGCGGCTCACTCCGGACCCAACGAGCTCCGCCATTCCGTGTCCCGAGCCTCAACCTCCCTCGTGGGGATCGTGGGACACCGCGCGCTGGCGCCAGGAGCTTCAGCATCGAATCGAGGGAGCGGACGTGGCCGGGTCTCTCGAGGCGGTCTGGTGGTGGCTGGCGCGCTCGCTTCTCGGATCGCGCGTGCAAGACTCCTGGACGAGCGGCGACCTCCTCTCGAGCTCGAATCGAGCCGGACTGAAGGAGCCGGTTCGAAGACTCGAACGGATGATGTACGGGACGAGGACACCGTCGCTCGAGGAGGTGCTCGACCTCGTGCAGTCTCTGGAGCAAAAGCTCGCGTGAGCGCAAAATCGGTACGCTTTTGGGGCCTGCTCCTGGTCGTTCTCGCGATGGGGATGACGCTTCTCGTCGAGGTACGCGAGACGGCCTCGGCGAGCGCGCTCTCGGTGGGCTCGCGCGGTCTTTTCACCGCGCGGCGTTATCTCGAGGACCGCGGTCTCGAGGTAACGCTCCTGGATCGGCCCCTCGACCAAGCCAAGCCTTCCGAGGTCCTGGTGCTCGCGTTTCCCTGGCAGCGCGGAGCGAGCGGAAGCGAGCAAGCGGGAATCCAGCAGCACCTTCTTCGCGGCGGGACGATTCTTCTCGCCTACTCCGGAGACGCCGAATCCTGGACGGAGCGAGACGCGATGAGCTGGCTCGGTCTTTCGTGGAGCGAGCTTCGAAAGGACCCTCCTTTGGGTTTCTTCGCCTGGCGCGCTTACGCCAATGAGGAATGGAGCCTCACGCCTGCCGAAGGTCTCGATGCGCCGCCGCTTCGAATCTCGGCGCTGTCTCGTGCACCACAGGCACCGGTCGAGGCGCAGGTCTTGTACGAAGGCCCGAACGGCGAGCCGCTGGTCTTCGTCGTTTCCTCATTGAACGGACGGGTGGTCGTCGTTCCCTCGGAGGTCTTCGGAAACGCGCGCCTCCTGGAACCCGGAAACGCGGATCTGCTCGAATCCCTCATCGGATCTCTCGATCCAGCCTGGAGCTTCGACGAGTACCACCATGGCTTGAGCGCCCCTCTCTCCGTAGAGCAAACGCAGCCGCGCTTCGCGTTCGATCTATTCCTCCTCCACCTCGGGATCCTCTACGTCCTCCTCGTCTTTTGGCTTGCTCGATCTTTCGGACCCGTGTGGCCGGAGACGGTGGTGGTGAGCGGCTCGACGCGGACGTTTCTCCTGGGGCTGGGGTCGCTCCACGACCGGCTCGGGCATCATGGGGAGGCTGCGGAGCTCATGGTGCGGCGGGCTCGCGAGCTTCAGCCGCGGATGAATCTCGCGGGAGCAGGATCCGCGAAGACGGGCGCCGAGCTGACTGAGCTCGGAGTCCGCGTGGCTCGAGGTCAGGCGGAGTGACGGCTGCGATAGAAGGAGAGCTTCAATGATCGACGGTTCGGAAACGACTTCACTCGAGCGCCTCAACGAGACGATCGACCGCGTTCGCTCGCGCCTGAACGAGACCGTTCTCGGGCAGCGCGCCGCCGTCGAAACGCTCCTCGCCGCTTACCTCGCGTCAGGCCATGCGCTTCTCCAGGGACCTCCCGGGATCGGCAAAACGCTCCTGGCCAGGGCCTTCGCGGCCTGCCTGGGCTCGCCGTTCTCGCGGATCCAGTTCACGCCGGATCTGATGCCGTCCGACGTGATCGGGACCAACGTGTTCGACCAGCGCTCGGGAAGCTTCCACCTGGTGAAGGGGCCGGTCTTCACCCGGGTCCTCATGGCGGACGAGATCAACCGCACCCCGCCCAAAACGCAGTCGGCCCTCCTCGAGGCGATGCAGGAGCGTCAGGTGACGATCGACGGAGACCGTCACCCGCTCGAGGACGACTTCTTCGTCATCGCCACGGAGAACCCCATCGAGTTCGAGGGAACCTACCCGCTCCCTGAAGCGCAGCTCGATCGGTTCCTCGTCCGAATCGAGATGAAGGCGCCGGAAAAAGACGACGAGATTCGCATCTACCGCCGGGCCGTCGAGGGCTCCCTCGCGGGATGGTCCCTGGATGCCGCGCTACCGCCCGCGCTCATGTCGTCCGAGGAAGCGAAGGAGCTCCGGCGCGCGTCCCGGCGGGTCCATGTGAAGGAGGAGCTCCTCGACTACCTCGCGCGCCTCGCGAATGCGGTAAGGAGCTCCCCCCACGTGGAGCTCCCCGTGAGCCCGAGGGGAGCGCTCGCGGCGCTCGAGGCCGCCCGTGGATACGCGTTCGTCGAAGGCCGGGACTTTCTCGCGCCAGACGACTTGAAGAGACTCCTCGTCCCGAGCTGGGAGCACCGTCTCATCCTTACGGCCGAATCCGAGCTCGAAGGTCATACCGCGGCGAGCGTCATCCGCGCCGCCACGGACGCGGTTGAGGTCCCTCGTTAGGTTCAAAGCCATGCCCGCGGCGAGATTGTTTCTGGCGCTTGGGATCGTGCTCGCGATTCTCGTGGGGGCGGTCGCCGTGCCGTGGATGGCCTGGGCGGCGATCGCGTTCGACGTTTGTCTGCTCGTTCTCGCGCTCGTCGATCATCGAAGGGCGGCGAATACGGACCTGTCCGGACTTCGGCGAGTGCCACCCCTCCTCTCTCAGGGAACCCCCGCGAGGATTGCCGTCGAGGTACGGACGAGCGCGCGCCTTCCCCTGAGCATCCAGCTTCGCGAAGGACTCCATCCGTTTCTCGCCGCAGAGGGCCGGAGGCACGAGGCGCTCCTCGCTCCGGGAGTCGGCGTCCTCTGGGAATACGACCTCGTGCCGCGCGCGCGTGGAGAATGTTTCGTGGCGCCGCTGA
>Ga0184637_10001320_pt1 | contig 16943 bp, 15 predicted proteins | sample PLM3_127_b2_FD_133143 | JGI IMG/M metagenome (GOLD analysis project Ga0184637, IMG submission 133143) | Groundwater sediment microbial communities from an aquifer in East River, Colorado, USA - PLM3_127_b2 | ecosystem: Environmental > Terrestrial > Soil > Riparian zone | place: USA: East River...
GGGGTCGCGGTCGCGGTCGCGGTCGAGGTCGCGGTCGCGGTCGCGGTCGAGGTCGAGGTCGAGGTCGGGGTCGCGGTCGCGGTCGGGGTCGAGGTCGAGGTCGCGGTCGCGGTCGAGGTCGCGGTCGCGGTCGCGGTCGAGGTCCCGGTCGTACTCACGTTCCGTGACCGCCCCCGCGTCAGAACTCACGAACAAGGCACGAGCCCCGCCCCTGCCTCCTCCTCCCTTCGCGTTGCCCGCCCCGCTTCCCCCGTGCTCTCATCGCCCATGGTCTCCGCTTCTCCTCCGGCTCGCTTCGACGCCGCCTACTACCGCCGCCACTATCGCGCCCGCACCCGCGTCCACTCCGCGCGCGAGATCGCCGCCCTGGCGAGCGGCGTCGCCGGGATGGCCCAATGGCTCGGCGTCGATCTCGAGCGGGTCCTCGACGTCGGCGCCGGCCCCGGCCTCTGGCGCAGCTGGTTCCGCCGCCACCGCCGCTCGACGCGCTACCGCTCGATCGACGTCTCCTCTTACGCGTGCGCCCGCTGGGGCCACGAGCAGCGCGACATCTCCGTCTGGCGGCCGCGCGAGCGGTTCGACCTCGTCGTCTGCCACGGCGTCCTGCACTACCTGGGCGACGGCGCAGCGGCCCAGGCCATCGAGAACCTCGGCGCCGCCACGCGCGGGCTCCTGTACCTCGAGGCGCTCACCCGCGAGGACGAGGACGTCGTGGACCGGGACCGGACCGACCTCTCGATGGGGCTGCGCCCTGCGGCCTGGTACCGCAGGCGGCTCGCGCGTCACTTCGTCCAGGTCGGCGCGGGGCTCTGGGCCTCGCGCCGGAGCGGGCTCGCCTTCTACGCCCTCGAGGCAACGGGGTGACTGTGCGTGGAGAACGGCGGCGGGAACGGGATCCTCGCGGCGATGTTGGCGGCCGCCGTGACGAAGGCCTCACCGAACGACATGCCGCTCGCGCGGCAGGACAACGCGAAGGCGCTCGCATATCCGGGCCCGGGCTTCCCGGCCGGCCCGTATCACCCGCAGCACGGGAAGGACCGGGCGCCGCCCCCGCACCGCTGAGCCGGCGGGGCGAGGGACACCCGCAGCGCCCTCCGGCCAGGCTCCGGGCGCTCGGCCGCGATGCGCGACGCGCATGCCCCCGGTGGTGCTTGGACGCCTATCGCGGGGTGACCATCCTGAGGGCATACCCTCGGTCCGAGAGGCTCCCATGCTGCGTCGCTCGCTCTTCCGCACCGCCATCGCCATCGCGCTCGCGTCGCTCCCGTTCACGACGCCCTCCGCGCAGGAGCTCCGCGGCTCCGGACCGTGGCCGACCGCCGTGACCGAGCGGCCGCTCACCCTGGACGAGGGCATGGTCGAGCTCTGGCTCCCGGTGAACATGAACCTGACGGACGGGCGCGAGCTCGAGCCGTACAACCTGAACCCAAGCATCTACTTCGGTCTGACCGACTCCTGGATGATCGGGGTCCGCCACTTCGTCGGGATCTGCCCGGCGGACGAGGCGGACGGGTGCCCGGAGGCCTACGACGACGTGAGCCTCGACACGGTGTTCGCGTTCGGCCGCGGGACGGGGCTCAACCTCGGCGTGGGGGGCGCCATCAACTACGCGCCGATCCACGACGACCCGGCCTGGAGCGCGGAGGTGCGGCTCATCGCGCGCGCCGGCGGCGGCGCCCTCGCCATCACCGCGGCGCCGACCCTGAACTTCGGGTTGAACGACCGCGACGCCGGCACCGACCTCCTGCCCGACGAGATCCCGGCGACGAAGTGGACCGGCACGCCGCTCAACCTCGGCACCTACAACGTCCTCACCCCGGCGGTGTCGCCCGGCAACCGGGAGTACCTGCTCATCCCGGTGACCCTGCAGCTCCAGCTCGGCGATTGCATCGCGGTCGCCGCGGGGGCGTCGCTGAACGGGCCGATCAACGCCGAGGACCTGGACTTCTCGGACGTCTACACGATCCCGGTCTCGGTGGGGCTGGTCCTCGCCCTCTTCCCGAGCGTGGACCTGGGCGCGGCCCTGACCTTCCCGAACCTCGCGGGCGCGGACTTCGAGGAGGAGGGCGTCGGCTTCCAGCTCGCGAACGGCACCGACGAGCGTCAGCTCTCGGTGTTCGCCACGCTGAGGCTCTGACCCGCCGCGTGCGCGGGCTCGGCCGGCGCGGCGTGCGCCGGCTCGTGCCCGTGGAACTCGCGGTACCAGGCGACCATCGCGGAGAGCCCCTCCTCGAGCGGCGTGTGCGGCCGGAAGCCGAGGTCGCGCTCCAGGCTCGAGCAGTCCGCCCAGGTCGCGGGGACGTCGCCGGGCTGCATCGGGCGGAGCAGCTTGCGGGCGGACCGCCCGAGCACCCGCTCGAGCGTGGCGATGAACTCGAGCAGCTCGACCGGGTCGCCGTTGCCGACGTTGTAGATCCGGTACGGCGCGTCGCTGCGATCGGGCGAGGGCGCGGCCGGGTCGTGGGCGGGGTCCGGCTGCGCCGGCGTCGCCGACACGCGCAGCACCGCCTCGACCACGTCGTCGACGTAGGTGAAGTCGCGCCGCATCCGCCCGCCGTTGAACACCTCGATCGGCTCGCCCTCCAGGATCGCCTTCGTGAAGAGCATCGGCGCCATGTCCGGGCGGCCCCACGGCCCGTAGACCGTGAAGAAGCGCAGGCCCGTGACCGGGATCCGGAAGAGGTGCGCGTACGTGTGGGCCATGAGCTCGTTGGCCTTCTTGGTCGCGGCGTAGAGGCTCACCGGGTGGTCGACGGGATCCTCGACCGAGAAGGGCACCCGGGCGCTGCCGCCGTAGACCGAGCTCGAGGACGCGAAGACGAGGTGCTCCACCGCGTGGGTCCGGCAGCCCTCGAGGACGCCGAGGAAGGCGACCAGGTTGGCGTCCACGTACGCGCGCGGGTTCTCGAGCGAGTAGCGCACGCCGGGCTGGGCGGCCAGGTGGATGACGCGCCGGGGGCGGTACCGCGCGAAGAGGTCCGCGCACGCGGCGGCGTCCGCGAGGTCGAGCCGCTCGAAGCGCAGGCCGGCGTGGGCCTCGAGCGCCGCGAGCCGGGCCTCCTTCAGCCGGACGTCGTAGTAGCCGTCGAGCCGGTCCACGCCGACCACCGGCGCGCCTGCCTCGAGCAGCCTCCGCGTGACGTGGAAGCCGATGAACCCGGCCGCGCCGGTCACGAGCACGGGGGCGCGCGCCGCCGTCACGGCTCACCCCCGGCCGACGCCGCCGCGGCAGGGGCGCAGGGCGCCACGAAGAGCTCGCGCTCCTCGACCGCGACCCGGCGGTGGGCCACCCCCGCGCCCGCGAGCGCCGCCTCCACCTCCGCGCCCGCGCGGCGGGGGGCGACGACGGCGAACGTTCCCGCCCGGCAGGCCGCCATCTCCTCCGCGGCGTCGTCGAGGCGGCCGTCCGCCCACGGCTCCTCGCCGGAGGCCGACACGCGCCGGAGCGCGCCGCCCAGGTAGAACTGGAGCCCGTAGAGCCGCTCTCCGCCGTAGACCAGCACCGCCGGATCGCGGCCCGCCTCGCGAGCCACGGCGCGGGCGAGCGGGAGCATGTCCTTGCCGGCGGACGGCGCGGCGTACGCCGCGCCCGCCTTGAGCAGCACGATCACGAGCGCCGAGGGGAGCGCCACGGCGAGCGCGCGGCGCGGGGCCGCCTCTCCCGCGGCGAGGACGACCCCCCGCGCGACGGCGAGCGCGATCGGCGCGTACAGCGGGAGGACGTAGAGCGGCAGGCGGCTCGACGAGATCCAGAGCACGCCGAGCGGGAGGAGGAGCCAGAGCAGCAGGAGCGCCCCGGTGCCGCCGCCGCGGATCCGCGCCCAGACGGCCCGCGGCGAGGTGAGCCCGAGGCGCGCGAAGAGCCGACCGCCCGCGGCGAGCCACGCGCCCTGCCCGAGGAGGAGCACGGGCAGGTAGATCGCGAACGGCTTGTACCACTGGGGGTTGCGCTTGAACTCGTTCGAGGCGACGCGCCCGACCACCTCGTCCCGGAGGAAGTACGAGAGGAGCCCGGGGTGCCGGACCGCGACCCACGCGTACCAGGACAGGCCGACGATCACGAACGCCGCGAGCCCCACCGGCTCGAGGAGCCGCGCACGCGAGGGGGAGAGGCGCGCGAAGGCCGCGAGGGCGAGGAGCGGGAGGAGCCCGGGCGGCCCCTTGGTGAGGAACGCGAGCCCCCACACGACCCACATCGCGCGCACCAGGCGCCGCGCGCGCGCGGGCTCCGCCTCGCCGCGCGCGCGGACGTAGAGGAGGACCGCGAGGATCTCCCAGAGCGCCAGCAGCGCGTCCGTCGAGACCACCGACGCGGCCGCCGCGGGGAAGGGCGACGAGAGGTAGACGAGCCCGGCGACGAGCCCCGTCGCGCCGCCCCAGAGCAGCCCCCCGAGCGCCGCGACGACGAGCACGGTCGCGCAGGACACCACCGCGCCCGAGAGCCGGGCCCCCCACGCGTTCGGCCCCGCCACCGCGACGCCCGCGGCGATCGCCCAGTAGGCGAGCGGCGGCTTCGTCCAGTGCGGCCGCCCGGCGAGCGTCGGCTCGAGGTACTCGCCGCGCTGGAGCATCTCGAGCGCGCTCTCCGCGTAGCGCCCCTCGGTCGTCTCGTACAGGCCGCGCGAGCCCTGGAACGCGAAGGCCACGATCGCGGCGAGCGCGAGCAGCGCCGCGCGCGGCCGGCGGAGGAGGCGGTCAGCGGGTGGCATCGATCGGCCCCCGCCGCTCGCGCCGGATGAGGTGGAGGTTGCGCAGGTAGACGAGGAGGCCGGCCGACTGGCCGAGCACGAACACCGGGTCCTTGCGGTACACCGCATACGCGAGCAGCAGCAGCGAGCCGGCGATGCTCAGGGTCCAGAAGAGCAGCGGGACGACGCTCCGCCCCTCCCGCTCGCTCGCGATCCACTGGACGACGAAGCGCCCCGTGAACGCCACCTGGCCGGCGAGGCCGACCGCGAGCCAGAGCCGGCTCACGCCCCGAGCCCCGCGCCCGTTCCCGCGCTCGCGCTCGGGCGCGGCGGGGGCGCGCCGCCACCGGAGCGGACCTCCCGGCCTGCGGGCCGGACGAGCGCCTCGGGCAGCACGTGCGGGCGGACGAGGCGCCGCTGCAGCCAGCGAACCGCGAACGCGTCGGCGAGCCCCACCCAGAGCCGGTTCTGGATGCCGTACTTGGTGTGCCCGCGCAGCCGCGGCCGGTGGTTCACGGGGACCTCGAGGATCCGGTCGAACCCGTTGAGGCGCGCGAGCGTCGGCAGGAAGCGGTGCATGCCGCGGAAGACGAACAGGTTGCGGACCGCCCCGCGGCGCATCACGCGCAGCGAGCAGCCCACGTCCTGCACGTGCTCGTCGGTGAGCCAGTTGCGGAAGCCGTTCGCGATCCGCGAGGAGAGCTTGCGGACGAGCCCGTCCTGGCGCCGCGCTCGCCGGCCGTTCACCACGTCCACGTTCTCGGCGAGCAGGAGGTCGAGGAGGCGCGGCACGTCCGCCGGGTCGCTCTGCCCATCACCGTCGAGGGTGACGAGCAGGTCGCCGCGCGCCGCGGAGAAGCCGGCGGCCATCGCCGCCGACTGCCCGTAGTTCCGCTCGAGCGTGAGCACCCGGTGCCGGGGGTCCTGCTCCGCCAGCCGGCGCAGCGCGTCCGCGGTTCCGTCCGAGGACCCGTCATCCACCCAGAGGCATTCCCAGGTGAGCGGCGAGCCCGCCATCGCGGCGACGATCTCCGCGCCGAGCGCGGCGACGTTCTCCACCTCGTCCTTCACCGGCACGACGAGGCTCACCCGCAGCGAGGCGAGCGGTGGGTCGATGACGGAGTACATGGCTGGACCTCCTCGTCGCAGTGAACCCCGCGCGACGTGAGCGCAGCATGAGAGGCCGATTAGAATCTTCTCACCTCTCGACGGGCCCGCGCGGCGCCGCCACGCGTGACAACCTGGCTCCGCGTACGCGACGATGCCAGCGAGCGCCATGACCATCCTGGTGGTGGAGGACGAGCTGCGGGTACGGTCCTTCCTCGCGCGAGGTCTCGCCGAGGAGGGGCTCCCCGTGCGGGCGTGCGCGGACGCCGCGGCGGCCGAGGAGGCGCTCGCCGGTGGCGGCTTCGAGCTCGTCCTCCTCGACTGGATGCTCCCGGGCGAGTCCGGCCTCGACCTGCTGCGGCGCCTGCGGCTCCAGGGCGACATGACGCCGGTGATCATGCTCACCGCGCGGGATGCCCTCGACGAGCGGGTCGCCGCCCTGGACGCAGGCGCGGACGACTTCGTCGTGAAGCCGTTCCAGTTCGAGGAGCTGCTCGCCCGGGTCCGCGCGGTGCTTCGCCGCGCGGCCGGCCGCGCCACCCCGGCGCTCGCCTGCGCCGACCTCGTGCTCGACCCGCTCACGAGGCGCGTCACTCGGGCGGGGACCCTCGTGCGGCTCACCGCCCGGGAGTTCGCGCTGCTGCAGTACCTCCTCCAGCACGCCGGCGAGGTGGTCTCGCGGACGCGGATCGCCCAGGCCGTCTGGGAGCACGACTTCGACACCTTCTCGAACGTCGTCGACGTCTACGTCCGCTACCTGCGCGCCAAGATCGACGAGCCGTTCGGCCGCCCGCTCATCCACACGGTGCGCGGGGTGGGCTACGTGTTGCGGGAGGAGCCGTGATCCGGATCCGCACGCTGCGGGCGCGGCTCGCGATCTGGATCGCGCTCGCCGTCGCCGCGGCGGGGGCCTTCCACGCCGGAGCGGCCGTCATCGTGTTCCTCGCCCACGAGCGGGACGAGGTCGAGGCCGGTGAGGTGCAGGACGTCGCCCGCGAGGAGGCCGAGCAGCGCACGGTGATGCTCGAGCTGGCCGGCGCGACCGCGGCGCTCGCCACCGCCCTCTCGCTGAGCGCGGCGGGCGCCGGGCTGTGGCTCGCGGGCAAGGCGCTCGCGCCCCTGCGCGAGGCCGCCGACCGGGCGCGCCGGGCGCGCGACGGCGCGGGCGAGCTGCTCCTGCCCGTCCGCGGGACCGGCGACGAGTGGGACGGGCTCGCGTCGGTCGTGAACGAGCTCTTGCACGACCAGCACCGGTCCACCGAGCGCGCCCGCACGTTCAGCGCCAACGCCGCCCACGAGCTGCGCACCCCGCTGACCGCGATGCTCGGCGAGGTGCAGGTGGCGCTGCGCCGGCCTCGATCGGCCGAGGAGTACCGCACGGTGCTCGAGGGCGTCGAGGCCGAGGTCACGCGGCTCGCCGCGGTGGTGGAGGCGCTGCTCACCCTGTCGCGGACCGACTCGGGCGAGCTCCGGGCGCGGGTCGAGCCGTTCGACCTCGCGGCGGTGGTGGCCGAGGCGGCGCGCGCGCGCAAGCTCGAGCCTGCGGCGGCGCCGCCCGGCCCCGCGATCGCCCGGGGCGATCCGCTCCTCACTCGCCGCGTGATCGACAACCTCATCGACAACGCCCTCCGCCATGGCGGGAAGCGGGTGGAGGTCCGCGTCGAGCGGGAGCTCGACCAGGTGGCGGTCTCGGTGACCGACGACGGCCCGGGGCTCGCGCCCGCGGTCCGCGCGCGCCTCTTCGAGCGCTTCAACCGCCAGCCCGGGAACGCCGGGGGGTACGGCCTCGGGCTCGCCATCGCGCACGCGCTCACCGCCGCCCAGGGCGGCGCCCTGCGGCTCGACCCGACGGTGTCCGGGACGCGCTTCGTGCTCGCCCTGCCGCCGGGCGGCGCACCGGCGGGCGGCGCGCCGGCGCCCGCGTGACGTCAGGCGGCGGGCTCGATCGCCTCGCGCGCCGCGGCCCGCGCCGCGTACCCCTCGAACCAGGCGAGCACGGCCGCCTCGATCGGCTCGAAGGCGTGGGCCGTCACCGCCTCGATCCCCGCCTCCGCGAGCTGGCCCGCGGGGCAGCGACCGACCTTGGCGACGAGCACCGCGTGACAGCCCGAGAGCGACCGGAGCGTCGACGCGAGCGCGTCGTCCTCGCCCTCCCCGCCCGAGCAGTAGAGCTCCACCGCGCGCCGCCCCGCGAGCGTCGCGCCCCGCGCGGACACGTCGTAGAGCAGGAACTCGCGCGCATGGCCGAAGTGCTGGTCCACCCGCCCGGCCCCCTTCGTCGCGACCGCGACCCGCGCGACGAGGCCGGGGGGCACCGCCGCGAGCCGCTGGAGCGCCTGCTCCCGCGCACGAGCCGCGAGCGCCCGCGCCCGCGCCACCGCCTCGCGCCGCCCGGCCCGCAGCTCGGCCGCGTCGAGCGCCGGGCCCGGGGGGAGCTTCGCGAGCGCGAAGTCGGCGAAGCGATCCTCGCCGAGCCGCCCGACCGCGTCGGCGCGGCACTGGCGGCAGTGCCGCATGAGCCGAGCGTCCACCGCGCAGGCGGCCTGCACCGCCTCGAGCTCCTCGTCGGTCGGCCCGCGCTGGCCCGTCCGCCCGTAGTGCGTGCCGTGCTCCGGCGCCGAGATGAGCGGCACGACGTTCACGAGGAAGGCCCCGGCGCGCCGGACGGTCCGGATCACCTCGGGCAGGTGGCCGTCGTTCACGCCCGGGATGTGCACCGCGTTCACCTTCACGAGCACCCCCCGCGCGCGCAGGCCCGCGATCCCCTCGAGCTGCCGTTCCGAGAGGAGCCGCGACGCCTCGCGGCCGCGGACCTTCCGGCCGCCGTGCAGGACCCACGGGTAGATCCGCTCGCCCACCTCGGGATCCGTCATGTTGACGGTGACGGTGACGTGCCGCACGCCCGCCGCCGCGATCCGGTCGAGGTGCTCGGGGAGGGCGAGGCCGTTCGTGGAGAGGCAGAGGGTGAGATCGGGCGCCGCCCGCCGGATGCCCGCCAGCGTCGCGAAGGTGGCCTCCACGTTCGCGAGCGCGTCGCCCGGCCCGGCGATGCCCACCACCGAGAGCTCCGGCACGGCCGCCGCCACGGCGAGCACCTTCCGGACGGCGTCGTCCGGCCCGAGCCGCTCGCTCACCACCCCGGGCCGGCTCTCGCTGGCGCAGTCGTACTTGCGGTTGCAGTAGTGGCACTGGACGTTGCACGCCGGCGCCACCGCGACGTGCAGGCGCGCGAAGTGGTGGTGCGCCTCCTCGCTGTAGCAGGGGTGGTCGCGGACGAGCGCTGCGACGTCGGGCGGCAGCTCCGCGCCCGCCGCGTCGCCGCAGCCGCGGGCGAACCCGCAGTTCGCGGCGGGCGCCGCCGGTGCGCCGAAGACGGGGAGCGAGGGCACGTGGGCCTCCCTGGGGCGGCTACGCGACCGCCGGCTCGAAGGCGAACGCGTCCTTCTTGCACGTCCGCCCGCACGCCTCGCACCCGATGCAGTCGTCGGGGTTCGCGACGGCGGCGAACATCTTGGCCGACTCCTCCTCGTCCACCTCGGCGGGCGCGAGGACCCCGTGCGCGCAGATCTTGATGCAGCGCCCGCAGCCGATGCACCGCTCGTCGTCCACCGACTTCACGAACTTCGGGGTCCACGCCTTCTTGCCGCGGGTGAGCCCGGTCAGAAACGCCATGGTTCGCTCCTCGCCTCTCGCGCCACGGGGCGCAGGTTCACTCCTCGGCCGGGGACCCGCCCCCGGCGACGTCGCCGAGCGCCCGGCGCAGCCACGGCGGCGGCCGCCCGCGAAGGACGCCCTGCAGCTGCTCGATCGCCTCGCCGATCGCGACCTCCGCCCCCGTCTTCATCGGGTGGATGCGCCGCGCGACGAGCTTCGCCGCGGCGGGGCCGCCGACCTGCACCGTGTAGACGATGGCGCACCCGGCGATCGCGGTCGCGCGTGCGGCGATCCGGTCCTCCTCGTCGTCCGAGCTCGCGAGCGCGGCGACCTTCGCCACGAACTCGGCGCGCTCGGGGCCGACGTCCCAGATCCAGAAGTGGGTGGCCTGGCCGAAGTGCTGGTCGATCGTCCGGCCGTCGGTGCTCGTGAACGCGATCTTCATCGGAGGTCCCCGCTTCAGTTGTGGGCGAGCCGCTGCGCCTCGCCGGCGGTCGACTGGAGGAGATTCGCCACCTCGAACACGAGGTTCAGCGTCCCGCGGTAGCCGGCCCAGACGCGGGCGTGGGCGCCGAGCCGGTCGAAGACCGGGTAGCCCGCCCGCAGGTGCGCCTTCACGCCGAGCTTCGCGGCCGCCTGGCGCCCGTTGGAGCTCGCGACGAGGAGGTCGGCGCCCCTGGCCGCCGTCTCGAGGTCCTCGAGGTCGCCCACCGCGAGGTGCTCGACGGGGAGGTCCTCGAGGCCGCGCGCGCGGGTGGCGGAGAGCGCCGCCTGGACCGTGCAGCCCATGCCCGCGAGGAAGCGGACCATCGTCTTCAGCCCGTCGGCCTCGAGCGCCACGGCGGCGCGCTTGCCGCCGAAGGCGTAGTGGGCGTCGAGCATGGCGTCGGCGAGCCGGCTCCGCCAGCGGCGCAGCCCTTCGGGCACCGGGCGGCCGGTGAGCGCGGCGAGCACCGCCACGAGCTCGTCGGTCTCCGCCAGGCCGGTGAGCGACGTGAAGCCGAGGGCGGGGACGCCGTGCGCCTCCTCGAGCCGCCGCGCCGCGCGCGCGAGCGAGTCGCCGACGTAGAGCGTCGCGACGCTGCGGCCGGCGGTCCGGATCGCCTCGACCGGCACGCCGCCGGTCGAGAGCGGCGAGACCACCTCGTCCACGTGGCCGTCGAGCGCGCGCGAGAGGTCCGGCACGACGAGCGCGGTGAGCCCGAAGGCCTCGACGATGCCGCGCAGCTCCTCGACGTCCGCCGGGGTGAGGTGCGCGCCGGGGAGCAGGTTCACCTGGTGCGGGATGCGCGGGCCGCCCTCCGCGAGCGTGGCGACGAGCGCCTCGACGGCCGCGGCGTAGCCCTCCTGGAGGGAGCCGCAGTAGTCCGGCGTCGAGGCCCAGACCACGGGCGTGGCGGCGTGCTCGGGGTGGTCGGCGCGGAACTGCACGACCGCGCTCCGCACGTCGTCGCCCATGGTCTCGGTGAGCCCCGAGGTCATGACGCCCACGACGCCCGGGTGGAACTTCTCGACGACCCGGTGGAGCCCGGCCTGCAGGTTCTTCCAGCCGCCGAAGATGGCGGCGTCCTCGCTCATCGCGGTCGAGTTGAGGGCGACGGGCTCCTTGAAGTGCCGGGAGAGCTGGAGCCGGATGAACGTCGAGCAGCCCTGCGCGCCGTGCAGCAGCCCGAGCATCCGGTCCACGCCGAGGAAGGCGAGCGTGGCGCCGAGCGCCGGCGAGTTCTTCTGCGGGTTGACGACGGCGGCCTTGACCGGGAGCTTCAGCCGCGCCGGCGACGCGTCCGCCGTGGCGAGCGCCGCGGCGTGCCCCGCCGCGCGCGCGCGGCGGGTCTCGAGGGCGGCCGCGTCGAGCTCCCAGGGCGCCGGCGCCGCGAGCGCCGGGAAGATTGGGCTGTTCACGGTCTGGTCGAGCTGGCGGGCGAAGGTGACCATGCCCTCGTAGCCGGCGTAGGGGTGGGCGCGGCCATGGTTCACGTCGAGGAAGGGCGTGCGGGTCTTGAGCGCGAGGAACTTGGTCTTGCCCCCCGCGACGACGAGGTCGGGCAGCTTCTCGCGCATGACGGCGAGCAGGCCCGCGGTCGAGGTGTCCTCGATGATGTGCGCGTCCGCGTGCAGCAGCGCCTTCATCCGGTGGAAGTCCTCGAGCGTGGAGTTCTGGGTCCCCGCGGACAGCACCTCCACCCCGAGCTCCCTCAGCGCGCTCACCATCGACCAGGTCTTCACGCCGCCGGTGAAGAGGACCGCGCGCTTCCCCGCGAGGCGGGCACGGTGCGGCGCGAGCCGGAGCCGGCAGGCCGCCTCCTCCGCCGCGACGAGCCGCTCGACCCGCTCCTGGAGCGTCCGCTCGCCGGCCCCGCCCTTCGCGAGGTCGAGCTCGCGGGCGATGCTCCGGAGCGCCTGGGCGGTGTCGGTCAGGCCGTAGAACGAGGCCTCGATCCAGGGGATGCCCCAACGCTTCTTCATCTTGCGCGCGAGGTTCGTCAGGCTCTTCGAGCAGACGATGACGTTGAGCCGCGCCCGGTGGGCCCAGCGCAGCTCCTCGAAGCGGGCGTCGCCGGAGACGCGCGAGAGGATGCGGATGCCGAGGCGCTCGAAGAGCGGCTCCATGCCCCAGAGGTCGCCCGCGATGTTGTACTCGCCGAGCAGGTTCAGGTCGTAGTCGGTGGTCTCGGGCGGCTCCGCGGTGCCGATCACGTGGTCGAGCAGCACCTCGCCGGCGAGCCGGTTGCCGATGTTCTTGTCGCCGATGAACCCGGGGGTGTTGACCGGCACGACCGGGATCGCCACCTCGCGCGCGGCGCTGCGGCAGACGGCCTCCACGTCGTCGCCGGTCATCGCCGTGACGCAGGTCGCGTAGACGAAGATGGCCTTCGCCTCGGCCCGATAGCGGTCGGCCACCTCGAGGATGGCGGCGTGGAGCTTCTTCTCGCCGCCGAACACGACGTCGTTCTCCAGCATCTCGGTGGTGAACCCGCGGCGGAAGAGCTGCGCCCCGGAGCTGCGCGCGCCGCGGTTGTCCCAGGAGTTCCCAGCGCAGGCGATCGGGCCGTGCACGAGGTGCACCGCGTCCGTCACCGGCATCAACACGACGCGCGCGCCGTCGAACGCGCAGCTCCGCTCCGTGCCCTCCCCCGGCTCCGACTTCTTGCAGAACTTGGGCGCGCCCTTCTCCTGGGTGTCGCACTCGGGCGCGTCGTACCAGTCGGGCCGGGGCATGGGCGTTCAGGGGGTCGAGGTCGGGGTCGAGGTCGAGGTCGGGGTCGAGGTCGGGGTCGAGGTCGAGGTCGAGGTCGAGGTCGGGGTCGCGGTCGCGGTCGCGGCGGTCACCGCATCATCTCGAAGTGGCGGTCGTCGCTCGTCGCGTCCACCCGCTCGAGGAACGTGTTGGCGATCTCGGTCAGCATGTTGATCGCGCCCTGGTAGCCGACGAGCGGGATCCGGTGCCGGTTGACGCGGTCGAAGACCGGGAAGCCGAAGCGGAAGAGCGGGATGTTCGCGTCGCGCGCGGCGAACTTGCCGTGCGTGTCGCCGACGAGCGCGTCCACCGGCTCGGTCATGAGCAGCGAGCGCATGTGCCAGAGGTCGCGGTTGAGGTAGAGCCTGGCCGCCTTGCCGTACGGCGAGGCGTCGAGGAGGGCCTGCAGCTCCTTCTCGAGCTTCTTCGTCCCCTTCGAGCAGAGGACGTGGACGGGCACGGCGCCCATCTCGAGCAGGAACGAGACCCAGCCGAGGAGGAGATCGGGATCGCCGTAGAGGGCGAACCGCTTGCCGTGCAGGTACTGCTGGGCGTCCGTCATCGCGTCCACCGCGCGGCCGCGCTCCGCCTTGAGCGCCGCCGGGACGGGCTTCTCGAACAGCTCCGAGAGCTTCATGAGGAACGCGTCGGTCTTCTGGACGCCGACGGGCATCGGCAGCGCGGCGTGCTGGCCGCTCCACTCGTCCTTGAGCCACGCGAAGGTCTTCTGCGTGGCGTACGGGGCGAGCGTGAGGGTCGCCTTCCCGTTGACCGCGTCGGCCGCCTCGGCGAGCGGGGTGCCGCCCGGGTAGAGCCGGTAGGTGCCGTCGTTTGGGGCGTCGAAGGACTCGGAGATGTCGGCGAGGAGCGTGTACGGGATCCCGAACGCCTCCAGGATCCGCTTGTACTCACGGTAATTGCCGGTGTTGGTGTCGAAGCCGGCGATGAGGTTGAGCTTGCCGGTGCAGCGGCCCTCCACCTTCTTCCCCTCGGTCAGGGTCTGGAGGATCGCGAGCAGCATCGCGTCGTAGCCGTGCACGTGCGAGCCGTTGAAGCTCGGGGTGTTGGCGTACGGGATGGGCAGGTCCTTCGGGGCGGAGCCCTTGTTCCGCGCGTTCTTGATGAAGGCCGAGAGGTCGTCGCCGATCACCTCGGGCATGCAGGAGGTGAAGACCGCGACCATCTTGGGCTTGTAGAGCGCGACCGCGTTCTCGAGCCCCTCGTGCAGGTTGTTCTGCCCGCCGAAGACCGCGCCGTCCTCGGTCATGGAGTCCGAGACGGCCGGCGCCGGCTCGCGGAAGTGGCGGTTGAGCGTGGAGCGGTAGTAGGACGCGCAGCCCTGGGAGCCGTGCACGAACGGCAGCGTCTCCTCGAAGCCGTGCGCCGCCAGCTCGGCGCCGAGCGGCTGGCACGCGTGCGGCGGGTTCACCACCAGCGCCTGCCGCGCGAAGTTCTTCTCCTTGTACTCCACCGTGTCGATCCAGGCCGCCACCCGCGCCTCCTCCTCGGGCGTGGTGGTGGTGATGGGCTTCACGGTGAGACCGAGCTCGTTGGCCATGTGCTCCACCTCGAGGCGCACGGGGACTCATCCGTCCCACGGGCGGTTCGTTGTGCTGCGCTGCGGTTTCGGCGGTTTCGGCTGCGTGCGGCTAGAACGGCGCCTTGACGAGGTCCCAGGTCGGGCTGTTCACCGCCATGTCGACGTCGCGGGCGAAGGTCGCGAACCCCTGGTAGCCGTGATACGGGCCCGAGTAGTCCCAGCTGTGCATCTGCCGGAACGGGATGCCCATCTTCTGGAACACGTACTTCTCCTTGATGCCCGACCCGACGAGGTCCGGCTTCAGGGTCTTCACGAAGTGCTCCAGCTCGAGCTCCGAGGCGTCGTCGTAGATGACCGTCGCCTCCGCCAGCTCGGGGCCCGTCCGCTCGTAGTCGTCGGAGTGGGCGAACTCGTAGCCGGCGCCCACCACCACCATGCCGAGGTCCTCGTAGGCGCCCACCGTGTGGCGCGGGCGGAGGCCGCCGACGTAGAGCATGACCTTCTTCCCCTCGAGCCGCGGGCGGTACTCGTCCACGACCTTCTTCATCTCGACGTCCCACTTCGCGATCACCCGCTCGACGTTCTCCTTGATCCGGTCGTCGAACCGCTCGGCGATCTTGCGCAGGCTCTCGCGGATCTTGGTGGGCCCGAAGAAGTTGAACTCGAGCCAGGGGATCCCGTGCTTCTCCTCCATCACCCGGCACATGTAGTTCATGGACCGGTAGCAGTGGATGAGGTTCAGCTTCACCTGGTGCGTGGCGGCGATCCGCTCCATCTCGCCGTCGCCCGTCCAGGTCGCCTTCACGTTGAGGCCGATCTCGGCCAGCAGCGCCTGGGACGACCAGACGTCCCCGCCGATGTTGTAGTCGCCGATGAGGGCGACGTCGTACGGCCCGGGCGGCTCGGCGAACGTGCGCGTCTCGATGAGGTAGTCGCGGATCGTGTCGTTCGAGATGTGGTGGCCGAGCGACTGCGAGACGCCGCGGAAGCCCTCGCAGCTGCACGGGACGACGGGCAGGTCGAGCTCCTTCGTCATCTTCTTCGCGACCGCGTTGATGTCGTCGCCGATGAGGCCGACCGGGCACTCGGAGAGGACCGAGATGCCCTTCGCGAGCGGGAAGAGCTCCTTCGCCTCCTTCAGGAGCACGGCGAGCTTCTTGTCGCCGCCGTAGACGATGTCCTTCTCCTGGAAGTCCGACGTGAACTGCATCGCGAAGCTCGTGACGCCGTTCTTGCCGGACATGAGGTTCCGGCGCGTGCCCCACGAGTACCAGCCGCAGCCCACCGGGCCGTGGGAGACGTGGACCATGTCGCGGATCGGCCCCCAGACCACGCCCTTCGCGCCGGCGTACGCGCAGCCGCGCGCGCTCATCACGCCCGGGACCGTCTTCCGGTTGGACTTGACGCAGGCGCTGCACGCCGCCGGGTCGTTCGGGGCGAGGTGCGGCGCACGCTTCTTCCGCCCCTTCTCCGGGTAGGCCTCGAGGGCCTCGTCGATCATCGCCTGGGTGGACTCGCGCGTGATGCCGTCCACCTGCTTCGGGGCCTTCGGGTCGCTCATGATCCACTCCTCTCCCTGCGTGCTGCGCTACGCCGCGGGGCAGGCGGCCGCGATGCCCACCTTGCTCTCGTCCTCGGGCGCCATGATCCCGAACTCCATGAGCAGCTCCTCGAGCTCCTCCATCGAGAGCGGCGTCGGGATCGCCAGCTTCTTGTTCTCCGCGATCTTGCGGGCGAGCGTCCGGTACTCCTCCGCCTGCTTGTGCTCGGGCGCGTACTCGATGACCGTCATCCGGCGGAGCTCCGCGCGCTGCACCTCGTTGTCGCGCGGGACGAAGTGGATCATCTGCGTGCCGAGCCGCTTCGCGAGCGCCTCGATGAGGTCGGCCTCGCGGTCGGTGTTGCGCGAGTTGCAGATGAGGCCGGCGAGGCGGACCCTGCCCGACGTGGCGTACTTGAGGATGCCCTTGGCGATGTTGTTGGCCGCGTACATGGCCATCATCTCGCCGGAGCAGACGATGTAGATCTCCTCCGCCTTGTTCTCGCGGATCGGCATCGCGAAGCCGCCGCAGACCACGTCGCCGAGCACGTCGTAGAAGACGAAGTCGAGCTCGGGCGTGTAGGCGCCGGCCTCCTCGAGGAAGTTGATGGCGGTGATGACGCCGCGCCCGGCGCAGCCGACCCCCGGCTCGGGGCCGCCGGACTCGACGCACTTCACGTCGCCGTAGCCCACCTTCATCACGTCGGCGAGCTCGAGGTCCTCCACCGTGCCGCGCTCGCGCACGAGGTCCATCACCGTGGACTGCGCCTTCGCGTGCAGGATGAGGCGCGTCGAGTCGGCCTTGGGATCGCAGCCGACGATCATCACCTTCTTGCCGAGGGCCGCGAGCCCCGCGACGGTGTTCTGCGTGGTGGTGCTCTTGCCGATCCCGCCCTTGCCGTAGATCGCGATCTGCCGCATGTCGATCCATCTCCTCGTTCGAGTGCGCTGACCTCGAGGGGAAGAGCAAGGGCCGTACCGCGCGCGAGAGGGCTCGAAACGGCGGGTGAGCCGGGCCTTCGCGGCGGGTATGGGGTGTGGGCTGTCGGGAAGAGGTCAGGAGCGCTGTCACGAAGCGGACAAGAGGCGCAGGAACGGCGGGGAGGCCGGACCGAGCGCGATGGGTTCAGCTCGAGGTCACCGTGAAGGGCGCGGCTCGGTGGCGAGCGGGTTCGA
>Ga0184637_10001321_pt1 | contig 16941 bp, 20 predicted proteins | sample PLM3_127_b2_FD_133143 | JGI IMG/M metagenome (GOLD analysis project Ga0184637, IMG submission 133143) | Groundwater sediment microbial communities from an aquifer in East River, Colorado, USA - PLM3_127_b2 | ecosystem: Environmental > Terrestrial > Soil > Riparian zone | place: USA: East River...
TATCGTCCCATAGGCTTGGCATTTCAAGAACTTCGGCAAATTGTTTAACCCATTGTTCAATGCGGATGATATCCAGCTTAGGATTTTTATCCACGATTGTCCGAATATCTTCTAGGTCTTTAGGACGATGGGCAATTGCTTTCATGATGATCAAGTCCTCTGGTGTAGGCAGCCGGATTGATAACGTGCTTGTTGATTGTACAATCCCTCTCTCAACCATTTCTTCTTCAAAAGGCAAAATGCCGAGGGAAATGTCAATATTAGTTTCGGTGGGAGCATGCTGTAATAACAGAATACGGTTTTTACGGGCAAACTCTTCTGCGTTTGGGGTTCTTGGTTGAATATTTTCTGCTTTTGCGGCTTCCAAAAATCGAGGAATGTCGTGTGTGGAAAGGAGGAACATTGCATCCACGTCTTCTGTGAAACGTGGCCTCCCTAAAAAACCAACAGCAATCCCGCCGATTATTACTCCGCGATTGTCAAACTTTTCAAGCAATCGTTGAATGGCTTCGATTGTTGCTCGAAAAGGCTCTATCTCTTTTTGTAATTTCATCCTAAACTCTTCAATTTTCCCCAACGCAGAAAGACTTCCATTTCGTTGTCATCGTCGCCGCGAGTTAACCCGTTCTCAATGGCAAATCGAATAAGATTATTGATCTGTTTCCAATGTTTCTCAACAGACATGGCGCGCAATTCCTGCCGTTCGATTTCTTCGACGGCTTTCCAGCGTTCGCGGAAGAATTTCATGTCTTCTGTGCTAGCCATGGGTTAATTATAGCATTCTAAATATACAAAGTTTGCCTTTGAGCATGGGTGATTATGATCTGCTGTGGGGTAAACTTACAATGCAGGAGATAGATATGAACACAAGAATATTAATGACAACAAGCAGCCTGCTCCTTGCCCTGGCAGGGATATTTGCCTTGTTCGCTCCTGATGTTTTACTGGCAATATTAAGTGTGCCGATGGCAAATCCCTTGTCTGTATTGATCCAGCTTATGGGGCATTGTATTTTTCCATGGCTATGATGAATTGGACAGCCAAAGACAGTGCCATTGGGGGAATCTACGCGCGTCCTGTCTCACTGGCGAATTTTGCTCATTTCTTTAGTGGCACACTTCTGCTTGCAAAGTATGTGCTCTCCAACGGATTCAATGTGTCAATTTTTTTGATACTGGTGGTGTATGCGATATTCGCATCCCTTTTTTACTGGCTCGTCTTCCGCGCCACAGGGATTGTGGTCGATAAGAACGCCTAACAATCCCCTAACGGGCGCAGGTAAATCATTGGGCTATTTTTATACCCTAATGGGTGCTTCACAGTGATATCTGATCGAATTTAATTGTGATTGTGTAACAATACAAAGAAAAGTTCATCTCAGGGAGATGACGAAACGCCAAGTGCGTAGAAACCAAGAAAAGCGATCGCCAGACAACAGGCGATAGCACCCATAAATACCAGAATAAGCGGGATGAGCCAAAGATTCATGGCCGACTCGATCTCAGCTTTTTGCGGGTCCGCCGCATCGTAACGAACATTGACGCTCTGACCGATCTTATGCCCGGCCGGGCGCGATCCAAAATCGGATGTGAACCTGATCTTCTCTCCCGATGATGTGGTGAACTCGACTACCGGACAAATCATGCTGCCGCGGCCACTGGCTGTGACGCGGCTGGTCAACTCGACCACGGTGCCAGTCGCCACGGCCCGACTCTCCATTTGACGTTGCTGTTTGAAATAAGCCCAAAGCGCACCGCCGAGTAACCCAAAAGCTGAAACGCCGAAGCATAATCCCATAAAAAGAAACATAATGAACTCCGATCCAAAGAGATTAAATACCCCACAATGTGATAACACTATACCAGATTATCAAACGAACACCCTGCGCTTTGAGAGTATTGACTTTGTTTCGTTAGGAAAGAGTCTGCGTGGTGGTGCTGACCTGGATACCCTTTTGAAATATGAATAATTCTTCTGCATGGCGACGCGGTGAGACAGACTCATCAGGCTTTTCACGCGATATCAACTTGAAGCCGCGCTCCTGGAACGACTTCATGATCTCTGAATCTGTAACTGCAAAAGGCGGTCCGCCTTTGCGTCCATCTAGCGGGAAGGCCAGGTCGATGTAAATGCCATTGGGTCTGAGCAGGCGTGTCACTAGGTCAGCATATTCGGCGCGGCGTTTTGGGTCAATGGCGCAGAAGCAGGTATATTCCAGCACATAATCGAAGGAGTTATTTAGCATTTCTGGCAAAGTGAAAATATCATGCTGCAAAATTTCCACTGGCGCTTCAGGGCTGGCAAGACGATGCATCTCCTGGACAGCCTGTGAGGCGAAGTCCACTGCGGTGACCTGGAATCCGTGGCGAGCGAACTCACGCGCGTCGTGGCCGCGTCCGGCGCCGAGAACGATCATTCGTCCCGGAATCCACTGTCGGCTTAGGATGAGGCGTTTGAATGCTGGCGTGGGTCCGCCCAGATCCCAGCCATCCGTTTGGCGGTCATAATCCGCTTCCCATTTGCGAGGTGAATTTACATCCTGTGTCATATAGAGTTATAGAATTTGAGATGAGTGGAAATCTTACAATACAGAAGTTGATATCTGCGGTTGCAGCTCTCCCAGAAAAACGGTAAGATACGAAACATTCTGCACTCACTCGAATCAAATTGAAGAGGATCCACAATGGCACAAATCCACAAGTTATCGCGCCGCGATTTTCTAAAGGCTTCGGGGATGACAGCTATCAGCATGGCTTTAGCCGCCTGCGCGCCTGCTCAGGTCAACACTGAAGCGCCTGTTGCCAATGCCAATGAAGCTTTACAAAGACTGCTCGAAGGGAATCAACGATATGCCGCCAACAAATCCATAGACTTGAACGAATCGCAAGGCCGACGCGCAGAAGTGACCAGCGGACAGAGTCCATTTGCAACGATATTTAGCTGCGTCGACTCACGCGTCCCACCTGAATTGATCTTCGACCGTGGTCTGGGTGATTTGTTCGTCATCCGCACAGCGGGTCAGGTACTTGATAATGCGGTACTGGGTAGTTTGCAGTTTGGTGTAGCAGAGTTGAAAATTCCGCTCCTGGTGGTGCTCGGGCATGAAAAATGCGGCGCGGTCAAGGCAACGGTTGAAGCGATGGAAAATAATGCCATAGCCGAAGCGGAGATTAACTGGCTGGTGAATGGCATCCGGCCCGCGGTCGAAGTGGCGAAAGGGCAATCGGGAGATTTGCTGGATAACGCGGTAAAAGCCAATGTCTCATTAACGGTTGAGCATTTGAAAGGATCGTCCATTCTCTCGGAAGCTGTTGAAAATGGTGAACTCAGGATCCTGGGCGCCCGCTATGATCTGGATACAGGCCTTGTCGAAGTCATCGGATAGATCAATAACATAGGATTGATACATTTCCTCTTTACACTGTCAGGGTAACCATGAGATCACTTAAAAATAATTCCGTCCTGTGGTTCGTCGTGCTCACCGTCGCCTTATCGTTTGCGACTTATTTTTTGCCCCTGCCCGTCGAACAAAAAAGTCTCATTGTTCCTGTGCTGATGGTGTTTATTCCAACGATTGTCAGCATTCCGCTCGCATTCATTACTGAAGGCATGGATGGAATCCGCCAGATGCTTTCCACGGCCAGCGTGCGACGCGGAGGGATCAAATGGTTGTTGATCGGTGCAGGTGTTGGTGCACTGGTTCGTGTGGTCGCCTGGCTGATAGCGGTCTTACTGAGAATGCCCGTCAAGGCTGATTTCAGCGATCCCACTGCGTGGTTCCTCCTTCTTGCGACGATCCCATTGGCGTTGTTCGAAGAGATCGGATGGCGCAGTTACGCGCTCGAACGTGTATTGAAAACACGCGCACCTTTGGATGCAAGCCTGCTGATCGGTTTGCCATGGGGATTCCTACATCTGACGATCCTTTTACCCGGTATGATGTCTGTAGGCACACATCCCATTGCACAAGTGGGATCTGTCATCTTGATTTCTGTGCTTCTCACCTGGGTCTATGTCCATAGTGGTCACAGCTTGTGGGCAGTGACTCTCTTGCATGGGGCGCAAAATGGTCTGGTGGTTCTTACTCGCGGGCTTTCCATAGTTCCCGCCAGCTGGTTGTTGACGGCATCTTATTTCATTATCGCAGTGATATTGTTAATATTCGATCGGCGTACATTTTTCCCTAGCACTGCCCGCTAGGGCAAGTGTGCGAAACCATCTGAATCGTGATTCTCGTACGGGAATCAGCAAATTCCTTTATGTCCCGACCTTCAAACTTTAACCAGATCTATTCTGACCAGGCTATTGCGATCTGCACGCGTGAGCAAGCGACAGAACTTGTGCAGTACGATCATCATCGCATAATGGTTGAGAAGCGCGCGGCTGTTCTGCTCACCTATGAATGGATGCACATTGAGCAACACACGGGTCCATTTGTGTTGACGGTTGTATTCCACCACGCAGAAAAACACCCACCTGCGCCTGAGAAGATTCAGGCTATTGTGGATGAGTTAAGATTCCAAGTGCGGGGGCAGGCACGCTAGGGGGGTTATCTCAAGACTTGCAGTTTTCTTTAATACGGTGCATTGCCAGTTTCAAATAATCTTCGTTCACTTCATACCCCGTAAAACGACGGCCCGCCTTCAATGCAGCGATCGCGCTTTGGCCCGAACCCATAAATGGATCGAGCACCACCTCGTCTGAGAACGTATAAAGTTGTATCAAACGATATGGTAATTCAACAGGGAACGGCGCGGGGTGACCCACCTTCCGTGCAGACTCAGATGCAAACCCCCAGACCGATTTGGTAAATTCCAGAAATTCCTCTTTCGAGATCGTGCTCTTGCGTCCATCCATTTTGTCACGACGAAAACTTCCCTTCGAGAAAACAAGAATGTACTCATGGGTGTCGCGCAGGATCGGGTTGGTGGCAGATTGCCACGATCCCCAGGCAGTGGATGAGCTGGCTGAGGCGGCTTTATCCCAGATGATCTCGCCACGCATAAGAAACCCAAGCTCCAGCATGTCGCGCATCACAAAGGCATGTAAAGGGATGTAGGGTCTGCGTCCCAAGTTGGCAATATTGATGCAGGCACGCCCGCCGGGAACGAGCACTCGATAAGTCTCCGCCCAGACGCGCCTCAAAAAGGAAAGATATTCCTCGAGCGACAGGTTTTCATCATAATCCTTGCCCACATTGTAGGGCGGCGATGTGACCATTAGATGCACCGAACAGTCAGGCAACTCCGTCATCTCTTCGGACGAATGATTGAAAACGGCATCCAGCTGATCGATGGGATACTCCACATACGTTTCAGACTCAGCCTGAGGCTGGCCGGCATATAGACGGGCGCTGTAGAACACTGAGGAATCGTGTCCTTCGCGTCCCGGAGAGCCAAACGATGAAGTGGAGGTGTTCTTACGCCTGGGCATTTTGTTGTTAGTGTTTTTGTGTGGGAGAATTTTTTCCAAACCTTGTTGATGAAGGACGATAACTCCAAATATAACACAGGGTAAACGTAAAGGCGTAAGGCATTCCACATGGAACACCTTACGCCTTCGTATTCAGTTTTGTCTTGTGCGTTTTACGAGCTTACGCTTCGTAATCTGCAGCGTCATCTTCCATTGTCATGAGGGGCTCTTCCTTGTCTTTCTTGTCCAGGAACTGCAGGTCGGGCAGGCGTAAAATTGGCCATGATGAATAAAACCCGATACTGGTTCTATCATTTCATATATTCTCCTTAAGAGATATTGTCTCGATATGGCCTGCCATTCGAAAATTTCATATTAGGACCTGTGAATATGAGATAAAATATCTCAAACCTCATGTTCGAAAGCCTGCGAGTAACGTAGGCCTTACGTGCAAAACTCAATGTAGCATGACCTATGTTAGAAAGCAAAGGATCAATTGATATGACCGATGATCATCAACACATCCGCGCATTGTTCGAATCAGGCTGCGCAGCCTGGAACCGTGGTGATATCGATGGCTATCTGGCAGATTATTGGCATTCTGACAAAGTACGCTGGGTTTCCGAAGGCACAGTCCGCTACGGCTTTGAAACAATTGCTACTGCGTTCAAGGCTCGTTTCGATTCACCAGACAACATGGGTAGATTGGAAGTGGCCAATCTTGAGATCCAGCTTCTTGGAGAGAGCGACGCATTGGTATTTGGCGCCTGGATACAAACTACTTCTTCTGCCAGGCGTCATGGCGTATTCACAGTACACTTGAAAATGATTGATGGCGAGTGGCTGATTGTTTCGGATCACAGCTCCACCAGCAGCTAGTCCATTGAAGGCAATGCACCATATATGGGGATTCAGAAAGCTCCAGGCTTCAGCCCAGTTCCCTACTACCGTTGACATGCCTGCCTCGCAAACTTATAATGACCGATGCGGAATTTCGCGCTGAATTACGCCGCACGTATGTTTCGACCCACTGAACACATCATTCTATATTAAGCGGAAGCGAAACGCTGCTATTTAAATCGCTTCCACGTCCCTTCCATTTGACAATTCAGCATCATCTCAGAAATTCCCAAACCACTTTTCCTGAGGAGGATAAGATGTACGAATCCAAACGAAGTCCCTTGATGATTTTGATTTCCCTCGCGCTTGTGATTCTCACAGCATGCGGCCCGGCGGCGACGCCCAGTGTGGCGCCTGAAGGTCCACAAGCTACAGAGCCTCCGGCCCAGGCGACGGAAGCTCCCGCTGCTACTGAGGCACCGGCCGCGACCGAAGCTCCCATCAGCGTAGAAAACACCCTGTCGATCTCCAGCAACATCTCTGACCTGATCACGCTGGACCCGGCTGTGGTGTACGAGTACAGCGGTATTCTGGTGACCCACAATGTGTATCAGACTCTCGTGACGTTTGAGGGTGCTGACATGCAAACCATCAAACCCAGCCTGGCTGATAGCTGGGAAACCACGGATGCCAGCGATCACTGGGAGCTGACCTTCAAGCTCCATCCCGGCAACACGTTCGCCAGCGGCAACCCCATCACAGCTGATGACGTGGTGTACTCGTTCAGCCGCGTGTTCGCACTCAATGGGCCTCCGGCGTTCCTTTTAACCGATGTGGCGGGCATCACAGCTGACAGCGTCACGGCAGTCGACCCTGAGACGGTGCAGATCAACCTGCCCAAGACCGCCAGCCCTGGCGCGTTCCTTGCGATACTGACCAACACCATCGCCAGCGTGGTGGACTCCAAGGTCGTGCAGGAGAATGAGGGCGGCGACAATGGCTCGACCTGGCTGCTCGATCATTCCGCGGGAAGTGGCGCCTACGTTGTGGACCACTGGACCCAGGAAGTGGAAGTGCTGCTGACCGCCAACCCAAACTTTAATGGGGACCAGCCAGCGCTTACTTCGGTGTTGATCAGCCATGTGCCCGAATCGTCCAACCAACTCACGGCGCTGCAAAATGGCGACGCCGACATCGCCTTGAATTTGACTGCCGAGCAGTTAGCCACCCTCAGCGGCGATGCGACTAGCGTCAAAGGCGAGGACCTGCGCCTGTTCTACCTGGGGATGAACGTCGGTGTGGAACCCCTGGACAAGCCAGAAGTGCGCGAGGCGCTGCGCATGGCAATTGACTACGATGGCATCGTCAACGACTTGCTCTCGGGCAATGCTCAGAAGGTGCAAACCATCATCCCCTCCCCGATGTTTGGCTATAACGGTGACGCGCCCTTCCAGCAGGATATAGAAGGTGCCAAGGCTAAGCTTGAAGAGGCCGGAGTCAGCGATGTGAGCCTTGAGATGTTGATCCCAGATGGGGCTGCGCCGGGCGGCGTACAGTGGTCTGACCTGGCTGCCAAGCTTCAGTCAGACTGGGACCAGGCCGGGATAACCGTCACGATCAAACAGGTAACGTTTGCCGAACTGCTGGATGCGTACCGCGCCCAGGGCGCGCAGTTGGCCCTGCTCTACTGGGGTCCCGATTTCGCCGATCCCGACACGAACGTGACACCTTTTACCAGCTACGAAGCACATTCCATCGCCTGGCGTAATGCGTGGGATGATCCCGACGTTGCCGCCCAGTCAAAAGCCGCGGCGGTTATGACAGACGCCGCAGAACGCGAGGCAGCTTACAAGGAGATCACCGACTACGTGCTGCACAACGGTCCCTATGCTGTCCTCTACCAGCCAGCCGCGCTGTTCGGCGTCCGCAGCACGGTTCAGGGCTTTGAGTGGAACCCGATGGGCTTTACCGACTTCTGGACCATCCTTAAGATCGCTTAACCCCTGGACTAACTAACCTACATGCCGGCCAGCGAAAAGCTGGCCGGCGAAGTCCTGCCTCTTTCCGCCAGCCATGAACCTGCTCTCTTACCTGATCCGACGGTTAGTAGGCTTTGTGGCTGTGATGATTGGGATTTCGATTATCACATTCGGCCTGTCACATCTCGTCCCGGCCGACCCGGCCATCGTGGCAATGGGTGACCACGCCACCGATGAACAGATCAATGCTTTCCGCGAAAAATATGGGCTGAACAAGCCTATCCCCGAGCAATATTGGATTTACGTCACCAACCTGCTACAGGGTGACCTGGGGACCAGCCTTCACACCCGGCGGCCGGTGGCTGAGGATCTGCGCAATTTCTTTCCGGCGACGTTTGAGCTGTCGGTGACCGCACTGGTGCTTTCCATTCTCATTGGCATCCCGGCTGGGGTGATCTCGGCCACGGCGCGCAACCGTCTGCCTGACCATGTGGTGCGCATCGTGTCACTGATTGGCGGGTCTGTTCCTATTTTCTGGCTGGGCCTGATCTTGATCGGTTTCTTCTATGGCCGCCTGGGCTGGCTGCCGGGCGGCGCCCGCATCGACAAGTTCATCCCGCCCCCGCTGGAGGTCACAGGATTGTTTACTGTGGACAGCCTGCTGGCTGGGGACTACACGGCATTTTGGAGCAGTGTACAGCATTTGCTCCTGCCGGCGCTGGCGTTGGGCTATTTTTCCACTGCGATTATCGCTCGCATGATGCGCTCGAGCATGTTGGAGGTGCTCAACCAGGTATATGTGCTGGCAGCGCGAGCCAAGGGCTTGCGCCAGGGGATGGTAGTCTGGCGCCACGCGGCTCGCAACGCGTTGATCCCCACTGTAACGACGATCGGGGTGACTTTTGGCAGTTTGCTTTCAGGTGCCGTGTTAACAGAGACCATTTTTAGCTGGCCAGGTTTGGGGCGCTATGCCACCAGCTCGGCGATCAACCTCGACTTCCCGGCGGTGATGGGTGTGACCTTACTCGCGGCGCTCGTCTATACGCTTGCGAACCTGATCGTGGATGTGAGTTACCAGTGGCTTGACCCGCGGATCCGCAATGGTTGAGACACTCGCAACTCCTGCCCGGTCCCGTCGCCCGGCATGGCGGCGCAGCCCACTGACCGTGGCCGGCTTAGTGCTGATTGCCATCTTAGCCCTGATCGCATTGTCCGCTCCGCTCATCGCGCCCGCTGATCCCCTCAAGCAGGTTCTATCCACCCGGCTGGAGCCACCCTCGGCGGCAAACTGGCTGGGTACCGATCAGCTCGGTCGCGATGTCCTCAGCCGAATGATCTATGGCTCGCGCATCTCGCTGCTGATCGGAATCGTCGTTGTGGGTTTGGCAGCCAGCGTTGGCACATTCGTTGGGCTGGTCGCAGGTTATGTCGGCGGCTGGGTGGACGAAGCCCTGATGCGCCTGACCGACGTCTTCTTCGCCTTCCCCGCGCTCATTTTGGCCATGGCGATCTCAGGCGCGCTCGGTCCCAGCCTCACCAACGCCATGATCGCAATTGCAGTGGTCAGCTGGCCCGTTTATGCCCGGCTGGTGCGGGCGCAGGTGTTATCGCTGCGCGAGCGCGAGTATGTGGAGGCGGCACGTAGCCTCGGCTCTCCGGCAGAGCGCATTATCTGGGGGCATATCCTTCCCAACACGCTGGCGCCCCTGCTAGTGCAGGCCAGCTTCGATATGGGCGGCGCGATCCTGTCTGCAGCCGGGTTGAGCTTCATTGGTTTCGGCACCCAGCCTCCAACTGCCGAATGGGGTGTGATGATCAGTGAGGGCCGGAACTATATCGCCACTCATTCCTGGCTGTCGCTATTTCCAGGGCTAGCAATCCTGCTCACCGTTGCCGCCTTTAACCTCATTGGGGATGGACTGCGCGACGCACTTGATCCACGGTTGCGTGGAACTGGGTAACTGGCGCTTTATCTACCCTCAACATGAGACAAGTCGCTTGTCATTACGTTGATTGAGGAGTCATTCATGAGTCGTTTATTTGGTATCGCGGGAGTGCAAATGTCAGTCGTGCGTTGGGATGCAGACGCAACGTTCGAGAAAATGGCTGACCTCACAACGAACATTCAAAAACAATTCCCGTGGGTCAATATGATCGTGTTTCATGAGTTGGTCGTGCCAGGGTTGGTACAGTTCGTGACGCCTGAAAATAAAGACTGGTGGAAGAAAAATAGCGGATCTGTGCCCGGGCCACAAACTGATCGCCTATGTGAGCTGGCACGCAAAACGCGCAAATGGCTGATCCCCGGCTCAATGTGGGAAATCGATGGTGACAAAATGTATAACACGTCTGTAGTGATATCACCTGATGGTGATATCATCGCGAAGTATCGCAAGATGTTCCCATGGCTGCCATATGAGGCAGGTACTGCTGCTGGGGATACATTCTGTGTATTTGATATTCCAAACATTGGCAGGTTCGGTTTGTGCATCTGCTATGATATGTGGTTCCCGGAAGTGTCGCGCCAACTTGCATGGATGGGCGCGGAGGTGATCATTCAACCCACACTCACTCCTACTTCTGATCGTCCGCTCGAATTGGTGATGGCACGTGCGAATGCGTTGTTCAATCAATGTTATTTCTTTAGCATTAATGGCATCGGCGAATGGGGCGGCGGACGTTCCACGATCATCGACCCGGATGGACGCATTCTGCAAGAGGCCGGTACCAATCAAACTTTCATGACCGAAATGATAGATCTTGATCACACATCCCGTACACGCGAATATGGGACATTGGGCTTGGGTCAAACACTCAAACAACTACGTGATTCAGGGCATACCTTCCCGATTTATGGAGATGGCAAATTACCCGAAGGAAGTTTTGAGAATCTTGGTAAATTAGCTTTTCAGAGAGACCTCACTAAATTTAATCAATCCGGTAAGTGAGATCAACAAAATGGTCTGCTGCTATAACTTTCAGGCCACGCTGTGCATGTAAACGCGATGAGAATTGGATTTTACACGAGGCCCTATCAAGAGCAAACCATGTCACTGTGACGCGCGAGTTCACGCCAAGCTTATTATAAATGGAAGTTAGGTGCGCGTTCACTGTGCGAGGACCAATCACCAGTTGTTGTGCTACCACGCGCAGGACTTCGCTTTCACGGTTTGTCAAATTATCTATCCGTTCAGTTGCCCTATTCTTTAGGTCAAATGGCTATTGAAAAATGTATGGCCGGTTATTCATAACATGCTGGTTTTGCAACCAAGTCCGCGGTGTATGGATATATAAAAGAATAATGGGCTGCAAGGAATTCCTTGCAGCCCATCACTTTAGATCAGGGTTTTAGCTGGTGTAAGTAGACAACCCGGCAAACTACAACACCGCTTTGTGATCAAACTTACGAAGCTTCAGTCAGTTCAAAATTATCTTCTTCTTCGTTTAGTCGATTACGCTTCGTAATCTGCAGCGTCCTCTTCCACCGTCATTACAGGCTCATCCTTATCTTTCTTATCAAGGAATTGCAGCCCAAGCGCGACCACTTTTGTAAAATATTTTGTGTCACCGCCCTTGTCATCATACTTTTCGGTCTTGAGTCGTCCTTCGAGATACACCAGACTTCCCTTCTTGAGGTATTCCTGGCAAACCTCTCCGAGCCGCCCCCAGGCTTCGATGTTGACCCATTCGGTAAACTCTTTCATTTCACCGCTGGTCTTCCAACGCTGTGAAACGGCGAGGCTGAAATGGGTCACTTTCTTCCCCGTTGGGGTGAATTTACTTTCCGGGTCCTTGCCCAAACGTCCGATCAGTTGAACGCGGTTCAATGCTGGCATGTCTCCCTCACTTTCTTTTCATTCAAATCCTTCAAACTTTTAGAGGCAATTTTACGTGTCATGATTGGTTTCCTTTACTCTAAAATAAGCATATTCAGTTTTTTCTTTCCGGCTCCAGGCGCCTGGAGCACGGCACAAACAAGGTTATACTTTGTTCACTCTCCCGTTTAAGAGGATGCCTCAGAAGCAACTTCCGGTTGGACGGTCTTCTTGAGTACCGGCAGACCCGTTCTCATCTCGACGACTTCGTAGCCGGTGGGTACTTCATCCAGAGTACCTTCCTTGGCTTCCTTCGAGAAGTAGAACAAGGTGCGTTCCTTGCCTGTGGATGTCGTGGACTTCTTGGTGTGCAGGTAATAGGTGACACCTTTGGAATTAGTGAATGCGTAAGCCATATTTTCTCCTTTGTCTAAGTGGGTTGTACCGTAAGTTTAGCACAGATTTTCTACCCCTGTCAATCAGGAGTTTCGTGTATGCGAACCGTAATTACCCTACTTGACCTGCATACCACCCGCCTCCCCTTCTCAGGGACGGTGGGTCTCGTGCCTACAATGGGGTACCTCCACGACGGGCATCTCTCTCTTATCCGCCGCGCCAGGGAAGAATGTGAGCACGTTGTTGTCTCTATCTTCGTCAACCCGACTCAGTTCGGCCCCAGCGAGGACCTCTCGAAGTATCCGCGCGACATGGACCGCGACCTGAAACTGATCGAGCCGCTCGGCGCGGACCTGGTCTGGGTGCCCACGGCTGAGAGCATGTATCCACAAGGGTATCAGACTTGGGTGGAGGTGGAGGAGATGACAAATCCGCTTGAAGGTGCGATGAGACCCGGTCATTTCAAAGGGGTGACGACGATCGTTGCGAAGTTATTCAATGCAGTCCAGCCGCATAAGGCGTATTTCGGTCAGAAGGATGCTCAGCAGGTTGCTGTCATCCGCCAGATGACGCGGGATCTGAACTTCCCCATTGAGATTGTAGTGTGCCCTATCGTGCGCGAACCGGATGGCCTGGCAATGTCCAGCCGCAACGTGTATCTTAACCCTGACCAACGCAAAGCCGCGACGGTGTTGTTCCGTGCACTAAGCGCGGCAAAAGAGGTTTATGAAAAAGGTGAACGCGATGCCGGGATGTTACGTCAGATCATGACTGAAGTGCTGGCTTCTGAAGCATTGGTGCAGGTTCAGTATGTTTCGTGTGCAGATTATGACACGCTCGAAGAGTTGGACACCATAAAAGAAAAAGCCCTGCTTTCCATGGCTGTGTTCCTGGGAAAGACAAGGCTGATCGATAATCTTGTGTTGGGATAAAAGTTGACTGGTTTGACCAGCAGTCCCACGGGGATGCTTCGCGATTAAACTGCTGGTCAAACTGAAACTGATCATGGTCCCCATTTCATTTGCCCCCCATAGGGCGCAAGCCAAACAAGTTCTTTAGTCCCGTCTGTATAATACAGCTCAAGGACACCGCCATCCTCATCCCAATCCCGTCCAGCCGACATCGCCACGATGACGAGACTCGCATCGGGTGCCCATAAAGCTTCATTCATCATCACGAAGTTTTCGTCCCTGAGAACGGTCCGGTCGGTCACACCATCAGGCGCGGAGCGGACGAGTTCAAGAACCGGCGCTTCGAAAAATCCTGAATTAACATTGTAATTACCAAGGAAGAAATACAAGTTGCCATCAGGGGCGGAATAAATTTCTTTGGGTAGGTTTATCTTTCCGTTATCCGTCTTAAGCATTCTTGTGAGCGCGCCATCCGCAGCATTTACCTTCCACAGCTCACCTGATTTATAGACAGTGTCGTGTACGCTGGCGACACCATAAAAACTTGAACTGTCCGCAGACCATGCGGGCCCGCCATGAAAACTGCAACAATAGATGTAGTCCTGCACCTCTTCATATAGCACCAATTCATTTACCAATTCATTTGTATAGGGATAATAGATTGCATGTGATGGCGCAACTTCCCAATGGCCGAGTGCAAGCAGCAGTTTTGTTCCATCGGGGGAATAACGTTCGGGCATGTATATTTCGATGGGCAGCCTCTGGCCTTCAGGCAGGGGATCTCCATATTGATCTTCGATCACAAGATTGGAAACGCCAGTTGAAACGGAGTACAGGTTCAAGCCGTTATGAGCGTAGGCAAGCGTCCCTCCATCTGGCGAAAAAACGGGCCCGTAAAACCTACGAAGATCTGGACCGGTGCCGCCATCGACCAACACGCGGCGGTTCGAGCCGTCTGCATTGGCCAACAACAATTGATTGCTCGCCACGTAGGCCAGGCTTCCATCCACTATTGAGACATCGTAGTCTGTCACATTGACAGGTTCAAAGGTAAGCTGTGTTACTGTTTTGACATCGCGCTGCATGCGGTAAAGCTGGGTGAGTGACTGGCTGTCCCTGCCAAGAAAATACAAACTATGCGGAAGCAAACTCGTGGCTGCTTCAGGCACATTTGTGGGCGTTTCAACTACTGTGGGCATGAGGGCCTGTAACGTCATTGCAACAACCGTCCCCACCTGCTCGGATGAGGAAGGTTGAGTTTCTGCAACGCCAGCGGGTGAAGCGCAACCCGAAATGACAGATGCCAGCAGGAAAGTGACAATGGATAGAAATCGTTTATTCATTAGTTACCTCACTTTTATATCACCACATGGAGGTACTGAAAGTGCTGTCTCCCGGTGACCGTTCCATGCGGTAGTACATGAAACGTCCCTGCTAGGAATTTGGTTCCCAATTGTGCCAGCTTAATTATGGACCCCATTTCATTTGTTGTGCGAATGTCGTCAACACCACGTTCGGCCTGCCATCCAGATACACGATCTCAGCCCGCCCACCCTGATAGACATCCTGTGTTGGCGCAAAAGCCACCACGATAAAACTCGCATCTGGAGCCCAGAGAGATTCGTTCATTAACTCAAAAGTATCCGGGCGGAGCACCGTTCGCCCTGTTACACCATCCGGCGCGGAGCGGACGAGTTGCAAGGGCGTACGGCTATTCATTTCATTGTTTGCATTTAGAAAGAAGTAATACAACTGACCGTCGGGTGCGAGATAGGGTTCATCGGCATAGTTAAACGAACTCGTATCGTAATTGCTTGTGAAAAGCGTGGTTACCGTTCCATTGGATGGGTCCACTTTCCATAAACCGGAATTGAACATGCCCGCGCTGGAGCTGGCAGAGTAAATACTTGAGCCATCAGCGGACCACACAGTTTCATCACAACAAATTAATGCGCCCTCTGCGCCAGTGAGCCGCACCAATGCTTTGCTGGCTGGGTCATAAATAGCTGCCGAGGCGCCTTCGTAGTAACCAAGCGTGATCAGCAATTTTGTTCCATCGGGTGAATAACGTTCGGGCCAATATAATTCCTTGGGAAACGGGAAGCCACCGGAATCTTCGATCTGGTCTTCGATGACCAGGTTGGAAACGCCGCTTGAAACCGAATACAGGTTCAAGCCCTTATATCCGTACGCAAGCGTTTGTCCATTGGGTGAAAAAACGGGACTGTTGATGATGCCCAGAAATGGATTATTTTCATCCACAGTGCCGCCATCCACGACCAGGTGGCGGTCAGAACCATCTGCATCAATCAGCAACAATTGATTGCCTGCCACGTAGGCAACACTTCCATCTGTCAATGAAACATCATAGTCCTTCACACTCGCAGGCTCAAACGTGAGTTGTTTTTGGGTCTTGCCATCGCGCTCGATGCGAAAGACTTGCGTAAGCCCGGTGCTATCGGTACCGAGGAAATAAAAAGTGTGAGGCAGAAGAGCATCCGCAGACACTTCAGGTCCAGGAGTCTGCCCAGTATCTACTTCTGGTGTCAGCGCCTGCAACGTCATCACAACAACGGTGGCCACCTGATCAGAGGAGGAAGGCTGAGTGCCGCCACCTACTACAGGTGAAGTGCAGGCTGCCATAATAATTGTTAGAAGAAGTAACGCGAAAAAAGGTTGAAAATGTGTTTTCATAAATGTTCAGACTTTCCAATGGAGAGTTTTGTTCCCCTCAGACCTGCTCGAATCGCTCCACCGGCACGACGAAAAGCGTGACCCGTTTCTCACCAGACGGCAGAGGAGTCAATTTTGCACGGATCAATTCCAACGCAGATTCAACGCGCTCATCGCGCACACCCAGCAGAAGCGTCACCACCCCGCTCCGCAGAAATCCGCCAGTGGATGCAACGCGCGTGACGCGATACTCGGCAGAGGTAAGCGCCTGCGTGATGGCATCTGAGTCATGGTCTTTGACAATCAAAATGATCATTTTCATGATGCATACTCCTCAATGCTCACGCCGACGTCCTCGGCGCTGGGAGCATATAAATTATATTTCTTCAAAGAGTTCAACGGGTAATGTGAAAACGGTGGCGCCGCCCACGGTAACGGGAACGGGCGTCGGCATGGGAAGAGGCGAACCTTCCAATGGCAGGGTAAGATATTCCACGCGTTGACGGCACGATTCTTCCAGACTCTTGAGTGCATCCGCTTCACGGCCTTCGCGCAATCCGATCAGCAGGGTTGCGTTGCGCCGACCCAGAAACCCGCCCGAGCTGAATAAATATACAACAGGCAGGCCCAAACGCCCCAGCGCACGCGTGGCGGTATCGAGGTCCTGTTCCTGCACCACTGCAAGCATTAGCAATTTAATTGAATGAGTATCCATGGCAGCCTCATAATGAGTGGCTAATAGAATCTAATGAATAGTATACAGGATACTGGTAATTGTACAAGCGAATTAGCCACAGAGAAAATTAGTTTTTCTCAAAGATCTCCGTGAACTCCCCCCGGCACTGCCCGGGGCAAGTGTGTGGCTAAGCAATTATGTCTTCCCAAACTTTGTTTTATATTCATCCACTTCAAGCA
>Ga0184637_10001322_pt1 | contig 16916 bp, 11 predicted proteins | sample PLM3_127_b2_FD_133143 | JGI IMG/M metagenome (GOLD analysis project Ga0184637, IMG submission 133143) | Groundwater sediment microbial communities from an aquifer in East River, Colorado, USA - PLM3_127_b2 | ecosystem: Environmental > Terrestrial > Soil > Riparian zone | place: USA: East River...
CACGGCTGGCACTGGTACCGGCGGACCAAGATCCCGATCAGCTCGGGCAGGCCGCCCGGAGTAGCGGGGCCCCACTGGTGCCGCTCGCGCAAACCGTGGCCGTGCAGGCCGATCGCACCGCCCGATGGACGGCTCGGCGCCTCGCAGACCGGGCACCGCCCCGGGCGCACCTCGTCCACCCCGGGCGGATCGGCCAACCACCGCTTGACGTCGAGCTCAGCCTGTACGATTCGAAGATCGCTCTGGTCGCCTGCTAGCACAGGCCCGGGGCACGACGGGGGGCGTGCTCTAACACGCTCCCCGTCACCTACTTCCAGGGCCGGCTGCGCGCCGGTGCCCCCTCCTCGGCCGCCTCGATACCATCACGGTGCGTGATCGCCAGTCGGCGACCCACGCGGTGGCCGTCGCGCCGGTGACCCGCCACTCTCCATCACCCTGCTCGCGCGAGATCCCGCTCCCGGCCGTCATCCTGGGAGCGCGGCAACAGCTGTCGGCGACGATGCGGCAGGCGCACCACGCCGGCGAGAAGACCTTCATCGACTTCAGCGGCAGCGGCCTCGACCTGGTACACCCGCTGACCGGCGAGTGCCAGAAGGTGGTGCTCTTCCTCGCGGTGCTCGGCGCCTCCAACCTGACGTACGCGGAGCCGGTGCTGCACCAGGACCTGCCGACGTGGGTGGGGTGCCACGTCCGCGCCTTCGAGTACTTCGGGGGCACGACCGAGATCTGGGTGCCGGACAATCCGCGGGTCGGCGTGACCAAGGCGAGCAAGTACGAGCCGCTGCTCAACCGGACGTACGAGGATCTGTCGGCGCACTTCGGGGCGGCGGTGATCCCGGCGCGGCCGTACAAGCCCCGCGACAAGGCCAAGGTCGAGGTGGCGGTGCTGATCGCCTCCCGCTGGATCCTGGCGGTGCTGCGCAACCGCATCTTCTACTCCATGGAGGAGATGCGGGCCGCGGTGGCGGAGCTGCTGGAGAAGCTCAACCACCGGCAGATGCGGCGCCTGAAGAAGTCGCGGCGCGAGCTCTTCGAGGAGATCGAGCGGGCGGCCCTGAAGCCGCTGCCGGTCCGGCCCTACGAGTACGCCGAGTGGACCCAGCCGAAGGTGGACCTGAGCTACCACGTCGAGCACGACGACCACTTCTACAGCGTCCACTACTCGCTCATCGGGGAGCAGCTCGACCTGCGCGCGACCGAGGCCACCGTAGAGATCTTCCGGCGGGGCACGCGGATCGAGAGCTACCCGCGCAGCTACGCGAAGGGGAAGTACACCACCCTGAAGCACCACATGCCGCGCGCCCACCTCGACCAGGTGGAGTGGACGCCGGAGCGGCTGACGGGCTGGGCTAAGAAGACGGGGCCGCAGACCGCGGCGCTGCTCGCGGCGATCATGGCCTCGAAGGCCCACCCGCAGCAGGGCTTCAAGGCGTGCCTCGGGATCCTCAGGCTGGCGAAGCAGTACCCGGCCGCGCGGATCGAGCGGGCCGCTGCGCGGGCGCTGCACTTCCGGACGCTCAACTCCGGGAGCGTTGCCTCGATCCTCAAGCACAACCTCGACCAGCTGCCGCTGCCCGGCGAGGAGCCGCAGCAGGCGCTGCCGCTCCACGAGAACATCCGCGGCCGCGGCTACTACCACTGACCACCCGAGACCGCGCCGACGCGGCCTCGCGGCGCCCCGGCGCCGGGCACCACGCCCGACCGCCGACCTCATCGAGGCCAGGGAGAAGTGCATGCTCACGGAGCAGACGATGGAGAAGCTCGTGGCGATGAAGCTCAAGGGGATGGCGGAGGCGCTGCGTCGCTGGATGGAGCAGCCCAAGGAGAAGGAGATGACGCCGCTCGACCTCGCCGGTTTCCTGGCCGACGCCGAGTGGCGCCACCGGGAGCAGCGGAAGCTCACCGGGCGCCTACGCGCCGCGCGCTTCCGGCAGGACGCCTGCATCGAGGACATCGACTACCAGCATCCCCGCGGCCTCCAGAAGGCGACCATGCTCGACCTGGCCGCATGCCGCTGGGTGGACGCCCACCAGAACGTCATCTTCAGCGGGCAGACCGGCGTGGGGAAGAGCTACCTCGCCTGCGCCCTCGGCCAGAAGGCGTGCCGGGAGGGCCACTCGGTCATCTACCGCCGCGCCTCTCGCCTCTACGACGAACTGGCCCAGGCGCGCGCTGACGGCACCTACTTCCTACTGCTCCGCCGCCTCGCCAAGACCGCCGTCCTCGTCATCGACGACTTCGGCCTCGAGGTGCTCAACGCCTCACAGCGCAGGGACTTCCTGGAGGTGATGGAGGACCGCTACGCCACGTCGTCCACCATCATCACCAGCCAACTCGACCCCAAGAGCTGGCACCCCATCATCGGCGACGAGACCATCGCCGATGCCGTCTGCGATCGCCTCGTCCACAACGCACACAAGGTGAAGCTCAACGGCGAGTCGCTCAGGAAGACGAAAGGCGACTTGACCAAGGGCCAGAAGCCGGCGAAGTAGACCTACCCAGCGGCGTCACGCCCCGGGTGATCGCCTTGCCGGAACGGGTGATCGGCATCGGCCGGAATGGCCGATCGGCATGGCCGGAATCCGCACCGATGCGCCTAAGCGAGCATGGAGGGTGCGGACGACGGGTAGTAGCGTCGTCGGATCCTGCGTCCGTGGTCCGAGTCGCAGCCCCCCCGCTGCGACAGACAGCTCTGTTATATAGGGTGTGCTATAGGGCTCCAGGTGACTCGGAGGACCAGTGGAAGTCGACATCAAGGCGCCGGTGAAGGCCGACATCAAGGCGCTTGTGAAGGCGATCCGGCGGTCACGGGATCTCACGCAGGAACAGCTTGCGCGGGAACTCGGCGTGACCTTCAGCACGGTGAACGCGTGGGAGAACGGGCGGCATCGACCCATTCCCGCGCTTCTCGCCGCGCTCGAGAGGCTCGCGCCACGGGCACGCAGCAGCGCGACGAGAAGGCGCTCGGGTGGAGCGCAGAGGGCAAGAACCGCCAGGGAGAGGACGTGATCGTGAGGCCCGCGACCCGCGGCAGGACCTCATCCAGCCCACGCTTCGCCGAGTCCTGGCCCCGGCATCCAAAGGAGAGGTGTGACTTTCTCCATCCGCCTCGCGCGTTCCCGCCGGATGTCCGCGAGTGGCGCGATCGAATGGTCGATCGCATCGAGTCCGATCGCTCGGCGTTCCCGCGTATCCCTCGCGGTGCCTCGCGGGAATCCGTCCGGCAGCGACTCGACGAGGCGATCGCATGGATCCGGGAGGTTAGCCGGATACTCGAGCTGCTCCATGGCACCCCTCGGCTCGGGAACAAGCGCGATCCCGTGGACGAGCTGGTGTACATCGCGCTTTCGCGGAAGACCCGGGAAGACGCATACCAGGCCAGCTACGACGCGCTGAAGAGGACGTTCCCGCGCTGGGAGGACCTCCTCGGCCAGCCGCTCAGGAGGATCGAGCGGATCGTGGAAGGAGGGGGACTCGGCGAGAAGAAGGCCCGAAGCCTCGTGGGTGCGCTATCCGCGCTCAAGACCCGATTCGGCAGCTGTACCCTGCAGCCGGCACGACGGTGGCCGGACGACAGGCTCGAGGAGTTCCTCTGCTCGCTGCCGGAGATCAGCCGGAAGAGCGCGTACTGCGTCATGATGTACTCGATGGGGCGGAGCGTGTTCCCCGTCGACACGCACGTGGGCCGCGTGCTCCGGCGCCTCGGCATCTATCGCCATCTGGGGCTCGACCTCGAGGGGCTGGATCACAAGCAGCTGCAGGCCACGCTCGCGGATCTGATACCGCCCAACCTAAGATACGCGCTGCACGTCAACCTCGTCGTGCATGGCAGGGAGGTCTGCAGGGTTGTTGGACCCCGGTGCGACGCCTGCGAGCTTCGCAAGCTCTGCAGGACGTTCCGGGAGGCGGAAGCGGAACGGGTCGAGGCCGGTGATCAGCCGACGTTCATCGACCTCTTCTCGGGCGCAGGTGGGCTGTCCGAGGGATTCGCGCGAGCGGGATTCCGTCCCGTCGCAGTTCTGGACAGCGATCCGGTGGCGCTGAAGACTCACCTGCTGAATCATCCGGCCCTGCGGGATGCGAACGCGATCGTCGGCGATGTCAGGGAGCTCCGCCCGCGAACGCTGGCAAACGTGCTCGGCCGCAGGCGTCTCGACGTTCTGATCGGAGCGCCACCGTGCCAGGGATTCTCTATGGCGGGGTTCCGGTCGAAGGTGACGAGCAACGGCTACAGGATGGCGCACGACGAGCGGAACTACCTGTTCGAGTACCTCGTCGACGTCGCGCTCGCGCTCCGGCCCCGGCTCTTCCTGATGGAGAACGTCCCGGGCATGAAGACGGCCCGGAAGGACGACCTGTCGTTCCTCGACGCTGCGGCACGGATGCTGGAGAAGCGCGGGGGGTATCGCACGGCGATCTGGCAACTGAACGCGACGGCATTCGGAGTGCCGCAGGACAGGACGCGCTGCTTCCTCGCCGCGGCGGCGGATGGCCCCGTTCCCCCCGTTCCGACGGGCGAGTACCAGGATGTTCGCAAGCGGAACTTCGATGTCGATGCGCTCCCGCCGGTCACGCTGGACGAGGCGCTCATCGGGATCCCATCTCGCGGGGCCGGGCAAGGAACCGCGGTCGACAGGTGGGAGCGGTCCGACGCAGCCGCGAAAGACACGCGGAGTCGCAGGTACCTCGCGAAGCATCGGCTCCTCGGCGCCTCGTCCCTCATCTACAACCATCACGCTCGGTACAACAACGAGAGGGATCTCGAGCTGTATGCGCTGCTCCGGCCCGGCGAGGACAGCGTCCACGCCATCGAGCGGCATGGGCGCGATGATCTGATGCGCTACCGGCGCGACGTGTTCGACGACAAGTATGCTCGTTTGCGTGGCGACCGGCCCTGCAAGACGATCGTCTCGCACCTCGCGAAGGACGGGAACGGTTACATCCACCCTCGCGAGGTCCGTTCGCTGACGGTGCGAGAGGCCGCGCGCGTCCAGTCGTTCCCGGACGACTATGTCTTCTGCGGTTCCCCGACGGACCAGTGGGTCCAGGTCGGGAATGCGGTTCCGCCAGTGATGTCGGAGGCGATCGCTAGAACATTCCTTCGGGTTCTGGGGAGGTAGCCGGATGTCGGAAGCACGGTCAGGGTACATCGCGTTCCGTCCGCGCGCGCGGCTGCTGAAGCTGATCGGCGAGGAGCTGATCAGCGACGAGGTCGTCGCGCTCACGGAGCTGGTCAAGAACGCGCACGATGCCGATGCGTCGCGCGTGACGATCACGTTCCGAAACGTCCTCGCACCCGATGGCGAGATCGAGGTCGTGGACGATGGGAACGGGATGGACCTCGATACGCTTCTCGGTGGGTGGATGGAGCCGGCCGCCTCGACGAAGGCGGGCGCAGATGCACATGTGACCAGGCGCGGTCGCCGCGTCCTGGGCGAGAAGGGGGTCGGCAGGTTCGCTGCGGACAAGCTGGGTCGCACGCTCGAGCTCGTCTCGCTCCGCGCGGGGACGAACGGTGAGGTGAGGGCTGTCTTCGACTGGGACCGGTTCGACACCGACGGACAGATGCTCTCGGACGTCAAGAACCGGTGGGAGATCAGGCCCGCATCGGAGGTTAGCGGTCACGGGACCATCCTCCGGATCAAGGGGCTCCGTCAGGCCTGGAACGAGCGCATGTTCCGACGCCTTTCCACGAGACTGTCCAGACTTCGCCCGCCATTCAAGAGCGCGCGAGGGTTCAGCATCTCCATCGAGTCGGATGAGTTCCCGGACTATAGCGGCGAGCTCACGAACAGCTTCCTCGCGAAGGCCCCCTACTCCATCGAGGCGGCGTTCGATGGTACGGACGTGCTGCGGGTCGAGCTCCGGGGGAAGAAGAGCACGATCTCTCTCGGCACGAGCCTGGGCGAGATCATCTGTGGCCCCGTCTCGATCAAGCTGCACGGGTTCGACCTCGAGACGGACGCCGTCGCGAGGCTCGGCCCACGGCACGAGGTCCGGGCCTGGCTCCGCGAGTGGTCCGGTGTGAGCGTCTATCGCGATGGCTTCCGGCTCTGGCCTTACGGCGAGCCGAACGACGACTGGCTCCGGCTCGACCAGCGCCGGGTGAACAATCCCGTCGTCCGGCTCAGCAACAACCAGGTCGTCGGCTTCGTGGAGATCTCCAGGGACCGGAATCCGGAACTCTTCGACCAGACCAACCGCGAGGGCCTGATGAACAATAAGGCCTTCACCGACCTGCGCCGGCTGATCGAGTACACGTTTCAGCTCCTCGAGGCCGAGCGCCAGCGTGTCCGGCATCCGAGCTCGTCGGCTCGCACGGAGAAGCGGAAGAAGAAGCGCGTGGAGCTTCCGGTTGCAGATGCCATTGACAACCTCGCGAAGCTGGCCGACCGCTCGACGGCCGCTCACATGCGCCGGCTCGCCGACGACGCTCGACAGGCGATCGCAGGTCACGATGCGGAGAAGTCGCGGCTGATCGAGGGATACAATGACCTCGCGGCGGCCGGCCAGGTTGCTACCGGCGTCGGGCAAGTTGCCACCCGGCGTCTGGAGCAGGCGATGAAGGACTTCGCGGACCTGCGCTCCAGGATTCGTCATCCCGAGATGGCGAAGATCGCGACGAGACTTGAGTCGGGCCTGGAGGAGTTACACGCGCAGCTCGCGACGCTCGGAGCGGTCTCGATCGGGGGCAGCCACAGGCGGCGGACCATGGACGTCGCGGCCGAAGTCGAAGCATTTGCGAACTTGTTCGATCCGGTGCTCCGGGAGCGAGGCGTCAGGATGGAGGTCGGACCCGGCGCTGATCTCGTTCGCGTGGACATGAACCCGAACAGCTTCCAGAGGGTGCTGTATGTCCTGATGAGCAACTCGCTCGAGTGGCTTGCGCGAACCGCCGATCCGAGGATCTCCGTGGAGGTCCGCGAAAGCGGCCATCACGGCGAGGTGATCTTCTCCGACAACGGCCCCGGGATTACCCGCGAACTGTCCTCCCGCGTCTTCGACCCGATGTTCTCCCTCAAGGATGGCGGCAGGGGAATGGGCCTCACGATCGCGAGGGGTCTGGTCGAGCAACACGGCGGGACGATCGAGATCATCGTCGACGGGCGACGGCGGGGTGCTCACTTCCGGATGCGCTTGCCGCGGAAGCGCTCCAGGTCGACGGTTCACCCCTGATGTCGGGCCCGGCACGACCGACCGTCGTCGACCTGTTCTGCGGTGCGGGCGGGTTCTCCCTGGGGTTCAGTGCGGCAGGATGCGAGATCATCGCAGGCGCCGACTCCGACGAAGCCGCCGCGGAAACCTTCCGGCACAACTTCACGAGGCTCCAGCCCGGCGCTGCTCCGCGCGTGCACGGGGGCGCGGACGAGGGGAACCTTGAGGAGCTCGATTTCGCCCACATCGCGGACAGGCGCCCCGACATCCTGATCGGCGGACCCCCGTGCCAGGGGTTCTCACGCATCGGGCGTGCGAAGCTCGACAGCATCCTCGAGGACGCGGGTGAGGAGGGGTCGTTCGCCGACGACCCCCGCAACGATCTCTATCGGCGGTTCCTGGACGCGGCCGAGTTCTGGAAGCCAAGCGTCGTGGTGATGGAGAACGTGCCTGGGATGATGTCCGTGAAGGGCATCAACGTGGCGGATCACGCAGGCTGGGAGCTCGGGAAGCGCGGGTTCAGGGTCGGGTACGCAGTCCTGAATGCGGTCTGGTACGGGGTTCCCCAGTTCCGCGAGCGGCTCTTCCTCATCGGCGTGAGCCGTGAGGTAGGAGGCGAGCCAGAGCTCCCGGTGCCGACGCACATCGCGGACCTGCCCTCGGGGTATCTCCGTCCCCGTGAGTTCCAGACAATCCCGCTGGCGTTCGTCGACCACTACGAGCTCGCGATGCCCCAGGCGCTTCGGGATGCGCAGGCGGCCACGACGGTCGGGGAGGCACTCGATGATCTCCCAGTCCTGACCGCGCATCTTGAAGACGATCGCCGCCGCGTTCGACGTGGTGGAGGTCGCTCGTCGATGCCCGGTGAATCCCGGTACCCTGCAGCGGGGGATGCACTCCATGACGCATTGCCGTACAGGACGCGTCCGCACAGCGACTACGCCCGTCTGATGCGTCGCTGGCCAGGATTCGAGGAGTCCGCGGGCGTGACCGAGCACGCGATCCGCCGGACACCTCGCGACTACGAGACGTTCCGCCGGATGAAGCCCGAGGACCGTTATCCGGAGGCCCTCGTGATCGCGCGCCGAAGGTTCTACGAGGCGCACGACCGGCTGGCCGCGGAGGGGCGCGCGCCGGCGCTTGGATCTCCAAGGTATGCCGAGCTCGAACGCAGCATCATTCCGCCGTACCCCGTGGAGATCTTCGTCGACAAGTGGCGCAAGCTCAGCGGCGCGAAGCCGAGCTGGACGATCCCTGCACATCTAGCGAAGGACGCGTACTCGCACATCCACCACGACAGCGAGCAGGCGCGCGCGGTCTCGATCCGGGAAGCCGCTCGGATCCAGTCGTTCCCGGATGCGTTCAGGTTCACCGGGAACATGGGCGACTGCTACAGGCAGGTCGGGAATGCCGTTCCGCCGCTGCTCGCGTGGCACCTTGCCGCGATCGCGCTGAAGTGCATGGGGGTCTCGGCGAGGCCGCCGAGGATGGGGTGAGCCGTGGCCAGCCGGTGCTAGCCACGGCGACCGACCAGCCCGCGGATCTTCTTCAGGAGCGAGCCGTCGGACTGGTCTCTCGCCGGCCGCGCGTCGACGTCGCCGGCGGCGGCGACGACTTCCAGCTCAGGATGCTGCGAGATCAGTCTCTTCTCGTCGACCGGTGACACGCCGAAGGCCTTCAGCGTCGAATCGGCGATATCGGCCACTGCGGCGATCACCTCGTCGTGGCGGAGTGCGGAGTAGGCCATGTGGGCCCCGCGCCGATTAAGACGGAGCATCATCTGGCGAAGAAGCTCCTCCGCAGCGCTCTCCCTGTCGGAGGTCTTCACGAGCTCACGGCGGAGCAGGAACGCGCGCGCTGCCTCCCTCACGAGGAGCCGGTGCCGGGCGGTCTTGGGGCGCTCGATTATCGTCGTGACGTTGTCCTCGCCGAGCGAGCGCACCGGGGTCCACGGGTCCGGGAGCCGCTCATCGCGCAACACGTCCGCCCTTCGCCAGAGACGGCCGAAGCAATCGCGCACGCCACCGTCGAAGCGATCGGGATTGAGCTCCTTCCCCTCCTTCCGCCACCGCCACACCACGATGTCCGGAGCGAGCGCACACGAGAAGTACTGCCAGACCTCCCTACGCAGCAGCTCGCCTCGAGCGGTCGGGACGCGCTCGTGGAGAAGAACCGCCGTCTCGATATCGAACCTGGTCCTGTTCTTCGGGGCGTCTGGATACCCGTACCTTCGGGCGATCTCGCGGAGCTCGCCGCCAATCTCGTCAAGGGCCTCGTCCTCGATGTTCGCTTTGCCGAGAACAGCGAAGGTCTCGTCCGAGGCCCTGCGCTTGCTCGCCGCCCTTGCGAGCTTGGGGACGTCCCATTCACGGGCCTCCTCGATCAGCTGCGTTGCCCGGTCCGGCGAGAGTCTCGGGAGGATGAACTCGGTCATGGCGTCACGACGAACAGGCTGTGACCCGCCTGGAGCACGTTATTGAACTCCTCTGGCTCGAGTTCGCGAAGCGAGCGCACCTCGTCGATCCCACGCTCGAACAGCGCGCGGATGCGGTTCCGGATCGCGAGACCGCAGGTCTGTGGCGCGAAAGGGGCGTCCTCGACGAAGTCGGTGTCCAGCAGCGCGCGCTCGATGAGCTGGCGGCCCACGTCGAAGAACAGGGCCGAGCGCACGGCCACGTCTCTGTCACCGGGTGGTTCCGACAGGAGAGCCTTCCAGATGTCCTCGCGCCGGCGATTGACGAGGACATGAACCCCGACGGACGGATGAGCGTTCAGCCAATCGTGGCTGGTCCTGACGGCCCACGCGGTCGTCTCAGGTTCGAGTTCGACGACGAGCACGGGGAGGCGCGGCCCGGACCCTTCGATAGCGACCGAGTAGTCATCGTGCCAGAGCAGGCTGCCTGGATGGATCGCCGCACCGGCACCGCCGCGGGAGCCGCGGCGCGCCAGCACGATGTTGGTGGACAGGACGACCGCGAATGCAAGGGAACGGCCCGGAACGGGCACCTCGACGTCGACGCGCACGTCCGCACCGTCCAGGGTCACATCCGTCGTGAATCCCAGCTCCTGGCACTCGAAGCCCGAACCTGTGCTCCATGTTACCGCGAGTCGCAGGACGGTTCCCGTCCCGAGCCGGGTCTGTTCGCGGATCGAGGCGGTCGAGATATTGAGCCCTCGGCGGGCGATCAGATCGGTGCCGTAATCCCAGCCCGGCAGGACGCCGTCGTCGAGCGATCGTCCGTTGATCTCCCACTCCCCAGCCACGATTGCCGGGGCAATCGAGTCTGCTCCTGAAATCACGTGAAACGGGGGCAGTATCACCGAGGCCATGTCATCTCACCGGGTCGATGGCAACACGAACGGTACAGTCCGCGGGCTGCACCACGACGAGCGTTCCCTCGATGGTCTCGTCGGCTGGAACCTTCAGCAGGGTCCCACGCTTGCGATTGGAAGAGCCCTTCACCTCCCACCCGACCACCTCCGGAGTCGATGAACCCTCCGGCGTCTCGGACTCCGTGGCGCCTCCCTCCAGGATCACTGCAGCTCGCGCGGTGACGCTCGAGGTCTGCGGCCCTCCCTCGATCGTGAACGGCACCCTCAGCAGACGTCGCCCATCTTCCTCGGCGCGCTCGGGAACTCCGAGTTCGATGCGGAGTCCGGAAGGGAGTCTTCCCCCGCCACCACCTCCGCCCTCTCCGCGCCCCCCACCCTTCTTGACGTGAGGCCGGGTCACCGTCGTGGACGGCCCGGTGATGTCCGCGAGAAGGCTCCCGAGCGAATCGGAGATCGGCCCGAGCCCGGTCGCGGAGCCGTCGGCCGCGAGCGCCCCCGGACTCGCGAACGCACGAGCCTCGGCCGTCACCCGCTTCAGCGCGACGTTCACGAATACCCGGTGACTTCGCTCTCGCAGCTTCTCCTTGGACCAGTCATCGTGCGTAGGGGGCTCCGAGTTCGCGAAGACCCTGTCGACGTCCGGTGTCGTGACGAACACACCCGCGTACTCCCAGCGGTCCGCCCCCGGGGAGCAGCTGAGGTACTGGACGACGAGTCGGGTGTCCCTCATCAGCGCGACGTGGTGCATTGGCTCGGAGGGGTCGAGGTAGTCGTCATCACGCTGGACGACCTGGATGCGCTTCGCGAGCCCCAGGTAGCCCAGTCCCTGGATCGGTCTCCTGCAGTCGACGTCGACCGCGTGCTCGAACTTGCGCGGCTCTCTCTCCCTCTCCGCGAGCTCCCTGGCACGAACGAACAGCTTCAGCCTCGGGTGGCTCGCGGGTGCGGGGAGGGAGATCTCCTTCCCGAACCATTCCATCCCGATGGCCAGGGCGCCGTCGTGGATGCGCGGCCACACGTACCAGAGCAGCGCTTGCGAGATCCGATTCCTCGCGTGTTCCCGGGCCTCCGCGATCTCGAAGTCAGCATCCTCCTCGCTCCCGTCGGCCATCGACCACTTGGGTTGAAGGATCAGGATGGTCGTGCCCGTCTCGCCATCGTCGGGGACGGGCATGCCGACCGATCGCGCGAGTGTATCGGCCGCCGGGCCTGTCACCGGGAGAACGCCGTCCCGGTCCGACCGGCCCCACCAGTGTCGACCCGCGAACCGCTGCTTCGTGCGCTCGAGCCGGTAACCCTTCCCCCAGTGCATCGCGATGAACCGCGACTCCTTCGCCCCCTTCCGCCCCGGCGCCGAGCACACGGTGTGGACGAGGATCGTTCCAATCGCGCTCGCGTCGAGAAATGCTGACCGCCCGAAGCCGTAGGTGCCACCGGCAGAAACCTGCCCCTCCTTGACCTTCGTTTCTCCGATCGAGAACACGAACCGGGCAAAGTCGCCGTCCTGTGCGTCCGCCACATCCGCGCGGGGCTCGCCACCGAGCCCGCTGGTTCCACGGTCGGAGACCACGATAGCGTCGAAGTCCTCCCTGGAAGCGGGCATTTCCAGCACAGGGGGGTTCTGCCTTATCCCGTCCGCGAGCGCGTCCGCGACCGCTTGCCGCTGCGGACGCGTCAGCGAGTAGGCATCCACGCGAAATCGCACCGGCCCCTCGCCGGCCCTCGCATCCCAGCTGTTCTGTACGGCCTCCCTGACAACCGTCTCCAGGACGCCCACCTTGGGCGCGCCGAGCACGTTCGTGGCGCCCCGGCCGCCCATTCCGCCGAGTGAACCGACGGGCTCTCTGACGAGGTCGAGCTTCATCGCGTGAAGGCCTCCGCCGCCTCGTCGAGCAAGCACATGCAGGATGTCCCGTCGAGCGGGGACACGGGTGACGCATCCAGGTCGAGCACGTAGTCGATCCTGGTCACGGCCGAGGGGGGCTCGTCGCGCAGGAACGAGGTTCGAGTGATGCCAGGAAACGCATCATCGACGATGAACCAGAGCTCCTCGGTGACTTCGAACGTGGTCTGCTCGTAGCTCTTGCGATCCGCTGGGTCGTAGCCGACGAGAGCGAGCCGTTCGAGCAAGAGAGACCGGTCCGAGCAGCTCGTCGCGATCGAGTCGATGACCTCCGGTACGGACCTTCCGCGCCCGGGCGAGAACCGCAGCCGCGTGAAGTTGAGGTACAGGGCCCCATCGCGGGGCGCCTCGAGCTGCGAGAGGCCATGGATGTCCATCACGTGGCCACTCGTCCTCAACGAACTCTTCACCTCCAAGTCGACCGCACCGCACACGAAGTCATGGACGGCCTTCTCGGGCCCGAGCCAGCCCTCGACCGACCTCGCCTGGCGTTTGACGAGCCGCTCGAGGACCAGGAGCTCGGCCATCAATGCGGCAAGCTGCTCCCGGCCTAGCGGAGCCCCTCGTTCCCGCTCGAGGAGTTCTCTCCAGCGTTCAAGAACTTCATGACAGGTGTTGAAGGGGCGAGCACTGTCCCGTGCGAGCTGCTCGAGCATGTCGCCGGCGACCATGGAGAAGAGCTCGTTGAGCGCCGGGATCGAGCACTTCACGTCGACGAACTGGCGGGGCTCGGTTCCCGCGAGAAGCTCCCGGACCTCGATGGAGACGCCGCGGCTGCTGGTGTCTTGCTTTCCCCGATCCGAGTCTGGGGCGGGCACACACACGTGCCGGTGTCCCAGTCCGTCGATGCCGACGAGGATCGCCGTGTCGCCGAGCTTGCCGCCTTCCTTGAACCGTACCTTCTCGGCTGATGGCAACCCGGCATTCTCGAGCTCGCGCCACAGGAGCGCGATTCCCGGAGCCGGCTTCACGCCGCGACCTCGCTTTCGAGCTCCGCCTGGACAGCGGCGACATCAAGGTCCTCGGGATCGGGCGCGAGAAGCGTCGAGAGGTTGGCCGCCATATAGCTCGCATCGCTGTTGATCGACTTCGGGAACACGAGGGCAACTCCCAGGACATGCTGGGCGGCCAGGAGCGGATGCCGCTTGGCCACGCCCCTGGGTGCCATGACGTGCTCGACACCGCATTCGCTGCACTTTCGCGATTCCAGCTTCCCCTTGAGCGCGGGGTAGGTTGGAACGGAATCCTTCGAGATCGGGTAGAGCAGCAGGAGTCCCGTCCTGGGCGCCTGCTCGTTCCGAAGCGCGATCATCGCGGACTCGTCGAGCGAGGCCCTCGGAGCCCTGAGGTCGAGGAGCCGGTCCCTGGCAGACGTGAGCGCCTTGATGTTGCACGGCGAAGTCCACCGGAAGCGGCTGCGGCTGATGCACGGAACGAGCTCACCGATTCCGAGATCAACGCTTCCGAGCGCCGCATCTGGCTTCTCGCGCCAGATGATGCCGATGTTCCATGACTTCAGCGCTCCTTCAGGACCCGCCTGCGTCTCCCGCGAGATGTAGTTGAGGAGGAGGTCCTGCCGGAGGTCGTCGTGGTCCTCGTGGAACCTGTACGAGCGAAGGAACTTCTCGACGAGCTCGACGGGAGCATCACGGAACAGGCGGTTCGTGCCGACGCGGTCCGCCCGGGACGTCTTCATGATCTCCGAGACGAGCGCACGTCCGGCATCGAGATTTGCCTGGAGCCACGTGTCGTCGTCGTGCTTGAACAGGAAGCTCTGCAGGCGCTGCTCGGAGTAGGAGGCCGTCGCCAGCCGGGCACTCCCCATCTTCTGCTTCGCGGTGATCTGGAGCTTGGGGTGCGTGCGGACCCTGATGGCTAGGTCCATCGGCGTCTTGCCCTGCTTCTCGAGCCGCTGGATGTCTCGCCTGATCTCCTCCTCGACCTCTGCCAGGAACAGGAAGTACTCCTCCAGCTCGTCCGTCATCCAGATCCGGGGCAGGTCCTCGTATCCGAACCGATATCCGAACCAGCGTCCCATCTGCAGCAACGTGTCGTACGCGGACGCCGTGCGGATGAAGTAGCTCACCACCAGCCCCTCGAGCGTCAGGCCACGGGAGAGGGTGTTCCCGCCGATGGCGATGAAGACCTTCGGGTCGTTCTCGGGGTACTGCAGGCGTGACGAGGAGTAGCCGTTGTCGACGACCACCTCGCACATCGCGAGTACCTCCGGCAGCTTCTCGATGACCGACTCGTAGTCCGTGATGCCCTTCGCGAAGTCGGCCGAGAACTCGCTCTCGGCGAGCCAGCGCTTGCGAAGGCTGTCCTTCCGGCGCTTCCAGTTCGTTCGAAAATCCTTCAGGACCTCGTCCAGCCGTTCCTTCATCCGCGCATGCAGGTGGACGAACTGCGTCGTGTGCACGAGCATGCTGGAGTGATCGCGCTGACCCCGGGCGAAGCGGCAGGCGGTCGCGAGCAGGAAGTACTCGACCGCTGCTCTGAGACTGTCCGGTACAGTCGGCTCGAAGCTCGCCCGGTCCGAGGCCTTGCGGGGCTGGAGCATCGCGTGTTCGTCCGTGTCGATACGGCGGACGACGTCGAGCCCCTCGAACGAGCTGCCCTCCTCATCGAACCAGAGCAGATCGCGACCGAAGATCTTCTCGGCACCGAAGTAGTCGTCGGGGCGGGGAAGGTCGAAGATGAAGTCGCGCGGGAACAGGTCCTGCGGCGACGTCGGGTCGATGAAGACGTTGGCGAACGGCGTGGCCGTGTAACCGACGTAAGCGCACTTCGGGAGCGAACCCAGGATCTCGATGATCAGCCGGTTGATCGTCGTCCGGTCATCCGTCTTGGTGTTCACGCTGGCGTTGTCGGCCTCGTCGTCGATCACGAGTACGGGGCAGCTGGCGAGCACCTCCGCGCTCGCATTCCGCAGAAACGTTTTCAGCTTCTCGAGGATCGTCTTGTTCTTCTTCACCACACCGAGGATGCGGACGGAGCGATTCGCGGGGTTCAGCATCGACTCGGCTACCCCCGGGTAGTAGCCGAAATCACGTTCGAGGCCAGTGATCTTGTCCCAGTTCCCAGGATTCAGCGCGACGATGTCGTTCTCGAGGCGCCGCTGCGTCTGGCGCCTGAGACCCGACGTCGTCCCGGCCAGGACGATGAACAGCCTGTATCCAACGTCCGCGGCCTTCGAGATGAGCGCGGAGTAGTTCGCGGTCTTTCCGCTCTGGACGTAACCGACCACCAGCCCGCGTGTCGCGAACCTGTTCGCGGGATGGCTCATGTGGGCCAGGATCTTGGTCGAGGACTCGTCCAGCCGTCCGATCGCGCGATCCGTCCACTTCCGCGCAAGCAGCTTCTTGTAGGCGGGCCAGCACCACGCGTTCTCGAAGTCGGGCCCTGTGTACCAGGACTCGATCCGCTGGTTACCCTTGAGCACGCGAGGATCGGTGAGTTCGATGTACTTCTCGGCCAGCCGCAGGTACGCAGCCTGGACCTCCGCTACCTCGGCGGGACTGAGCCGGGCCGTCTTCGCGACCTTCGAGACGGCAGCTTCGGGAGTGGAGCTGTAGTAGACGAGTGCCTTCACCTGCTCGAGGATCTCGTCCAGCATCTCTTGGATCATCATGGCTGTGGTCCTCGCGCGGCGCGGGCGACGTCATCGTCGTGTGCGAGACTTGGCCCGGGCCGTCACGACGCGGATGGTGAGTGACGCCGTCAGTACGATCCGGGTGGCAAGACGGTCATCGCGAGTAGAGCTCAGGATTCGTTCGGCGAGGTGCTCTAGGACCGGAAACTCCGAGTGCTCGGTCGAGCGAGGTCCAAGTTCAATACACCACGTCCGGACACGCGTATCCAAGGCCTCGGCACGCGCGGGATCACGGTGAACGGTGCTCGGCGGGCGCGGGCTCAGCGGGTGGCCGACCGAGGGTCCGCCCGCGCTTTCTCGCCAGCCACTTCACGCCGCGGTCCCCACGTCCGGAAAGTCGCGATGGATGCTCGAGCGAGGCCGTTCGGTTGCGCGGTGGGAGTCGCTGTATGGGGGGAAGCACCATCCGAGGGATCTGTGCTGTCGTCTGGGCGGCGGGCATGGGTGAAGCGTATCGCACGCGCGGACACACCCGGCCTTCGCGTGCCACCTTGCTCGCGCGCGTGCTCGGGGCGGCGCCACCCACGTTCAGCGGACACCTCGCCACTCGACTCGTCCCGAGCTCGCGAACCGGAACACGGGGATGAGGAAGATGTGCTTGGGAGCTGCAAAAAGTCACGGGGCCCTGCGGAAAGAACCGCAGGGCCCCGTCTTTACTGGCGCGCCCTAGAGGATTTGAACCTCTGGCCTTCGGATTCGTAGTCCGACGCTCTATCCAACTGAGCTAAGGGCGCGAACCGCGGTCGCTGTGACTCGACGTCTACTGGCGGAAAGGCAGGGATTCGAACCCTGGATACGGTTACCCGTATACTGGTTTAGCAAACCAGCGCCTTCGGCCTCTCGGCCACCTTTCCGAACCTTTCTTCTCCTTCA
>Ga0184637_10001323_pt1 | contig 16910 bp, 15 predicted proteins | sample PLM3_127_b2_FD_133143 | JGI IMG/M metagenome (GOLD analysis project Ga0184637, IMG submission 133143) | Groundwater sediment microbial communities from an aquifer in East River, Colorado, USA - PLM3_127_b2 | ecosystem: Environmental > Terrestrial > Soil > Riparian zone | place: USA: East River...
CGACGCGCGGACGTCCGCGCGATCGGAGTTCATTGGGACGCAGGTGCAGCTGCGCCAGCGGAATCGGCAGTTTGACCGCGCGCGGCAAGCACGTGAACCAGGTCGTCGTGGTCACTGCCCGTGAGATGGCGGCCTTTGTCGGGGCGATCGCTCGCTTCTTCACAGAACCGGACGCCGCCCTCGTCCGCCGCGTCGAGAAACTCCGGCTCGCGCGCCGCCGAACTCCTAGGTCGATGCGGTCACCCTTGTCTTCTCTCGCACCGGCTCTGCGCTACCCAGCCACGTCAAAACGCTCAGACTCAGGAGGCTTGGACCACAGGGCATCGGCACCACTCATCGCCACGGCCCGCTCAGGGCTGGCACGCCAGGCATCGTAGATGTCGTTCGTGGTCCAGACAACCAGGGTGGTAATTTTGGTTGGGTCACTGCGCGAGAGCAGCGTCTGGCGGCTGATGAAACCAGGCGCTCTACTCTGTGCCTCACCGTTGCGGTCTAAGAGCTTACGGGCCTCGTCGACTTTGTCCGGCCCGGCCCAGTGATGCGTGAGCACACCAATCATACTGCCTCCTTGCATCTCCCATATGAGCGTGACGTCCTGCCACGACGGTTGCGGTGAGAGCGTCGATGGAATGAAGCGGCCGACGCTCCTTCACAGATGACGAACCGCTCTCGGAATCAGCCCCTTCCTCCTCCTCCACAGCTTCACTCGAACGGGCGTCCATATCGCTCAAGATGCGCCACCTCCCGCAGTGGCTTGCGCTGCTTCTTGCCTCGTCCCACGGGGCGAGCCGGGTAGCCGAACGGCAGGATCGCCAACACCTCGAAGCCGGCCGGGATGTCGAGCAAGGTCTTGACTCTCTCGAGCCCACCGAAGCCCACCCAGTTCGAGCCCACGCCATCGGCCCACGCCGACAGCAGCATAGACTGGATCGCCCGGCTCGCGTCGGAGACGGCGAACCGAGTCTTGCCGGTGGCCACCACGATCGCCAGCGGCGCCCGGGCGACATACGGCCCGCTCGAGGCGAGGGCCCCGAGCCGGCGCAGTGTCTCGGCATCGCGAATCACGATGAAGTGCCACGGCTGCCCGTTCATCCCGCTGCCCGTGAGGCGTGCTGCCTCGACGATCCGTCGGACGACGGCGTCTGGCACCGGCGTATCCCGGTAACTGCGCACAGCGAGGAGCGTGCGAATGGCCTCGAAAACCTCGTTCGTCGCCTGTGTTTCACCCGTGCGGACCGCCATGCGTCGCCTCCCGAGGCAATGCTGTCCACGACAATGGGCGTTTCCCACGCTATCGCAAACGAGCCCGATCCCGCCCGGGAACCCGGCAGCTCGGGACGGTGGGGCGCGACGGCATCGCTACGGCCCTCCGCGGCGGCCCTCGCGCGCCCGTTGCCACCCGCTCGGCGACACGCCCACGAGCCGCTGGAACGCCCGACTGAAGGCGGCCTCCGAATCGTAGCCGATCTCTCGGCGCGCCCGCGACTCCTCGACCACCTACTGCGCGAACGACGCGTGCCAGCCGCTGGAGAGCCCGGGCAGGTGCAGGCGGCGGGGCAACGTCGCCAGCAGCGGGTTGAACGGGCGCCGATCGCAGCCGAGGAACCCGCAGACGAGCGTGGCCGTGACCCGCCCGCCATCCGCCGCGCGTCACCGTCTCGGGATAGCGGGCCGGCGTCGCGCCGTACATCGCCTGCCCTGCGTACGCCCGCCGCGCTCGACATCATGTGAGCGCGGCCGTGGGGGACACGATCACGTTGCCCGAGCCGAGCGCCATCGGCGGCTCGCCGATCAATCCACCCCAGCACCCGGCCCGCGGTGAGGATGTGGTAGGAGATCAGGTGCTCGGCGCCGGGCAGGATGCGCGGCGTGAGGTCCCTCGCGGCGACGGCCTCTACGCTCCACGGCTCGCTGGCCTCCACCACGTAGAAGAAGGCGCCGTCGAGCCGCACCACGCGCAACACATCGGACAGCGGATCGGCGCTCATCGGCCCTCTCATCAGGACGCTCGGGCAAGCGGTCCGGACGCCCGGGCACCTGCCTCGCTCCATCCGGACGTCCCGGCAAGAACGGCGGACGGCTGGTCATTCACCTCGCCGCGCCCCGCCGGTACGGTGGCTTCATCGACATCGGCGCGGCCCGGGTCGATCCGCGGTTCGAGGGGCTGGACGAGACAGAGGCCCTGTACGGCCAGGCCTTCGACCGCGCCGCGCTCGGCTCGGCGCGCAACGCCACACCAGGCGTCGCCGCGCGGTCAGGCCCCGCTGATCGGCCGGGCGGCGCGCCGGCGCTCGGTAGCCGCCCGATCGATCTCGAACGTCACCGGGTCGACGACGACGCCGTAGAGATCGGCCGCGTACTCGGCCGATACGTAGCCTTGCTTGACGTCATCGCGCACGGCATCGGCGGGACGTTCCTGCGGCGGGCCGTAGCCGCCGCCGCCCCCTGAGGTCACCCGGAAGGCATCGCCGCGCTCGAGGCCCACCACCAGGAGCTTGGCATTCGGGAACTCCGTCTTCCATTGGCCGCCGAGCCGAAGCGCCACCCGGTTGCCGGTGCCCTCGAGACCGCCGTCGAGCCCCCACGGCCGGCAGTGGGCGCGCTCGATCTGGGTATTGAGAGTTAAGGCCGTCTGCGCGCGCACCACCCGCTCGATGCCGAGCCCGCCGCGGTGCCGGCCCGCGCCACCCGAATCCCGCACCAGCGCGAAGCGCTCCACGAGCAGCGGGTACTTAGCCTCCACCTGCTCGTTCGGGCTGTTGTGGGTGTCGCCGTCGTTGATGCACACCGTTGCCGACACGCCGTCTTCGGCCTGCTTCGCGCCCCAGCCGCCGCCGAGCGGGCCGAAGCCACCGATGAAGAACTCCTTCGTCCGTGGCTCGATCCCGTGGACCTGCGCGGCCAGGAGATCGGCGTGGTGACCGGCGATGACCCGGTCCGGGATCGCCGGCGCCAGCGCCTTGAACACGGTGTCGACGATCGTCATCGGGAAGGTCATCCACCAGCGCATCGGCGCGGGCCGGATCGCGCTCACCACCCGTCCGGGGGGCACGATCGCAGTGAGGCTGCGGAACGACCCGTCGTTGATGGGGTAGTCCGTGGGCGAGGTCAGGCACTTGTACGCGACCTGCGCGCAGGCGTGACCCGTGGTGATACCCGAGTTGTAGAAGCCGCGCACCTGGCGGGCGACGTCGCTGAGGTCGACGGTCATGGCGTCGCCCGCGACCGTCACGCGCACGCGGATACGAATCGGCTTGCCGATCTCGACGCCGTCGTCGTCCATGTAGGACTCGGCCTCGTAGACGCCGTCTGGGATCGTGCGCGTCCGCGCCCGGGCCGCGGCCTCGGATTGGTCCATGATGGCCGCGATGGCGTCCAGGACGGGGGCCTGGCCGTAGCGGTCGAGGAGCTGCAGGAACCGCCGTTCCCCGGTCCTGACCGCGGTGACCTGGGCCCGCAGGTCGCCGAGCGCGCGGGTGGGCACGCGCACGTTGGTGCGAATGATGTCGACGAGGTCCTGGTTCACGACCCCCGCCCGCTGATACTTCACGATCGGGATCTGGAGCCCTTCCGAAAAGATGTCGGTGGTCATGCCGCCGAGCACGCCGCCGATGTCCTGCCAGTGGCCCATGCAGCAGGCGAATCCGACCAGCGTGCCCGCGTGGAAGATGGGCAGCGTGAGGGTCACGTGGTTGAGGTGGCTGCCGGTGATGTAGGAGTCATTGGTGATGAGGATGTCGCCGGGCTCGAGGGCGCCCGCGCCGAAATGGCGGAGCTTCGCCTTGACCGTCTCGGCCATGCCGCGGATGAACATCGGCAGCCCGATGCCGATCGAGACCGTTTCACCGGCGGTCGTGAACAGGCCGACGGTGAAGTCGAGGGCCTCGTAGATGATCATGTTGTAGGCCGTACGCATGAGATTCGTCTTCATCTCCTCGGTGACGGCGATGACGCCGTTGCGCACGATCTCGGTGACGACGGGGTCCACGCGCGTGCTCATCCGCGCCCGCCGATGGTCACGATGAGGTTGCCGAGGGCGTCGACCTCGAGGCCGTCGCCCGGGAGCAGGACGGTCGTCGATGCGTACTCCTCGACGAGGGCCGGGCCCTCGAGACGGTTCCCGGCCCGGAGCGCGGCGCGGGCGTAGGTCGGCGTGGCGGCGAACCCGCGCTCCGCGTCCAGATAGACGGGCCGCGTGCCCGTGAAGGCATCGGCCGGCGGCTCCGTCCCGCCCGTCGGGATCTTCCCGGGCCGGGGCTTGCCCATGACGCCGGTGACCGTGGATCTTAGACTTACGACCTCGGCGCGCTCGTCCGGCGCGGCCGTGCCGTAGCGGAGCTCGTGCATCGCGTCGAAGTGCCGCTTGATGCCGGCGCGATCCTGGGCGGAGAACAGCTCGAGCGGCAGGTCCACCGTGACCGCGTGTTCCTGGCCCACGTACCGCATGTCGAGCGCCCGCTGCACGGTGACCTCTTCGGGCGTCACCGAGGCGGTCGCGATCGCCCGCCGGCCCGCGTCCTCCATCTCGCGATAGATGCGCTCCAGCTCGGCGAAGGATGCGGCGTCGAGCCGGGTGAACCACGTCCGCACGAAGTCGCACCGGAGGTCGGCGAACAGCATGCCGAACGCGGAGAAGAGCCCGGGCGCGTCGGGGACGATGACGCGCCGGATGCCGAGCTCGCGCGCGACCGTGGAGGCGTGCAGCGGCCCGGCGCCGCCATAGGCGACGAGCGCGAAGTCGCCCACGTCGAGCCCGCGCTCGGTGGTGACGCCCTTCACGGCGTAGGACATGGCGGTCGCCGCGATCCGGAGGATCCCGTCGGCGGCGGCGGTGACGGCGAGGCCGAGCGGGTCGGCCACCCTCGAGCGCAGGGCGCGCTCCGCCGCCGCGACGTCGAGGCGCATCTCGCCGCCCAGGAAGCGGCCGGCGGCGAGCCGCCCCAATATCAGATTAGCGTCGGTCACCGTGGGCTCCGTCCCCCCGAGGCCGTAGCAGGCCGGGCCCGGCTGGGCGCCGGCGCTCTGGGGGCCCACGCGGAGCGCGCCGTCCTGGACGCGCGCGATGGAACCCCCACCGGTGCCCACCTCGATGATGTCCATCATCGCGATTTGGATCGGCAGCGCCCGCTCGTAACCCCCCAGCAGCGCCCGACCCGTCGTGAGCGCCTCGCCCTTGTAGATCACGCCCGCCTTGGCGGTGGTGCCGCCCATGTCGAAGGCGATCGCATTGTCGAGGCCCAGCGCGTGGCACAGCGCCCGCGTGCCGATCACCCCGGCGGCCGGGCCGGACTCGAGCATCCGGATGCACTGCGACCGCGCCTGGCCGGCCTCGTAGAGACCGCCGGTCGACTGCACGACGAGGAAGGAACCCGTAAAGCCCGCGCACCGGAGGTGCTCGTCGATCTCGCCGAGATAGCGGCGGACCTTGGGCCCGATGTAGGCGTTGGCCACCACCGTCGAGCAGCGCTCGAACTCCCGGTACTCCTGGGAGAGCTCGTGCGAGGCCGCGACGAACATCGCCGGCCGCCCGGCCTCGAGGATCGCGCGAGCCCGCGCCTCGTGGGCCGGGTTGCGGTAGCCGTTCAGGAACAGGATGGCCACCGCCTCGATGCCGAGCCGGTCGAGCGTCTCGCCCAGCGCTTCGACCCCGCGCTCGTCGAGGGGCACGAGCACCTCCCCGTCGGCGAGCATGCGCTCGCTCACCTCGAAGCAGAGCGCGCGCTCGACCAGGGGCTCGTGCTTCCGGAAGAAGAGGTTGTAGGCGTCGGGGCGGTTGATCCGCCCGATCTCGTAGACATCGCGAAAGCCCTCGGTCGTGACGAGCGCGGTGCGGGCCCCGGTCCGCTCGAGAATCGTGTTCACCGCGATCGTCGAGCCGTGCAGGAACACCCCGGCCGTGGCGTAGTCGGTCCGCGCCTTCCGGACGGCCGCGGTGATGCCCTCCACGAGGCGCGATGGCGTCGAGAGGACCTTGCCGAAGGCGAGCGCGCCGGTCGTGTCGTCGAAGACGGCGACGTCGGTGAAGGTGCCGCCGATGTCGGCGGCGAGTCTCGGACCGGCGCGGGTTCCCATGCGATCGAGAGGCCTTTGTAGCACACGAGCCCGTCTCAGGGAACGCAGGATTCAGAGGGTGTGAACGAATGAACGAATCGCTTTGGCCGAGGAGCGCCACGGGTCCCCCGGGGCGCGACGAGCATTTGGGGGGTTTGGGGGGCGCCCGGAGCCCCCCATGACCTCAGTCCTCCAGGACGGCGAAGGCGGCCTGGCAGCACAGGACGTCCTGCTCGGTCGCCCTCCCGCCGGCGACGCCGACGGCACCGATGATCGTAATGCCGTCGAAGATCACGAGACCGCCGGCCGCGGGCAGGAGGCGCCCGCGGTGCGCGACGAGGAGGCTCCGCAGCCAGGGCTGGCGCGCTTGCGCCGCCAGGTCGGCGGTGGCGAGGTGAAAGGCGGCCGCCGTGTAGGCCTTGCTGACCGCGAGCTCCGCCGTCCGCGGGGCGGCGCCGTCCATCCGCCCGACGGCGATGGGAACACCCGCTTCGTCGACCACGGCCGCCGTCACCGCGATCCCCACGCTCCTCGCGTACGCGTGCGCCCGGTGCACCATCTGCCATGACGTCTCGAAGACGACCGGGCCGACCACCGCCTTGTTCTGCCGGAAGAAGCTGGCGTTGACGTCGATGGCATCCACGTGCTCGGCAGGGACATCGACATCCTTGAAGATCGCATCCACCGGGCAGACGATCTCGCACTGCTCGCAATCGATGCCCACGTCGGGATCGATGTAGAACTGCGGGGCGCCGGGCCGGGTATGGATGCAGGCCACCGGGCACACCTCGACGCAGGCGCCATCGTTGGTACACAGGCGGGTGATGACGTACGGCACGGCCGCTGCGGGAAGGGCGCCGCGCTACGCGGGGCCAGGGGCAGATCGGTACGGATCACGTCCGCCACATGAACCCGGGGGCCATAGGCCGCAGTCACCAGCTTCCCCCTTCGATCGAGCGTGCCCAGTTTCGCCGCCGCGGCCAGTCCTGCCGCGTCCAGCGCCGCCGCCGTGCTCGCGCGAAATCCCAGCTCGCGGATCCAGGGCAGCGTGACAGTGTAGGCGGGAACCGTACCGGGGCCGGTCGCGCTACTCTCATGCCCGTTCGTCGACGGCGTTCTCGTCGGTGGCGCCGGGCGCGGTCATGTTCCACTTCACCCTCCAGTTGTCGGTATCCGCGAAGCACCCACGGGTGGAGGGCTGCGGGGCAACATGCACCAGACGCCAGGTCCCGAGCTCGTGCCGCTCGAGCAAGCCGCCCGTCTCGCGCCCCAGGTCGTGAACGAAGGGCGTCGGGTCATTTTCGAGCAGTTCCAACGCCCTCGGCGGCGCGCGGCCTCGCTGCGCGTCGAGGTGCGACTCACGCCGTGGGGGGCACCCCGCGCGGGAGATCGAAGAGACCCTTGGGCAGCGATGCGATGTAGCGCTTCACCTCCTCGACCTTCAGCACGTCCGCGTACTTCGCCTGCATGTCGCACAGGTTGATCGCGTGACTGGCCTCGGAGCGATCGAAGCAGGCCTCCTCGGCGATGGTGACGCGGAAGTTGTTGCTGAAGGCGTCGAGCACAGTGGCGCGGACGCAGCCGCTCGTCGTCGTCCCCGTCACGATGACGCTGTCGCAGCCGAGGAGGACGAGGTAACTCAACAGGTTCGTCCCGAAGAAACCGCTCGGCTTCTGCTTCGGGACGACGATGTCGTGCGGCTGCGGCGCGATCTCGTCGACGATCTCATTGCCGTCGCGCTCGGTCCGAGCCACGAGGGGACGCTCGTCGGTCCGGGTGTTCTTCCAGGACCAGCTCCCGGAGTCCCAGTTGTCCGCGCGGCGGACGCCCGTGGTGTAGATGATGGGCACCCCCTGGGTGTGGGCGACGTCGATCAGCTCCCGGATCCGCGCCACACCGTCCCACGCCTCGGCGCCGCAGGAGTTGCGCCAGCGCTTGATCGATTCCAGAATCGGCTCCCGCCGGTCGCCGCAGAAGTTGTAGTTGACGTCGATGACGAGCAGGGCCGGACGGTTGCCAAACGCGGCGCGCGCGCCGTATCCCGCCGCGGCGAACACCGCCTTGTCACGCTCGGTCAGAAACTGATTCCAGATGGGCTCGGCCTCGGCCATGATGGGCCCCCTTCGCATGCTGCTCGATGCGCTGGCATTGTAGGCTCTTTCCTCACTTGACTCTCGATCCCGGGATGCCGTCTGGAGGGTCGCTACGGGGACCCGGCGCGCGATGGGTGAGTGGGCGTCGGGAACGGGGCGCCCGGTGGCATCGTCTTCATTCCGACAACGAACTGAGTCGCGCCAACGGTCTTGGGATCGACTTTCAGCGTGATGGGGTGGACACGGCGCAGGCTAGCCGGAGCTCGCCCTCATCGGGCAGGATGACTTGCGCCGCGCACGCCCCCAGGACAGCGCTTGTTCTGCCTTACCGCCCGCGCCCAGAGCCGACGATCGAAGTACACGGACGGTCTACCCCGAAATAATCAGCGAGGCGGCAGGGGCGCTACGGCCACGTCGACGCCGTGGACACATGTGCTTTCGCCGAGGTCTGTCTTCCGCCCGGGGTTCAGCACGTTCACGTTCAGTCCGGTCGACTCCAGCCTGGGCCAACGCCCCTTGTACGAGAGCGCCACGCCCGGTCGAACCTCGTCCGAGACGCGGACCGGGAGGACGATCTCGCCGGTTTCGTTCCAGACCCTGGCGAGGTCGCCGTCCTTCACTCCGCAGCCTGCGGCATCACCGGGATGCAGCACGATGTCGGCGGGTCCCATGCGCTGTTCGACCGCGGCCTCGTTGGCGAACGAGAAGTTCATCAGCCAAGCGGAGGCGGGCGACAGCAGACGGAGGCGGCCCGCGGCCGGGCGCGCATCGCTGATCGGCAGCGGGAGTCTCGGGTGGCCATCGGCTTCGGCGCGGGCGCTGGCGATCTCGATGCGGCCGCTCGGGGTCGGGAATTCGAGGTCGGCGAACTGGAGGACGGGGGCGTCCGTGATGAACACGGTGCCTCTGCGCTTCAGCTCTTCGAAGCTGCTCACGCACGACACGCCGCTGAGCAGGTGAGCCAGAATGGCCTCGTCGCTCTCGTACAGCTCGGGGTCCTGGTAGCCCATGGCGCGGGCGAGGCGGCGGAAGATCTCCTGATTCGGCAGCGACTCGCCGAGGGGCTCCTGCGCCTTCGCCTGCGGGCCGATCGTCAGCTGGAAGTAGGAGGCGACGAGATCGTCGAACTCGAGGAAGCTGGCGGCCGGGAGCACGATGTCGGCGAAGTCGGTGGTATCGGTGCGGAACAGGTCGCAGACGATCGTGAACAGGTCTTCCCGGCGGAGCGCGGTCCGGAGGCGCGTCTGTTCGGGGTTGGAGGCGGCCGGATTGATGTTCCAGCACATCAGCGCCTGGATCTGGGCGGGATCTTCGAGCCGCTGGGCGAGCTCCATGTGGCTGAAGCTTCGCCGTGCGTCTCGACGCAAGTGCGCCGCCACGAGGTAGTCGTCGTCGAGCCCGCGGACCCGGCCGTCCAGATTCAGGTAGTAGAGCCCGGAGCCGGGCCGCCCGAAGTTGCCCGTCGCGGCCGGCAGCAGGGCGCAGGCACGAAACGCGTTGCCGCCGACGGCGTTGCGCTGCATTCCTTGACCCAGCCAGATGAGCGCGGGTCCCGAGCCGTAGAGTCGCGCGGCCTCCTCGATGGCCGAGGCCGGCACCTCGGTGACGCGCTCCGCCCACGACGGCGTGCAGCCGTCGAGCATCGGCTCCACCTCGTCCCAGCCGAGCACGTGCTCGGCCACGAAGTGCCGGTCGATCATCTGCTCGCGCCGGAGGACGTGAAGCAGGGCGAAGGCGAGGGCCGCATCGCTGCCGGGCGCGAGCTGCAGGTGGAGATCGGCAGCCTTGGCGGTCTCGTGGCGGACGGGGTCGATCACGATCTTCTTGCCCGGTGCCTCGCGGAACCAGTGCTGGTGCGCGTGGGGCGCGGAGGTGGACGGATTGGCGCCCCAGACCACGATGCAGCGCGCATCCTTGGCGGTGCGCGGGTCGAAGCCGATCAGGGAGGTGCCGAGCGTGTACTGGAGGGCGACGTGACCCGCCATGTTGCAGATGGTGTCGGGCTCGACTTCGGTGGCGCCCAGGCGGTTGAAGAAGCGCACCGGGAACGCGTACGCGATCTTCGAGAACGTGCCCGTGTAATGCGCGTAGGCCACGGCGTGCGGCCCGGGGCCGGCCGCGATCCGCCGCAGCTCCGAGGCAACCAGGGTGACGGCCTCGTCCCACGAGATCGGCGCGAACCGCCCGGTGCCCTTCGGGCCCACGCGCCTGAGCGGCGTCTGCAGCCGGTGGACCGGGTCCCGCAGGATGCCGTTGTAGGCGAGGGTGCATTTCCCGCAGAGCGCGCCCCGGTTGACGGGGCTGTTCCGGTCGCCGCGCACTCGCGTGATGACGCCGTCCTGCTTCAGCACCGCGATGCCGCAGGAATCGTAGCAGTCGCGCGGACACGTGGTCAGGACGACCTCAGGGCCTGGCATGGCCGGCTCTCTCGCGGCCCAGGGCCACGAAGCGGCTGAAGACGGTGTCGGCCGTCTCCGCCCAGCGCTTGGAGTCGGCGGCGGCCTCCCGGATGAGCGCGGGATCGAGCCGCTCGCTCGCGATCTCGGCCGCGTACTCGGCCAGCCACGCGCTCACCATCTCGAGCGTGACCTCCAGGTGGAACTGGATGCCGTAGGTCGCCCGTCCGTGGCGGAAGGCCTGGTTCGGCGTGATGGGCGACGAGGCCAGCCGGACGGCCCCGGGCGGGATCGAGAACGTGTCGCCGTGCCACTGGAAGACCGGCACGAGCGGGTCGAGGGCCTGGAACAGCGGATCGCCGGTGCCATCCGGCGTGAGCGTCACGGTCATCGCGCCGATCTCCTTGGCGGAGTGCTTCGTCACCCGACCGCCGAGCGCGTCGGCGACGATCTGGGAACCGAGGCAGATGCCGAGAATCGGGATGTCGCGGGACACTGCCTGTCTGACGAGCTCAGCTTCGGCATCGATGAAGGGATAGCGGTCGCGCTCGTACACGCCCATGGGGCCGCCCAGGATCACGAGGAAGTCATGGCCGGATACGGCCGGAAGTGGCTCGCCTCGGTAGGGATGCGCGAGCGTGATGTCGACCGCATGCCGGGCGAAGACCTCGCCGAGGACGCCGGGTCCTTCACAGTCGATGTGCTTGACGACGAGCGCCTTCATGTCATCAGTTGTCCTCTCGGCAGCGATGGTGCACGAAAACGAGTAGTCTTGTAAACGGTCAGCGGCCCGAGTCGTGAACGGGGTCGTTCGCCGGACGGCTTTCCTGGCGACTCTGGCCCGCCTGAATTCCAGGGGATCTGAGTCACGGAGCCAACCATGACGGCGTGGCGCGCGATGCCGCAGCAGCGGGGGACGGTCGTGTTCGTCGGGGGTCGCGTCCACGTCATGGACGGGGCGTCACGGGCCCAGGACGCGCTGGTGATCCGCGCCGGGCGAGTGCTGGCGGCAGGGCCTGAAGCCGCGATGCGGACGCTCGCGGGCCGAGACGCGCGCACGATCGACGTGCAGGGCGCGACGGTCATGCCGGGGCTGGTCGATACGCATCCGCACGTGCTGCACTTCGCGGCGCGGCTCCGCGCGGTGGTCGACATCACCGACGCGCGTGATCATGCGGACATCGTCGCCCGGATCCGGGCCAGGGCGGCGCGCACGCCCGCCGGCGAGTGGATCCAGACGACCCCGGTCGGTGAGCCGCATTTCTTCATCCGGCGGTCGTATCGCGATCTGGCCGAGCGCCGGCTCCCCGACCGGCACGTGCTGGACCAGGCGACGTCCGACCATCCAGTCTTCATCCAGGCCTGGGGGCCGACCACGCCCAACATCTGCGCGTTCAACAGCCGGGGGCTGGAAGCCATCGGCGTGAACGACCTGGTGCCGGACCGCGTCTGCGATGTGTGGAGCGAGAAGGACGAGCGGGGGGCGCTCACGGGGATCTTCCGCGGAGCGGTCAACAACTACTACAACATCGACCCGTACTGGACGCAGATCCTCGTGAAGATGCCGGGTCCGGCGAGCTGGGAGCTGCACGACAGCACCATCGCGGGGATGGCGGAGGCCAACGGGCAGGGCGTCACGACGATTTACGAGCCGCACAACATGAACCCGGTGCACGTCGAGACGTACGCGCGTCTACGCCAGGAGCAGGCGCTCACGGCGCGCGTGATGACCACCCTCGAGGCCGAGAACTACGCCTACCCGCCGCACTGGCCGCTCTCGATGGATGCGTTCCGCGAGCGGCTGGAGGTCGGGCGCTCGCTCATCGACAACAGCGATGACTACCTGCGGATGAACGGCCTGACCTTCTCCCCCGCGACGCCGTGCGGTCCCGGAATGGTGCGCATGCACGAGCCGTACCGCGGACCGTTCGGCGGACTCACGCGGGGCGTGTCGTTTCTCTCGCCGGAGAAGCAGCGCGCGTTCATCGATTTCTGCGCCGAGCACGACGTGCGCGCCAACTTCTGCACGTCCGGGTATCGCGATCACGACGATCTCCTCGACGATCTGGAGACGGTCGCCGACCGCTATCGCCTCCCGGAGCGGCGGTGGCTGATCCAGCACGCGCTGGTGATCACCGAGCGCCAGGCGCAGCGCTACGCGGCGCTCGGCTGCGTGCTGACGACATCGATGGCGTTCTCGTGGGGCAAGGGCGACCTCTGGGGCGAGCGGGTCGGCCCGCACGTCTGGCGCGACCAGGTGCCGCTCAAGCGGCTGTTGCGCGCCGGGCTCGTCGTGGGCGCCGGGTCGGACTGGGGGCCGAAGAATCCCTGGGAGCAAATGCAGCTCGCCGAGACGCACGAGTTCGCGGGGAGCGGCCGGCGCAATGCGACGCCGGACCATGCGGTGACGCGGGAGGAGGCCCTCGTGATGTGGACGCGCGATGCCGGGCGCGTGCTGGGCTGGGACGGCGTGGGGACGCTCGCGCCGGGGAGCCACGCCGACGTCATCGTCGTGGATCGCGATCCGCTGACGCGCCGCCTCGACGAGTTGCCCCAGACCACGGTGCTCCTGACCCTGCTGGGCGGCCGCGTGGTCCACGACGCCGGCAAGCTCGACGCGCGAGGAGCGTGATAGGATGGCCATCCTCGAGCGGGCCACCAGGGCCGCTGCCGCGCTCGACCATATCCGTCCCGGCTCGGACCTCATCATGCAGACCGACAACGCGGCGAGCCCGTGACCGTCCTCCAGCAGGTGACAGGGCGCGTCAGGCGTCCATTCGCCGCTCTTCGAGATCGAGCTCCTGTTCGAGATTCCGCAGCACGTTTTCGTCGATGGAGCCCTCGGCGCGAATGACGCAGGAGCGCTGTGCCATCGGCTGATCCCTCGGTCGTCGAGGGGATCCGGGGAGGGTCGAGGTCCCTCGCGCCCCACGTCCGAGACGGTCACCCATTGAGGGCCAGTGCGGTACGGTGACCGGGCTCCTTCGCGGTTGCCGTCGTGGAGATCGCGAAAGTCGAAGCCATCGATCGCTCACCGCTCACCTGTTCTCGAGGTCGTGCAGTGACATCCGGCAGGGCCGACATATCGTGGTCGTCGTGCAAGGCGGACCAGGCGCTCGCGAGGCGGATGTTCTCTCCCTGATGAGTCGGCCCTCGTACCCAGAGCAGGAGACTGAGGAGTTGGGCGACGACATCGTCGGCCGCCTCAATCCGGAGACCGGCGACGTAGAGAGTCTGGAAATTCTCTTCTTCTCCGAGCGTCTGAAGCGCGACCTGCTGGAGCTGCCCGTCACGGCCGACTTTCGCCGGGCCTGACCGGCCGCCTCACCGTGCGGCCAGCCGATGATCCCACGCTCGTTCAGGAGCGGTGCGAGACGCGGGCGCGGTGGAGGGCCCGCCAGACCGGCTCGCGGGCGGCGCGCGGGCTCTGTGCGCTCGGCCTGTCGCGCTGGCTGCCCCCGGAGCAGACCTACCGGATCATCAATCGGTTTGCCGCCGGACGGGTTTTTGGCGAAGGACAGGACGGTTGTTGACAGGCTGGGTTTCCTGTAAAGTACGCGGCAATCTTTCGGAGCTGACTACCCATTCGCTCGGTCCTGGTCGGCACAAGGAGGGAAGACACCATGCGCCCACGACACCGCGTGCTCGGTCCCATTATCGGACTCGTCGCATTCGGCTGGGCGATCGTCGCGCCGGTGGCCATCACCGAAGCGCAGGCGCCCAAGCGCGGCGGCACGCTGCGCGTCTCGTACGGCAACGAGATCGCCCACCTCGATTTCTACACCGCGCCCGGCTACGAGTTGAACTGGGTCGCGATGAATATCGGCTGCGGGCTTCTCGGCATCACGCCCGACGGCAAGTTCGTCCCGGACGCCGCCGAATCGTGGCAGATCTCGCCCGACGGGCTCCTCTACACGTTCAAGCTCAGGAAGAACGTCCTGTTCCACGACGGCACCAAGGTCGACGCTGCCGCCGTCAAGTTCAGCATCGATCGCATCATGGATCCGGCGACCAGGTCCAGCATGCGGACCTACTATGAGCCTGTGCACGCGGTCGAGGTGCTCGATCCGTACACCGTGCAGATCCGGCTCAAGGAGCCGTACGGGTTCATGCTGCACATGCTGGCCGCGTACCGCATGGGGCTCGTGTTCTACTCGCCGACCGCCACGCAGAAGTACACGCTCGAGGATCGGAAGAGCGGGAAGCCGGAGGCGGTGGTGGGATGCGGGCCCTTCCGGCTCGTCGAGTGGGTGAAGGGGAGCCACCTGGTCATGGACCGCTTCGACAAGTACTACGATCAGGGGTTCCCCTATCTGGATCGCGTCGCGATCCGGGTGATCAAGGACCCCGTCACGCAGATGGCCGCGTTCAAGGCCGGAGAGATCGACTTCATCCTCGACTTTTCGCCAGAGCACGTCGAGACGCTCAAGGCGCAGAATCCCCGCGCCCAGATCATGACCGGGAAAGAGACGACTCCCATGGTGGCGATGATGAAGATCACGGTCCCCAAGGACGCGAAGCCTCTGTCCAAGGACCGCGCGCCGCATCCGATCTTCAACGACATCAGGGTCCGCAAGGCGATCGGCTGCTACGGCATCGATCGCAAGGAGATCGTGAAGATCGCCTTCAAGGGCCAGGCGACCCCATGGGTCGGAATCATCCCGCCGGGGACTCCGGACACCGTGGACGTCACGCACCTGTGCCCCTACGATCCGGCCAAGGCCAAGGCCCTGCTTGCCGAGGCGGGCTACGGCCCACAGAAGCCCCTGACGTTCGAGGTCATGACGAACACCGAGAAGTCCGTGTTCAACGTCATCGCGACCCTCATCAAGGAACAGGTCGCTCGGATCGGCGTGACGGCGAACATCAAGCTGGTCGACAAGGTGAGCTGGATGAACGTGGCCACGCTGGATGGGCCGTTCGACATGTACGTCGAGGATCTCGCGTCGCTGTTCACCCTGGACCAGAACACCCTCTTATCGAGCAGCACCGCGTCGTGGAACACCACGCGCCATACCGACACCAAAGTCGACGACTACTACGCCCGCTATGCTCGGGAGATCGACCCGGCGAAGCGCAAGGCCATTGCCAAGGAATTTCAGGAGTTCATGACCGACAAGCTCTACTGGAACACGATCTCCGGCTCCCCGTTCTACGAGGTCGCCCAACCGTGGATGAAGGACTACGTCTACAACGCTGAGTGGAAAGTCCTCTACAAGAAGGTCTGGCTGGACAAGTGAGGGGCCCTCGGCGGACAAGAATCCGAACCGTCCAGGCGGAGATCAGCCGTCCGCCTGAGAAGCTCAGTCGGCGTCATCCATTCCTTTGTGGCCAGGGTGGGTGCTCGGCGGGATCGGTCAGCGCTTCCGCTTCCTGCGGGCTCCCTGTGCTTCGAGGCGCAGCCGGGCCTCCGCGAGAGGGATCGTCTCCTGCTTGCGCCGCGCCTCGATGAGCCGCCAGAAGGCGGGGCTGGTCTGGAGCACGATATCTTCCCAATCCTGGCCCTCGACGCCGATCACGATGGCGGCCGGTCGGCCGTGGCGCGTGATCACGATCTTCTCCTTCTGGGCGGCGCTGACGCATTCCCGAATCCTCTTCTGAAGGTCTCGGACGTTGATCGTTCTCATAGGATCTCCTCCGTCGTCTTGTGCGCTGGCTTGTGGCGCACCGCGCGGACGTACACCTTCTGCCCTTCTGGGCTCACGTCGTAGAAGACCCGATACTCTCCTACCGAGAGCGGCCAGACCGGCACCAGGGCCTCGAAGGGCGGCACCAAGCCCGCGAGGACCTTGCGATGGCGGGTGGCCCTGACGGGCTCCGTGGAGAGCTGCGCCTCGATCGCGTCGAGGATCCTCTGGCGGTCGAACGCCCGAAGCCTGGCGAGATCCGCCAGGACTCCGGACGCCACTTCGATCGCGTACACCCAGATACATTTGCATATGCAAAGCGAAGAGTCAACGGCAGACGGTGACACAAGGGCACCAGGCACTCCTCCGAGCGTCTCGAAGACCACGACTCGCGCCTCCCGCGCTGCGTCTTCTCGACCGCAAGCCCCAGCGCGACGGCATCGTGAACCGGGGCGTGGCGTGTGCGTCAATACGGGACAGGCCGCGATGGCGCGGAGTTCCGACGCCGGATCCACCCGACGGGGCGCGCCAACGCAACGTTGACGTTTCGCTCACCCGCCGCTTACCTTGTCCGCATGAAGGGAGTTCGCGGCATCCCTGACCGCCGACCTCGGTACAGTCTTTGGATCAAGGGTCGGCCCGTTCGTACCAGTCACACGGTCCCTCAACCCGCTACGTCGCTGAAGTCCAAGCGGAAGCAAGGAAGCATCAGCAGATGAATGCTCCCTTGCACCGGCGCGTCC